>Ga0307416_100002456_pt1 | contig 10649 bp, 12 predicted proteins | sample DK1Cmetagenome_2_FD_203821 | JGI IMG/M metagenome (GOLD analysis project Ga0307416, IMG submission 203821) | Maize rhizosphere microbial communities from greenhouse at UC Davis, California, United States - DK15-C-3 | ecosystem: Host-associated > Plants > Roots > Rhizosphere > Soil | place...
CGAGAGCAACGTCGGCATCGCCCATCCCGCCGAGCTGACGGCGTGGTTCGAAGCGGTCGCGCGGCTCGACGCCGCGCCGGCCGGCGTCTAGGCGGCGTTGCGGCGGGGCCGGCGCCGCCCGCCGTGATAATCCAGCGATGGACCTGCTCGCAACGCTGCTCGACTTCGTCCTCCATGTCGACGTCCACTTGGCCAACTTCGTACGTCTCTACGGCGCCTGGGTGTATGCGCTGCTCTTCGCGATCATCTTCGTCGAGACCGGACTCGTCGTCATGCCGTTCCTGCCCGGCGATTCGCTGCTCTTCGTCGTCGGTGCGATGTGCGCGCACGGGCTGATGAACCTGCCGCTCGTCCTCGTGCTGCTCTGGATCGCCGCCGTGCTCGGCAACCAGACCAACTACACGATCGGCCGCGCGGTCGGGCCGCGCGTCTTCGGCTGGAACAATTCGCGCTGGTTCAACAAGAAGGCGTTCGACCAGGCGCACGCGTTCTACGAGCGCTACGGCGGCATCACGATCGTGGCCGCGCGTTTCATGCCGTTCGTGCGGACCTTCGCGCCGTTCGTCGCCGGCGTCGCGCAGATGACGCGCAGCCGCTTCACTTTCTACGACGTGAGCGGCGGCGCGCTCTGGATCGGCTCGCTCACGATCGCCGGCTATCTGTTCGGCAACGTCCCCTGGGTCAAGGAGCACCTCGAGCTGATCATCTGGGGCGCGATCCTGATTCCCGGCCTGCTCGTCCTCATCGGGGCTTGGCGGGCGCGGACGAAGCAGCCGGCGAAGGCCGCCTGAGCTTGGCCGCGGCAGCGGAGCCCGGATCGGTCGCGGCGCTCGCCTTCGCGGGGACGCTCGGTGCGCTCGCCGCAAGCTCGGGCGCCGCGCTCACCGAACACGCCTGCTGCTGATAGACCGTCCGACCGCCCTCGACGCACTTGTACATCTGCGTCGCCGCGCCGGCTTCACCGGCGACCGCGGCCAGCGCGCACGCCGCCGCGGCGGCCAGCTGCCGCGCGGGCATGCTCACCGCGTCGCCGGCACGAGCGCGAGCTGCTCGGCGACGATCTCCGGGCGCATCAGCCGCCAGCGGCCGCGCGTGCTCATGTCGACCACGACCGGCGTCGCATCGTCGGCGCTGGCGCTCGGATTGAGCTCGAGCACGCGCGCGACGCAGCGCCCGATCCACTCGGCGGTGTCGCGCACGTAGTCGATGTCGGCGTCGTCGAGGCGGCAGACGAGGCGAAACGTCTTCTCGAACGGGCCGTCCTCGGAGTTCGTCGCGTTCATTCCCACTCCCAGTGCCGGAGCGATGCCGGCGACGCGCGATGGCGCTCGCCGCCCCGGCGCGAGCATTCTCTGCGCCGGCAGTGACATCGTGCGCACCTCCGGGCGCCCGCCGGAGCGGCGCGCGCAATCGGTCACGGCGCGCGTGCCGCGTTACTTGACGGTGTAGCCGCGTCCTTCCATGCACGCGAGGGTCGCGCGCTGGAAGATGCTAGCGTCGGTCATCGCGCCGTTCTGCGTCGTCGCCCAGCGGTTGCAGTCGCGACGATCGTTCTCGAGCGCTTCCGCGCTTTGTCCGTTCCTCGGATAGAAGATCGGATCCGGGACGGGTGCGACCTGTGGCACGGGCTGGCCGACGCGCGAGGGCTCGACGCCGTAGACCGGGCTCGCGATGAGCGGCGCGTCGTAGACGATGGTTCCCCATCCGGGGCCGACGTAGGCCGGGTAGTAGCCGCCGTAGTAGCCGATCGCGCCGAAGCCGAGACCGAGGCCGACGCCGCCCCAGAACGGCCCCGGCCAAAAGCCGCGATGCCCCCAGTGGCCGCGGTGCCAGTGCGAGCCGCCGTGCCAATGGCCCGACCCGCCGTGCCAATGGCCCGAGCCGCCGCGCCAGCCGCCCGAGCTCGCGCCGCCGCCCGCACCGCGCGCATCGGCGCTCGAAGGAACGACGGCGGCAGCTGCGGCGATCGCGGAGGCGACTGCGAGGATGCGGACGATCGTCATGGCGGACCTCCAAGCGGCAGCGAGCCGCACGCTCGAATTGTCCTCCTTCGAAGGTCTTTGCGCAGGCGGCGGGCGACGGCCGCCGGGGTCGTCAACGGCCGGCTGGCGCGCGGCGTTAGCCGCAGTTCACGCTTCGTGAGCCATTGGAGAACACCACCATGACCCGCCTTCTTCTCGCCGCGTCGGCGCTCGCCCTCGCTGGACTCGCCGTGTCGGCCGAGGCCGCCGAAAGCGTCGGCCAGGCGGCATCGCAGGCCGCCAGGAAAACCGGCCACGCGGTCGCAGAGACCGGCCGCAAGACAGGACACGCCGTTGCCGAAACCGGCCGCGCCGTCGGCCACGCGTCGGCCGAGGCCGGCCGCGAGGTCGGTCACGCGACGGCCGAAGCCGGCCGCAAGACCGGCAAGGCAGTGAAGAAGGGAACCAACAAGGCCAAGGCGGCCGCCAAGTCCGCGTCGGCGTCCTGAGTCGGGCAGCAGAGCCGCTGCCGCGGGCCGCTGCGGCTTTTTCGTGTGTCGAGCGGCTAGCGGGCGAGCGCGCGAACGAGCTCGCCGGCACACAGCGTCACTGCGGCGTGCGCTTCGTCGATCACCCTGCCCATGGTGATGAAGCCGTGGATCTGCCGCTCGAAGCAGACGTAGGTCGCGCGGTTGCCGGCGGCGACGAGCCGGTTCGCGTAGTCGAGCCCTTCGTCGCGCAGCGGATCGAAGCCGGCGGTGAGGACGAGCGCAGGCGGCAGCCCCGACAGGTCCGGATGCAGCAGCGGCGACGCGCGCCAGTCGTGGTCGTGCGCCGGCTCGTCGATGTAATGGTCGTGGAAGTAGTCGATCGTCTCGGTCGTCAGCAGGTAGCCGTTGCCGTTCGTCTGGTGCGAAGGATGGCCGCGCCGCATGTCCGTCGCCGGGTAGATCAGGAGCTGGTGCGCGATCGGCAGGTCGCCCGCGTCGCGCGCCAGGATGGCGACGACGGCCGCGAGGTTGCCGCCGGCGCTGTCGCCGCCGACGGCGAGCCGACCGGCGTCGACGCCGAGCTCGCTCGCCTGCTGCCGCACCCAATACGTCGCCGCGAGGCAATCGTCGACGGCGGCCGGGAAGCGATGCTCGGGGCCCATCCGGTAGTCGACCGCGACGACGACCGCGCCGGAGCCGTTGCAGAGCTCGCGGCAGAGAACGTCGTGCGTGTCGAGGTCGCCGATCGTCCAGCCGCCGCCGTGGTAGTAGACGAGCGCCGGCAGCAGGGCGCTGCCGCGGGTCGGCGCCGCGCCGCCACCCATCGGCCGGTAGATGCGCAAGGGAATGGCGCCGTGCGGCCCCTCGCAGCGAGTGTCGAGCAGCGCGCCGACCTCGGGCGCCGGCGGCTGCGTGAAGCCGCGGCGGTCGCGGTAGAACGCGCGCGCGTCGACCGGCGTCAGGGTGTGCGTCGCCGGCAGGTTGCGTTCGGCGATGAGGTCGAGCAGGGCGCGGGCGTCGGGGTGCAGCATCGGTTCTCCTCGTGGCGGGCGAGCAGGCGATGATCGCCGATCAGAGCTGGCGCGAACGCGCGAGCGGCGGATTGCGCGCGAAGTAGCGCTGGATGCCGGTCGCGAGCGCCTCGACGAGCTGCTCGCGGTACTCGGGATCGCGCAGCTTTCGCTCCTCGCCGGGGTTGGAGATGAACGCCGACTCGACCAGGATCGAAGGAATGTCGGGCGCCTTCAGCACCGCGAAGCTCGCCTGCTCGACGCTGCCCTTGTGGAGCTTGCCGACCTTGCCGATCTGGCCGAGCACCTCGCTGCCGAGCTTGAGGCTGTCCTTGATCTGCGCCGTCGTGCTCATGTCGAGCAAGGTGCGCAGCACGGTCTCGTCCTTGGCGCGCACGTTGGCGCCGCCGATCAGGTCGGACGCGTTCTCGCGGTTGGCCATCCAGCGCGCTGCGCTGCTCGTCGCGCCGTGCTGGCTGAGCGCGAACACCGACGCGCCGCGCGCCTCCGGGTTCATGAACGCGTCGGCGTGGATCGAGACGAACAGGTCGGCCTGGACACGGCGCGCCTTCTTGACGCGCTCGTGCAGCGGCACGAAGAAATCGGCGTCGCGCGTCAGCATCGCGCGCATGTTCGGGTTGGCATTGAGGCGGTCGCGCAGCAGCATCGCGATCGCGAGGACGACGTCCTTCTCGCGCAGGCCGCTCGGGCCGATGGCGCCCGGGTCCTCGCCGCCGTGGCCAGCGTCGATCGCGACGACGACGAGCCGATCGATCTTCGATTGCGCGAGCTGCGGCGGCAGCGCCGCCGCCGGATCGCGCGGATTCGCCAGCGGCTCCGGCACGCGCGCGCCGGGCGGCGCCGAGGAGGCGAGCGGCGGCGGCGGCGACGCCAGCGACGGCGAGAGCGCGCCGCCGGCGACGGTGGCGCTCGGCGCCGACGGCGCGCCGGCCGCGGCGCCGACCCGGCCGATGAACTCGCCGAGCGCGTCCTGCACCGCCTGCGCGGCCTTCTGCTCGGCCTGCTCCTTGTCGCGGATCAGCTCGAGCAGCGGATCGCGCTCCTTGCTCGGGTGGAGATCGAAGACGAGGCGGTGCTGGTAGGCGGCGACCGGCGCCAGCGTGAACAGCTCGGGCGCGACCTCCTGCTTGAGATCGAGCACGAGGCGGACGATGCGCGGCCGGTTCTGGCCGACGCGGACGCCGGCGATGTACGGATCGTCGCCGCGCACCTTGCCGACCAGCTCGCGCAACTGCGGGCTGAGTTCGAGGCCGTCGACGTCGATGACGAGGCGGGCGGGCGCGCTGGCGAGGAAATGGCGCGCGCTGAGCGCGGCGTCGGACTCGATCGTGACGCGCGTGTAGTCGGCCGCCGGCCAGACCCGCACCGCGACGATCGCCGCGCCCCAGGCGAGGTCGCGCGCGCCGAGCAGGAGCACGAGCGAGCCCATGCGGCGCAGGGCGGCGCGACGCGACTTCACGGCAGCAGCTCCCGGCCGGTCTCGCTCAGCGCGTCGAAGCGCGCCGAGCGCGCGGGGCTGCTCTCGCTCGGCGCGATCGAGACGCGCAGGTCGCACGGCGGCAACAGCGCCTCGGCTTTCTCGGGCCATTCGACGAGCTTCAGGCCCGGGCTCGCGAAGACGTCGCGAAAGCCGGCATCCTCCCATTCGCCGGGATCGTCGAAGCGATAGAAGTCGCAATGCGCGATCTCGAAGCCGCCGGCGTCGTCACCGGCGCGGTACGGCTCCATCAGCGTGTAGGTCGGGCTCTTGATCGCGCCGTCGACGCCGAGGCCGTGCAGCAGGTGGCGCGCGAACGTCGTCTTGCCGGCGCCGAGCGGGCCGTGCAGCTCGACGAAGGCGTCGTGCAGGGCGGGGCGGCGGGCCACGCTGCGCGCCGTTTCGGCGCAGGCGGCCTCGTCGGGCCAGGCGGCGAAGCGGGTTTCTAGAATCGACGACACCGACGACACCAATGGGCGATCCTCTTCCTCTCGACCGCGCGACCCTTCTCGAGCAGCTGCGCGAGTGGGGCCGGACGCTCGGATTTTCCCAGATCGGCGTCGCCGGGATCGACCTGCGCTCGGTCGAGCCCGGGCTCGCCGCATGGCTCGACAACGGTTTTCACGGCACCATGGATTACATGGCGGCGCACGGCATGAAGCGCGCCCGCCCGGCCGAGCTCGTCGCCGGCACCCTGAGCGTCATCACCGCCCGGCTCGACTACCTGCCGCGGTCGACCGCTGCCGGCTGGCAGGCCGTCGAGTGGCGACGCCTCGCCGCGCCGACCGCGGCAACGGTGTCGCTCTACGCGCGCGGCCGCGACTACCACAAGGTGCTGCGCCAGCGCCTGGGCCAGTTCGCCGACCGGATCGCCGACGCGATCGGGCCGTTCGGCCACCGCGTCTTCACCGACTCGGCGCCGGTGCTCGAGGTCGAGCTCGCGGCGCGCAGCGGTCTCGGCTGGCGCGGCAAGCACACGCTCGCGCTCGACCGCGATGGCGGCTCGATGTTCTTCCTCGGCGAGATCTTCGTCGATCTCGCGTTGCCCGAGACGCCGATCGTCGGTGCGCACTGCGGCAGCTGCAGCGCCTGCATCGACGTCTGCCCGACGCGGGCGATCGTCGCGCCGTACACGCTCGACGCACGCCGCTGCATCTCGTATCTGACGATCGAGCATCGCGGCGCGATCCCGGTCGAGCTGCGCGCCGCGATCGGCAATCGCGTCTACGGCTGCGACGACTGCCAACTCGTCTGCCCCTGGAACAAGTACGCGCGCAGCAGCCCGCTCGCCGACTTCGACGTCCGGCCGGCGCTCGACGCGCCCGAGTTGCTCGAGCTCTGGGCGTGGGACGAGGCGAGCTTCCTGCGCACGACCGAAGGCAGCGCGATCCGCCGGATCGGCTTCGAGCGCTGGCAGCGCAACTGCGCGGTCGCGCTCGGCAACGCGCTCGCCGCGACCGGCGATCCGGCGATCGCGGCAGCGCTCGCGGCACGGCGCGACGGTGCGAGCGAGCTCGTCCGCGAGCACATCGACTGGGCGCTCCGTCAAGGCAAGTGTGCCGCTGTCGACGCGTCGCTGCCGGCTTGAGCCACGACGACATCGTCGGCGCACGGGATCGGGACGGCAGGGGGCCCTGTTTCGCTCCATGTCCCTCGGTCTCGGGTCATCCGACCCTCGACCTCTTCCTCCTCTGCTTGCGCGAAACAGGGCTCCCTGCCGTCCCGATCCTGCACCGAGCCGCGCGAAGCAGAGCCCGCCGCCCGCGTCTGCGCGCAGCTCGACCGCGCGCAACCTTGCGATCACCGTCTCGGGCGCAGGTGTTCGCCTAGACTCGTCTTCGCACCAACACCCCGGAGAGATCCGATGCTGCACCGCCGAATCCTTCTCGCCTGCGCCGCCGCGCTCGCAGCCACGTGCGCGAGCGCCGTTTGGGCGCAGGCGTATCCGAGCAAGCCGGTGCGGCTCGTCGTTCCGTTCGCGCCGGGCGGGACGACCGACATCGTCGCCCGCGTCGTCGCCGAGAAGATCGGGCCGCTCCTCGGCCAGACGCTGATCGTCGAGAACAAGGCCGGCGGCGGCGGCTCGGTCGGCGCGACCGAGACCGCGCGCGCCACGCCCGACGGCTACGCGCTCGGCATGGCGACCGTCTCCACGACCGCGGCCAATCCGGCCATCAATCCGAAGCTGCCGAACCACCCGCTGACCGACTTCACGCCGATCATCAACGTCGCGGCGACGCCGAACGTGATCGCCGTGCACCCGAGCTTTCCGGCGCGCGACTACAAGGGCTTCGTCGCCGAGCTGAAGAAGAACCCGGGCAAGCACTCGTACGCGAGCTCGGGCACCGGCGGCATCGGCCACCTGCAGATGGAGCTGTACAAGAACCTCTCGGGCACCTTCGTCACCCACATTCCGTACCGCGGCGCCGGACCGGCGCTGAACGACACCGTCGCCGGCCAGGTGCCGATCATCTTCGACAACTTGCCGTCGGCGCTGCCCTTCATCAAGGACGGCAGGCTGGTCGCCATCGTCGTCGCGGCACCGCAGCGGCTCGCCGTCCTGCCCGACGTGCCGACGTTCAAGGAAGTCGGCCTCGAGCCGGTCAACCGTCCGGCGTACTACGGCATCTACGGTCCCAAGGGGCTGCCGAAGGAGATCGTCGACAAGGTCCATGCCGCGGTCAGGAAGACACTCGACGACCCCTCGGTGAAGAAGCGGATCGAGGAGACCGGATCGCTCGTCGTCGGCAACACGCCGCAGCAGTTCGCGGCGCAGATCGCCGCCGAGTTCGAGGTCTACAAGAAGGTCGTCGCGGCGCAGAAGCTGAAGCTCGAGTAGGGCCGACGCAGCGCCCGAGCCCGCACCGTGTCGACCGGCCCCGACATCCCGGCAGCGAGCGCCGCGTCGATCGACCGCTTCGTCGACGCGCTCTGGATCGAGGAGGGGCTCGCCGGCAACACGCTTGCCGCGTACCGGCGCGACCTGACGCTGCTGGCCGGCTGGCTCGGCCGCGACAGCGGCCGCGCGTTGCTCGAGGCGAGCGAGACCGACCTGCGCCAGTACGCGCTGGCGCGTCATGCCGGCAGCGCTGCGACCAGCACCAACCGGCGCCTGACGGTGTTCAAGCGTTTTTTCCGCTGGGCGGTGCGCGAGCGCCTGCGCGACGCCGACCCGACACTCAAGCTCGACTCGGCGCGCCAGCCGCTGCGCGTCCCCAAGACCTTGAGCGAGGCGCAGGTCGAGGCGCTGCTCGCCGCACCCGATGTCGAGACCCCGCTCGGCCTGCGCGACCGCGCGATGCTCGAGCTGCTCTACGCCAGCGGCCTGCGGGTCAGCGAGCTGGTCGGGCTGAAGACGGTGCACATCGGTTTCGCCGAAGGCACGCTGCACGTCACCGGAAAGGGGTCGAAGGAGCGGCTCGTTCCGTTCGGCGAGGAAGCGCTGCGCTGGCTCGAGCGCTACCTGCGCGAGGCGCGCGCCACGATCCTCGCCGGCCAGGCCAGCGATGCGCTGTTCGTCACCGCGCGCGGCGGCCCGATGACGCGGCAGATGTTCTGGAAGCGGATCAAGGCGCACGCGCTCGCGGCCGGCGTCGCCGTGCCGCTCTCGCCGCACACGCTGCGCCATGCCTTCGCGACGCATCTGCTCAACCACGGGGCGGATTTGCGCACGGTCCAGATGCTGCTCGGCCACGCCGACATCTCGACGACGACGATCTACACCCACGTCGCTCGCGAGCGGCTGAAGCAGCTGCACGCGCTGCACCATCCGCGCGGCTGAGCTCGCCGAGCTCGCGTGCCACGATCGCGCCCGCGGCGCTCGTCACAATCGCGCCATGCGAGCGCGAGCGGTGGGCGTCGTCGGCGTCGGCAACATGGGCTTGGCGATGGCGCTGCGCCTGCTCGAGCTCGGCAACGAGGTGCGCGTGCGCGACGTCGAGCCGGCACGCGAAGCGCTCGCGGTCGGCGCCGGCGGGCACGCGGCGGCGACGCCGGTCGAGCTGGCGGTGCGCTGCGATGCGGTGATCGTCGCCGTCGTCGACGCGGCGCAGACCGAGGCGGTGCTGTTCGGCAGCGACGGCGTCGCGGCGGCGGCGTCCGGCGCCTGCCTGGTGCTCTGTCCGACGATCGCGCCGGACAGCGTCGCCTCGTTCACCACGCGACTCGACGCTCTTGGGCGCGACTGGATCGAAGCGCCGATGTCGGGCGGGCCCGCGCGAGCGCGCGCAGGCTCGATGAGCCTGCTGGTCGCTTGCCGCGACGACGTGTTCGAGCGCCACGCCGCGCTGTTGGCGGCGCTCGCCGATCCGGTGTTCCGCCTCGGCCAACGCGCCGGCGACGGTGCCCGCGCCAAGCTCGTCAACAACCTGCTCGCCGCGATCAACCTCGCCGGCGCCGCCGAGGCGCTGGCGCTCGCCGAGCGCGTCGGCCTCGATCCGGCGCGCATGCTCGACGTCATCGAGCGCTCGAGCGGCCAGAGCTGGATCGGCAGCGACCGCATGCGGCGCGCCGTCGCCGGCGACCTCGCGCCGCGCGCGCACACGACGCTGCTCGCCAAGGACAGCGCGCTGGCGCTCGCGATGGCCGCAGGCACCGGCGTCGTGCCGCAGCTCGGCAGCGTCGCCGCCGCGACCTTCGCCGCCGCGATCGATGCGGGCCATGGCGCCGACGACGACGCCAGCCTGCTCGCGTTCCTGCGCGACCGGTTCCGATCGGCAGGCTAGAGCCCGCCGGGGCGCGGACTGCGTCGAGCGTCAGGCGACCGCGACCGGGATGCGGCCGATCCGCGCCTTCCACTCCGCCGGGCCGGTCTCGTGGACCGACGTTCCGTTCGCGTCGACGGCGACCGTGACCGGCATGTCCTGGACCGCGAACTCGTAGATCGCCTCCATGCCGAGATCGGCGAAGGCGACGACCTTCGCTGCCTTGATCGCCTTCGAGACGAGATACGCGGCGCCGCCGACCGCCATCAGGTAGGCGCTCCTGTGCCTGCGGATCGACTCGATCGCGACCGGGCCGCGCTCGGCCTTGCCGATCATCGCGATGAGGCCGGTCTTCGCCAGCATCGTTTCGGTGAACTTGTCCATCCGCGTCGACGTCGTCGGTCCTGCGGGGCCGACGACCTCGTCGCGCACCGGGTCGACCGGCCCGACGTAGTAGATGACGCGGTTCGCGAAATCCACCGGCAAGGGCTCGCCCTTCTGCAGCATGTCGGCGATCCGCTTGTGGGCGGCGTCGCGACCGGTGAGCATGCGGCCGCTGAGGAGCAGCCGGTCGCCCGGCTGCCACGACGCGACCTCGTCCTTCGTCAGCGCGTCGAGGTTCACCTTCCTCGATTGCTGGTCGGGCGCCCACTGCACGTCGGGCCAGAGGTCGAGGCTGGGCGGGTCGAGATAGGCAGGCCCCGATCCGTCGAGGACGAAGTGCGCGTGGCGCGTCGCCGCGCAGTTCGGGATCATCGCGACCGGCTTGCTCGCGGCGTGCGTCGGCGCCATCGCGATCTTGACGTCGAGCACGGTCGTCAAGCCGCCGAGACCCTGCGCGCCGATGCCGAGCGCGTTGACCTTGTCGCACAGCTCGATGCGCAGCGCCTCGGTCGGGTTCTGCGCGCCGCGCTGCTTGAGCTCGGCCATGTCGATGTCGTCCATCAGGCTCTTCTTGGCGAGCAGCATCGCCCGCTCCGCCGTGC
>Ga0307416_100002457_pt1 | contig 10647 bp, 9 predicted proteins | sample DK1Cmetagenome_2_FD_203821 | JGI IMG/M metagenome (GOLD analysis project Ga0307416, IMG submission 203821) | Maize rhizosphere microbial communities from greenhouse at UC Davis, California, United States - DK15-C-3 | ecosystem: Host-associated > Plants > Roots > Rhizosphere > Soil | place: USA...
CGAGCTGGCTGGCCCCTGGGGGTGGCGCCAGTCCGCCCCCGGCACATAGCTCCACCACTGGTAGTGGTCGCCCAGGTCGACCCGGTGGCTGGGGGCACAGAACACCATCGAGGCCGGAACCAGCAGCTCGGGGCGGGCGCCGGGGTAGTCGGCCGGGTCGGGCGCCCGCTCGGCGACGGTCACATGGCCGGTCGCGCGCACAAAGCGGGCGAAGTCGGCGTTGGTCACGGTGTGCCGGTCGATCCAGAACCCGTCCACCGTCACCGGGTGGGCCGGGGCCTCCTCCGGGTAGTGGCGGTCAGACCCCATCACAAAGGTCCCACCGGGCACCCAGACCATGCCCGGCGCGGGTGGGCTGTCCGATGCGCCCGGCTGCGTGTCGACCGGCGGGTCCGCCTCCCCGGCGAGCCCGGGCCGGGTCCTCATGGCCATCTGCTGGCGATGCCGGCCAGCAGCTTGCCCATGACCTGGTCGATGGTGAAGCTGGCCGCCTTCACCCCGTCGCTGTCGCAGCTCAGGTTGCTGATGCCGATATCATCACCACAGATCACCAGGATATTGGGCCTGCCGTCGTTGCTCATTGTCCCTCCCGCCGTCACCGATCAACCCAATTATCCATGTCCACTCCGAGGAGGGTTGGCGGCCGTCACCCTCAGACGCCTTCGAGGGCTTCGAGTCGCCCAGATCGGATCGCCTTGGCGAACGCCTGATAGTCCCGCTCGTTCTGGTCGGCGTAGCGGCTGGAGAAGTCGGTGATCGACCGGTCGAACTGGTCGTCCTCGCCCAGGTAGGCGGCGATGGCGATGGGGTCGCCGGAGCGGGCGTGGGCCCGGGCCAGGGTCCAGCCGCAGATGTCGGCGTAGAAGCTGAGGCCGACCGGGGCCATCGACTCGACCTCGGCCGAGCCCTTCATGTCCCGCAGCTGGCGCCAGTAGTAGTGGCGGTTGCGGTCCTGGCCCTTGGTCCAGCCCAAGAAGATGTCGCTGGCGGCCTGCATCATCCGCTGCCCAGCCACCACCCGCTGGCCGTGCTGACGATAGCGGCTGGTGGGCAGCGGACCCTCCAGGACCGAAGCGGTCGCCTCCTTGACCTGTAGGAACAGCGGATCCTGCTGGTCGCGACCCTGCAGCAGACCGATGAACGCCCGGGTGCCGACGCTGCCCACCCCGACCACCTTGCGGGCGACATCGACCAGCTCGAACCGCTCCAGCAACCGGCGCTGATCGGCCCGGAGGGTGGCCCGGTAGGCGCGGAACTGCTCATGGAGGAGGCGCTCGACCTGGTCGGCAGACAGGCCGTAGGTGGCCTCCAGATCCCGCGCCGGGACCACGATCGGCGGCTGACTGACGATCCGGTAACGGCCGTCGACGACCTCGCCGAGCTTCGACAGCGCCTGCAAGCTGTCCCGGGTGTGCGCCTTGGCGATCGTCTTTTGGCCCGTCTTCTCAGCCCGCTTGGCCGCCTTCGCGCCCTTCTTGGTCTTCGAGGCCTTGGCGGCGCTGCGCATCGCGCTCAGGACCTCGTCCTCGTCCAGGTGGGCGTACCAGATGGCCATCGTGCCCATGGCGGCGAACCCGGCCATCGCCTCCCGGTAGGCCCTCACCGAAGCGCGTGTTGCCGTTCGCGTGTCGGCCTTGGTGAAGCCGTTGTGACGGGCGGCGATGGTGAAGCTGGCCGCCATCCGCTTCACGTCGTACTCGAACGGCCCCGGCAGGGTCTCGTCGAAATCGTTGAGATCGAACAGCAGCCGCCGCTCGGGTGAGGCGAACGCTCCGAAGTTCGACAGATGCGCGTCGCCGCACAGTTGCACGTGCAGGCCGGCGGTCGGCGTGCCGGCGAGGTCGGCGGCCATGATCTTGGCGCCGCCGCGGTAGAAGGTGAACGGCGAGACCAGCATCCGCCCGTGGCGGACCGGCACCAGGTCGGGCTCACGATTGGCGTTCTGCTCCTCAAGCAACGCAACCGGGTCGGGGCGGTCGGCGGCCGGTGCCCATCCGGTGTGGCTGGACGGCGGCGTCCGGTCGCGGGCCTCCTTGCCTGCCGCCCTGCGTTCATCGACGCTCGGGTGGGCGACCCTCTTCATGGCCATCGGCTCAACCCCTCGTTCCCTCTCGGCCTCGCTGGCCTCCACGAGACAACATCAAACCAGGTCCCGGCATCACCCTAAGGAGATGAAACCTCCACCCGCCCGAGCATTGGGAGGGAGACAGCCTGGCTTGTACGATCCTGATGACGGCGGAGAGGGACCTCACCTCCGCCGCCATCACCGATCCTCTCCGAGCCCGTCCCTGTTCATCCTGTTGGGATGATGTGGTCGGCAGGCGGTTGATGTCGGATGTAGGTGCGGTGACGGCACCGCAAGGGGGTCGACATGACCGAGGGATCCGGAAGCCGATCTGACGACGTCGGGGCCGAGGCGCGGGGCCTCGGCCGGGGGCTGGCGGAACTCGAGTTCGTCAAGAGGGACTTCGACGACCCTCGGCATGAGTGGCGCCGGTTGTTCGCGGAGGTCCTCGGGACGTTCTTCCTGGTCCTGGTGGGCGCGGGCGGCGGCGTCGTCGACGCCGTGAGCGACGGGGCCATCGGACGGGGCGCAAGCGTCACCGCGCCCGGCCTCATGGTGCTGGCGATCATCCTGTTCATGGGCGCGGTGAGCGGCGCCCACCTGAACCCTGCCGTCACCCTCGGCTTCGCCCTGCGCGGAGACTTCCCGTGGCGTCGGGTCCCCGGATACATCATCGCCGAGCTGCTGGGTTCGACCCTCGCGGTGCTGTTCCTGTGGGCGATGTTCGGCAAGGTCGGGTCGCTGGGAGCGACCGAACCGGGCGCCGGGATCACCGACGTCCAGGCGATGCTGATGGAGCTGATCCTGACCGTCGGGTTGTTCAGCGTGATCCTCGGGACCGCGTCCAAGGCCCAAAACCTGGGCCCGCTGTCCGCGCTGGGGGTCGGCGCGTACATCATCTTGGCCGGCCTGTGGTCGAGCCCGATCAGCGGCGCGTCGATGAACCCGGCGAGGTCATTCGGGCCCGACCTGGTGCTCGGGAACTTCAGCCACTATTGGGTCTATGTGGTCGGCCCGGTCCTCGGCGCGGCGATCGCGGTCGGATTCGCCTTCATCCTGCGGGGACGCGCGGACACCGGTGGCGCGGCAGCGGCACAGGGCGCCCTCGGCACCCTCAGGGTGGGCCCAGACGAAGGCGGAACGTCCTCCTGACTCCCGACCTTCGGTCCTCGATCGGGTCGGCCTTAGAGCTGGTGGAGCCCAAGCTGCACCCACCCCCGGGCCGGCCGGAGCCACCTCGCCACGTCATCCGGGAGCCAGGTGCCGACCCCCAGCGTGCGGGATTCATCCTCCTTGGGTGACGACACACCATCCCTTCTGGGGAACGCTGGCGACATTCGCCGGCGGACGATGGAGGAAGCTGTGGCACTCAAGCACCCAAAGAGCTCGCGAGGGCGTACCGAAGACCTCGCCGTGGCGCCGCTGTTCGGCCTCGAGGCTCGGACGATCCCTCGGCACGAGCTGCCGCGGGACGAGCTGTCGCCCGACGTGGCCTACCAGATCATCCACGACGAGCTGATGCTGGACGGGAACGCGCGGCTCAACGTGGCCACGTTCGTGACCACCTGGATGGAGCCGCAGGCCGAGAAGCTCATGGCCGAGTGCGTCGACAAGAACATGATCGACAAGGACGAGTACCCGCAGACGGCGGAGCTCGAGTCGCGCTGCGTGGCGATGCTCAGCCGCCTCTGGCACGCGCCTGAGGCGGAGGCGGCGACCGGCTGCTCCACGACCGGGTCGAGCGAGGCGGCGATGCTCGGCGGGCTGGCGCTCAAGCGCCGCTGGCAGAGCAGGCGCGCCGCCGCGGGCGAGACACCCGGCAGGCCGAACCTGGTGATGGGCATCAATGTCCAGGTGTGCTGGGAGAAGTTCGCCAACTACTGGGACGTGGAGATGCGCCTGGTCCCGATGGAGGGGAACCGCCTCCATCTGTCCGCCGAGGAGGCGGTCGCCCGCTGCGACGAGAACACGATCGGTGTCGTCGCCGTGCTCGGCTCGACGTTCGACGGCTCCTATGAGCCGGTGAAGGAGATCTGCGAGGCCCTCGACGCCTTCCAGGCGGAGACGGGCATCGACGTTCCCGTCCACGTCGACGGCGCCTCCGGCGCGTTCGTGGCACCGTTCCTCGATCCGGACCTGAGCTGGGACTTCCGGCTGCCGCGGGTCGCCTCGATCAACGCCTCGGGCCACAAGTACGGGCTCGTGTACCCGGGGGTCGGCTGGGTCGTGTGGAGGAACCCCGAGGCCCTGCCCGAGGACCTGATCTTCTGGGTCAACTACCTGGGCGACAACATGCCGACCTTCGCGCTCAACTTCTCACGGCCGGGCGCCCAGGTCGTGGCCCAGTACTACAACTTCCTCCGTCTCGGCTTCGGCGGCTACCGGAGCGTTCACGGGTACGCCCGCGACGTCGCCACCCGCCTGTCCGGGCGGATCGCCGAGCTGGGTCCCTTCGAGCTGCTCACCAAGGGCGACGAGCTCGCGGTGTTCGCGTTCAAGCTGCGGGACGACGTGGACAACTTCACGGTCTTCGACGTCTCGAACGCGATGCGCGAGCGGGGCTGGCAGGTGCCCGCCTACAGCTTCCCGAAGAACCGGGAGGATCTCTCCGCGCTCCGGGTCGTCGTCCGGCGCGGCTTCACCCACGACCTGGCGGACCTGCTCGTGAGCGACCTGAAGCGCCAGCTGCCGCGCCTCCAGAAGCAGCCGGCGCCGGTTCACGACGAGCGGAACGCCTCGGGGTTCCATCACTAGCAAGGGGGCGACGGTGTGCCGCTGGCTTGCCTACTCCGGCTCTCCGGTGCTGATCAAGGAACTGCTCCTCGACCCGCAGCATTCGCTGATCGACCAGAGCCTCCACGCCCGGCTCGGTGCGGAGACGACCAACGGCGACGGGTTCGGGATCGGCTGGTACGGCGTCGGCGACACGCCAGGGGTCTTCCACAGTGTCGAGCCGGCCTGGAGCGACCGGAACCTTCGGGATCTCGCCGGCCACATCCGGTCGCCGCTGGTGTTCGCCCACATCCGCGCCTCGTCGGGCTCACCGGTGCAGCAGACGAACTGCCATCCGTTCCGCCACGGCCGCTGGCTGTGGATGCACAACGGGGTGCTCCACGACTTCCCACGGGTCAAGCGTGAGCTCGCGCTCGCCGTCGACCCGTCGCTGTACCCGCAGATCGAGGGCTCGACCGACTCGGAGGTCTTTTTCTTCCTGGCGCTCACCCTTGGGCTGGAGGACGACCCGCCGGCCGCCGTCGAGCGGGCCGTCGGGCTCATCGAGGAGGTCGGGCGGCGGCGCGGTGTCGAGCAGCCGATCCAGATGACGGTGGCCACCACCGACGGGACTCTGGTGTGGGCGTTCCGCTACTCCAGTGAAGGGCAGTCACGTTCGCTGTTCTACTCGACCGCCGTCAGCACCCTGCGCCGCCAGTACCCGGACAACCCGGTCCTGCACGGGCTCTCGGACGAGACCAGACTCGTCGTGTCGGAGCCGCTCGGCGATCTTGCCGGTGCCTGGAACGAGGTCCCGGAGTCGAGCTACGGCGTCATCCAGGAGGGCCAGGACGAGCTGCACCCGTTCGTGCCGCGACCACCGTCCTGAGGAGGGTTGCAGCGTCGTGCGCCGGGCATGAGCTCGTACCCCGAGGCCCCCGAGGGGTGGACACCGGTCGCCCGCCGGGCGGTCGGGCCGTTCACCACCCACCTCACCTTCCGCCGGCCCGACGGCAGCACCACCGTGTGGTCGTCACGAGCGCACCGCAAGCATGCGTCGCGGCTCTCGCGCGTCGCGCCAGAAAACAAGCGTGTCTGGTGGGCTCCGGAGCGGGCGTCGTGGTGGATCGGGGTCCTCTTCGCCGTCGGGTCCAGCTGCTTCCTGGTCGCCCCGTTCCCGGGGTTCGTCGAGCTCGTCGGATCGGGCGTCGACGGAATGGTGTTCTTCGTCGGCTCGGTCTTCTTCACCTCGGCGGCCACGCTCCAGTGCCTCGAAACCTTCAATGCCGACCGTGGATTGGGCGGCGGCGGTCACCGGCAGCGGCTTCGACTGCTCGCCTTCGAGCCGCGACGGATCGACTGGTGGAGCAGTGTGCTCCAGTTCGTTGGCACGCTGCTGTTCAACGTGGACACGTTCCGGGCGATGCAGACGGGGCTCGAACAGCCGTCCTACGACCGGCTGGTCTGGAGACCCGACGCCGTTGGATCGGCGTGCTTCCTCGTCTCGGGCTATCTCGCATACGTCGAGGTCTGCGGTGGTCTGGCGTGCCGACCGCGCCGCGGCCTCGAGTGGCGGATCGCAGCCGTCAACCTTGCCGGATGCGTCGCCTTCGGGATCTCGGCCGTTGCCTCCTATGTCGTCCCCGCGACCGGAGGCGTGGTCGACCTGGCCGTGGCCAACGCCTTCACCGCACTTGGGGCCCTCTGCTTCCTCGTCGGAGCGGTCCTCCTGCTGCCCGAATCCGCCACAGCACCTCAGGACACGCCGGCCTCTCATCCGTTGCGACGCGACGGGCCAGAGCTTCACCCGCGCTGACGCCGAGGTGAGGACGGCGAAGTCTGGATGCTGCATGCCGACTGGACATGGAGCGCTCCGCTTCAAGCTTGCGGACCCACCACCGGCACATCTGCGCTGCTCAACAGGCCCGCCAGCTGCCTTGCGTTGGTCACCGCCTGGTCCCGGCAGCAGTTGTCTACGGTCGACTGAACGCTGCGCTGACCTGCGTTTTCGCAGGTCGATCACGAGCGTATCGCCGAAGTTATCGGGACATCGATCGGCCGCGATGGCCAGGCCCTCGTGGGGCGGTGGATGCTGTCGAGCTGCGGCTCGGCGTGAGCCGAGACCGACGGAATCTCATCCGTTTGGGGTGAGGACCCTCATCCGGCCTGAGGACAACGATGGCGTCCAAGCGCAGCCAGGGCAAGGGACGCGCGGGTCCAGAGGAGGAAGCATGGCAGACCCAGCAGCAGGAACGGCCCGGCCGGGCGTCAGGGTCGGCCCGACGAGCGAGTTCAGCCTGTTCTTCCGGGTCAAGCCCGGCCACGGGGATGCCTTGCGGGAAGCGCTCCGGGCGCTGCAGACCCATCCGGGGTACCGGCCCGGGGAGTACAACATGGCGATCGCGACCATCCATGAGGCCAGGTTCGTGCTGTTCGACGACGACACACGCCTGCTGTTCGCGACGAGCTTCGATGGCTCGTGGGACGCCTACATGGACGACTTCGCCACCTCAGGGCCCACGCTGCAGCTGTTCGACGCCATCTTCCAGCACGCCGAGGGCTACGAAGGCCTGCCAGACGCCGCGGCGGTGAAGGGGTTGGTGTTGGGCGCGCAGGCTACCGCGGCTGCTTATGCGCGGAACTACGGCGGCACGGTAAAGGAGATCCGCAAGGCCTTGCGGGTGAACAAGGCGTTCCAGCAGGTGCTCGACGACCCGGAGGCCGCCACGGCGCTGCAGCAGCCGGCCCTGAAGCCGCTGCTGGACGAGGCCGCCGACTCCTCCTAGGCGTCGGGAGCCAACCAGCAGGAGCGATAGAGGAGCGGCGGTGTCGGATCACATCTCAGGGCCGCGGGCCATGGCCGAGCCGATCGCCGACATCACCGACGTCTATGCGTTTCCAAGCCCGGAGGTTCCCGGCCGGCTCGTCCTGGTGATGAACACCCTGCCGTTCGCGCCACCGTCCGCGCGGTTCTCCGACGGGCTGACCTACCGTTTCCGGCTGCGCCCGGTCGCCGCGGCCGCCAGAGACGATCCGGCGCCGTTCGCCGTCGGCGCGGAGGAGTTCACGTTCGACTGCGTCTTCTCCCCGCCGGTGAACGGAGACGGCGCAAGTGGGCCCGACCAGGGCGGCACCTGCACCACAGCGGCGGGTGAGACGCTCGCCTTCAGCGTGGACGACGAGCAGGGCGGCTCGGCGCACGGCGTTCGTGTCTTCGCCGGGCCGCGCTGGGACCCGTTCATCATGGACGCCCCCGCGGCGCTGAAGACGATCGCCACGGGCAAGCTGGCCTTCACCGATCCGGGCACGATCTTCCTGGACGGCAAGAACGTCCTCAGCCTGGTCGTGGAGATCGACTGCGCCAGGCTGCTCGGCGGCGCGGGGCTGGTCGGGGTGGTCGCCGAGACCTTGACGCGGGGCACGCTCGCCGTTCGCCTGGAACGCGTCGGGCGGCCCGAGGTAAAGAACCTTCTGCTGGCACCCAAGCAGTTCGACCAGGTGAACCGCGACCTGGAGATCCGCGACCTGTACAACATGGAGGACCCATTCCGGCTCGCGCCGGCCTACCAGGGGGCCTACCGGGCGCGGCTGAACGCCAACCTGGCCTTCTGGGACGGCCTGGACGGCAACCAGGACTGGCCGACGGACGAGGGGGGCGCCCACCCGCTGACCGAGCTGCTGCTGGCGGACTTCCTCGTCGTGGACGTCACCAAGCCGTACGCCGAGCAGGGCTCCTTCCTGGAGATCGAGCTGGCCACCCGTGGAGGGCGCGGGCACCAGACTTGTGGGGGTCGGGCCCTTAACGACGACGTGATGGACAGGCTGTTCACGCTGCTGGTCAACGCCGGGAACGGGCCCAGGATCCGCGACGGCGTCGACCAGGCAACGATGCCCGCATCATGCACCTTCCCGTACCTCGCGCCGCCGAACCCGGATCCTCCCCAGCCTCCCAAGCACCTCTAGGAATGGAACGTCCATGGACACCGTGAGCTCGCCGGAGACCGTCAACCTCGAGCTCGACGACATCCAGGGTGGGGTGCTGCACCCACGACCGTCGCCCTACGTCGGCATCTACCTGTTGCTGCGCATTGACGACCGCAGGGCGGGGCGGGAGCTGTTGCGGCGGCTGCACCCGGTGGTCGACGCCGGTAGACCCTCCTCCGACCCGGCCCGCGGCGCCTGGGTCACCGTTGCCCTCACCTACCCGGGCCTCAAGGCGCTCGGCGTGGCCCAGGAATCGCTGGACAGCTTCGCGCCGGAGTTCCGGCAGGGCATGGCGGCCCGCGCGGCCGAGCTCGGCGACGTTGGCGACAGCAGCCCAGCCAATTGGGAAAAGCCGCTTGGAACCCCAGAGGTCCACGTCGCGTTGGCGGCGCTGTCGCCCGACGCCGCACGGCTGGCGGTGGTGGTCGAGCGGGCCCGCCGCGCCCACCAGGACCTGCCTGGGGTGGAGGTGATCTGGCGCCAGGACTGCTACCAGCTGCCGACGGGACGCACCTCCTTCGGCTTCAAAGACGGGATCGGGCAGCCAGCGGTGGAGGGCAGCGGAATCCCCGGCTCGAACTCGCGGGAGCGGCCGATCAAGGCGGGCGAGTTCCTTCTCGGGTATCCCGACGAGACGGGCAGCCTGCCGCCCATGCCGACCCCGGAGGTGCTCGGCCGCAACGGCACCTACATCGTGTTTCGCAAGCTCCACACCCGCGTCGCGGCGTACCGGCGCTACCTCCGCGAACGAGCTTCCAGCCGCGAGGAGGAGGCGCGGCTGGGCGCCAAGATGGTCGGACGCTGGCAAAGCGGCGCGCCGCTGGCGCTGTCCCCGGACCACGACGATCCCCAGCTGGGGGCGGATCCCGCGCGTAACAACGACTTCGACTACCACGACGATTTGCGCGGGTTCAAGTGCCCGGCTGGCGCGCACGCACGGCGCGCGAACCCGCGGGACGCGCTCGATCAGGAGGGAAGTGTCAACGTCCGCCTCCACCGGATGATCCGGCGCGGCACCAGCTACGGCCCGATGCTGCCGGAAGGCGTCCTGGAAGACGACGGGGTCGACCGAGGAATCATCTTCGTGTTCGTCGGTGCGCACCTGAAGCGCCAGTTCGAATTCGTCAAGACCCAGTGGATCAACGACGGCATCTTCATCGGCGCGCCGACCGAAAAGGACCCGCTGGCCGGGCCGAACGACAGCTCGGGCATGTTCACCATCCCGCAGCAGCCGATCCGACGCCGGCTGCAGGGTCTGCCGCCGTTCATCGTCACCCGCGGCGGGGAGTACTGCTACGTGCCGGGTCTGCGAGCGCTGCGCTGGCTGGCGGAGCTGAAAACCTGACAGGGCAGCGATCCAGGAAAGGATGGCCAGGTGGCAACGAGCCCGACACGCACCGACCGCTGGAAGGCACTCGACTTCGGCCCGCCACGCTCCGGAGCGGTGGAGCCGGACTCACCCGTACTGGTCGAGTACGGCTCCGGCGGGCAGGTGGCGCTCATCACCCTGAACCGGCCCCACGCCGACAACGCGATCACCACAGAGATGGGGGCGCGGCTGACCGAGATCCTGGAGACGATCGCCGTCCGTCCCACCGTCCGCGTCGCCATCATCACCGGCGCGGGTGACCGGGCCTTCTCAGTCGGCAGCGACCTGCGTCAGCGCAAGGACATGACCAAGGAGGACTGGCTGCGGCAACGCCAGGACTTCGACCGCACGCTGTACACCCTGCGCCAGCTGCGCAAGCCGATCTTCGCTGCCGTCAACGGGATCGCCTACGGCGGCGGCTGCGAGATCGCTCAGAGCACCGACTTCATCATCGCGTCCGACAACGCCACCTTCGGCCAGCCCGAAGCGATGATCGGCCTGGCCGCCGGAGGCGGCT
>Ga0307416_100002459_pt1 | contig 10646 bp, 9 predicted proteins | sample DK1Cmetagenome_2_FD_203821 | JGI IMG/M metagenome (GOLD analysis project Ga0307416, IMG submission 203821) | Maize rhizosphere microbial communities from greenhouse at UC Davis, California, United States - DK15-C-3 | ecosystem: Host-associated > Plants > Roots > Rhizosphere > Soil | place: USA...
TCCTCTTTCGCTCTTTCGCCTCGATGCTCAAGATCGCGCTCCCCAACAAGGGCCGCCTCGCCGACGACGCCCGCGAGCTGTTCGCCGACGCCGGGCTCGAGGTGCGCGCGCTCGGCCCGCGCGCCCTCACCGCGTCGCTCGGCGGCGAGTTCGAGGCGATCTTCGTCCGCGCCCAGGACGTCGCCGAGTTCGTCGCCGACGGCGCCGCCGACGCCGGTGTCACCGGGTGGGACCTCGTCTGCGAGTCGGAGCGCGCGCTCGACGTGCTGCTCGACCTCGAGTTCGGCCGCTGCCGGATCGTCGTCGCCGCGAAGGAGGACAGCGGCGTCGCCTCGCTCGCCGACGTCACCGCCGGCGCTCGCGTCGCGACCGTCTTCCCGCGCGTCACGCGCCGCTTCCTCGAGGGGGCCGGCATCGCCGCCGAGATCGTCCCCGTCTCCGGCGCCGTCGAGGTCGCGCCGCACCTCGGCATCGCCGACATCATCGTGGACCTCACCTCCACCGGCTCGACGCTGCGCGTCAACGGCCTGCGCGAGGTCGCGACGGTGCTCGAGTCGAGCGCCCGCCTCGTCACCGCGCGCGGCGTCGCGGCGATGGGGGGCGGCGGCGAGAAGCGGCGCGCCCTCGACGAGCTCGTCACCGCCCTCGGTTCGGTCCTCCGCGCGCGCGGCCGCCGCTACCTCATGGCGAACGTCCCGCGCGCCGCGCTCGACCGCGTGAAGGAAGTGCTCCCCGGCCTCAACGGCCCGACCGTGATCGACATCTTCAACGGCGGCGCGCCCGGCGCCAGCACCCACGTCGCCGTCCACGCCGTCGTCTCCGCCAACGCGATCTACCGCACCATCTCGCAGCTCAAGGCGTTGGGCGGCGAGGGGATACTGGTGACGCGGATCGAACGACTCATGCCGTGAGGGCGGTGACTGGTGACTGGTTGCTGGTCACTAGTAACGACTACTCGCCCTGGAAGCGTCCCGAGACGGCCACCAGCGACTAGTGACCAGCAACCAGCAACCGCCCGCCACCCCGAACTCGTTCTCCTCCACGCGCTTTCCATGTCCGACAAGATCCAGTTCGACGGCGTGCACCACTCCGAGCCCGACGACGCGCCGCCTGCGCCGGCGGCGGGGCAGGGGACGTTCCGCTTCGCGGGGGCGGTCGAGGACCTCTCGGCGGCGGACTGCCGGGCGCTGTTCGAGCGCACGACGTCGCTCGACGACGCGGTGCGGGCGCGCACGGCGGCGATCGTCGAGCGCGTGCGGCGCGATGGAGACGAGGCGCTCGTCGCGCTGGCGCGCGAGCTGGACGGCGCGCACTTCGCGTCGGCGGCCGAGCTCGAGGTGCCGCGCGACCGCTGGCGCGAGGCGCTCGCCGCGCTCGACCCGGCGCTGCGCGCGGCCATGGAGCGGGCGGCGCGCAACATCGCGACCGTGCACCGCGCCTTCCTCCCGGCGCCCGCCGAAGTGGAGACCGAGCCGGGCGTCGTCGTCGGCCGGCGCGCCGACCCGCTGGCGGCGGTCGGCGTCTACGCGCCGGGCGGGCGCGCCGCGTACCCGAGCAGTCTCCTCATGGGGGCCGTGCCGGCGCGCGTCGCCGGCGTCGAGCGGGTGATCGTCTGCTCGCCACCCTGCGCCGACGGCGGGCTCCCGTCGGCGGTCGTCCTCGCCGCCGCCGAGCTGGCCGACGTGGACCGCGTCTTCGCGCTCGGCGGCGCGGGGGCGATCGCGGCCCTCGCCTACGGCACGGCGAGCGTGCCGCGGGTGGACCGCGTCGTCGGGCCGGGCAACGCCTACGTCGCCGAGGCGAAGCTGCAGCTCGCCGGCGTCGTCGCGATCGACGCGCCGGCCGGCCCGAGCGAGCTGCTCGTCGTCGCCGACTTCACCGCCGACCCGGCGGCCGTTGCCCGCGAGCTGCTCGCCCAGGCCGAGCACGACCCGCGCGCCGCGGTCGTCGCCATCGCGGTCGGGGGCGAGGTCGCGGAGCAGATCGCCGCCGCGGTGGACGAGCAGCTCCCCGGCCACCCGCGCGCCGCGGTCGTCCGCGAAGCGCTCGCCGCGCGCGGCGCGCTCCTCGAGGCGCAGACCTACGACGAGGCGGCTGCCTTCGCCAACCGCTACGCCGCCGAGCACCTCCAGCTCTCGGTCAACGAGCCGGCGCAGGGGCCGCTGCTCGAGCGGCTGCGCAACGTCGGTACGGTGTTCGTCGGCGAGGCGAGCTCGGTCGCCTTCGGCGACTACATGACCGGCGCCAACCACGTCCTCCCGACCGGCGGCCTCGCCCGCTCCTACTCCGGGCTCTCGACCCTCGACTTCGTGCGCTGGACGACGTATCAGCGCGTCAGCCGCGAGGCGGCGCGCCGCATGTCGCGCGACGTGGCCGCGTTCGCGGAGGCGGAAGGGCTGCCCGGGCACGCCGCGGCGGCGCGGGGGTTCGAGTGACGGCCGCCGACCTCCGCTTCCGCGAGTCGCTGCGCGCCGTCCCGCTCTACGCCCCCGGCGTCGAGCCGTGCGCGATCGACCTGAGCGACAACACGAACCTCTGGGGTGCGCCGCCGGCCGCGCTGCGTGCCGTACGCAGGGCGTCGGAGGAGTCGGTCGCCCGCTACCCGTCGCTCTACGCGCACGACCTCAAGGCGCTCGTCGCCGCCTACGCCGGCGTCGGCGCGGAGGAGATCGTCACCGGCTGCGGCTCCGACGACGTGCTCGACGCGGCGATGCGCGCCCTCGCCGAGCCCGGCGACGCGATCGCCTACCCGTCGCCGTCCTTCTCGATGATCCCGACGTTCGCGCGCATGAACGGGCTCGAGCCGCTCGCCGTCCCGCTGCGGCCGGACTACGACGTGGACGCCGAGCGGCTGCTCGCGACCGGGGCGCGGATCGTCTACCTCTGTTCCCCGAACAACCCGACCGGCACGGCGGCGTCGCGCGAGGCGATCCTCCACGTCGTCGAGCGCGCGCCGGGCGTCGTCGTCCTCGACGAGGCCTACGGCGAGTTCGCCGACGAGGCGTACGTCGCGCGCGCCCCGGGGTGGGAGCGCGTGCTCGTGACGCGCACGATGTCGAAGGCGTTCGGCATGGCGGGGCTGCGCTTCGGCTACGGCGCGGGGAGCGCGCGCCTCGTGCGCGAGGTGGAGAAGGCGCGCGGCCCCTACAAGGTGAGCGCGGTCGCCGAGCGCGCCGTCGCCGCCGCGCTCGGCGAGGACCTGCCGTGGGTCCACCACCACGCCGCCCGCGCGCGCGAGACGCGCGAGCGCTTCGCCGCCGAGCTGCGCGCGCTCGACCTGGACGTCCTGCCGTCGCGGGCCAACTTCGTGCTGGTGCGGACGACGCGCGCCCGCCGGCTCGCCGAACTGCTGCGCGACGCCGGCGTCGCCGTCCGCCTCTTCACCGCGCTCCCCGTCGTCGGCGACGCGCTCCGCGTCGGCGTCGGGCCGTGGGAGATGATGCAGCCCGTGCTCGACACCCTCGCCGCGGCGCGTGGAGAGGAGTAGGAGCGTGGAGCGCAGTTACCGTGAACCGTCAACCGTCTCGATGCGTCTGACGATCTTCGACTACGGCGCCGGCAACCTGCACTCGCTCGCCAAGGCGCTCGAGGGCGACGGCGTGGAGGTGCGTGTCGAGGACGACGCGCTGCGCGCGCTCGACGGCGACGCGCTCGTCCTGCCCGGCGTCGGCGCCTTCCAGCAGGCCGCCGAGCGGCTGGCGCCGGCGCGCGAGCGCGTGCGCGACGCGCTCCTCGCCGGCCTCCCCTGTCTCGGCGTCTGCCTCGGCATGCAGCTCCTCTTCGACGAGAGCGAGGAGGGGCCGGGCGCCGGGCTGGGTGTCATCCCCGGGCGCGTGACGCGGCTGCACGCGCGACGGGTGCCGCAGATCGGCTGGAACGAGCTCGAGGCGGTGGTGCGCGCGGACGACCCGCTCTTTCGCCGCGCCCCGCTGCGCGTCGCCTACTTCGCCAACAGCTACGCCTGCCGCCCGGCCGCGTCCACGGGCGACTCGCCCGTGATCGCCTGGGCGACGCACGAGGACGACCGCTTCGCCGCCGCCGTCCGCGCCGGCAACACCGTGGGCGTACAGTTCCACCCCGAGAAGAGCTCGCGAGACGGGGTCGCATTCGTTCAGGCGTGGGTCGCTGAGGCTCAGAAGCTGCGCGCTGTCCCACCGGCAACAGGCTCGTCGCCCCGCACGGAGTCCGGCCCTTCCACGGAGTCACGCTCTTGATCGTTCTTCCCGCCATCGACCTCCGCGACGGCAACTGCGTGCAGCTCGTCGGCGGGTCGTACGACGCCGAGCGCGTGCGGCTCAAGGACCCGGTCGCCGTCGCGCGCTCGTGGGCCGAGCTCGGCTTCCGGCACCTCCACGTCGTGGACCTCGACGCGGCGACGGAGCGCGGCTCGAACGCGCGCGTCGTCAACGAGATCATTCGGCAGTTCTCGGGCGGGGGGTTCCTCGGCGACGCGGCGCTCGACGTACAGGTGGGTGGCGGGGTGCGCACGGACGACGCGATCGAGCGCCTGCTCGCCGACGGCGCGGCGCGCGTCGCCGTCGGCACGCGGGCGATCGAGGAGCCGGACTGGATCGACGAGATGTCGCACCGCTTTCCGGGGGAGATCATCGTCGCCGCCGACGTGCGCGACCGGCGCGTCGTCACCCGCGGCTGGGAGCACGTCTCCCACCGCGACGTGCTCGACGTCGTCGAGGAGCTCGCCACGCTGCCGCTGGCCGGCGTCCTCGTCACCGCCGTGCACCGCGAGGGCCAGCTCATGGGCACGGACCTCCCGCTGATGGAGGACGTCGCCGAGGCGTGCGCCTTTCCGGTCTACGCCTCGGGCGGCGTGACGACACTCAACGACCTCCGCGCCCTCGCCGACCGTGGCATCGCGGCCGCCGTCGTCGGCATGGCGCTCTACACCGGCGCGCTGAACGTGCGGCAGGTGGCCGAGGAGTTTGGGGAATGAGAGAGCGAGGTGCTGGACGGCTAGGGGTGAGGGAAGATCGCACGTGCTGGGTGTCGGGTATGGGGGAGGACAGTCATGAGCCCCCAGCACCGGACACCCGACACCTTCGAAGTGCCCCAGTCCCGCAGTCCCCCATTCCCTTCATCCCGGCGCCATGACCATCGTCACTCGCGAGACGAAGGAGACCACCATCCGCGTCGAGCTCGCCCGCGGCACGGGGGTCGGGGTCGCGGAGACGGGGATCCCCTTTCTCGACCACATGCTCGTCGCCCTCGCGCGCTACGCCGGGCTCGACCTCACCGTGCGGGCGCGCGGCGATCTGCCGCACCACACGATCGAGGACGTCGCGATCGTCGTCGGCGCGGCGCTCGCCGCGCACGTCCCGGCGACGGCGGCGCGCTACGGCGACCGCACGATCCCGATGGACGACGCCCTCGTCCACGTCGCCCTCGACCTCGGCGGGCGCCCGTACTACCGCGGGCCGCTGCCGAGCCACCTCTACGACCACTGGATGCGCTCCTTCGCCGACAACGCGCGGGCCACACTCCACGTGCGCGTGCTGCGCGGCCGCGACCGACACCACGTCGTCGAGGCCGCCTTCAAGGCGCTCGGCCTGGCGATCCGCGACGCGCTGCACGAGTCGGGGGCGGTCTTCTCCACGAAGGGGTCGGTGGCAATGAAGGTGGAGTCGCCATGAGAGCCTGCAGTGCGCGCGACTGGCCGCTCGAGTCGGACCTCGTATGCTGACTCGCCGCGTCATCGTCTGCCTCGACGTGAAGGGCGGGCGCGTCGTGAAGGGGGTGCAGTTCGTCGCGCTGCGCGACGTCGGCGACCCGGTAGAGATGGCCGCGCTGTACGAGGCGGAGGGGGCCGACGAGATCGTCTTTCTCGACATCTCGGCGAGCGCCGAGGAGCGCAGCACGCTGCTCGACGTCGCGCGCCGCACCGCCGAGCGGCTGTTCGTGCCGCTCACGATCGGCGGCGGCGTGCGGACGGCGGACGACGTCGGCCGCGTCCTGCGCGCCGGCGCCGACAAGGTGAGCATCAACTCGGCGGCCGTCGAGCGCCCCGAAGTGCTCACCGAGAGCGCCCGCCGCTTCGGCGCGCAGTGCGTCGTGGCGAGCATTGATGCGAAGCGGGTGTCGGGTGTCGGGGCGCGGCGTTTCGATGACGACGCGCCGCGCGATCGTGGTAGCTTCCCGGTGGGGGAGCCTGTCCTGAGCGAAGCGAAGGAGCCCCCCCGCGCCCCGCACCCCGCGCACCGCTTTCGCGTCTACACTCATGGCGGCCGGACTCCCACGGACCTCGACGCCGTGGAGTGGGCGCGCGAGTGCGTGCGTCGCGGGGCTGGGGAGATCCTGCTGACGAGCATCGACCGCGACGGCGCGCGCACCGGCTACGACCTCGAGCTCACGCGCGCCGTCGCCGACGCGGTGGACGTGCCGGTCGTCGCGTCGGGCGGCGCCGGGTCGGCGGAGCACGTGCGGGACGCGATCGTGGACGCGCACGCCGACGCGGCCCTCGTCGCCGGAATCCTTCACGACGGGGCAACGACGGTCGGCGCGCTCAAGGCTGCCCTGTCGGCGGCCGGCGTCCCCGTGCGACCCGTGCCAGCCGCCGCGGGGGCGGGACGATGAGCGGCTCCCCCGCAGCTGGCGGCGGATCGCTGCTCCAGGCCGCCGCGGAGCTCGCGCGCCTGACGGGCGACGTCGCGCTCGGCTACTACCGCCGCGCGCTCGCCGTCGAGACGAAGGCCGACGGCTCGCCCGTCACCGCCGCCGACCGCGACGCCGAGCGCGCGGCGCGCGAGTGGGTCGCGGCGCGCTTCCCCGAGGACGGCGTGCTCGGCGAGGAGTTCGGACTCCTGCGGCCGGAGGCGCGCCGGCGGTGGATTCTCGACCCGATCGACGGGACGAAGAGCTTCGTGCGCGGCGTGCCGCTCTGGGGGACGCTCGTCGCCGTCGCCGAGGGGGAGCGCGTGCTCGCCGGCGCGGCGTACTTTCCCGCCGTCGGCGAGCTGGTGTGCGCGGCGCCCGGCGAGGGCTCCTGGTGGAACGGGGCGCGGTGCGCCGTGTCGGAGCAGCCATCGTTAGGCGCGGCGACGGTTCTCACGACCGACGACCGCTTCCCGGGCCGCCCCGGCCGGCGAGCCGCCTACGCCGCGCTCGCCGCGCGGGCCAGCGTCGCCCGCGGGTGGGGCGACTGCTACGGCTACCTCCTCGTCGCCACCGGGCGCGCCGAGGCGATGGTGGACGACCTCATGTCTCCGTGGGACGCCGCCGCGCTCCAGCCGATCGTCACCGAGGCGGGCGGCGTCTTCACGAGCTGGTCCGGCCAGCCCACCGCCTTCGGCGGCGACGCGATCGCGACCAACGCGGCGCTGGCGGGGGAGGTTCGTGCTGTGCTGCGAGAGTGAACGATGGATAGAGTGGGTGTGGGGTGTCGGGTGTAGAGCGAAGGGCGTGAGAGGTGAGACGCAACGGCCCCTCTCACGTCTCACGCCGTCCGTGGTTCGTCCACACCCCACACCCCACACCCCACACCCTGCATCCAGCCGTCATGCTCGATCTCTCCACTCTCGACTTCTCCAAGGGCAACGGTCTCGTCACCGTCGTCGCGCAGGACGCGCGCAGCGGCGCGGTGCTGATGGTCGCCCACGCCGACCGCGAGGCGCTCGAGCGGACGATCGAGCGTGGGGAGATGCACTACCGTTCGCGGACGCGCGGGCGATGGCACAAGGGGGGGACGAGCGGGAACGTCCAGCGGGTCGTGTCGCTCGACGCCGACTGCGACGGCGACGCCGTGCTCGCCCGCGTCGTGCCGGCCGGGCCGGCCTGCCACACGGGGAGCGTGAGCTGCTTCGGCGCCGGTGCGCTCGCCGCCGATGCCCTGGGCACGCTCGCGGCGACGATCGAGTCGCGGGCCGCCGGCGGCGCGGCGACGCCGACCGCCGGGGAGCGTTCCCCGAGCGAAGCGACGGAGCCTGCCCTGAGCGAAGCGAAGGGGCCCCCCCCCACGTCGGAGTCTATGGTGGCGAGTGTGGTGACGCCGCACCCGTCGGCGGCGCCGCGCACCGATTCGCCGCGCGCGAGCTACACGCGGCGCCTGCTCGACGACCGCAACCTCCGCCTCAAGAAGCTGGGCGAGGAGGCGGCCGAGCTGGTCACCGCCTGCGCCGACGGCGACGCCGCGCGGGCCGCCGAGGAGGGCGCCGACCTCCTGTACCACGCCCTCGTCGCGCTGCGCGCCGTCGGCGTCACGCTCGACGACGTGCGCGCGGTGCTCGAGCACCGGCGGGGCTGACGGCGCAGCCGTGCGCCGAAACGGACGGGGCCCCGGCGCGAACCGACGCCGGGGCCCCGTCCTGCTTCATGCGGCGCGTCTCACCAGATCCGCACGCGCTCGGCCGGCGGCAGGTACATCTTGTCGCCCGGCTTCACGTCGAACGCGCGCTGGAACGCGTCGTTGTTGACGAGCGGCACGAACGCGCGGTACATGCCCGGCGAGTGCGGGTCGGAGAGCAGCTGCTGGCGCAACGCCTCGTCGCGGAAGCGGGTGCGCCAGATCTGCGCGTAGCCGAGGAAGAAGCGCTGGTCGCCGGTGAAGCCGCCGATCACCGGCGCCTCCTTGCCGCCGAGCGAGATCCGGTAGGCGCGGTACGCCTGCGCCAGGCCACTCAGGTCGCCGATGTTCTCCCCCATCGTCAGCTTGGGGTTGATGGACGTCCCCTCGAGCGGGCTGATCGCGCCGTACTGGGCGCCGAGCCGCGTCGCGCGCTCGTCGAACGCCTGCGCGTCGGCGGCCGTCCACCAGTCGCGAAGGTTGCCGGCGCCGTCCGACTTGCGCCCCTGGTCGTCGAAGCCGTGGCCGATCTCGTGGCCGATCACCGCCCCGATCGCGCCGTAGTTCACGGCGTCGTCCGCCGTGACGTCGAAGAAGGGGGGCTGGAGGATCGCCGCCGGGAAGACGATCTCGTTGTTCGTCGCGTTGTAGTACGCGTTCACCGTCTGCGGCGTCATCCCCCACCGCGTGCGGTCCACCGGCTTGCCCAGCCGGTCGATCATGTCGGCGTACTGGAACGCGTTCGCCCGCATCGTGTTGCCGAGCAGGTCGTCGCGCTTGACGACGAGCGTCGAGTAGTCGCGCCACTTGTCGGGGTAGGCGATCTTGACGGTGAACTTCGACAGCTTGTCCTTCGCCTGCGCCTTCGTCGCGGGGCTCATCCACTCCAGGCTGTCGATCCCCACCTGGTAGGCGGCGCGGAGGTTCCGCACCATCGCGTCCATGCGCGCCTTCGCCTCGGGCTTGAAGTGGCGCTCGACGTAGAGCTTGCCGAGCGCCTCGCCGAGCGCGCCCGACGTCGCGTCCACGGCGCGCTTCCAGCGGGCCGGCATCTGCTGCTGCCCGGAGAGGGTGCGGCCGCGGAACTCGAAGCGCGCCTGCTGGAACGCCGACGGGAGCTCGTTGGCGTAGGCGTCGAGCAGCTTGAACGTCATGTACTCGCGCCACGTCGCGACCGGCGTCGCGGCGACGATCGAGTCGAGCGCCTTCACGTAGTCGGGCTGGCGGACGACGACCTCGGTCGCCTTGGCGAGGCCGGCCGCCGACAGGTAGCCCTTCCAGTCGTACGACGGCGACGCCGCCGCGAGCTCGGCGACCGACATCTTGTTGTAGGTGGCGTTGCGGTCGCGGCTCCGCGCGCGGTCCCAGTGCTTCTGGGCGATCGCCGTCTCGAGGGCGAGGACGCGCCCCGCGGCCCCGGCCGGGTCGGGCTGGTTGGCGAGGGTCAGCAGCCGCGCGACGTAGTCCTGGTACGCCTGGCGCGTGGCCGCCAGCTTGGCGTCCGGGCGCAGGTAGTAGTCGCGGTCGGGCAGGCCGAGCCCCGACTGGGTGACGGTGACGACGTTCACCGCCGAGTTTTTCTGGTCCGGGCCGACGCCCACGCCGAGCGGCCCCTGGACGCCGAGCCGCGCCAGGCGGGCGAACGCCGCCGGCAGCTGCGCGGCGGACGTCACGGCGCCGATCGCGCGCAGCTCGCCCTGCAGCGGGGCGACGCCGGCCGCCTCGACGCGCGCCGAGTCCACGAAGCTCACGTAGAAGTCGCCGACCTTGCGGCGCTCCGAGCCGGCCGGGGCGCTCCCCGTCGCCGCGCTATCGAGGAGCGCGTGGAGCGCCGCGCGGCTCCCCTCGCGCAGCTCGTTGAACGCGCCCCAGCTCGAGGCGTCCTGCGGGATCTCGGTGCGCTTGAGCCACCCGCCGTTCACGAAGCGAAAGAAGTCGTCCTGCGGCCGCACCGAGCGGTCGAAGTTGGTCGTGTCGATGCCGAGCCCGCGCGCCGTCGTCGTCTGCGCGGCGGCCGGCGCGGCGCCGACGGACAGCGCGAGCGCGGTGAGTACCGCCGCGGCGCGGTGGCCGAGCGTCGTACGGAAATTCCCTTCCATGCTGCGTCTCCGGATGTGGTTCGCGCGGCGCGCCCTCACGCCGCTGCGGTGCAATTTAACGACGCCCGCGGCTCGGACGGCACGCCGGCGCGCGCCGGCGGCCGGCGGCAGCACCAAACTTGCACCCGGGCACGGGTCCACTACCCCGGAGCGCACGCGATGCACGTGCAGTACCTCGCCCTCTGCGACCAGGTCGTCGTCGGCAACGACGGCCGCCCGTCGCTGATCGGCGTCTTCAGCGAGCTGCAGGCCCA
>Ga0307416_100002460_pt1 | contig 10644 bp, 6 predicted proteins | sample DK1Cmetagenome_2_FD_203821 | JGI IMG/M metagenome (GOLD analysis project Ga0307416, IMG submission 203821) | Maize rhizosphere microbial communities from greenhouse at UC Davis, California, United States - DK15-C-3 | ecosystem: Host-associated > Plants > Roots > Rhizosphere > Soil | place: USA...
GCACCGCAAATCTTCTGGCATTGATTCCGAAGGTATTCTATCCGTCCTTAAAAGTCGTCTGGGGAGTACGTGCATCCAATGTGGATTTTAGCGCTTACGACTGGTTCGCCAAAATGTCCTTTCAATGCGAATGTCTTTTTTCAAATTTTGCCGACCTGATTATTAGTAATTCGATTGTCGGACACGAGTACCATCTTCGGCATGGATTTCCTCACAAACAGATGATCGTTATTCACAATGGGATCGACACAGAACTTTTTAGAATTGACGAAGAGGGCAGAAAACGAATCCGTGCGGAATGGAAATTACAAGACGAAGAAACATTAATCGGTCATGTGGGCCGTTTGGATCCAATGAAGGGCCACTCTACATTTATTGAGGCAGCTGCATTGCTTATTAAAAAAGGAAACAACATTCGGATCGTGTGCGTGGGAGAGGGTTTAAGTGCCTATGGAGATGATGGAGAAGAACTACGTTCCTTGGCGAGCCAACTCGGCCTAGGGAAACGCATTATATGGGCCGGTTCTCGGCGAGATATGCCGGCGGTTTATAACGCGTTCGATGTAGCAGTATCTTCATCGCGTTGGGGGGAAGGGTTTCCCAATGTCATCGTTGAAGCGATGGCCTGCGGTATCCCATGCGTTGCTACGGATGTCGGGGACTCAGCATCCATCATTGGGGAAACCGGTCAACCCATTATTCCTGATGATCCAGAGGCGCTGGCGATAGGAATTGAAAGCGCGATGAAAGGTAGAGATAACGAAAAGAGAGCAATCCTCCGGCAGCGCATTGTTCAAAACTTCACTTTACAAATGATGGTTCGCACTACCGAGACACTACTAAGCGATCTGATAAGGGATATTCCGGTGGTGTTGAGTAGGGTCGATCAGGCGTTATGAATAAAACTGCTCCCAATTTGCTCGTCTTTTCCCTGGAAGTTTTGTATCCATGCAGCTTTGTCAAACTATTCTTGCTGTAGCCGCAGTCATCATTTTCTTTTCGGGGCTGCCGCTGAGTCTGTTTGCGCTTGGAGTTCTTGATTTTCCTCCTGCCGTTTGGGTTATCTCGTTCGGCATCTTGGCTTTCCCGCCGGTTATTTCGTCAGCTTTATTTCGCATCAAATATGTTTTACCGATGGTGATCTGGTGCTTTGCTTTCTTAATTGTTTCAATGGTCTGGTTTTTTATAGGTCACCCATCATCTCTCGCTTTGGAGGGTTTTCAATATCGATTCATTACCGTTGGTACACTCTTGAGCGTAGTGTTCATACTGCTCAGTACGTCATCATTATTTTACGCAAGAATGTCGGCGGCTATTTGTCTGTTTTTATCCGTATGCTTGAACATATATGACCTGCTTAATCCGTATACGATTGGCTTTCTCCCAGGACGCGCATCGGGTCTCTACCTGAATCCCAATACTTCGGCCGAGGCTCTCGTACTTGGGATGTTGATATGCGTGACCCAGCTAAGCCCAACCTTGAGGATATGGTTTGTGCATATTATAGGAATTGGAGTGTTAACGACTTTTTCCAGGGCTGGCCTACTTGCCTATGCTGTTAGTGTCATAGGATTGATGGTGTGTCGCCTAATATCTCCTGGTGCCTTTTTCGTTACACTGTGTTCGGCGGTTTTGCTGGGTGGCCTTGCTACTGTTACACAAAATTGGGAGACACTATTAGAAGGATGGGATCAAGCTGGTCTTGTATCGAGCACTGAAATTATTGATGTTATCACTGAAAGGATCACGTGGTTCACTGACCCTGGAACTTCCGATGGGGCTATGACAGAGCGCCTAGAGGGCGCCCAGCAGGCGTGGCAACTATTTTCAGATCACCCATTCCTCGGAGGGGGAACAGGAACCAATTTTGATACTTGGGCTCAATCCGACGAGTTTAGGAAACCGGGTCCACATAATATCTTCCTCTGGCTTATGGTTGATCATGGAATCATAGGTGCGCTGATATTCCCTGCTTTACTAATGGCCATCGGCTGGAAAGCAAAAAGGGAATCTAGAACATTTATGGTCATCGTCTTCTGTGTCCTTATTCTAATGGGTTTCAGCAGTCATAACTTATTGGATGGCAGACACATCCTATTTTCTCTTGGCGTACTTACTGCGATGGTAGCGCAAGCGGACAAACGCTCATGGGACAAATCTGGCGAGCGACGAAACGTATCCTTAAGCGATACAGCATCGTGTGCATCTGCGTAGGTGCTCTTGTCGGTCTTGCACGGCAGGATGATTCTGCTGCTGAGCATACACGTCCTAAAGTTCTTCTGTTCTCTTCGATCGATATTCGGTATCTTGCAGACAATGTTGATTTCTGGGGAAGAGAAATCGGAATCAATGGGTTTATCGTCAACTTTTTAATTGAATGGTGGAGTTCCGAGGAGCAAATTTCAGGCATCGCTCACGATCTTCTAATGCTTGATAAGCGAAGTAGACAAGTGGGCATCGATCATAATTTCATAAAAGTCGCTTTAGGCTATAAAACCCTTCCCCATTGGGCAGATGACAGCGCATGGAAGCAGGTCATGATTACATTCACTAATATCAGTAAGTTGCTTAAAGAGACCAGAATGTCAGGTATTGCCATTGACACAGAAGCTTACCAAAGCCCCATCTTTGACTCATCATCACAGCGCTTTAAGGGGACTTCTCTAGAGCAACTGAAGCGATTAGCTTATAGGCGTGGTCAGCAAATCATCGCATCGCTCACTGAACACTATCCTGACATTGAAATCTTACTTCTTCAGGAGGGCGCATATCATTCATTCGTCAGTGGCTTTCAGGAGTACGACCTTTGGATTCATTTTTATGATGGTCTTGCCAGCTTAAGAAATTCAAAAGGAATCGTTATAGGTACTGAAAATACATATAGAGTGGTTAAAAGGGAATCTTTGCAGAGCCTTTACAGAGAAGAATTCAATGTGATGGCTCTCCACAGTAGAGATCCAGAGTTCTGGCTTGAACGATGCTCGATTGCGATAGGAATGTGGCCTCTAGGTCGTGAGTATTGGGACAAAAGGTCTAATTATTCTGCACGTGAATTTCAGGAGCAGTTCCAAACTGCAATGGCGCTGTCGCCACGATACGTGTGGATATATGACCATGGGACTGCCTGGTTTCGCATGCATGATTCCGAAATCAAGGATTACACGGCCAACAAACATTGGATATGGGAATCGCAGTACCAGGCGTTGCCGACTGATCCACTTGTTTCTCATTACTATGATGTGGTGCGAGGTGCCATTGACCCAGGCGTTAGATGAGTTATCTCCCCCACCTGGAGTTTGTTTCCGAGCGCAAACGAATTCTAGGCAATCTCGATAGGGCAGTTCAACCAATTGATTGCTGAGCCCGCCGCAAAGTTAAGAATTCTGCACCTAATCACATCCTTGGATATCGGCGGTGCGGAGATGCAGCTTGCCAAGTTGCTCACTCGAACCGATCCTGCGAGGTTTCGGGCCTCTGTTGTCTGCTTGATCAACGTAGGTTCAGTGGGTGAGAAAATTCGCGCACAAGGTATACCGGTCTATAGCCTCGGCATGAAGAGAAGTATTCCATCGTTATTTGCCATATGGAGACTCCGCAGGCTAGTTGCACTTGAGAGGCCGGAAATTCTTCAGACGTGGTTATACCATGCCGACCTGCTTGGTTTGATGGTCGGGAAGCTGGCCCGTGTGCCGTCACTCGTATGGAATGTGCGATGTTCTTGGGTAGATATGGAACATTATCCAAAACTTTCTAAGCTGGTTCTAAAGATTCTTGCCCGTCTGTCGATGATTCCTGACGCCGTAATTGTCAACTCGGAAGCAGGCAGGGCAGTTCACCTAAAGATAGGTTATCGCCCTAAGCGGTTTGAGATCATACCGAACGGATTCGAGCTGGACCGATTTCGACCAAACGAATCAGCCCGACAATGGCTTCGCCGAGAATCGCAGTTATCTGACGATGACGTGATCATCGGACTTGTCGCTCGGTATGACCCTATGAAAGACCATAAGACCTTCCTTGCGGCTGCCAGGATAGTGGGCGAAAGACACGGACAAGCTTATTTCATCCTCTGCGGTACCTCTGTGGATACTAACAATGTAGAGCTAAATGGACTAATTGACCTCTATGAGATCAGGAACCGCGTTCGCGTTCTGGGTGTCAGGTCGGACATGGAAATTATCACGGCCGGATTCGATATTGCTTGTTCCTCGTCTGCATTCGGTGAGGGATTCTCTAATGCCATCGCTGAAGCGATGGCCTGTGGCGTGCCTTGCGCAGTAACCGACGTCGGAGACTCTAGTCATATTGTCGGCTTCACTGGAAAAGTGGTGCCACCACAAGACCCAACTGGCCTGGCGGACGCTCTATGCGAGCTCATTGAGGCCGGACCTGGAATCAGGAAGGAGTTAGGCGAAAAAGCCAGAGCACGCATCGCGGAACGATACGATATTAAAGCTATGGCTGCAAAGTATGACCAACTCTATCTTTCGCTGTGCAAGCAAACATCCGATGAAATAGTAGCAGATACGGTGCACAATAATTCATGACAGACACGAACATCCCCGAGACGACTAGCGGGGTAACGAGTCGGTGTCTTCGTAAAAATGAGAGCGTATGAAGAGGTCTCTAATTAGCAGAGAAGCCATGGTTTCCGTTGCTGCAGTGTGGCATTTGTCGCCTAATTTTCAAGAGCACCTCGACCGGCTACGCCATGCGGAACTCGACATGGTGCGCGAATGGATGAAACCTTGTAAGAGGGTCTTGGAGATCGGCGGTGGGAGCGGTTATCTAGCAAGCGTGCTGGCATCGTGGGGATGCGAGATAACCTGCCTGGACCTTCCTGGTTCGGCTACAGGGATGGTCCGGCGTTTTCCTGTGCAGGAGTATGACGGTCGTCACCTTCCTTTTCCTGACGGGCAGTTCGATGTCGTATTTTCATCGAATGTCTTGGAGCATGTGGAAGCTCTGGACGAGTTACTCGCCGAGACCCGCAGGGTCCTTAACCCCGACGGCGTGGCCGTGCACTTAATGCCGAGTTCCGCTTGGCGGTGGTGGACCAGCGTGGCGCACTATGTGTATGTGGTGAGAATTGCTTGCTGGGTTCTGGCTCGCTTGCCTAAGAGCTCGCGTGAAACGTCCACTGGAGTGGAACAAGCTCGTCCAGAAAAGGATATCAAACTGCGTGACTGTTGGTCAGTCATCAGGCGTGCGATGTGGGCGCGTGCACATGGAGCTTTTCCGAACGCATTTGTGGAGCTATACACATTCACCGCGCGGCGCTGGATACAGGTGTTCGAGACCAATGGGTTTTGTCCTGTGCAGATTCGGCCAACTCGACTCTTTTATACGGGGTGCGGTCTCCTACCAAAATGGTCGCTCGGCACCCGATCGCGTCTGTCCAGAATTCTTGGATCCGCCTGTCACATCTACGTGCTGCGGCCGGCTCCTGATCCATGATCTAGCGTCCGCGAGCCCTCTCCTAATTCACTCGGCCATGACGCGCTAGCCTAGAGATTCCGCATCCATCGGATTTCGTCCGCAGGGACGAGCAAGAAATCATAATTGCTGACTCGGATATTATTTTGAACGAGAGGTAGACACGTATGTGCGGAATAGTTGGTATTTTAGACAATCATAGCGGTGATCTGAAAGCGATCCTCCAACCAATGGCTCAAGCACTGCATCACCGGGGTCCCGATGCATCGGGAGTCTGGGTCGATCCTCATTACGGAATTGGTATTGGGCATGCGAGGCTTTCGATCATTGACCTCTCTGCAGAAGGTCAGCAACCAATGGTGTCGGCGAGCGGACGATATGTGCTCACCTATAATGGAGAAGTGTATAACTTCGTTGAACTACGCCGGGACCTGGAACGGAACGGTCATGCATTCCGTGGCCACTCTGACACTGAAGTGATGCTTGCGGCGTTCGAGCAGTGGGGAGTTGAGAAATCGCTTACCCGTTTTGGAGGGATGTTCGCGTTTGGCGTTTGGGACCGTACCGAATGCACGCTCACCTTAGCCAGGGATCGGATCGGCAAGAAACCGCTATATTTTGGATGGATCGGTACAACCTTTCTCTTTGCCTCCGAGCTCAAAGCTTTCCATCGGCATCCTGCTTTTGAGAGAGAGATCGATCGTAATGTCCTCGCGCTGTACCTTCGACACAACTACATTCCATCACCATATTGCATCTATAGGAATTGTTACAAGCTAGTTCCTGGGAGCTTGCTCACCATTCCTTTCAATCACCAATTTTTTTTGTCTGACTTTTCTCCATTTCCGGAAGATAGATCTCGGTGGAAGCCTTTGCGTTATTGGTCAGCACGGGCAGTTGCCGAACATGGACATGCTCGGATTTATAGGGGTTCGGAAATGGAGGCGACCGAAGAGCTGGATCGTCTCCTCCGCGATGCGGTTCGGCTTCGAATGGTCTCTGATGTCCCCTTGGGAGCATTCCTATCCGGTGGGGTGGATTCGTCAACGGTGGTCGCGCTGATGCAAGCGGAAGCTATTCGGCCTGTCAAGACCTTCACGATAGGTTTCCATGAGAAAGAATTTGATGAAGCTCAGCACGCCAGGGCGGTCGCTCGCCACATAGGAACTGATCACACTGAATTGTATGTCACCGCTGACGAAGCGATGAATGTTATACCGCACTTACCCGACATTTATGATGAGCCGTTCTCAGACTCCTCACAAATTCCTACCTTCCTCATCTCGCGGCTCGCTCGGCAACAGGTGGCGGTAAGCCTCTCTGGGGACGGTGGAGATGAGTTGTTCGGTGGCTACACTCGCTATTTCATGTGTCAGACCATCAGGAACAAGGTTGCTCGCCTTCCGAAGCTTCTCCGAACCGCTTTTGCCTCTGGCATTCGGATTCTGGCACCTCATGAATGGAGTTTTTTATTGCGGATGGCAATGCCTTTGCTACCTAAGCGTGTTCGCATTGCGCATCCAGGTGACAAACTACACAAGTTCGCCGATCTATTAAGTACTGGTAACCCTGAGGATTTATATTATGACTTGGTTTCCCATTGGAAGACTCCAGCTGACGTCGCATTGGATTCCCTGGAGCCGGTCACTTACATCACCAATCGAGACCAGTGGGCCGACCTGCCAAATTTCAATGAGCAAATGATGTATCTCGATTTTTTGACTTACCTACCTGACGACATTTTGGTCAAGGTGGATCGGGCGAGCATGGCCGTCAGTCTCGAATCTCGGTCCCCACTTCTAGATCACCGCGTTGTTGAGTTCGCATGGCAGCTTCCAACCTCACTGAAGATCAAGAATGGTCAAGGGAAATGGATATTGAGGCAAGTCCTCGACAGATATGTGCCCAGACAACTCATTGAACGGCCTAAAATAGGATTCGGAATTCCTATCGATAGCTGGTTGCGTAGACCCTTAAGAGAATGGGCCGAGTCGCTACTCGATGAAAAACGTCTACGTGATGAAGGTTTCTTTGATCCAGCTCCAATTCGTCAAAAGTGGTCAGAACATGTTTCGAGTCAACGAGACTGGCATTATTACTTGTGGGACATCTTGATGTTTCAAGCATGGAAAGAACGCTGGTCTTGAAGTAGGCTCTTGGTTATTCCCCTCCGGCTGCCTTTTCCCTTAGATATTCCGAAGACACGTAAAATATCGTGAAAAAGATTATCCTCGCTTCACGCTGTGCTTGGACTCTTTATAACTTTAGAGCGGGTCTGCTTCGCACTCTTAAGAAGGAGGGACACATCGTCATCGGAGGTGGAGCTGGTGGCGATGGATTTGAAGACTACATCACGGACTTAGGCGTTCCATTCGTTTCATTGCCCGTAGATAGGCAGGGCATCAATTTGCCAGCCGATCTAAAGCTTCTCTGGACTCTTTACCGTTGGTACCAAAGAGAACGACCAGCCATTGTGCATCACTTCACAATTAAGCTCGTTATTTATGGCAGCATTGCGGCAAGTTTGGCGGGGGTTCCGAGGATAATCAATACTGTTACCGGCTTAGGATATGTCTTCATAGAAGACGACGTGACCTGGTTACGGTACATCGTCAAGAAGTTGTACTCGATTGCACTGAATTGCGCTGACTTTACCTTTTTCCAAAATCGAGATGATTTGACCTACTTCCTCTCGCACGGTTTGGTTCAGGCAGAGAAAGCCGGTCTTCTTCCAGGCTCCGGCGTAGATTGCTCATTCTTTAGCCCTGTTCTTGTCGGTCGTTCGCCTGACGCCCCGATCACGTTTCTCATGGTGGCTCGCTTGCTTCGTGAAAAAGGCGTCGAGGAATTCGTAGAAGCGGCTCGCCTCGTGAAGGAGACGTTCCCCATGGCGCAGTTTCAATTGCTAGGGCCGAGGGATGAGAGAAATCCCACTGTTGTGTCGGTTAGCGACCTCGCACGCTGGCAAGAAGACAAGATCATTACCTGGTTGGGGGAGACGACTGATGTCAGGCCTATTATGGCGTTAGCTGATGTGGTGGTGCTCCCTTCGTACAGGGAGGGCACGCCGCGTGCGTTATTAGAGGCAGCGGCGATGGCAAAACCAATTATCACGTCAGAGACTGTCGGCTGTCGAGAGGTAGTCGAAGATGGCGTTAACGGGTTTCTGGTTCCTGTGAAAAACGTGCAAGCCTTAACAAAGGCCATGATCCATCTCCTTCAGGATTCTGCTCTACGCGAACGGATGGGAAAAGCCGGCCGGGTAAAGGTCGAACAAGAGTTCGAGGAACGATCGGTGATCAAAAAAGTGATGGAGTCCTACGGTAAGGAGGCTCTTCATGAAGGCATTTGATATGTGGAATTTGCACGCCCAAGCCGAATTGGTGGTGGTACTCACCCTGGTTTTTCTTTGTTCTCTTCTAGGGACTCGGCTCATGCGATACCTGGGTGGGCGTTACGGCTGGATGGTGCTGCCGCGTGCAGATCGCTGGCATAAAAAGCCGACAGCCCTGCATGGCGGGGTCGGGTTTTTCCCAGCCTTTTTACTAGGAGTTGCTTGGCTCATTGCCAGAAACGATAGCCTTCAATGGTCGGACGTAATTTCATTGAGTATGTCTGAAGAGACACGGTTGATCGGAGCCTTCCTGTCCGGATCTTTCTTAATGTTTCTCTTTGGGTTGTGGGATGATTTGAAGCAATGCCGTCCAGCCACCAAGCTCGTGTTTCAGCTCGTGGCAGCAAGCTTGTTCATCTCTGCTGGAGGAGTCTTTCCCTTGACTGGAATTCATATTGTGGATGTCTTAGTCACCTACTTCTGGTTTATTGGCATCACCAACGCGGTCAACATGCTCGACAACATGGATGGCCTCTCTTCGGGAGTGGTCATCTTAGCGGGTTGTACCATCGTCGTCTTGGCTCTGGGAGTCGTACCTCCTGATGGTCAACCGTCCATGCCGGTTCATGTTGGGCTGGTCTTCATCACGGCCCTGCTTGGTTTCTGGGTTTTCAATCGTCCTCCCGCCAGCATTTTTATGGGAGACTCAGGAAGCCTTTTTATAGGTTATGGATTGGCAGGACTCGCCGTTCCAAGTGCACTGAATGGGTTTATGGGGATTAATAGAGGAGAGACAGTGCTCGGTCCGGTATTCGCGTTGTTAATTCCTGCTACGGTGCTCGCGGTCCCAATTTTTGATACCACACTCGTTACGATTACTAGAAAATGGAAGGCGCTCAAAGCTACAGAGGGAGGACGTGATCACTCTTCTCATCGGCTCGTCGGACTTGGCTTATCGGAAAAAAGGACTGTGTGGCTCCTCTATTCTTTTGCTGCTTTTGGTGGCACCGTGGCGGTGATCATGCAGCGCTTTTCTCAGGAAGCACTTCCCCTCTTGGGATTATTCGTGATCATATTAGTCCTTTCCGGCGTTTACCTAGGCCATGTCAAGGTACAGCGAACTGACGTGAATAGAATGCCGCCGGTCTGGACACCACTCGTAACGGAACTTTTTTATAAACGACGGGCGGCAGAAGTGCTTTTGGATACGGTGCTGATTGTGATTTGCTTTTACGGAGCCTACCTGCTTCGGTTTGATGGTACCTTGCCTTCTTCAACGGAACAAGCAGTCATGGTTGCTCTCCCACTCATTGTCCCGAGTTGTCTGATCGCTTATTTTCTTTCAGGAATGTATCGTGGCCAATGGAGATTCATTTCTGTTTCCGATGTGCCCTGTTATGTATTGGGCGTATTTGGAGGAGCAGTTTTTAGTCTTGCTTCCGTCACGCTCATTACGCGCTTCCCTCATGGCCATTCCCGTAGCGCGTACATTATTTTTGCTTTGCTAGTCTTTGTAGCCATTGTCGGATCCCGCCTCAGTTTTCGCCTTCTTGATTCCGTTTTTGCCCACAACCACTCGGATGCGGGACCTAACGGACGTAAACTGGTTCTGATCTATGGTGCCGCAAGAGCAGGGAAAATTCTGCATGATGAAATTACTTCCAATCCCGAATTGCGGGGCTATAGCATCATCGGGTTTATTGACAATGATCACCACCTCAACGGTCGTAGGCTCTGCGGTATCCCTGTTAGGAGTGAATCGGAATGGTTAGGACAGGCTTGGCACTGCGTACCTGAAATTTGGATATCTTCAAAATTTATTTCCGATCAGCAAGGGCAAGCGCTGGCTCAAAACTGGAGCGGCTTGGTGACAG
>Ga0307416_100002463_pt1 | contig 10642 bp, 9 predicted proteins | sample DK1Cmetagenome_2_FD_203821 | JGI IMG/M metagenome (GOLD analysis project Ga0307416, IMG submission 203821) | Maize rhizosphere microbial communities from greenhouse at UC Davis, California, United States - DK15-C-3 | ecosystem: Host-associated > Plants > Roots > Rhizosphere > Soil | place: USA...
CCCGGTAATCGCGACTATGGTTCGCTCAGGGACATACCGGGAACGGTAGTATCCGAGCACATCATCGCGAGTCAGGCGGGCGAGATGGGCCTCCTGTCCGATGCGCCAGCGGCGAATCCGATGGCGGTCGAACATCACTTCATGCAGGGTTTCCTGCGCCACCGCCTCGGGAGTGTCTCGTTTCCGCTTGGCTTCCTGGATGATGACCTGAAGCTCACGAGCCAGCTCCCCGGCGTCGATGGCCGAGTTCCGGAGAGCATCCGACTGGATGTCCAACGCGGACTCCAGACCCGAGGCCGGTAACACCGTGAAGTAGCTGGTGTGATCGTACCCCGTGCCTGCATTCAGATAGCCACCCGCGGCCTTGGTCTCCCGGGCTATGGCTCCAACCCCACGGCGCGGCGTGCCTTTAAAGAACATGTGCTCGAGCACATGGGAGATTCCGGTCCAATGATCCGGTTCATCGAAGAACCCGGCTTTGACGTGGGTGACAACCGCGACGACAGGAGCGGAGCGGTCGGGTTGGATCAGCAGGGTCAGGCCGTTAGGCAAGACTTCCCGGTAGACGTCTTTGGTCCAGAGAGCTGAAGGGTGAACGGTCACCGGTGAACGGGATGGCAAAACGGTCATCGAAGAGTTGTCCTCAGTGGGAAAACGAACAGGGCGCCCAATAATAACCGGAGCGCCCCGTTGGCCATTCACATCTACCGTTCACGCGTTTCATTGCATGATCCGAAGCACTCCCGCCTCGGCGCTACCCCGAATGAAGGCTTCCGCATCCGTAGTCGGAATGACCACCCCCGTCTCTGCCTGACCTCGGCGGGCCAGGCTCGCCATGAAGTCAATCATTGATCCGTGGGCCCATTCTCGATCGGCGGCCTTCATCTGCACCAGAATCTCGTCCCAAGTGCCCCGGATGGTCTGTCCGGCAAGGGTCATGATCAGGTGCGTCTCACTCTGACCCGGCTTCTTCTGCATTGCGTGAAGCTCGCTCAGCAGCGTACCAAAGAGCTCCAGCTGGTGAGGATCCCGGACGCCGCCATCGGCTTGTTGGGCCTCGACTTCGGCCAGCAGCATATCGATGGCATCGGGCTCGCCGGCTACCTCGCCCAGCCGGGCTAGCCATGGCGCCAGCTCGGGGTCCTCGTCCGGGAGGCGGTAGATCGACTTCTTGAGCTCAATGTGCCGCCAGATGCCCAGCTCGTCGTAATGGTCTTCCGGCTGAGTACGCTCCAGCTGATGGAGGGCAGCCTCGCTTTCGCCTCGGTCGTACAGCAGGTTGGCCAGATAAATTCTGGCTTCACTGTATCCAGCATCGATTTCCAGAGCTCGACGCAACCAGTACAGCGACCCTGCATCGTTGCCCAGCCGGTGTGCGGCGTATCCCAAGCAGGCGGCTGCATCGGGTGACTCCGGGTGCGCTGCCACGGCCAAGTCAAAGAACCGGTGCGCCGGAGCGACCAGACCCTCCCGGAAGAGGGCACGGCCAATCTGCAGCATGAGCTCGTGGTCGTCCTGGAACCCGAGCTGCAGTATTCGCTCCACCGCTCGCATGGCCCCCGCCCGATCGCCCAGCTTGAGCAGGGTCTCGCCCAACCCTGCCAGTCCATCCTCGTGGTCGGGGTCCAGCGCCAGGGCCTGCTCGAAACTCCGCCTCGACCAGGCGTACTCCTCCCGGGCGAGATGGGCGTACGCTCTGCCGATGTGTAGCTCGACGGCGTGAGGGTACAGCGCTATGCCTTCATTGAGGACGGTCAGAGCTTCATCGTAGCGGCCTTCGTTGTAGAGGTGATGGGCTTGTTCGTCGAAATCGTCGGAGCTGAGGAATGCGTCCGACATCGGCAGGACCTCCCGCGGCAGGTTAGTGACAAGTTATGAATTTCGATCAGGCGGAGCAAGAGAAACCCTCACGCTCCGATGACTGGCGGGATTGCTACTCCTACCGTGATTGCTGTCACGGAGGGATCGCAGGGAGGGGTGATCCTTGTGGTCGGATAGAGCTAGATGGCGTAGGTTTGATGGATGGCTCTTCTCGAGACGCGCCCCGGCTGCTCCGCGTTCTTGTCCACGGCACTTCCTGACTGACAGGCTCAATTTCTATGCGCGTCGCCGCGGCCCTCATAATCTCCGCGCTGCTGGGAATCTACACGCCCGGGTGGGGGCAGAAACCGGCCAACCCCAGCGGTCCCATCACCCTGCTCGACGCAATCACCATTGGCCGACGTCAGGGTGTCGAGGCAGCGATTGCCCGGTTGAACCTTCGCGCAACCGAGGCTCGGCGCGGTCAACGCCTGGCCGAGCTCCTCCCAGACATTGATGGCGTGGCATCGCTCACTCGGCAGACCGTTAACCTCGATGCGTTCGGCATCCCGGTCGCGACCGGCGTAACCGATCCCTTCACTATTTACAACTTCCAGCTCCGGGCGTCCCAGAGAATCCTGGATCTGAGCGCCATCACCCGTTATCGGGCCGGGCAAGACACGGTAACGGCAGCCGGTCTCGACGCCCGGGTGGTTGGAGATCTCGCCGGTGCGAATGCCGGGCTGGCGTACCTGCGGGTGTTGAGCACGGAGGAAACGGTGCGGGCGCGGACAGCGGACAGCGCGGTGGCGGGCGACCTACTGCAACAGGCCCGCAGGCTAGTCGCAGCGGGGGTTAGTCCGGCGATTGATGCCACCCGCAGCGAGGTGAGCTTCGCCGCTGTTCGTACCCAGCTCGAGATCGCCCGGAACGCGGCCGCTCGGTCTGGCCTGGATCTGGTCCGGGCCCTGGATCTCCCTTCCAACAGCCGCCTGCAGCTGTCCGATTCCCTCGGACTCAGTACGCTGACCATTCCCCGGCAACCGGATGAGGCAGCCCGCTACGCCCGGGAACACCGGGCGGAGCTGCTCGCCGAGCACGCCCGGACCGAGGCGGTCCGGCGTACCTTGCGGGCCATCTTCTACGAATACTTGCCGAGCCTGTCGGTGAATGGCGCGTACACCGAGAGCGGTCGGGAGACCGGAACCCTGGCCGGCAGCTACAATGTCCAACTTCTCCTCAGCGTCCCGATCCTCGATGGGTTCCGCCGGCAAAACCGCTCGAAGGAGGAGCGGGCCCGGCTGGAGATCCAGGAAATCCGGGAGCAGAACCTGGCAGATCAGGTCGAGACCGAAGCTCGCCAGGCAGTACTGGACCTCGCTTCGGCGGAACAGCAGGTGAGTATTGCGGGTGAGCGGGTAAAGCTGGCCAATCGCGAGCTATCCGAGGCCGAGCAGCGGTTCAGGGCCGGGGTCGCGGGAAGCGTGGAGACCACTAACGCGCAGAGCTCGGTCATCGCCGCGCAGGACGCGCTTATCCAGGCCCGGGTGAGTTACGGGACTGCCCGAGTCGCTACCTATCGCGCGCTGGGCGTGATCGAGCAGCTCCACTGAGCGCATTTCCAGGAACTGAACTGGGTTATGGCTGACGGAACAGACGAGAACACGGCGGACACTGCTGAACCTAGACCTAGGCGCCGGCGGATTCCCTTCATCATCGTGGGGGTGTTTGCGCTGGCGTTGGGAATCTGGGGCCTGAACCGCTATCTGTATTCCCGGAACCACGTCTCGACCGACAATGCCCAGGTGGACGGGCACATCACGCTGATCTCCCCACGGGTCGCGGCATTCGTCCATCGAATCCTGGTCGACGACAACCAGCACGTGGCGGCCGGCGACACGCTCGTGGTGTTGGACGACCGCGACTTGAAGGTGAGGCTGGAGCAGGCCGAGGCAGAATTGCGCGCAGCGGAAGCCGCGGTGGGGAGCCGGGGCCGGGCGGGCCAGGCCCAGGCCGAGCTCCAGGCCACCCGGGCTCAGGCCGCGTCGGTCCAGGCTTCAGTCGAGGTCGCCGAGGCCGACTACAAGAAGGCCGCGGCCGACGTCGAGCGGTATCGAACGTTAGCGGCCCAGAAAATCGTATCGGCCCAGCAGCTCGATGCAGCGGAAGCGGCGGCCACCGCTGCAGCCGCCCAGCTCGAGGCGGCCCGACGGCAGGCCTCTGCCGCCGGAAGCCAGGTCTCTGCGTCTGGAGCCGCGGTGCGGAGTGCGGACGCGCGGCTGGCTGCGGCCGAGGCTGCGGTGGATAACGCTCGGCTCCAATTGAGCTACGCCTACATCACGGCGCCGGTCGCGGGCATCGTGGCCAGGCGCAACGCCGAAACGGGGGCGCTGGTGCAGGTGGGCCAGACGCTCATGTCCATCGTACCCGACGAAAACGTGTGGGTGACGGCAAACCTCAAAGAAACCCAGCTGACGAATATTCGGGTCGGGGATCGGGCCGAGTTCACCGTGGACGCCTACCCCGGGCGGAAATTCGAAGGCCGGGTGGAGAGCCTGAGCCCTGCCACGGGCGCCAGGTTTTCCCTGCTGCCTCCGGATAACGCTACCGGCAACTTCACCAAGGTGGTGCAGCGGATCCCGGTTCGCATCGCGGTCGATCAGCCAAGCGGAGCCTCGGTGCCTCTCCGACCGGGCATGTCGGTCGACGTTACTATCGCAACCGGGAGAGGCGATTCAGTGGCAGCCAAAACAGCTGCAGTAGCGAAGTAGGAGCCACGGATGAACACGGATGGAAGTGGATGATCTCCGCCTTAAATAGGTCTTGCTGGCCGAACTCGGACCTGAGAGTGATGGGTTTTGAAACTGTTATCAAATCGGAGTCTCCGGAACTGGGCGCGGGGACCAAAATTCAGTAAGAGACCCACCTCGAGAACCGTTGCTCGCAAGTAGTTCAGAACTTGGGCCCCATGTACCGGCTCAAGTCTTGGCAACGCCTTAACCTCTATCAGAACCTTTCCGTTTACGACTATATCAGCTCGGAATCGCCCCACAACATGTCCGCGAAACCGGACTTCGAGTGGCGATTCTCGATCCACGATCAATTCGGCAGCCTGTAGAGCGAGTGTGAGAGCCTCTACATAGACAACTTCCAGAAATCCTCTTCCAAGTTCGTTATACACCTCATAAAAGACGCGAATGATGCTTCTTGTGATCTCGCAGTGTTTCAGTCCTTCTCCATCCGTGTTCATCCGCGGCTCCCTGCTCGATAGCAAACTACGCCTACTCACGTACCTCCAAGGATCAGTTAGCTTAGAAACGTGACCTTCCAGCGCAAATTGTTGCTAGGATTTTCGCTCATGACTCTGCCGGCTCTGCTGGTGGGAGTGGGGGCGATTCGGAGCAACCTGCTCGAACGGCGCGCCCTGCAGGCTCTGGGGGAAAGTATGGGCCGCACGCGGACCTATGCCGAGCTGGAGACGGCCATGTTCGATCAGAGCGAGGTGGTGTGGCGCTATCTGAGCGGACTGGACCCGACCGCCCGAAAGGAGTTCCGCCTGACTGGACAGGTGGTCGACTATTGGCAGCAACGATGGGCGGCCGAGCTTCGCCCGGAAGAGGCAGGCCTGGCAGACCGAGTCCGCAGGATCCAGGTGCAGATCCAAACCGCCGCCGACAGCATCTTCCGATTGTACGATTCGGGACAGCGCGAGGCTGCCTTCAACACCGCGCAGCAGGAGCTCCAGGGACGCCTGCTTCCGGCCCTGACCCAGTTGAATCGGGAGATCTACCGGCAGGCCCGCGAGTCCAGCGTCAGGGGCGCCTACTCACGCCTGGAAGAAATCCTTGGCGGGCAGAAGCGGATTCTCCTCCTGATTTTGATGCTGTCGCTGGCGGGCGGGCTGCTCGGCTCCTGGCTGATCGCCCGAAGTCTGGCCCGGCCCTTGAACGAGCTGAGCGGGGCAATGGCCGTCGTGGGAGCGGGCCAGCTGGATCAGCCGGTGACCGCGAGCTCCCGAGACGAAGTCGGCCAGCTTGCCCGAGCCTTCGGTCAGATGACCGATAAGCTGCGGCAGTCACGCTCGGACCTGCTCCGCTTGAACACGGAGCTGGAGACCAAGATTTCCCAGCTCGAGCAAACTCAGGCTCAGCTGGTCCAATCGGAAAAGCTGGCTTCAATCGGCGAGATGTCGGCCGCGGTAGCCCATGGCCTCCGCAATCCCCTCGCCAGCCTTCGAGCCGCCGCGCAGCTGGTTCGCCGGCACCCTGACGCCCCGTCTTCGGCGGAACACCTGAGCGCCATCATCGATGAGGTAGACCGGCTGGACCGCCGCATCAGCCACCTGCTGAGCTTTTCCCGGCCGGCTCCGTACCACCCCATGCCGGAGGACGTGGCCCGGCTTCTCGAAGAACTGCTGCCCGCGTTCGGCGAGCTGCTCCGCGAGCGGCATATCGACGTGCGGCTGGACCTTTCGCCGGCCATTCCCGCCGTACGAGTGGATCCCATGCAGCTGGAGCAGGCGCTGGTGGAGATCATCTCCAATGCACTCGATGCCATGCCTGCCGGGGGGGAGCTCCGTCTTGCCGCCACAGCTCACTCCAACAACGGGAGCCAGCCAACGGAGGTCGCCATCGAGGTCGGCGACACCGGGCCGGGAATTCCGGATCAGGTCATGCCTTCGGTGTGTGAGCCGTTCTTCACGACCCGGCAGGAGGGGACCGGATTGGGCCTCGCCATCGCCAAGCGCTACGTGGAGCAGAATGGCGGCCGACTCGAGATCGTGAGCCGACCAGGCGGAACGACGGTCCGGGTGCGGCTCCCCGCTCTAGTGTCGGATGAGGCGGCAGTATGAGCCCGAGCAGTGCGACCGTACTGATCGTCGACGACGAGCGTACCCTCGCCCGAGCCGTCAAGGCATTTCTTGGTGAGGCCGGCTATGAGGCGGAGGTCGCCGGAGACGGGGAGAAGGCACTGGAGCTGCTGCCGAGCCTTCGACCCGATGTCGTGTTCGCCGACGTACGGCTTCCCGGGATGAGTGGCATCGACCTGCTCCGCCGGATCCGGGAATACGATTCCGCCATTCCGGTCATCATTATGACGGCGTACGGCACAATCGAGGGCGCCGTGGAAGCGGTCAAGCTCGGCGCTTTCGACTACTTGAAGAAACCTATCGACCTGGAGGAGCTCAAGCTGCTGGCGGACCGGGCCCGCGAAAACACGATGCTCAAGCAGGAGCTATCGTATTACCGCCGGCGTGCTGCCGACGAGGTCCCGCTGGCTGGTCTTCTCGGTCAGTCCGCTCCGATGCTCGCGGTGATGGGGCAGGTGCGGCAGGTGGCCTCACTGGACGAGACGCCCCCAGTCCTGATTACCGGAGAGACCGGCACCGGAAAAGGACTGGTCGCGCGGACCCTGCACCAGCTGAGTCGCAGGTCCGGCAAGCCATTCATCGATATCAATTGTACGGCCCTTCCTGCCAGTCTCATGGAAGCGGAGCTCTTCGGGTACGAGCGGGGTGCCTTCACCGATGCCAAGGAGTCCAAGGTCGGTCTGTTCGAGGCGGCCGAGGGCGGATTCATCTTCCTCGATGAGGTCGGCGATCTGGAGCTGGCGCTGCAGGGCAAGCTGCTTCGAGCGATCGAGGAGCGAACCGTGCGTCGGGTCGGCGGCATTCGGGACCGCCGCATCGACGTACGGATCCTGGCTGCCACGAACCGAAACCTCGAGCGTCAGGTGCAGAACAATCTGTTCCGGGGAGACCTCTATTTTCGTCTCGCCGTCATTCTGCTGCATCTCCCACCGCTGCGGGAGCGGGGAGAAGACGTCCTGCTGCTGGCCGAACACTTCCTGCAGCACTGCAGTAGTAAATACCGCAAAGGGGCGCGTAGCATCGATGCCTTGGCCGGTGAAGCCCTGCTGGCTTATTCCTGGCCGGGAAACGTGCGTGAGCTCAGCCATGTGATCGAACGAGCTGTGCTCTGGAGCAAGACCGAGACGCTCACGGTGGAGGACCTGTCGCTGCCCGCGGCTGCCTTCGACCGTCCTGAGCCATCACCGCCGTCGGCCCAGCCTGCCCCGCAGGGGAGCGATCTGAGCCAGTGGGAGCGCACGTTGATCGAGCGCGCAATGCGGGAGGCCGGAGGGAACCAGACCCGGGCGGCCCAGCGGCTGGGCATCACCCGAGACACGTTGCGCTACCGGTTGAAGAAGTTCGGGATGCAGAGTGGGTGATTTCACCCAAGTGGTTCGTATGCCCCACCGCTGAGCCCGCCGCATCAGCCACCTCAGCCATCATTCAATAACACCAAACATGATGTCGTGGACGGCTTTGAGCCCCGGGTCAATCACTCGAGGGTTCAGTGGCACATGCCCTGCTTACAACCGCGGTTGTCGGGTCCCGCGACGGCCCCGGCTGGGTGAGAACGCCCAGTTCGACGTTGAACTACTCATTACCTACCTGGAGCGTAGACATGACCTGGACCAAGCCTGAAGCGGAAGTCGTGGCCGTCACGATGGAAGTGACTGCATACGTCGCGACGCTCTAACCTCAGATTCATCTGAAGGGCTCGCGCAAGCGGGCCCTTCGGCTGTCGAACGTGCACATCGTACTTCTCGGCACTGCGGCCGGTGGAGGTTTCCCGCAGTGGAACTGCTGGTGCCCCGCCTGCTCCACGGCGCGATCTCAGCCCCACCGGGCGTTGCCGCGCACCCAATCCTCGGCGGCTATCACCGCCGATGGGAAGCGCTGGTTCCTGCTCAACGCCTCTCCCGATGTGCGGAGCCAGCTGTCGTGCCTCCCCAACGTGGAGGCGGGCGGTGTCCGTCACGTGCCGGTGGACGGTATCGTGGTGACCGATGCCGAGCTGGATCACACGCTGGGTATCGTGCTCCTGCGGGAGGCGCGGTCACTCCGACTGTACGTCACGCCATCGGTACAATCGATCCTGGAGAAGGACTCCCGGCTCCTGCCGGTGACCCGTGCGTTCGCCGACGTGGCCGTCACGTCCATCAGTCTCGGGGCACGCACGCCGCTGCAATATCGCGATGGGCAGAGAAGCGGAATCTGGGTGGAGCCGTTCGCGGTAGCGGCGGGGCCACCGCGCTTTGCCCCTACCGCGGAGCTCGGACACACGGTCGGGCTGCTGGTTGGCGATGACCGCACCGGCGGGCGCTGCGCCTTCGTGCCGGGCTGCGGTGAGCTGACGTCGGGGCTGCTGCAGACGCTACAGGAGACCGATCTGGTGATGTTCGATGGGACATTCTGGAGTGATGACGAACTGATCGCTCTGGGCATCGGCGATCGCTTTGCCCGCGAGATGGACCATGTGCCGGTCTCGGGCGCCGATGGCAGCCTGGTGCACCTGGCCCGTGTCGGGCGACCGCACAAGGTTTACACTCACATCAACAACACCAATCCGATCCTGCTGGAAGACTCACCCGAACGCGCTGCTGTCGAGCGGGCCGGAGTCACCGTAGGGTCGGACGGGATGAGCTTCACCCTGTGACGATCACGACTGCCTTGGCCGCTTCAGAGCTGGCTGCTCCCCCGGCGCCTCCCATTCCGCACCTCCTTCGCCCACTGGCGGCGGACGCGCTGGCCCAGAGCCTGCGATCCTTCAGCACCTCGTACTACGCGCACCACCCCTTCCATCAGCTCATGCACGAAGGCCGCCTCACTCCTCGGCAGCTCCAGGGCTGGGTGGCAAACCGGCTTGCCTACCAGCGAGCCATCCCCCGGAAGGACGCCGCCATCATCTCCAATTGTCCGGTCCCGGAAGTGCGTCGTGAGTGGATGCAGCGGATCGTTGATCATGATGGCCTCGTGCCCGGCAGCGGCGGCATCGAGATGTGGATTCGTTTGGGAGAAGCGGTGGGCGTACCCCGGGAGGAAATGGAAGACGAGCGCCACGTGCTGCCGGGTGTCCGCTTTGCCGCGGAAGCGTATGTCACATTCTGCAAGACGAAGCCCTGGATCGACGCGGTCGCATCCTCTCTCACTGAGCTCTTCGCGCCCGACCTGATGCGGAGGCGCATAGCAGCCTTCCCCCAGCACTACCCGTGGGTCCGGGCCGACGCGCTGGAGTACTTCCGGAGCCGGCTGGTGCAGGCGCCGCGCGACAGCACGCAGGGTCTGAGTCTGGTCCAGGAGTACTGCACCACAGTGGAGACTCAACGCCGGGCGTTCGAGGCTCTGGCGTTCAAGCTGGAGATGCTCTGGGTCATGATCGACACCATCCACCACGCCTACGGTGATTCCTGATGGCCTCTGATGCACGAGTGCTCGGCCCGGAATCCACGCCTCGGTTGTGGCGCCTGGCCCGGCTCCAGTACGACCCCGTGCGCCAGCGGCACGTGCTGCTCTATCCCGAAGGCGCCGTGCTCCTCAACGACACGGGGGCTGCCATTCTGGAGCTTTGCAACGGAGCCCGGACGGTGAGCCAGATCGTCAGTATTCTGACCGAGCGCTACCATGCCGATGTGAGCAATGACGTCACCGACTATCTGGACCAGATGGCCCAGCGGGAGCTCGTCCGTGCCGGCTGATCGCCCGACCACTCTGCTGGCGGAGCTCACCCACCGCTGCCCGCTGCACTGTCCCTACTGCTCCAATCCGGTGGAGCTGCTCCGGGCGGACAGTGAGCTGACTACCGACGAATGGAAGCGGGTCTTTACTCAAGCTCGGGCGCTCGGTGTGCTGCAGCTCGGGCTCTCCGGTGGCGAGCCGCTGCTCCGGAAAGACCTGGAAGAGTTGGCGGCCCACGCCCGGCAGGTTGGGTTGTACTCCACCCTGGTGACTTCCGGACTGGGCCTTACCCGCTCCCGAGCCGAGCGGCTGAAGGAG
>Ga0307416_100002464_pt1 | contig 10641 bp, 12 predicted proteins | sample DK1Cmetagenome_2_FD_203821 | JGI IMG/M metagenome (GOLD analysis project Ga0307416, IMG submission 203821) | Maize rhizosphere microbial communities from greenhouse at UC Davis, California, United States - DK15-C-3 | ecosystem: Host-associated > Plants > Roots > Rhizosphere > Soil | place...
CATCGACCATATGCCCGCACGGAAGTCGGCGGACGGCGCTGTCGCCAACCTGGTCAGGTCCGGAAGGAAGCAGCCACAACGATTTCGTGCCGGGTCGTCGGCTTCCACCGCTCGCAATGACCAGCATCACCCCCTAAACCGCTGTCGATGAACGACGACGAATCGCCGGGCCTGGGGCTCGACCTTCCCGAGCAGCCGCAACCGGCCACCGGCTCGTCGCCGTACCGCGTGCTCGCGCGCAAATACCGCCCTCAGACGTTCGACGAGCTGATTGGCCAGGACGCGATGGTCAAGACGCTCGCCAACGCGATCAAGCGCGGGCGGATCGCCCACGCCTTCCTGCTCACCGGCGTGCGCGGCGTGGGCAAGACCTCGACCGCGCGGTTGATCGCCAAGGCCCTGAACTGCATCGGACCTGACGGGCAGGGCGGGCCGACGATCACTCCCTGCAACGTGTGCGAGCCGTGCCGTGCGATCGCCGAGGGCCGCCACATCGACGTGATCGAGATGGACGCCGCCTCGCATACAGGCATCGACGACGTGCGCGAGATCATCGACGCTGTGCGCTACGCTTCGGTCAGCGCCCGCTACAAGATCTACATCATCGACGAAGTTCACATGCTTTCTAAGCCTGCTTTCAATGGCTTGCTGAAGACTCTTGAGGAACCGCCAGAGCATGTGAAGTTCTTTCTCGCGACGACCGAGGTCAACAAGGTGCCCGTCACGGTACTATCGCGCTGCCAGCGCTTCGACCTCAGGCGAATCCCCGCAGAAAAGCTCGCCGAGCATTTCGCCGAAGTGTCGAAAGCCGAAGGGGTGGAAGTGGACCCGGAGGCGCTCGGGATGATTGCGCGGGCCGCGGAAGGCTCGGCACGCGACGGGCTGTCGATCCTCGACCAGGCGATCGCGCACGGGGCAGGAACGGTGAGTGCCGATCAGGTCCGCGACATGCTCGGGCTCGCCGATCGCGGCCGGATCCGCCGGTTGCTGCAGCTGGTGCTTTCGGGCGACGCGCCCGCGGCGCTCTCCGAGCTCGATGAGGCGCACGAGCTCGGCATCGATCCGACCCAGCTGTTGCGCGGCCTGATGGAAAGCCTCCACGCGGCCACCCGCGCCAAGGCCGGTGCCGCGGTCGATGCGCTGCAAAGCGCCGAGGAACGCGATGGCGCCGCTGAGATGGCGGGTGCACTGTCGTGGGGCACCATCCACCGGCTGTGGCAAATGCTGCTCAAGGGGCTGCAGGACGTCGAGATCGCGCCCGATCCTCGCGAGGCGGCGGCGATGGCGCTGCTGCGGCTGATCCATGCTGCCGAAATGCCCGATCCGGCCGCGTTGATGGCCAGGCTGAGCGGCGAAGGCGCCGGATCCGTAGCATCATCGGCACCAGCCACGACGGGTGCCGGACCAACCGCGCGCGTCCCGGCCGACTTCGTCGCGCTGGTGAAATCCGTCGAACAGAGCGGCAAGCATTTGCTTGCGCAGCAGCTCCATGACCAAGTCGGCCTGGTCCGTTATGCGCCGCCGGAGCTGGTGCTAAAGCCGTTGCGGCCGCTCGGTGGCGACTGGCCGCGCGACCTTGCGTTGGCGCTGAAAGCCGCGACCGGCGCGAGCTGGCAGGTCTCGCTGTCGGACGAGGCCGGCGAGCCATCTCTCCTCGACCGGGAGAAAATGGCCGAGGAACGCGTTCGCGCCGACGTGCTTGCCGATCCCAATGTCCGCGCGGTGATGGACGCGTTTCCGGACGCCGAGCTCGAATCCTTTTCAACGAGAGGCGTCTGACATGCCCGAAATGCCCGACTTCGAATCGATCATGCAAATGGCGCAAAACGCGCAGAACGAGTTGCAGAAGGCGCAGGACAATCTCGACAAGATCGAGGTCGAAGGCGTTGCCGGTGGCGGCATGGTGAAGGTCCGCGCGACCGCCAAGGGCCGGATTCTCGGCGTCGACATCGACGAAAGCCTGCTGCAGCCCTCGGAAAAGACAATGGTCGAGGATCTGATCGCCGCCGCCATCAATGACGCGCGAGGCAAGGCGGATTCCGCTGCGGCGACCGAGATGCAGAAGATGCAAACCAGCCTGCCATTGCCGCCGGGGTTCAAGCTGCCGTTCTAAGTCGCTTCGCGAGCTGCCGTTTTTGCGGCATGATGCGCCTTTCCTAGCTCGGGGAGGCGCTGATGGGCATGTTCGGCGCAATGCAGGACTTTCCGCTCCGCATCATGCGGATCCTGGACCATGCCGAGCGTGAGCATGCGACGCGGGAGATCGTGGCGGCGCGCGCCGACGGGTCAGTCCATCGAACCAATTGGCGCGAGGTCGCCGAAAATTCGCGCCGGCTCGCACAGGCGCTGGCGCGGATGGGCGTCCAGCCTGGCGAGCGGGTCGCAACCCTCGCAATGAACCACGACCGCCACCTGACGGCCTGGTTCGGGGTGGTCGGGATGGGCGGCGTGCTGCACACGCTCAACCCGCGGCTGTTCGACGACCAGCTCGATTACATCATCAATCATGCCGAAGACCGGGTGATCTTCTACGACGCGGCTTTTCGGCCCATCGTCGAGCGGTTGAAATCGAAGCTGCCGTCGGTTCATCACTATGTGCGCTTCGACGACGAGTTTGACGGGCTGCTAGCCGCGGAAAGCGGCGACTACGCCTGGTACGAGGGCGACGAGCGCGACCCTTGCGGGCTCTGCTACACGAGCGGGACGACGGGAAATCCGAAGGGCGTCTTGTACGAGCATCGCTCGACCGTGCTGCACGCCATGTCGGTGGTCGTGCCCGACGTCTTCGACCTGTCGGCGCGCTCGGCGATTCTGCCTGTCGTTCCGATGTTCCACGCCAACAGCTGGTGCATCCCCTACGCCGTGCCGATGGTCGGCTGTAAGCTGGTGATCTGCGCCGACAACAATGCGGAGCGCATCTGCGAGCTGTTCAACGCGGAGGGCGTCACCCATTCGGCGGGCGTACCGACCGTCTGGCTTAACGTCATTGACCATGTCGAGGAGACGGGAGCCAGCCTCGGCAAGCTGCACACGATCATCGTCGGCGGATCGTCCGCGCCGCCAGCGACAATCCGCTGGTTCAAGGGGCGCGGGATCCGGGTCAATCATCTTTGGGGAATGACGGAGATGACGCCGGTTGGGACCGTCGGCGCTCCGCCAGCCAACTGGGATTCGATGAGCGAGAAGGAGCAGGTTGATTATCTGTCGCGCCCAGGCCGCTCGATGTTCGGGGTCGAGTTGCGGGTCGTCGACGACGACGGAAAAGTGCTTCCGCGCGATGGAGAAAGCTCGGGACATTTGCAGACTCGCGGCGCGGCCGTCGTCCGCCGCTACTTCAAGAAGGACGCGGATTGCGTCGACGCTGACAATTGGTTCGATACCGGCGACATCGGCGTTATCCATCCCGACAATACGCTGCGGCTGACCGATCGCGCCAAGGACGTGATCAAGTCGGGCGGCGAGTGGATCAGTTCGATCGAGCTTGAGAATGCCGCCGTCGGTTGCCCTGGCGTCGCCGAGGCAGCGGCAATCGGGATCCCGCATCCCAAGTGGGACGAGCGCCCGCTACTGCTGATCGTTCGCGACGAAGGCAGCAATGTCGGCGACGGAGAAATCCGCGATCATCTGGCGAAGGAGGTGGCCAAGTGGTGGCTTCCGGACGCGATCGAGTTCGTCGAAGAGCTTCCGCACACGGGAACCGGCAAGCTCAGCAAGAAGGATCTGCGCGACCAGTATCGCGACTATCGTTTCGCGAATGCCGAGGCGATGGTGGGCCGCGACTAGAAAAAGCGCGCGCGCTGCCCTAACTGGCGCTGCAACTTTCCAGCACTCTACCGAAGGACGTTTGCGACCCCATGGCCGCCCAATATGCATTTGTTATGAAGGACATGACAAAGTCCTTCCCCGGCGCGCAGAAGCCGGTGCTCAGCCACATCAACCTGCAATTCTACCATGGCGCGAAGATCGGCATCGTCGGGCCGAACGGCGCGGGCAAGTCGACCTTGATGAAAATCATGGCTGGGATCGACAAGGATTTCCAGGGCGAGGCCTGGCCGGGGGAGAACATCACCGTCGGCTATCTGCCGCAGGAGCCGCAGCTCGATCCGAGCAAGAACGTCCTCGAGAACGTCAAGGACGGCGCGCGCGACGTCGCCAACATGGTCGATCGGTTCAATGCGATCTCGGCGGAGATGGGGGACCCCAAGGACGACACCGACTTCGATGCGCTGATGGCCGAGATGGGCGAACTCCAGGAGAAGATCGACGCCGTCGACGGCTGGACGCTCGACAACCAGCTCGAGATCGCAATGGACGCCTTGCGCTGTCCGCCAGGGGATTCACCGGTCGTCAACCTGTCGGGCGGCGAGAAGCGGCGCGTGGCACTGACGCGGCTGCTGCTCGAGAAACCCAACATCCTGCTCCTCGACGAGCCGACCAACCATCTCGACGCGGAAAGCGTCCAATGGCTCGAAAACCATCTGAAGGAATATCCGGGCGCGGTGCTGATGATCACCCACGACCGCTATTTCCTCGATAACGTCGTGAGCTGGATCCTCGAGCTCGATCGCGGGAAGTATTTTCCGTACGAGGGCAATTACTCCACCTATCTCGAGAAAAAGGCCAAGCGCCTGGAGCAGGAGGAGCGGGAGGAGTCCGGCCGGCAGACGGCAATCCGTCACGAGCTGGAGTGGATCCGGCAGGGCGCCAAGGCGCGGCAGACCAAATCGAAGGCGAGGATTGCCAAGTTCGACCAGCTCGTCGCGGCCCAGGAAAAACACGTCCCGGGCAAGGCGGAAATCCTCATCCAGGTCCCCGAGCGCCTGGGCGGCAAGGTCATCGAGGTGAAGGGTCTGACCAAGGCCTATGGCGACAAGCTATTGTTCGAAAACCTCTCCTTCACGCTACCGCCGGGCGGTATCGTCGGCGTGATCGGCCCCAACGGCGCCGGCAAGTCGACCTTGTTCAAGCTCATCACCGGGCAGGAGACGCCCGACGCCGGTCAGATCGACATCGGCCCGACTGTGCACCTCGGCTATGTCGATCAAAGCCGCGACCACCTCGATAACTCGAAGAATGTCTGGGAGGAGATTTCGGACGGCCTCGACTACATGAAGGTCAACGGGCACGACCAGTCGACCCGCGCGTACGTCGGCGCCTTCAACTTCAAGGGTCAGGACCAGCAGAAGAACGTCGGCAAGCTGTCGGGCGGCGAGCGCAACCGCGTCAACATCGCCAAGATGCTCAAGCGCGGCGGCAACGTGTTGCTGCTCGACGAGCCGACCAACGACCTCGACGTCGAAACGTTGGGCGCGCTCGAGGAAGCGATCGAGAATTTCGCCGGCTGCGCGGTGGTGATCAGCCATGACCGCTTCTTCCTCGATCGGCTGGCGACGCACATCCTCGCGTTCGAGGGCGACGCCCAAGTCGAATGGTTCGAAGGCAACTTCGAAGCTTATGAGGAGGACAAGGTCCGCCGCCTCGGCGAAGAGGCTACCCGCCCGCACCGGATGACGTATCGAAAGCTGACGAGATAGCGAATGGCCGAACCGGCCTTCTTCGCCACTGAAGCCGATTTCCGCCGCTGGTTCGAGGCCAATCACGAGACCGCGCTGGAGTTGCTGGTCGGCTTTTGGAAGAAGGGCAGCGGCAAGCCGTCGATCGATTGGCCCCAGGCGCGCGACCAGGCGCTGTGCTTCGGCTGGATCGACGGCATCCGCAAATCGCTCGGCGAGGATGCGTACACCATTCGGTTCACGCCGCGGCGCAAGGGCAGCATCTGGAGCAAGGTCAATGTCGAGCGCTTCGAGGCGCTGACCGCCGCGGGCCTCATGACGCCGCAAGGCGAGCGCGCCTACGAGGAGAACAAGCACAAGAGCGGGCTCTATTCCTACGAGAAGCCGCTCGCGTCGCTCGCGCCCGCCGAGGAAAAGCTGTTCCGCAAGAGCAAGACTGCCTGGGCGGACTGGGAAAAGCGCCCAGCGGGATATCGCAAGAACGTGCTCAACTGGATCACCACCGCGAAGCGGCCGGAGACGCGCGCCAAGCGCTTGGCGACGCTCATCGATTGCAGTGCGAGGGGCGAGAAGATTCCCGGCTACGACTGGCAGAAGAAGCCGTGATTACCGTCACCTCGCTCGTCTGGCTGTGGAGCGGCGAGGGCGGACGCTGGCACTTCATCACCGTCCCCGAGGACCAATCGGATGAAATCCGCGCTCATGCGCTGGGATCGCGCCGCGGCTTCGGCTCGGTGCGGGTCGAAGCCACGATCAATGACGTCACCTGGCGGACATCGGTCTTTCCGCTCAACAGCGGCGGCTACATCCTGCCGGTGAAGGCCGAGGTGCGGCGAAAGGCTGGAATCGCGGCCGCCGACGAGGTCAGTGTGACGCTGGAGTTGATTTAGCAGGCGTCGGTTGCGCCAGATCCTCGGCGGTCTGATCGAAGCCGGTCGCCATGTCGTCGAGCACCTTGCTGGTTTGGCGGTCGTAGGTGGCCTGGGCGAGGCGGCGGCAGCGCTCCGCCTGTTCATGCAGCGCCGCACTTTGCTCTTCGGTAACGTCGATCAGCATGTTGATCGCGCCCGTCAGGCGGCCGTCGCCGTCGAACAACGGGGTGGGGTAGGGCCTGAAGGCGATGCGGCCGCCGTCAGGCCGCTCGGCGATCGCGATGACATCGCGGATCGGCCGTTCTTCCCGGATGGCGTCGGCCATCGGGCAGTCTTCGTGCCGCAGCGGCTCGCCGTTGGTGGTGTAGAGCTGCCAGGTCACGCACCATCGATCCTGGCCAAGCTGCGGCTCGCGGCCGGCAAAAGCGACGCACGCGCGGTTCCAATAGGTCACGTTGCCGGTCGCATCGGTGGTGTAGATCGGCGCCGGCAACTCATCGAGCATCGCGTGGCATTCCGGGCCGGCCGCGAGTGCGTCGAGTGCCGTTGCGAGCATCTCTTCCGGACTGTTCCGAGTCAGCATGTCCCCCGCGCGCGTCTAAACCTAGGTTACCAGACAACCGCTTCGCGCCGGTGCCGTTCCCGTCGCTGGGAGAAACTAGTCCGGTGTGACGTGCGAACAACAGTTCCCGACTCGTGGCAGGCGCCAGATATCTGTGGATCAAGCATCCACAGCGATTGGGATTAGCGCAGGCGCTTGACCAGCAGTCGCCCGTCGTCGCCGCTTTTCACTTCGAAGTTCGGCACCGCCTTGATGAGGTCGGACAGCCGCGTGAAGCCGTAGTTGCGCGCGGCGAAGCTCGAAACGGCCTTGGCGCGCTGGCCAAGCTCTGACAGGGGCGTGTAGCCTTCTTCGTCGCGCTTCGAGGCCTTGTAGGCCGCACCGAGCACCTGCAGCAGCTCGGTGTCGACCGGCCGCTGGCCGGCAGTCGTCTTGGGTTGCTCGAGGTCTTCTTCATTGTCGAGCCCAAGCGCCCCGACGTCGAAAAAGCGCGAGCAGGCCTGCTGGAAGGACACCGGCGTCTTGGCGGTTCCGAAGCCATAGACCTGGAGCCCGTCCTCGCGGATGCGCTGGGCGAGCGGCAGGAAATCGCTGTCCGACGACATGATGCCGAAGCCGTCGACATTGCCGCGGTAGAGCAGGTCCATCGCGTCGATCGTCATGCGCATGTCGGTTGCGCTCTTGCCTTTGACGACGTCGAACTGCTGCATCGGAATGATCGAGTGCGCGCCGGTCAGATTGCCCCAGCCCTTGAGGCTCGCTTTGGCCCAATTGCCGTAGGCCCGGCGGATGTTGATCGTGCCGAGCTCGCCAAGCACCAGCAGCACTTCGTCGAGATGCTCGGGCGACGCATTGTCGGCGTCGATCAGCAGAGCAATGTTGGCTTCCTGGTCGGGCAGGCGGTCACGCATCACCGAATCCTTTTTGCCTCCTCTAGCGCCGCATCGCGGAATGACCACCGTCTGGCGCGAGCCGGCGTTTCAACCTGAACCACAGATGATCGGCTCCGGAACGAAACGCGAGTTAATGCGCTTGTTAGCCCGACAGAGGGGGCGCGTTGAGGAAGGACGTTACGATGAGGAAGCTTGGTCTTGCTGCAGCCCTTGCCGCCAGTGTTGCGGTGACCGGCTGCGCAACTTACCCGAACCAGTACGGATACGATCCGTATTACGGCAACAGCGGCTATTACAATAACGGCTATTACGGCCAGCAACCGTACGGCAATCAGAAGGCGGCAAACGTCGCAACCGGCGCGGCGGTTGGCGCGGTCGGCGGCGCAATCGCCGGCAAGGTCATCCCGGGCGTCAGCACCGGTGCTGGCGCGATCGCCGGCGCGATCTTGGGCGGCGTTCTCGGCGCAACGGTCAACGGACGGCAATATTACCGCGATACGCGCGGCTATTGCTACTATGTCGACCAATACGGCCAGCCGCACTACAGCTACGATATTCGCTGCTAATCAGCGGCTTATAACCGTTCTTTGAGCTTGCTTAGACGGGGTGGAAGTCACCTTCCGCCTCGTCGAGCATATACAGGCGCCCCTCGGCGATCGAGAAGTGGGCCCCGTGCAGCTGGAGCTCCCCGGCCTGTTCGCGCTCGGCGATCCACGGAAAAGTCCTGAGATTGGCCAGGCTGACCTTCACGGCCTCCCGTTCCATGTCGAGGAAGGCGTCGCGGTCGAGCTCGTCATGGCGCGCTCGAACCTGGTCCCGGGCCTCGCTCAACATCCGCACCCAATCGGCAATGAAGTGGCCTTCGCCGGGCTCGGTATGGTCGAACTGGCCGGTGAGCGCGGCGGCGCATCCGCCGCACAAGCCATGGCCCATGACGAGGATTGCGGCGACCCTGAGCTGGGTCACGGCAAACTCCAGCGCCGCAGAAACGCCGTGGAAGCCGGTGCTGGTCTCGTAGGGCGGGGATAAAGCCGCGATGTTGCGCGCAACGAACATTTCGCCCGGCCGCGCGTCGAAAATCTGCGCCGGATCGACGCGGCTGTCGGCGCAGGAAAGGATCATCACCTCGGGGCTCTGGCCCTCGGCCAATTCCGACCAGCGCTCGCGCTCGTGCTGCCAGTCGGTTGCGCGGAAGCGGCGATAGCCGTCGATTAGTTGCGTGAGGTAGGACATGGCAGTGCGCTAGCGACCACGGGGCGGGGGTGGCAAGCGGCAGTAGCAATCGCTATCTGCCGCGGAATGAATGCCCCGGCCGCCGTTCCTCCCAAACAGCGCAAGCCCGATTGGATCCGCGTGAAGGCGCCAGTCAGTGAAGGCTATCACGCGACCCGTCGTCTGATGCGCGAGCTGAACCTCGCCACGGTATGCGAGGAAGCGGCCTGCCCGAACATCGGAGAGTGCTGGACCAAGAAGCACGCCACGGTGATGATCCTCGGGGACACCTGCACGCGGGCGTGCGCCTTCTGCAATGTGAAGACGGGGATGCCGCGCGCGGTCGATCCGCTCGAGCCCGAGCATGTCGCGACCGCGGCGGCTGAGCTCGGCCTTGAGCATATCGTGGTCACGTCGGTCGACCGCGACGATCTGCCCGATGGCGGCGCGCGCCAATTCGTCAAGGTAATCGAGGCGCTGCGTAGGCGGACGCCGTCGACCACCATCGAGATCCTGACGCCTGATTTCCGCAACAAGAGCGAAGCCGCGGTCGAGGAGATCATTGCCGCTGGCCCCGACGTCTATAACCACAATCTCGAGACCGTTCCGCGGCTCTACCCGACGATCCGCCCGGGCGCGCGTTACTATGCGTCGCTTCGGCTGCTCGAAAGCGTCAAGCGCAAGGCGCCGCACATCTTCACCAAGTCGGGGCTGATGGTCGGGCTTGGCGAGCAGCGCATGGAAGTGCACCAGGTGATGGACGACATGCGCTCGGCCGGCGTCGATTTCCTGACCATGGGCCAATATCTCCAACCGACGCCGCGCCACGCCAGGGTCGAGGAGTTCGTCACTCCGCAGGCGTTCGATGCGTATGCCGCGATCGCTCGCGCCAAGGGCTTCCTATTGGTCGCCGCCTCGCCGCTGACCCGCTCGAGCTACCATGCCGGTGACGACTTCCGGAAGATGCAGGCGGCGCGGAGCGATCAGCTCAAGCGGGAAGGGGTCAATGCCGCGGCATAGCGAAACGCGGCATCTTCCCTACACGCCGGAACAATTGTTCGCGCTGGTCGCGGACGTCGCGCGCTATGACGAGTTCCTGCCGTGGGTAGTGGCGGTCCGCGTACGTTCCTCGAGCGAGAGGGAAACGGTCGCCGACCTCGTGGTTGGCTTCAACGCGTTCAAGGAACGCTTTACGAGCCGCATCGTGAAGGAGCGGCCGGCGCGGATCTGCGTCGACTATGTCGAGGGACCGCTGAAGTTCCTGCACAATGAGTGGAAGTTCGACCGCGCCGCCGACGGCGGTACCAACGTCGGCTTTTCGGTCGATTTCGCGTTCAAGTCGCGCCTGTTCGAAACCTTGGCCGGGGCGATGTTCGATAGAGCGCTCCGGCGCATGACGGCAGCGTTCGAGCAGCGCGCCGCCGCGCTTTACGGCATCAGCAGGTCGAGCGCGCAGAGCGCAGCCTGAAGGCGGACCCCAGACCGCGTTTTCTCGTCGAAGAGCTTCTGGTCGGCGACGATCTTCGCGGGATCGGCGTCGCGTTCGGCGCGGGCGAAAACGACGGTGCCGACCGGCTTTTGCGCCGTTC
>Ga0307416_100002466_pt1 | contig 10639 bp, 11 predicted proteins | sample DK1Cmetagenome_2_FD_203821 | JGI IMG/M metagenome (GOLD analysis project Ga0307416, IMG submission 203821) | Maize rhizosphere microbial communities from greenhouse at UC Davis, California, United States - DK15-C-3 | ecosystem: Host-associated > Plants > Roots > Rhizosphere > Soil | place...
TTGCGGTTGATGCAATAGGCACAGTCGAAAATACAGCTGTTGGTCAGCAGGATCTTGAGCAAAGAGATGCAGCGGCCGTCGGGAGCGTAGGCGTGGCAAATGCCCATGCCTTCCGATGACCCCATGCCCTTTCCCCCGCGGCTGTCGCGTCTGGATGTCCCCGACGAGGCGCAGGAGGCGTCGTATTTGGCGGCGTCGGCGAGAATCGCGAGCTTCGACTGCAGGTCCAGCTGGGACATCTGTTCTCAATATGTTCTAAAATTTCTGCTGTCCATACAGGAGTTTAGCGAGCTACTTGCGCCAGCGGGTGGCCCGCTCTTTAAACCGCGCCGGAAGGAGATCGAGTGAAGGTATCGGGTTTCTCCTGGGTCGGACTGGCGACCGATGATTTCCGTCGCAGCCTCGCTTTTTTCAGGGATGTGCTGGGCCTTGAGACTTGGGTCGAAGGCGAGGACCAAGCCATCCTCAGGACAAGCTCTGGACAGCAACTCGAAATCTTCGGCGGGGATGAGGCCGAGAAGCGACTGACCCGTACGCCGGTCATTGCGTTTGAGGTCGATGACTTCGACGCGGCGCTTGATGAACTTCGCCGCGCCGGCATCGAATTGATCGGCGAGACAGGCACCTGGAACGGCTATTCCTGGCAATATTTTCGAAGCCCGGACGGGCACCTCTTCGAGATCAAGACCTCGCCGCAATAATAGTGGCTTGCTGCCACTGAATACGTCTCTTACGGACTTTCCATGAACCAGCTCGCGCTCAAGCTCACCGCCTCGCTTCTTCCGATCTTTATCCTTGCGGCAGCACCACCGCCGGTCACGCCGATGACTCCGGACACGGTTGCCAAGTACGAGCCGGTCCTTCCTGAGGCCGATTACATCAAGCGCGTCGCCATGGTTCCGATGCGAGACGGCACGAAGCTCTACACGGTCATCGTGATGAAAAAGGGCACGACGAACGGCCCGATCCTCCTGTCGCGTACGCCGTACGACGCCAAGAGCAGCATGAGCCGCGAGGACAGTCAGTCGGTCGTCGACATCCTGCCGATCATGTACAAGGAGTTCGTCAACGACGGCTACATCATCGTCCAGCAGGACATCCGCGGCCTCCACAACTCAGAGGGCGAGTTCGTGATGAACCGGCCGATCGTGGGACCGCTCAACAACACTGGCATCGACGAGAGCACCGACGCCTACGACGCCATCGACTGGCTGGTGAAGAACGTGCCGGAGTCCAACGGTAAGGTCGGGACGATCGGATCGTCCTATTTGGGCTTTCTCACTCTCGCTTCGGAGATCAACCCGCACCCCGCCCTGAAAGCCGCCGTGCCGCAGAGCCCAATGGTTGACGGCTGGATGGGCGACGATTGGCTGCACAACGGCGCGTTTCGCACTGGGAGCCTCGACTTCGCCGTCTCCCAGAGCACGGCGAAAGCCGAAGGTGCCGGGATCGCGCATGGCCCGGGCGATGACTACACGCGCTATCTCGAAGCCGGATCGATGGCTGATTTCGCAAAGCGTCTGAAGATCGAACATTATCCGTTCGTCCAGAAGCTGTTCCAGAACCCGGCCTACACCGAGTTCTGGTCGGGCCAGGCGGTCGACAAGTGGCTCGCGGCTCGGCCGCTTACCGTCCCGACGCTCATTGAGGTAGGTCAGTGGGACCAGGAGGACAGCTACGGCGGTCCGGCGGTCTATGCGGCACTCAAGGACAAATATGAAGGAAGCGGCCTGCTTCACCTCGCAATCGGCCCGTGGCGGCACTCGGGTGCCAACCATTACGGATACGAGCTCGGCGACATCACTTTCACCGGCGACACGGCGCAGGAATGGCGGGTGAAGTGGGTGAAGCCATTCTTCGATCATTACCTGAAGGGCGCGCCCGACCCGCAAACTCCCAACGCGCTGACCTACGCCACAGGTATCAATGAATGGCAGGCCAGCCCGCGCTGGCCGATGGGCACGCCGACGCCGCTGTACGTCAATGCGAACGGCACGGCGGGGTTTGAGCGTCCCAGTAGCGCCGGCCACGACAGCTACGTTTCCGATCCGTCAAAGCCGGTGCCTTATCTGCCGAGGCCCATCACGGGCGGACAGTGGAAGACCTGGCTTGTCACCGACCAGCGTTTCGTCACCGATCGTCCGGACGTCATCAGCTATACCACGGCTCCGCTGACCAAGGCGGTGCACATCATGGGCGCGCCGAAGGTCGACCTGTTCGCGGCGACGACGGGCACCGACAGCGATTGGGTGGTGAAGCTGATTGACGTCTATCCGAACGAGGCACCCGAGGGCGCTTCGCAGGGATCGAAGCGCGACATGTCCGGCTTCGAGCTCCCGATCGGGATCGAGATCTTCCGTGGCCGCTATGTCGACAGCTTCGCCAAGCCGCGGGCGTTGCGCGCCGGCAAGGTCGAGCATTTCAGCTGGTCGCTGCCCAACGTGAACCACGTATTCCTGCCCGGTCACAAGATCATGGTTCAGGTCCAGTCGAGCCTGTTTCCGATCTACGACCGCAACCCGCAAACCTTCGTCCCGAACATCTTCTATGCGAAGGCCGGCGATTATCGGAAGGCGACTCAGAGCGTTTATCGTGGCGGCTCGACGGCGACCGCCGTGTACCTGCCAATCGTTCCCTAACGCGGGACCGCTTCCGCGATCCTGCGCTTCATCTGGTCGGTCGGGGGCTTGTGGATCGCGCGGTAACGCGCCTCGACCAGGCTGAAGAGGCCAAACAGCATCAAGCCCGCCGCAATGGGTACGAGGTACGGTCCCCGGAGGATGTCCAGCGCGCGTTCGAGATTGCCGGCTTCCGTCGCGTTGTGGTTGGTCGCGGCGCGGGAAATGGTCCAGGCGACGACGAAGAAGATGATCCCGCGCGCGGCATAGCCGAGCCGGCCCATCCACTTGATCCACTCTTTCCGGCCGGCACCCTCCCGCAGGCGCCGCATGAACTTGCAGTGCACCGCCTTCCACAGCTGATTGGCCCCGCCGATGGCGAGTCCGACCGCGACGACGGACAGCACTAGATCGCCGCCAGGAAGGTCGAGCACGGTATCGGCTTGCTCGGCCGTTCCCATCGTCCCGGCGCGGCCGGCGAGGATCACGCGGAGCGCCTTGTACGACAGGTACGCGTAGATCACGGCGATTCCGCCGCCGACGGCGCGTTTGCCGAGAGCCTTCCAGTCGGTGCCGGGGTGCTCGGTCCCGAACGCGGCGTCGCTGAGTCGCCACAGGCTGTAGGTGGCCAGGCCGACGCCGATGGCGACCAGCAATACTTTGCCCAGGCCATGCCCGACATATTCGATGGCGCCCGTGAGGTCCTCCGTGCGCCCGGTGCCGATCGCGAGGAAGGCGATAAGGATGTAGAGGAAACCCCGCGCCGCGAACCCAAGCCGGGTGAGCCACTGGAACTTGCCCTCGGCAGCAAGTTCCGGTGACGGCTCCAGAGGATCGTTCACGCCACTGCCGGCGCTGGCGTGCCCTGCATTCGATGGCCGACGACCATCTTGAAGACCACGAAGGCGACAAGCCCAAACGCGGCGCTGGCGACGTGGATCAGCCAGAAGGTCGTCGTCGGAAGGGACGAGTACAGGCCGCCGACATAACCGACGACCGCATTCGCGGCGAAGAAGGCCAGATAATACAGGCCGATCACAGTCGCAGTGATCTGCTTGGGCGAAATCTTGGAGAAAAGCGCCAGACTGACGGGAAGAACGTGAGCGAAACCGATGCTGTTCAGCAGGTGGAACATGACCGGCCAGAACAGGCTGATCTTGCCGCCTTCGGGCTGCGTAAGGGCGGCCATGAAGAGGCAGAGCCCGCCGCCCACGGTGAAGAAGCTGCCGATGATCATCTTGCTGATCTCGTCGGGCTCGCGGCGGCGCGTGCTCCACCATTTCCAGAAGGCGGCAACGGCGACGAGCATCGAGAAGCTCAGCGCGGCGTCGAGGGTAATCAACCAACTGCTGGTGTTGTTGAGCAGGGTCAGGTCGAAATGCTGGTCGCCCCAGATCAGGTAGGCGTTGAAAATCTCCTGGTTGGTGAGGAGGGAGATCGCCAGGACCGGGATCAGGATGATGAGGTAGAGGACGCATATCCAGTCGTCCTTCGTCAGTTTTGCGCGCTCGGCTTGCGGCGTTCCGGCAACCGGCCTGCTGTCTTGGGGCAGGTGTTTCTGGCCGGCTAGATAGATGATGAGGCCCAGGACCATGACGACGCCCGCGCATCCGAATCCGTAATGCCATCCGACGTTCTGGCCGAGAGTTCCGGAGATCAGCGGAGCGACAATGACGCTGACATTGATGAAGATGTAGAAGATCTGGAAGGCCATGGCCCGCCGCAAGTCGTTGGGCCCGTAGAGTGCGCCCACCTGCGTCGCGATATTGCCCTTGAAGGCGCCGACGCCGAGCAAAAGCGCGACCAGCGCGAAGATGAAGGCCGTCTCGATGGCCATAAGGAACTGGCCGCTCGCCATCAGCACGCCGCCGATAATGAGCGTCCTGTTCCGGCCGAACTTGTCTGCGATCATTCCGCCAAAAATTGGGGTAAGATAAACGAGCGCTGTGTAGGTGCCGAAGATTGCCGATGCGAGCGGCTGCCCGTCCAGGCCGGAATAGATGTTCTCCTGCACCCACTTGAGGCCGATAACCTGCTCCATCCTGCCGGGCACGAGCAGGTAATTGACCATGTAGAGCACGAGCAGCGTCTGCATGGAGTAATATGAGAAACGCTCGCATGCCTCGGTGAATCCGAGATAGCCGAGACCCGTCGGGTGGCCGAGGAACGCCCGGTCCGAACGATCGATTTTTTCAAAGTCCGGCTGTGCGTCCGCGACCGTCATCTGCGCTCTCCCCATGCAGTTGCAGAAGGGCTAGTCTTAGAGAGACCGCAGCACAATCCAGCTTCATTCAAAGCCGCTAAGGCCTATTCGCCGGGCGGGCGGTCGCCTGCCCGCGCCTCTCGGTTTTCCTCGCGGGCGGAGTTGATCATCTGCTCCATGCAGCCTGTGTAGCCGGCGGGGCCGACGGGCGAGCAGCTCTGGATGCCGGTGCGCCCGACGCGCTCGATGCTGCGAGCCTTGTTCGCCCAGGACTGGCGCTGCTGAAAGGTGCCGCTTGGACGATATGCCTCGGGCATGCGATAGCGGTAGGATTCCGGGATTCGCGTGCAGACGACCACTTCGTCGTCGGTCGAACGCGGGCAAGGGTCGTTGCCGAACACGACGATTTCGGCGAGGCGCTGGCCAGTGCTCTTGTCACTTTCCTGGGCAATGGCCGGTACGGCGAGCCCAGCGAGCACGGTGGCGGCCACCAATGGGGCTGCGAGCTTCATTTGTCGTCCTTTCAAGAGCTTAAAGCGGGCAAGACCCATTGCTGGTTCCTCAAATACGCTTGGACAGGCCAATCGCCACCCTGCAAGCGCCACGGATGGCCGCAGTCAAGACGGGATAGGCGGGGGCCCGCGCCGCACCCGCCTCACGGGCCACGTCGCGATGTTCGATCTCTTCCGCACGGAATTCGGCGATATCGGAGGCGAGTTCGGGATCGTCCTCACCAAGCTCCTGAAGCTGTCGTCCGTAATGGCGGTCGATTTCCGTCTCCACCGCCTCGGTGCAGGCCATCGCCGCTTCCTCGGAGATGAGTGCGGTCACGGCGCCGAGCATGAAACCCGCCCCGTGCCACACCGGCTGCAGCACGGTCGGGCGGACACCCCGTTTTGTCATCAGGGCGTCGAACCGGGCGAGATGCCTCTGCTCCTGGCCGCTCATCCGTGCGACGAGCTTGGCTGCCGGAGAATTCTTTCGAAGCACGGCTAGCTGGCCGGCGTAAATTCGCGTTGCGCCGTATTCACCCGCTTGATCGACGCGCAGCATCGATTCGGCGTCGGGCCTGCGTTCGCCGGGCCGCCAAGGGCTCATTCGCCGCGCTCCCTCAGAAGGAGGATCGAGATCAACGCTGCTCCGCCCAGAGACAGGATCGCGTTCCAGCCCGCCATGGAGATGCCCAGGAAAGAAAACTGCACCTGGTCGCAACGCACAAGCGGGGCGTTCAGGATTTCGTTCAGGGTTCGCGCTCCGTTGGCCGTGCAGGTCGTCAGGCCCTGAAAGACGTGGGCCTCGACGCCCGCATGGTAAACGCCGATCGCTCCGGAAATAGCGATTGCGATAGCCGCAAGCAGCGTCAGCATTCTCGAAGTGCCGTTTCGCGTCACGAACGAGAATGCCGCAAGCACGATGGCCGCTCCATGCGGCCAGCGCTGCCAGTAGCACATCTCACACGGGTGGAGCCCGCCGAGATATTGCGAGCCCAACGCTCCGCCCAGCAATGCAAGCGGAAGCAGGAACGCGATCAGGCGCGCTTTCGAAGCGTTTCCCATTCCCGGCAATCCCTGCTCGCTTGGAAGCGCCGCTTCACTCACCTCAAGACCGCTTGGGCGGGCTCGCCGAAGCGACGGTCGTGCTCTTGGCCCCCAGCCGCTTCAGCGTCTTCAGAGCATAGTCTAGCTGGAAGTCCTTCACGCCCTTCTTCTCGAGCTCGGCCGGAGTGAACATGAACCGCGGGTCCTTGGTGAAGTCGTCGTCCTCAAGGAGCTTGTCGTCTACGTTCGCCTGCCCCAGCAGGTGGCGGCGGAGATCGGATTCACGAACGACCTTGCGGTCCTTGTAATCGGGATCGCTCAGCTGGGGCACGGCGATGTCGGGGTCGATTCCGCCCGCCTGCACCGATCGCCCTGACGGCGTGTAGTAGCGCGCCGTGGTCAGCCTGAGCGCCGACTTTGGACCCATGATCTGAACCGTCTGAACCGAGCCTTTGCCGAAGCTGCGCTCGCCCATGACCAAGGCACGATGGTGGTCCTGCAAGGCTCCGGCGACGATCTCGGCCGCTGAGGCGCTACCGGCGTCTACCAGCACGACGACCGGAAGCCCGTGCGCCATGTCGCCCGGGGTCGCATAATAGCGCTCGATATCGTCCTTTGCGCGGCCGCGCTGCGAAACGATCTCGCCACGCTCGAGGAAAGCATCGCTCACCTCGATGGCCTGGTCGAGCAGGCCGCCTGGGTTGGAGCGGAGGTCGACGACATAGCCGAGCGGCTTTCCGCCCGTCGCCTTGTCGACCGCCAGCAGCGCCGCCTTCGTCGCGTCGCCCGTGTTGCCGGCGAAGGTGTTGATGTTGATGATGCCGATGCCGTCCTTGATTTCCCATTTGACCGGACGAAGCTCGATTCGCTCGCGAACGAGACCCACGTCGAATGACTTGTCGCGCCCCGGGCGGACGACCGTTAGCTTGACGTTGGTCCCTGGCGCACCTTTCATTTTCTCGACCGCTTCGTCGAGCGAGAGACCGTAGAGAAGTTCGCCATTGATATGGGTGATGTAGTCGCCCGCCTTCAGGCCGGCACGCCATGCCGGAGTATCCTCCATCGGCGCGATGACCTTCACGGCGCCGTCTTCGACGGAAACAGTGATTCCGAGACCCCCGTAATTCCCGTCGGTCGTCGCCTTCAGGACATCGAAGTCCGCTGCTTCCGCATAAGAGGAGTGGGGGTCGAGGGCCGACAGCATTCCATCGATCGCACCCTTGATGAGCGTATGGTCGTCGACCTGGTCGACATATTGGGCCTTCACTCGCTCATAGACGCTCATGAACGTCTCGAGCTCCTGGTAATTGGCGGTGTCCGCCGCTGCCATCGAGCTGGTCGTCACGGGAATGACCGCGAGTGCCCCGACGAGGGCAAGTGGCGGAAGCAATTTACGAGTGAGCTTCATGGCGTTCATCCAGACGGTTTTCGCCTCTTGTCTAACCTTCTTTGCGGCCCTTTGACAGGCTTCCAGATGAACCTGCGATGAGAGCGGGCGACACATGTTGCCCATTTCGGGACAGTTCAACGCCGATGGGGCGGAGAGCCCGCCCGAGCGGAGCGCCGATGGAAACGCTCGCGCCGGCTTTTTGCTGCGTCGACACTCCGAGAAGCAGGCTCATCCAACCGCCGCCGTGATCGATGATCACGACGCCGTCGAAACTGCGGTACGGGCCCGCAAAACGGATCGTGCCAGACGCGGGCACTACGACCGCCGCGCCACGGGCGGTTCGAAGCGTCAGTCCGCGCGACCGGACACCATTGGGTGCTACCGAGCCGAGCCCTTCAATGACGACCGCATCCGCCGGCAGCCTGTACGCGAATGGAGCGTCTGATCCTGCTGCAGTGGAGCCCGGGCGCGGTGGAGGGGCGTTCATGCGGGCAAGATCCCTGGCAATGGAGGCGGCTTCTCGCCGTGTCTGGGCGCCCGAAAGCAACTGCTCGGCCTCTTCGCCTCGAGCGAGCGCAACGTCGCCAGCTCCGAGGGCCTCGCCACCACGTTTTGCCGCCAGCTTAAGGGCCTCGGCTTCCAGCTCGGCGAATTCCAGCTTCCTCTTCGCGAGCGTGTCGCGGCTTTGGACCAGGTTGCGACGCGCTAATTCAGCGCTGGCATTTAGCTTCCGTCCCTTCTCCAGTTCATTTCGAAGGGCGGCGGTCCGCTTCCGGATTGCGGGCAGCGTCGAGTCCAGCAACAGCCGGACGCGAACGAAATCCTCGATCGATCCCTGATCAAGGATAGCCAGCAAGGGAGGCCGTTCGGCCATGACGGCCAGCCCGCCGAGCAGTGACGCCACTGGCGCCTGCTCTTTGGCAAGGCGGGCACGGCGTTCCGTGATCAGCAGGGCGATAAGGCGCGCATCGGCGTCGGCCGCGCTGATTCTGGCTTCGGCAGCTTCGATCGCCTCCGTTGCCGCGGCTCGCTTGGCTCCCAGACGTTCGGCCTCGTTCTTCGCAGCGTCGGCGACCTTCTGAAGCTTCGCAGTCTGTGCCTCGGCCGCGCGAGCCTCCGCCAGGGCACGGGCGGCGGCGACGTCGAGCGGTTCCCCTTGAGGCTGAACGGGAACGCTTGCTGCGGCTAGAGCGAGCAGCGGAAGTGCGAAGAGGACGCGACCACCCACCATTCAACCTTCGCGATGATAGGGGTGGTTCGCAAGGCTTGATGTGGCGCGAAACAATTGCTCAGCCAGCATGGCTCGAACAAGCAGGTGCGGCCAGGTCGCGGGTCCGAAAGAGAGCAGGAAGTCCGCGGAGCCTCGTTCGGCCTCTGAATGTCCGTCGGCTGCTCCGATGAGGAACCGCGCTTCCCGGGTGCCGCGGTCACGCCATTGCTCCAGCTTCTTCGCTAGTTCGAGGGAGGAGAGCGCTTTGCCCTTCTCGTCGAGAAGAACGCTGACGGTCGCGGCCCGAGTCGGAGGAAGCGGCGCGCGTTCGGACAGCTCGGTCAGCTTCGTCGGCCAGGCAATGCGGCTCAGATAGCGCTCGATTATCTCCCTTTCAGGCGAGTGGCCGATCTTTCCGCGGGCGATAATGTGAAGGAGCACCGCTCCTTCTTATTTCTGCCCGCCCGCCGAGGGAACCATCGTGCCGAAGCTCGGCCAGGTGAACAGCCGCGTGAAGCCGTCGTAGATCGCCCGGGCGACGGTGGCGATCGTCCGGGGTCGGTCGCTTCCGCCTCGCGCAAAAAGCGCCACGGCGACGCGATGCCCGTTCTCGAGCGTGATGTAGCCGACGTCGCTCGTGTAGCCGTTCAGCGTTCCCGTCTTGTGTTCGACCCGCGTGCCCCAGGGGAGCAGCGCTTTCATCCGGTTTCTGCCGGTCGCGCAGCGCGCCATGAGGTCGAGCAGGTAGGAATGGCTCTCCGGTTTCAGAGCCTTGCCCTTGTCGAGTCGGCGCAGCAGATCGACCATTGCCATCGGCGTGGAGGAATCGCGCTCGTCCCACAGGTCGCGCTTGTCGGCGAGGAGACGGGCGATCGTCCGGTCCACCCGGAAATTGTAGAGGCCGAGGAATTCGACGTACTTCTGGATGCCCTGCGGTCCGCCCAGATCCCGCATCAGGATATCCGTCGCACGATTGTCGCTATGGATCATCATGCGTTCCATCAGGCTTGAAGCGGTCTGGCCGCCGATCCTGTCGCTAAGAGAGCGCTGGCCATGGTCAACCTGGCTGAGGTAAGCTGCTGCAACAGCGACCTTCACGGTGCTGGCCATCGGGAAAGCAATATTGCCGTTGATGCTGACGGTTTCGCCGGTCGTCAGGTCGAGCGCTGCAACGCCGACATCGCTGGATGCACCGGAAAGCACGCTCTTGAGCTGTTGCTCAAGGCTGGAAAGGTTCGGCGACGAAGCCGCCTCGGCGGGCTGCAAGGCAAAGGCCAGCAGCCCCAGGAAAACAACAATGAAACGCATGAGCCCTCTATCCGCGAACAGCTGCGCTCCTATCGGCGTCATCGCCAAAGGCCCACATTCGTTCCAAATTGTAAAAATTTCTCACTTCGGGACGGAAAAGATGCACGATGACGTCATCCGCGTCGATCAGCACCCAATCCGCAGCCGGAAGACCCTCTATGCGCGCGGACTTGCCGAATTGCTCCTTGATCCGCTCAGCGAGCTTGGTCGCCATCGATGCGACCTGCCGCGTAGAGCGGCCGGAGGCGATGACCATATGGTCGGCGATGTTCGATTTGCCGGCAAGCGGGATGGATACGACCTCGACGGCCTGGTCGTCGTCAAGCGATTTGAGGACGGTGCGGTGGAGGTCTTCGACGTCGATCTCGGGAC
>Ga0307416_100002469_pt1 | contig 10630 bp, 6 predicted proteins | sample DK1Cmetagenome_2_FD_203821 | JGI IMG/M metagenome (GOLD analysis project Ga0307416, IMG submission 203821) | Maize rhizosphere microbial communities from greenhouse at UC Davis, California, United States - DK15-C-3 | ecosystem: Host-associated > Plants > Roots > Rhizosphere > Soil | place: USA...
CCCAATCATCTGTGTTCTCCAAGCCGGGGACTACGGGCTTCGGTGAACTGATGCCGTGCCGTGTTGCGTTCCATCTAACAACAGCCTTCCCGTTCTTAGTTGCGGGGCCGCCTCCGTTAGTCAATTACGATCCTCCGATCTTCCGCCTATGGGGATGCTCTGGGTCGCACAGATAGCATCCCGCTCCGTCAGGAAAGCCATGGATGCACCTGGGTTCGTGGTCCCCTTGGCCCTCTTGGCATCCTTGGCCCTCTTCCTGTAGATAAGCCGAATTGGCGGGTTCGGGGTTGGCATCCTTGGCAAGGAGGCCAACAGTGCCAAGCGTGCCAACGTTAGGGGAGTGGCCCTCTTCGGGCTTCTCCTTCGCCAACACCCAGTTCCAAACATCACCCTGCTTACGCGACCTAACGCCGAGCGCTCTCTTAGCCCTCTTTAGTGTGCGCACCGAGATTTGGGCTCCGCGGGCATCCTTCTCCACCTGCTCTGCGGCCACAGGTCCATCCCCTAGCTCTTGCAGAAGGAATTCCTTGGCCTCAGAGAGCGCGGACTTCTGCTCTGGGTCTGCAGGCTCTTTGAGGATGTCGCCAGCCGTCAGGGTCGATGTGCCGCCCCAGAGTACGCGGGCGGCGCCGTTTGAGGCCGTACCGATGCGAAACGCGAGGCTCGGGGCCGCCCTTGAGAGGTTGTGCTTGTTGGCCGCCAGTATCCTGCGTTCGGAGTCTTCGGGGTCTTCTGCGATCACAAGCCCCGAGCGGGCCGCGCCGATTATCGCTATGGACCCACCGCCCCGGTAGAGCGTGTTCCCGCCAGCAGCCTTGTTGAGGTGGCGCACCATGAGAATGGTGGCCCTCGTCCTCTCGGCGAGTGCCGCCAGCGGTGCGAGCGCCCTCCTCACATCCTGATCCTTGTAAGAATCCGTCTTCTCTGAGAGGAAGGCAGTGAGCGGGTCCACGACCACCAGGGTTGCCCCGACGCGCCTTGTCGCCTTCTCGATAGTGGCGAGATCCCTCGTTAAGGAGATCACCCGCTCACCTCCCTTGGCTTCTGCCACGGTCGAAAGCGCGACGATCCTCTCTGTGTCAGCCCCTGCGGTATCTAGGCGCGGTCTGATGGTGTCCCCGAGTCCGTCCTCAGCCGAGAGCAAGACAACTCCTGCAGGCTCGCACGGCTGGCCGTCGGGCAGTTCCAGGCCCGCGCTCACCCGCGCCGCTATATCGATAGTGACTGCGCTCTTGCCGAGTCCCGGGTCCCCGTCCAGCACGGCCAGCTTCCCTAGAGGGAGGCGTCCTGGCCAGAGCCACTCCACCCGCTCGGGCTCCACCTCCGACAAAAGCGTACCAACCGGCGATGCTTGCTCCAAGATGCTAGCGTCCGGACGTCCGGAAACGCTGCCAATGTATCCGTTCGCCTGGTTCTCTGCATTGATTGTCGACGTGTCCATCGTCGTGTCCAGGTTCCTCGTCCCACTCTCCACAGAAGAGGCCCGAGCTAGTTTGACTCTGCGACCGAAGGTTCGGCCGGGCGCCTCATGTACGTCTCGAGGCTCGCACGGTTGATCCTGACCGCCCGTCCGATCCGCCGGTACTCAATCTCTCCGGCGCCGATGAGCTTCCAGAGCGTGGTCCTGGAGAGCCCCACGAGTTGCTCTGCTTCCCTGTAGGTCAGCCACTCGCGAATTATCTCTGCTTGCATCCTTCTCCCTTCGTCGATGGTCGTTTCTGCTTGCCTTTATTGTCGCCAGGTTGTAAGCTGTCTGCAACGAATAACCAGTAAATAACCGTGACAATGCGTTACGATTTTTCTTGAGGAGATGTATGTTGCGTAGGTTGAACAAGGATGACTTCGCAGCCATTAACAAGGAAGCTCAGTGGTCACCTCTTTCTTCTGAGCAACGTGGTTGGCTGGTTTGCTCAGCGTATGAGCTTAGGTCTGGCCAAATATGGGCCAAATATGGCCTAAGCAAAGATGCTCTAGAAGAGTGGCGAGTGTATGTCCCTCTGGTAGATGTCCCCGACCTTTTTCTGAAGTTCGCTAGGTTATACGATCAGGGATTCTCCACGGAACTCATTCTCCAATGGGTAGGCAGGTACGGGCTCTTGGGAGTGGGCTCGGGAAAAGGCTCAAGCTGGCACGGGGGTCCGGAAGAGACCGTAGAAGCTTTTTGGGAACAAGTTAGCTGGGCCGCCGGGATCTTGGCGATGTACGAAATCGCGCTGAGTGGTGACAGCGAAAAGGCCGAAAAGGCAGTCCCCGTGGCGTTTCCTTTCTTGGAGCTGGCCAGAGAGGATCTAGAGCAGCAGGGATGGAGATGGAAGCTAGCTCGTGAGATCTTTGGGGAGGTTCTCACCGCAGAACTACTGGATTGTAGTCGCCAGCAAGGGTTGCGAGGTATCGAGGACTTTACGCGCAAAGAGCGCGACCTCACCGCACGCTTCATGATCGACTTTATCGATGAGTTTTACTATGCCGACTACCTCGGTTATGCCCTCGAATTCTCGATGTGGGCAGTTGACGGAATGATGCGACAAGGGCTGTGTTATCAGACCCCCGACCTAGTGGATGACGAAGGTGGTTGGGTACCCACCAACGTGAGGGCCGGGTGGGAGTACGAGAATCTGTTGGGGGCGATGTATTTGCAGATGCACTGGCTCATGACCTCTGGCGGCGAACTTACCCGCTGTGAGTACTGCGGTCGCATATTTGCCTTGTCCCGATCTCATCCTGAAGGCAGAAAACGTCGCCGAGACAAGAGGTTCTGCGACGACGCTTGCCGCCAGGCTCATCACAGGAGCAAGAAGCGGGCTCAAGACGCTCCTTCCTGACAGAGATTTGACAGTTACCTGGGCCAACGCCTGTAAACATCCAGAAACGTCAGATTCGAGTACTTCGCTTAACTAAGCGGTTTTCTGAACCATAGCGAACGACTGAGAACACGTCGCTTCTGACTACGAATCGGAAGGTCGCAGGTTCGAGTCCTGCCGAGCGCGCCAAACAAAGCCCCGTAAATCATGGGGTTTTGTTTTTGCCCGTAACGCCGCTTTGTGGTGTTGACCACTTATTTGACCACTTATCTCCGCGAGAAGCGCCTGGAGAAGCGCCCGAACGCGTCGGCCTGGATGTGCGGCATCACGTGCGCGTAAGTGTTCATGGTTTGGTCTATACGGTGGTGGCCGAGGATCTCCTGGAGGACCTTCACCGGCTCGTTGAACTCCATCCAGAGCGTGGCGAACGTGTGCCTCAAGGTGTAGAGTCTCGCCTTTTTGGGCAGGCTCGCCTTCTCGGCGAGCGGCCTGAAGTGGCGGCGGTGGAGGCTGTTGCGGTTCATAGGGCCGCCGGTTTCGGAGGGAAAGATGAGATCTCTGATTTCCGGATGTTTGCGCCAGGGCAACCCGATGCGCGCGGTCCTCAACGTCAAGACGACCGAGTACGGCACGATCCACGAAGCGGACTGCCACCACATTGGCGCACCCGCCGAGTCGCGAGCCAGCGTGGGCCATACCCACGTAGGTTGACTACGAATCAGAACCGGGTCGATGCCACCACGCGGCATGCGATCGAAGCCGGCTTGTCAGCTCTCATCGGGCGCAGTTCGGGTTATGCTGGGCGCCTTGCCTCGATGAACAACCGAAGCGCAGCGCATCGGGCCAAGCACGACTGGAGCGCTTCCCATGGAAGTTGCGCGGATGGGTGAAAGCGCCATGGTGTGGCAGGGTCTCGCTGGGCTCCACATCGAAAAACCAAACACGGTCGCGCCTATGCAACTTCTCGACTCCGGTGCTGGCCTCCACTCCGGTGACCCGGACCTTACGGCCCGCTGCATCGCGCAGCAACACCTCGTACGATTCCTCCAATTCTGAGCCCACTTCGGACACGAGTCCCCATGTATCGAATGGGGCAACCGGGGCAACGGTGGACCTCTCCCCCCACCAGGAGGGCGCTACGCGCCGGTAGCGAGCACATCGCTGGCGAATCCGACATCGTCCGCAATGCGGTCCCGCCCTCGCGAGAGAATCAGCAGAAAAAGAACGATCGTGAGGCAGCTCGGCCAGTGTCGTATACAGCAAGTCCTCGATCTCGGTCCGTATGGCGTCGTTCCATGGGACCTCAATGTGCTCAGATCCTTCAAGCCATAGGCGTACGCGAGCGCTTGGGTCGATTGCCGCGATCATGAAACCATACAAGCGCATCTGGAGCGCGTACTCTTGGAAAGGATGGCCGTCCTTGTCGGAAACGGAACCGCTCTTGAAATCCGTGATATGGAAAACGCCTTCAAGGTCCCGGTCGATGCGGTCGGGTCTCCCAGACAACCTCAAGCCGGTCACCATCAGGGGTCTCTCGGTGCCGATGGGTAGGCTGAGGGTAGTCTCGACCGCATCGTCGCGACCGCGCCCTCCGCGTTCCGGAGGTCGCGCTGCTTCGCTTCCGGTGCGGAGCCCGGTCGAGATGGCATACGCTGCAGCCCACGCCCGTAGGCGGGCTTTTCTTTGTCGCCACGCCTTTCTCCCCACGGCACGACGCAGCAGGACCAGACGTTTAGTCGCCGGGTCGGCCGAGAGACGGGTTTCCGCCGCGGCGACTTCGTTCTCGAAGAGAGCATTGACCTCGCCGTCGAGTTCGTCCCGCTTGAACGACATGGCCCTCACCTTGTACATGACCTCGTGGATGATCTCACCAAGTACGGCAAGGGGGCTGGCGTCAAGAGCTCGTCCTCAGGCAGCCCGTGGATCACGGACAGGGGGCATCGTAGGAGTTCGGCGAACCTCGACGGGCTGAAAAGCTCGGGAGGACGAACCTCACCCAGTGCTTCCGGAAGGGCTAGCGGCCTCTTACTGCCCGGTTGCACGTTTCTTCATTCCGTAGAGTCTCGTATCCACTCACGCACCTGTACCGGCCTGCGCGCCAGGTTGAATGTGTCCCAGCAGTCTACCGAACCCTCCTCCGAAGCCTCTTCCTCGGCGTTCGCGAGGATCGTGTCGGGGGCCAGCTCTTCCGCATCGTGCCAATCCCAGAGAGGATGAGCGATCAACACCCACCCCGAGGTTTTACCACCGGCCAGATCCAGCCGGAACGCGGGGACCGTGCCGTCGGCGAAGGTACGGGTCTCGCCGCCGAAGCGCTGCTTCATGTCCTCGGCGAGGCGCGTAGCCATCTCCCTCCATCCATCGATTCCCCGATAAGCGAAATCGCCGTCCAATCCGCAGGCGAATCCGGGATCCAAGACCGCGCGGAGGTACGAAAGTCCCAAAGACCAGTCCAGGAGGCCGTGGAACTGCTGGTTGCCGTAGCGGAGCAAGCACCTGTAGCAGGCCGTCTCGCAATCCCGATGATCCTCGTGGAGCAGTTGTTTGAGCGGGTAGGCTTATCGGCCTCGGGCCACTGTGGGTTCTCCGTTCTCATCGAAGGCCAGGATCGCATCCTTCCGTGTGACAGCCTCAAGGGGTTCAAGGATCGGCTCAGGCGGTCGCCCGAAACCATTGTCCCGAAGCCACTGGATGTATCCTAGTTCGGGGCCGGATCAGTCCACGCCTGGCTCGATTGCTTAGCGGTGTGGGTCAGTGACACAACTCCGTGACCGAAAGCGGTCAAGACGCTTTTCTAGAGCTTGGCCGGTATCCCTATTGAGCTTCTGACATGTAAGGTCGTTGCTCGTATCTGGAGCAGCCGATCCTCAAAGCCGAGGCACTCGCTGGTCGCTTACGTGACGAGGGCGCTCAATATACCGGGATCGGGCCCGCAGGCGGCACGCCTCCGTAGCGCACTTCCTGTCCGCTGCCAACGAAGACGAGGGCGAAAGGCTGCGTGCGAAGCTGGTTGAAGCTGTTGGCCGGGAAGGGCTGCGCGATGACCTCTACGTCGTAGATGCCGCCGGGTGGGTCCCGGAGGACAACTTGCTCGGCGTTGTGCACGGACTCGAAACGCGCACCGGGGGCCACGGGCCGGCTCAGGTGGGTGCTTGGTGCCCGCCGCCACGTGTTCCCGTGGTACTCCAGGCCCGCCGCCGCTCCGCCCGGAGGAATAACCCTCAGGTGCAGGTTGTTCACGATCCTGCCGTCCGTGCGCGGTGGGTCCGTCCAGGCCAGGGTGGTCCTGAGTAACTTCGTGCCAGGCGGCAGGTAGAACCGGTACTGCGCGCGGAGCCCGGATCCCACGGCCTCGTCATCCCTTACGTGGAAGGTCACGGGAGGAGAGGGAGAAAAAGACTGGCGGAGGTTGACCCTTCCCCATCCGTAGCCGTGATTGCGGTTCGCGGCCGTGATCGGAGGTCTCGGGACGTTGGGTAGGGCGGTGTTGTTTATGTTCGCCGCTCCGTTGATGAGCGTCGCGCGCAGCAGCGCTGAACTTGGTAGATCGAAGACCTCCTGTCTCCCGTTGCGGGTCAGCGCGGTCTGCATGTGCCTGAACCGCCCTCCCCGGGTCTCCGTCCAAGTCAGGCGGTAGGTACGACCGTTCCAGACCAGCTTGAACTCCTGAACGTCCGCCCCTGGTGTGCTGATCTGGACTATGGAGGCCGCCTCGGTACGAGGCGCACTCGCCGCATACGGCGGCGGCAAGGTTAGTTGCGCGCGGGCGCCGTTTTCGTCCAGCGCCGTAAAGAAGAGCGTCTGGCTCCCCCCCGCGGCGTCCTGCCCCAGCCAGGCCAGTCCGTAGCCGGGACTCCACTGGCGGGCGCTGCTCCATGATTGGTGTGTGTACGTGGAGACGAGTTGCGGTTCGGTAGCGTGGGTTGCCGCGGGCCAGCCAGGTGCGCCGGGGAAGATCACGCGCACGTCCCGCGTGCCGCCGGGCGGCGCCGGCGGAGAGGGCGCGTTGTCCATGGGGTAGCCGTCTCGGTCGAGGCGGCTGAAGCGGATCTCCCAGGGCTGGGCGGCGTCGGCACGGTGTTGCCAGGCGGCCCCGTACTCCCGCTTGCTGCTGTTGATGGATACGGGGCGGGCGGCGACAACGGCGTTCCTCGAATCCCCCGCGAGCATGGTTAGCCTGATGTCGTCAGGCTCGCGATCCCCCGACGCCGTGACGTGCGCGTGCTGCGCCGCGCCGCGAATCGAAAACTGGTTGATGTATACGGTCGCTTTGCCCGCGGCTTCCCTGTGCCACACGGCGATCGAGTAAGCTTCGCTGCTGATGTAGTGGAACCAACCATGGCGTGCCGTGCCGTCCGCACGGACCATGCTGAGTGGGGAGACGAAAAACTGCCCGTTGACGTTGAATACGGCATACCGGAGATTCGGGCCGGCCCCGTAGGCAACGATGATCCTGAACTCCGGCTCCGCGACGTGGCCCAGTTGGGGGCTGATCGCGGGATTCGTGGTGCCGCCCTCGTCGATCCACTGCCAGCCCTCGTTGCCGAACCCCGTTACGGGCTCACCCGCGGCATCGAGCAGAAAGACGTCGGGACCTGATGACTCACGGACGGAAACGCAGATCAAACGGTCCCCCGTCCAGTGCATCTCGTGCTGCCGGAAGAATATGCCGGGAGCGAGCTCGCGCACGCCATTCGTCGCGTAAGACGTGTCGGCGAGTCCGTCCGTGCTGGTCCTGACGAGTTGCAGCTCGTTGAGACCTTCTCCAGGACCGAGGCGCAAGAAGTAGTAGGTTCCTCCCGCCCAGACCATAGAGACGCTCTTGAGTCTCTCAACTGTTTGGTCCAGAAGCGAGTGCGCCTTGTAGCGCCCGCTGTCGATCATCGGTGTACTGGGGTCTGCCTGCGCACGGAAGGCGCCCTGTGGCGTTACGCTCAAACCGTATACGCCGAGCAGGTCGGAATTGATCTCGTCGTCGCTCTGCCACACGATGGCAACCCCGTCCGCGTCCACAAAACCTGTGAGCCCGGAGGTGTTCTTCGGGGTATCGGAGATCCGTAGTAGTTGTCTGGGCGGACGTGCGGCGGGATCAGGCACAGGAGGGTCGGTGGGGTCCCGAGGGAGGCGGTCGGGCTGGCCCGAGTTGTCCAGGAAGGCCATGTAGACGTCGTAACGATTGTTGTTGTTCTTGTCCTTCTGGGTATCGTCCTCCCACAGCAGCACATAACCAACATCAGGATGGGCTAAGATCACGGGCCTGCGAACCGTGTTGCCGGTGGGCACAGTGGTTAACGTGATCGCCGCGCCTGCGGGTGCGCCGGCGGGATCTACGAACAGGCAGCAGGCCTCGCCGTTGGCGTTCGTCCCCGAACCTGCCCAGACGACCACGAAGCGCTTGCTGCGCGGGTCCCAGGCGACGTGGGGATCCCTGACGTCGTTCGCCTGCGTCACCAGCGTCACCGGTTGCGCGCCGGTGAGCTTCCCCGAGCCGTCCACCAGGCGCATCTGTAACTTGTGGTCGGCACCCTCGCTACGCGCCCACACGACGGCGTAGCTGGTGCCGTCGTTCACGATGGACGGATGGGAGGATTGGGTCATGTCGCCCACGCTCTGGGGTGCTGAATCTATCGGGTTGCCGTTGTCGGCCCGATAGCGCCGGAACAGCAGCCTGTCGCCGCCATCCTCGTTCCAGACGACGGCAGCCTCGTCGCCCTTTACGCATAGACCGGGCCGTCTGGTGTCCTCGGGCCGGGAGGCCGGCGCGAGGGTGAGTGTGCCACCGCTTCCGAAGGCGTTCACGGGCGCCAGCGCGGCGTCGTAGAGGCTCAGCCTGATCGTTTTGTCGCTAGCCCTGTGCAGCAGCAGCGTGTTGTCCGCGTGGCGGGCGAGCACGGGCGAGGGATGATTTCCCACGTTCGACTGTAGAACAACGACATCCCCCTGGCGCCTCCACTCGCGGTCGTATCGCGCGGCGACGACGTGGTTCTGTCCCGAGGCGCTAGCGCGGCGAACCCAGGCGACGACGTGGCCGTCGCGGTGCGGCGCGACGGTCGGCAGATCGACGATCGAGCTCACCCGCTCCAGAAGCAGGGGCCGCCTCAGCTGCCCAAAACGACTGCGGTAGAACTGGCGGACGAGGACGGCGGCGCCTGAGACGATTGGCGCCGCCATGCTCGTGCCGAGCATCAGCCCGTAGAATGCAGGGTCGCACGTCGCCGGTTGTGGGTCCATCCAACCTGCGGTGCCGCCCGCGGCAGGCGTAGGCGGAGGCGCCAGGCTGGAGCGCAAGGAGAGTATGTTCGTGCCGGGCGCCACGAGATCAGGCTTCACCCTGCCAGTCGGGACGATGCCGGCCGGCGTTGTCGTGTTCACTATCCCACGGTTGCTGAACAGGGCTACCTGGTTCGGGTTGTCTGACATGGAGAAAGCGCCTGCGGCCCCGGTTGCGAGCGGGAGCAGGTTGGCGTGGTTGTAGCGTGGGGGGAAGTAACTACGGTAATCGTTCGCGAAGCCGTCGTTGCTCCTGCGGGACTCGGCAGCGCCAACCGTCAGGATGTTCTTGGCAAGGGTCTGGAAAGGAAGCCTGTTCATGTCGAGGGTGCCGTCGTTCGGCGCAGGCTGGACGTCCTTCTCGTGGTTGTGGGCGGCGAACACGACCAGGCTCTCGGGGTGGCTGAAACAGAACCTGTCGATCACGTCCGAGACCGCCGTGGAATAGAGGTTGTTCGTGACGATGTCGATGGTGCCCCAGGAGTTGTTGTGCACCCTGGCGCCCGCATCGTGGGCCCTCGTGAAAGCCCCCAGGAAGTTCGCCGCGATCGGTCCGTGGAAGATGACGTGGGAGGCTGGGGCGACGCCCCGTACCCTGCCTGCTGACCGAGTGCCGTTACCGGCGATCGTGCCCGTCACGTGGGTCCCGTGCCAGTAGTTCGTAGGGTCGGGGGGAAGGTTGTAGCTGTCAGGCACGGGGTTGCCAGGGTTGGTGATGTTGCTTATGCGCAGCACGCGCCCGGCCAGGTCGGTGTGGACGCCGGCCATGGTACCGTTTCCCAGGCCCGAGTCCATGACCCCGACGATCTCCCCCGTCCCATCGAGGTTGACCAGGAAATTGACCTTCCGGAAACTCCTCACCTGGTTGACGCCAGCGATGACACCGGCCCTGTCGTTCGCAGGTCCGACGGGGTAGTTGATCTCCACGGCGAACGCGCCTGCGACCTTCAGAAGCCGCGACAACCCGTCCGCATCTACGCTCGCCACGAACCCTTGGCCCGTATCGGCGAGTATGGTCGCCCCCGCCGCTTCGATGGCCGAGCGCGCTTCATCGGGGCTCACGTCGTCGAACAGGCGAACCTGCACGTTGCCTCCCTCTGCAGGGGGCAGGCTATCCGGGGCCACGGCAAGGTCGCGCAGAGATGCGGCGGTGAACGGCTCGTCGTGGCCAGCGAGCACGTGGCTCAGCGCGTAAGCAGGATGGTAGAGGCCGACCCAGCTCACGAAGCCGATCTGCCCGACCTCGGAAGCCCTGATCGCGCTCAGCCTGAAGACGCCGGCGTTGACAGGAAGGGTCTGGACGTAGCTCCCGCCCAGGCGCAGGATCTCATGGACCCAGGTGGGATCAGGGGGCGCTACAAACTGCACCAAATAGTATCCTGTCGCCCCCTGGGGCGGCGGCGCGGCGCGCAGGTTCTCAGGAGGTTCGGGGCTCCCTTCAGCGGGGTCGAACGTCACCGCTGGAAGCTCGATCAGGTCGGCCTCCTCGTGCGGCTGCACCGCGATGCCCTGCCCGGCGAACCTCTCCGATTGGTCCTCGGTCATCGAGACCCACAGCT
>Ga0307416_100002471_pt1 | contig 10625 bp, 7 predicted proteins | sample DK1Cmetagenome_2_FD_203821 | JGI IMG/M metagenome (GOLD analysis project Ga0307416, IMG submission 203821) | Maize rhizosphere microbial communities from greenhouse at UC Davis, California, United States - DK15-C-3 | ecosystem: Host-associated > Plants > Roots > Rhizosphere > Soil | place: USA...
GATGAAGAAACGTTTGTGGTCGGCCGCGCTCCCGAAACAGTCAGCATCAAAGAGGTATTGGATTGCATCAGAACTTCCGGAGATACTAGCAAAGGCACGGGTATTTATCTGAGAGAGCCGGATGCGATCGATGAGCTGATGCTTGCATTGGATCAATCCGCTGCCGCAATACTCGATGGTAAAACCCTGCAAAGTCTGATCGTCGGTCAGGAACCGGTCACAGGCATCAAGCAACCTGCCAATTAGCTTGCCTTATCACCGCCGGAAGAGCTGCCGGAAAAACGTTCCCAAACTTCTTTCCATCGATCGGGTTGCGCCCCGCCGCGCCAATTTGCCGCTATCCAGATCTACCGCCGGATTCTCCGCCAGCCCGGTCACCGTGAGCGGCACCACTAGTTGGCCACGTGGGTTCTTGAAAAGCCGGCTGGCTCTGCCCCGGCTCGCTTTACTGGAAGCCTGAGGGGAGAGAGTTGCATCCATCCCGATATTGAGCGCCTGACGCCCGAGGGTCATGGTTCCGCCGCCATTAAGTTCCAGGTGCGGGTTTGCCAGGTAGATTCGCTGGAAGTCGACAACACCGTTGCCCAGAGTAAATTCCGTGTCCAGGGTTCTGAATGTGGTGGCTTCGCGCCGTTGATGCTCGGAGAAGCCGATGGCACCGGTCGCGCGTTGAACCTTTTTTATGAGATCAACATGGGTCAGTTCGCCCTCGCGCGCCGAGAGCTTACCATTGCCTTGCAACTGCTTAATCAGGTCGGCGCCACCGGCGGACTTTAAGCGAAGCAAAATTGCGCCGTTTAGATTTCCTTTGATCCCGCGTTTGCCATACAACTCCACATTTTTGAATTGGCCTTGGATCTCGGTCATCAGATTGTTCGACGGGCCGGTTACCGCAATCCGTAAGCCGATCGGGCCGGAAATTTCGGTGTCTGTCGGCGCTAACCCCAACACCGCAAATATCTGCGTCACCGGCCTGGCGTCGATGTCCTCGTCGGCCACAACCAAGTCGAAGCGCGGCACCGAGGCTAGATTACTGATGCGTCCCTCCAGGGGCAGAGTCAAATTCTGCACCGTCAGGCGATTGTCGTTAAGAATGAGTTTTGTTTGTTCATGCTGGTAATCGAGCTGCCCTGTCAATGTAACCGTTTTTAAGCCTGGGTAATTGAAAGTTGCGCGGTACGGAAAAGGTCTTTCGCTTGAGAAGTCTTCGATAGAAACCTGGATGTCATGAATGCGCACGGGCGTTCGGCGTTCGGTGATAATACGTAATTGTCCGTCTTTGATCCGCAGCCGGCGCGGAATTGTCAAACCTACAGCATCGCTGCCCGGCTGTTTGGGTGCCGGCCGCATTGTATTGGATTCGGCTGGCGGACTCTTTTTGCCGGTTAGATCAGTGTAGCTAGGGCGCGGAGCGGATGTTGTTTGCAGTGTCAACACCGGCTTTTCGACCACCAACTCAATGATTTCGAAACGGCCGCGCAGCAGCGGCCATAATTTGAGGCGCAGTTGAAGCTCTTGCGCGGTGAAGAAGTCTTCGGCGCTAAGACTTAAGCCCGCCGAGATCTTTAGCTGCGAAACTTTGATCGAAGGTCTTGGCAAAAGAGTTAAGCGTGCCTCGCCAAGGTCAACGCGCCGCTGCAGAGTTTCTTCCAGCCGTGGCAGATAAACGCTTTTGAATCGGCCGAGATCGACAAACGTCGGCAACGCGATAACCGCTGCAATCAAGAGAGCAACGACAGTGGCGCCAGCGATCAAGGTTTTTTTCACAAAACCGTCTCCGGCTCGATTACGCAAATTTCAGCGCAGTTCTCTGGGATCACTGTCGTCATTTTCCGGGACAGTATACGGACCGCAGCCCGGATTCAATGACCGGCATCAGGGGTTAGATCGTTGCGAAGAGTAGCCACTAAGCGCAGTATTTGCTAGGGTAACAAACTTCGAAAGGCCGCTGACATATTGGAACTGGCGCTAGAAATTCTTCCACAGGTGTTGTTGGAGGGTCTCGTACTGGGATTCATGTATGCGTTGATCGCTCTGGGCTATACCATGGTGTATGGTGTCCTAGAGTTTATCAACTTTGCTCACAGTGAAATCTTCGTCCTCGGCGCGTTTGTCGGTGTCGAGGTGCTGTTTTGGCTCCAGGACACCGGACAACTTGCGGTCCTACATCCCGTTTTCGTTTTGTCGCTGGTGATCGCTGCCGGGATGTTGATTAGCGGCCTAGCCGCCATGGCTCTGGAGCGGGTCGCCTATCGCCCGCTTCAGGGTAGTCCGCGTCTGGTGGCGCTGATTTCCGCCATCGGCGCGTCTTTTTTTCTACAGGATGCACTGCGTTTGTTCGAAAGCCTCTGGCGCAACACCTTTTACCTCAATTATCCGACTCTGGATGTGCTCGATCAGGTGTTGCCGGTGGCAACTACTCTTGTGGTTCCGGTGAAGAGTCTGATGGTCATCGCTATCTCGCTGCTTAGCATGGCCGGCCTCTTTTATTTCGTCAATCGGACGCGCATCGGCACGGCGATTCGCGCTGTCGCCCAAGATCCGGAAACCGCCTCGCTAATGGGCATTCCGGTCAATCGCGTGATTGCGCTGACATTTTTTGTCGGCGGCGCAATGGGTGGTTTAGCGGGGGTTTTGTTCGGACTTCATTACAGCCTGGTCAATCCGTACAGCGGGTTTGTGCCGGGACTGAAGGCTTTCACTGCAGCGGTCCTGGGGGGCATCGGCAATATTCCGGGAGCAATGTTAGGCGGCATGGTGCTCGGTTTATTGGAGGCATTCGCCGCTTCGTATCTGTCCATTCTTACCGACGGCGCCTTCGGCGCCGAATACAAGGATGTCTTTGCGTTTCTTGTGCTGATTACGATTCTGATTTTCCGTCCGAGAGGTTTGCTTGGCGAGACCGTGCGCGAGGGCCGGGCGTGAGCAGCTCGCTGCCGTCGTTGGGCTTGTTCGCGTACATCGCCGCAAGCTCAGTGCTGGCCTTTATCTTTCCCCAATCTGTCTTGGCCTTTCTCTTGGTGGAAGCTTCATTGCTGCTGCTTTGCTACGTGCCCGCGCCGCTCAAGATAAAAATATATTTGGCTGCATTGGTGCTGCTCATCTTGATCCCGTTCCTGGGGACCTTTAACGGCTATTATCTCGAAGTCGCCATTCAAATCGGCATCTATGTCGCGCTCGCTTTGGGATTGAATATCGTGGTCGGCTTTGTCGGCTTGCTCAATCTAGGCTTCGTTGCCTTTTATGCCATCGGCGCTTATCTGTGGGCGATCTTCGGTTCACCGCAAGCCAATGAATTTATTCGCGGTGGATTCTTTCCGTTATCGGCCAATTGGTTTTTCCTGTTTCTCATTTTCAGTATCGTTGTAGGAGCGCTGACGGGCACTTTGCTCGGCCTGCCGGTGCTGCGGTTGCGCGGCGATTATCTGGCGATCGTCACCTTAGGGTTTGCCGAGGTGGTGCGCGCGCTGGTCAACAATCTCGATAAGCCGATCAACATTACCAATGGTCCGAAGGGTATCTCCCCGATCGTTAAACCGCCGTTGTTTTTCAAACCCTGGCTGCAATTCTTGGGGTTGGAAATTGCCGATTCGACATTGTACCCGCTGTATTTTTACTTTCTCATCCTGGTAATGGCGCTGCTCATCATCCTCATCACACGGCGTCTCGAGGACTCACGGGTAGGGCGGGCGTGGAAGGCGATCCGTGAAGATGAATTGGCGGCATCGGCAATGGGTGTTCCGGTCGTGCGCATGAAGCTGTTCGCGTTTGCGGTGGGCGCGTCCTTCGCTTCGGCCGTGGGAGTGTTGTTTGCCGCCAAGCAGGTTTTCATCAATCCCGAAAGTTTTACCTTCATGGAATCGATCGGGGTTCTGGCCATGGTGATCCTCGGCGGCATGGGCTCGATTCCAGGCGCGATCCTTGGCGCTACCGGTGTGACGATTCTCAATTTGCAGTTGCTCAAAGGATTGTCGCTCTGGCTCAACGGCCTGCGCCAGTCAGGGGCTGAATTGACCTTGCCGCTTTTGGGGAGCTATTCATTAAGCCAGCTGCCGGCCCAATTCGAGCCGGCAAAATATGAACGGATGGTCTTTGGTTTAATTTTGATTCTGATGATGATTTTCCGCCCGCAAGGTATCTTGCCGCCGCGGCGTAATAGGTGACCTTAATGGCGCTGCTGGAGCTGCGAGATATTTCCAAACGGTTCGGCGGGCTACAGGCTTTGGCGCGGGTCAAGCTCGACATTGAAGCCGGCACCATCGCCTCGCTTATCGGTCCCAACGGCGCGGGCAAGACGACGCTGTTCAACATCCTTAGCGGAGTTTATCAGCCGGATGCCGGCGAAATCCGTTTTCTGGACCGGCCTTTAATCGGTCTAAAACCCGACAAAATCACCAAGGCGGGTATCAGCCGGACGTTTCAAAATATCCGCCTGTTCTCGCACATGACGGTTCTCGACAACGTGCTAGTTGGTATGCACTCGCGCATGCACACGAGTTTTGCCGAAATCCTGCTGCGCACGCGCAAGTTCCACGATCGCGAGAACGGAGCGCGCAATCGGGCAATGGAGCTGATCGAACTGGCCGGACTCAGCGGCCGTGAAGGCGAGTGGGCGCACCAGCTCCCCTATGGAGAACAACGGCGGCTCGAGATCGCCCGCGCCTTGGCCGCAGCACCGAAGCTGCTGCTGCTTGATGAGCCGACTGCAGGGATGAATTCGACTGAGGCGCAGTCGCTGGTCACCTTGTTCAAAGATTTGGTCGGCAAATACGTCGAGGCGATTCTGCTCATCGAGCATAATATGCGCGTGGTCATGGGCGTGTCGCATTGGGTCCATGTTCTCGATTACGGTGAAAAGATCGCCGAAGGCCATCCTGACGAAGTGCGCCAAAATCCGCGGGTGATCGAAGCCTACCTTGGTGCCTGGGCCGAGAATGCTCAGAGTTAACGGCATCCACGTCTATTACGACGCCATTCATGCGCTCAAGGGAGTTACGTTCTCGGTCGAAGCCGGCGAGCTCGTTACGCTTCTAGGCGGCAACGGCGCCGGCAAGACCACCACCTTAAAAACCATTTCCGGACTGCTGCGGCCGCGCCACGGCAACATCGAACTGGAAGGTTGCGCATTGGATGAGATCGATCCCCACGAGATCGTCCGGCGCGGGGTGGCTCATGTGCCCGAGGGCCGAAAAGTCTTTCCTCGTTTTACGGTGCTGGAGAATTTGCAAATTGGCGGATACAGCCGCAGCATGAAGTCGCTTGCGCCTGATCTGGATTTTGTTTACCGGATGTTTCCGCGCTTGCACGAACGGCAGAAGCAATATGCTGGAACGTTATCCGGAGGCGAGCAGCAGATGCTGGCAATCGGGCGGGCCTTGATGGCGAAGCCGAAATTGTTGCTGTTGGATGAGCCATCGATGGGGCTGGCGCCCAAAATCGTCGAGCAGATTTTGGAAAACATCCAGGCGATCAATCAATCCGGCGTCACGGTTCTGCTGGTCGAGCAAAATGCCGCGATGGCTTTGGCGATCTCGCATCGCGGCTACGTGCTGGAAACAGGAGAAGTGATGCTTAGCGGCACATCGAGCGATTTGGCCGGTAATGATCTTGTGCGGCAAGCCTACCTCGGGGGCTAGCCTGGATCTGGCCGATGATTCACGCTACCGATGGCCTCAGGGTGAGTCTCCGAGTCGAATGCGATCAGTCTGTACCTTGAGGCTTAGTTAAGCCGTCAGTGGTGGAGCGAAGGCTAGGCATGGGATTGTCATTGTCCGGCCAAGCACTGAAGAAGTCGTTGACGTTATCCGGTTTGGTGCCTTCGCCTCTGCGGGCTCGCCCTGAGGCCCATAGTGTCGTTACTCTGAATCTTTTTGAGCAGCCCGCGCCTTGTAGCCGGACGCTTCATTCAACCCGGATTGCGCAGTAGATGGGCAACTTCGTACCGATTGAGAGGTGAGGCTGGAGGAGCGAGCCGCTCTGCGCGTTTCAAATCGCAAATCTCAAATAGTAAAGCCGGGATCTGAGATCTGAGATTCGGGATTCCGAGCAGAGCGAGGAGCCGGACCGCTATCAAGCAGAGGCCCATTGCCTTTGCTCCGGAGGACTCGCCGCTCAATTGCGGTGTTGGTTTCGAACTGCGCAATTCAGGGCTTACTCACACTTGACAAGCCCGCATTGGGCTCATATTTCTGCATCAATTCACTGCAGGAAGGAATTTCATGGCGGCAAAGAGAAGTTACATTATCGGGGTTGATACGGGTGGCACGTTTACCGATGTTGTCGTGTTGGCGGATACGGGCGAAGTTTGGACGGCAAAAGCTTCGACTACGCCGGACGATTTCTCACGCGGCGTAATGGATGCGGTGGGCGAAGCCGCGCAGGTCATGGGAGTTGACAGTTCGGATCTTCTCGGTCGCACGACGCTGTTTAAGCACGGCAGCACGGTCGCAACCAACGCATTGATCACGCGCAGCGGCGTCAAGGTGGGTCTGATTACGACGCGCGGGTTCGAAGATACCACGGAGATCATGCGCGCTATCGGCCGTGTGGATGGATTATCCGATGACGAGATCAAACACGTCACCTGGATCACCAAACCCGAACCGTTCGTGCCCCGGGAGCGGGTCTTCGGCGTTCGCGAGCGCATGGATTACCAGGGCAACGAAATTGTTCCGCTCAATTGGGATGATGTGATGGAGGCGATCCGACGGCTTATTGAAGACGATAAGGTCGAGGCCATTGCTGTCAGCCTCATGCATGCATGGGCCAATCCGCAGCACGAGAACGAGATTCGCGCTTTGACGGCCGAAGCGGACCCGCACCGCAAGGTCTATTGGTCTTTCGGCAGTTCGTTGTCCCAAGTAGCCGGCGAGTATGCGCGCGCCAATACGGCGATTTTGAATAGCTATCTCGGACCAACCGTCGAGCGCTACTTGAAAGGACTGGAAGCAAAACTTTCCAGCGGCGGTCTCAAAGGACCGCTATTGATCATGCAAGGCAACGGCGGCGTGGCGCATCGCGAGCACGTCAGTGCGATTGCCAATCTTCAATCGGGTCCGGCTGGTGGCATGATTGCTTCGGCATACATTGCCGGCTTGCTCGGGCATAAAAATGTTATTACCACGGACATGGGCGGGACCAGCTTCGATGTCGGCCTTATCACTGAAGGCTATTGGCGCTATGCGCAAGAGCCGATCGTCGAACGATTTCGCATGCTGCAGCCGATCATCGACATCGAATCCATCGGCGCCGGCGGCGGCACCATCGCTCAAGTAGAACCCGAAACCGGTCGATTGCTGGTCGGCCCGCGCAGCGCCGGCGCCAGCCCGGGTCCGGTGTGTTACGATGCCGGCGGCGAACAAGTGACGGTTACCGACGCCGATCTAGCCCTGGGGATCATCGATCCGAATTATTTTCTCGGCGGTAGAAAGTCTTTGAACAAGGACAAGGCGCTCAAGGTGATCGAGGAAAAGATTGCCCGGCCTTTGAAGTTAAAAGTTCACGAAGCGGCTGCCGGAGTTCACGAGATCGTCAATGCCAAAATGTCAGATCTAATTCGACGGCAAGTGGTCCGGACGGGCTATCTTCCGGAAGAATTCGTCATCTATGCATTTGGCGGCGCGGGAGCGGTGCACGCGTCAGGTTTCGCCGCCGAGTTAGGCATCAAGCAGATCTATATCTTCGCCACATCACCGGTTTTCTCCGCTTTCGGAGCAGCTTCCGCCGATGTCATCCGGACCCGAGTGATGAGCTGCCAGTACATCTTACCGGCGGACCCGACCGTGATAAACCAGAGACTTGACGGCATCGAAGAAGAGATGAGCGCCGAGATGAACCGTGAAGGGTTCAAGCCGAGCCGGGTGGAATTCCGGCGTTTCTTCACGATTCGCTATCGCCGCCAAAGTGCCGGCGTGGAAATGCCGGTCAGTTGGAATCGTTTCAACGCTAAGCGCATGACCGAAATGCAGGGCGCATTCGAAAAAAAATACGAGGAGCTGTACGGCGTCGGTTCAGGTTATGCCAAGGCCGGAATCGAAATTAGTGAAATTCGCGTTGATGCTGTCGGCAAAGTGGCCAAACCGCGGCTTACGGCAAAACGGAAGAGCAATCGCGATACCCGCTCGGCACGCAAAGGCAAACGTGAAATCTTTTTTACCAGACCCGAACGTAAATTCATCGACACTCCGATTTACGATTACGAGCGGCTTGGTGTCGGCGGCATGGTGCGTGGGCCGGCGGTCATCGAGCTGCCGTTTACGACTGCCTTGGTGCCGCCGGGATTTAAGGTCAATGTCGATCCATACCTCAACCTCGTAATGGAGATTGGATAGTGTCGAGTAGCCTGCGAAACCAATTGCCGACTCGCGCGCGAAGCGCCGTTCAATTTAGGCAACGTCCTGACGAACGCTGATATGAAAACCGTAGATGGTGAGCTCTAGATAGCTGTTTTCGCTGGCCCGCTCTGTTGGCGCAACCTTCTGACACGGAGTGACTCGGAATGAAAACCAATCGCCTGACATATTACCGGCTCTGCCTGGCTGTCGCTGTTGCCGCTCTGCTATGGCCCGCGCCACCGTTGGTCGCGCAGACCGTAAGGATCGCCGTCGGAACCGCAAGTGTGGCATCGCTGCCGACCTGGGTCGCAGCCGAGGGAGGTTATTTCACACGCGAGGGACTCCACGCCGAACTGATTTATATCCGTGGCGGTCCCCAGACCCTTTCGGCTCTGCTCGGCGGCGACGTTAATTTTGCGCAGGTCTACAGCGGGCCGATTCTCTCCGCGCGTTTGACCGGGGCCGACACCGTGATCGTCGCGGGTTTGATCAACCAACCGCTCTTTTCCGTCGTCACCGCCGCCGGCATCGACAAGCCGGAAGACCTGCGCGGCAAGAAAGTGGGCATCAGCACCTATGGTTCGGCCACGGATGTGGCGCTCAGGCTTGCCCTAAAAAAGTGGGGCCTCAAGCCCGAAACCGAAGTCAATATACTGCAGATGCGCGGCGTCCCGGAAATTCTTCCCGCGCTTGCCTCCGGGTCCATTCAAGGCGGCGTGCTCTCGCCTCCCACGAATATGATGGCGATCAAGGCGGGATTCAAGGAGCTCTCATATCTGCCTCAACTCGGTATCTCGTTTCAACACACCTCATTGGCCACAACCCGCAGGTACCTCGATAAGAACCGCTCGACTGCTTTGAAAGTGCTCAAGGCTTACACGGCGGCCATCGAACGAATAAAAACAGACAAGCCCTTCGCCAAGAGAGCGCTTTCGAAATACATGCAGACCAACGATAACGAAGTTCTCGAGTACAGCTATAACGCGGCGAATCCCGTGTTCAAGGCGCCTCCATACCCAACCCTGGACGGTATTCGCGCTACGCTTGATTTCCTGGCCGAAAAAGAGCCCAAGGCCAAACAGGTTCAGGCCAAGGAATTTGCCGATCTTTCGCTGCTCGAGGAGCTCGATAAGGCCGGCACCACGGATAAACGATGAATAGCAAACGATTGCCCGGAATCCGGTTTAGAGCGCAAGCTATGGGAACCGCATAAAACGTAGGGGTAAAATAATGATCCAAAAGATAACGATCATCGATCCAATTCGCTATGAAATGTATCTCCATCGCCTCTGGGCCATCGGCGAAGAGGGACGCATGACGCTGCAACGAGTCACCGCCTCGCCGATTGTCTCTCAAGGAGGCGAGTGCATGAGCTCTTTCTATGACGAGACCGGCACCATGGTGCTTGCCTGCTCGGGGCACTTGCGCTTTGCCGCCGCCACTTCGGATGCGATTCGTAACCTTATGCAGCGCTTCAGCAAAACTCCTGGGTTTCACGATGGCGACCAGTTTTTTTTCAATGATCCGTATGTCGCCGGCTCGCACACTTATGACATGATGATTGTCAAGCCGATTTTCTTCCGCGGCGAATTGATCGCGTGGACGGCGACCAGCACGCACACCGCGGACACCGGCGGCGTGCTCCGCGGCGGCGCGTATGAGATCTTCCACGAGGGCATTTGCATACCCGGATTGAAAATCGTCGAGAAGGACGAATTCCGCGAGGACGTATTTCAAACTCTGACCGGACAGTGCCGCGATCCGCAGTACGTGGGCCTGGATCTCAAGGCGATGATCGCGGGAAATAATATCTGCGCCAAACGATATCTGGGTTTAGTGGAAAAATTCGGCCTCAGGTTCGTGCAATTGGCAGGGGAAAAAATGATTGCCGATTCCGAGAGTAAGGCTCGCGCTAAACTTAGATCGATGCCGGACGGCACCTGGGTGACCCGCCAATACGTCACGACCTTGGATCGCAAGACGCGCAAATCGGTGGCGCAACAACTTTACTGTACCATGACCAAGAAACGCGACGAGTTGCTTTTCGACTTCACCGGCACGAGCCCGCAAACCGATACCGATCACAATTCGACGTTGCCCAGCACTGTGGCTCACCTGGCGTTGGCGCTGACCAATACTCTGTTCTGGGACGTGCCCTGGAGTGACGGCAAGATGCGTCCGGTGAAGGTCCATGTGCCGGAAGGATCCATTCTCAATTGTAAATATCCGGCGGCCTGCGGCGCTGGCCCGCGCATCGGCAACGTGCTCGTATCGACAGTCTGCGAGGCGGTC
>Ga0307416_100002474_pt1 | contig 10619 bp, 9 predicted proteins | sample DK1Cmetagenome_2_FD_203821 | JGI IMG/M metagenome (GOLD analysis project Ga0307416, IMG submission 203821) | Maize rhizosphere microbial communities from greenhouse at UC Davis, California, United States - DK15-C-3 | ecosystem: Host-associated > Plants > Roots > Rhizosphere > Soil | place: USA...
CACGATGAACATGTCAGCTCCCCTGACGCTCTCCAGATATCTGGCGTACAGCTCACCATTGGGGAATTCCCTCAACTCGACCCTGCTCAACTCCATATCCAACCGCTCGGCGATACGCTCGGATAGTTCGGGATAGCCCTGGCCGCTGACTATCATCAGCCGCTTCTCCGTGGTCTGCGTCAGATAGCCGTTCTGCATCATCGTCGCGCTAGCCCTCCGTCTCTTTCTTGGCCGACTCGCCTTGCTGCGCCCTCTTTCTACGTCGCTGGGGAGACTCCCGGATCGCACGCGCCGGAGCCCCTACAGCCAGTTTGCCCGCTGGCACGTTTTTGTTAACCACCGACCCAGCTCCTGTGTAAGCGTCCTCGCCCACCGTGACAGGCGCGATGAGGTTCGTGTTCACCCCTGTAAAGACGCCGTCTCCCACGAAGGTACGGTGCTTGTTCTCGCCGTCGTAGTTTGCCGTTATGGTCCCCGCCCCAAGGTTGGCGTCGGCCCCGATCACCGCGTCCCCCACGTACGAGAGGTGAGGGACCTTGCTCCCCGCCCCTACGCGCGAGCTCTTGACCTCACAGTAAGCCCCGACCTTGGCCCCTGGTTCGAGCACCGTACCGGTCCGCAGGAAAGAGTAGGGACCGACGCTCGCCCCGTCACCGACCTCGGCCCCGCGTCCGACCGAGTGTTCGACGAGGGCGCCGTCGCCAACGCGCGTGTCCTGGAGGTCCGTAGAGGGCCCGATCACGCAGTCCGTACCGATCCTCGTCTCCCCGCGCAACAGGCTTCCAGGCAGGATCACGGTGTCGCGCCCAATCTCGACCGAAGCCTCTATGTGCGTGGAAGTCGGGTCCCTCACCGTCACCCCGTCCCTCATGTGGGCGTCCAGAATGCGGCGCCTGAGAATCTCCTCGGCCCGCGCAAGCTGGGAGCGGTCGTTGACGAGGTTCGCCTCCTCAGGGTTCTTGAGCCTGTAAGTAACCGCCCGGCTGCGCCGCCCGATCGTTTCGAGTACATCTGTCAGGTACAGCTCGCCCCCCCTATTCTCCGAGGTGAGACCTCCGATCGTATCCCTTATCTCGGAGAGCCTGAAAGCGTAGATGCCGAGGTTGACGAGCCTGATCCGTCGCTGGGACTCGGTCGCGTCCCTCTCCTCGACTATCCTGACCACGCCGGCGTCCTCGACTACCCTCCCGAGGCCGCTCGGGTCCTCCAACTCGGCCACGAGGACCGTGGCCCCAACGCCAGCGGAACTGTGCCGGTCGACCAGTTCTCCGAGGGTCCCATCAGAGATAAGGGGACCGTCGCCGTTGACCACGAGGAGGACGCCCTCGCCTTCCCCTTCGAGGGCGTCCAGGGCTACACGCACGGCATCACCGGTCCCGCGCTGTTCCTCCTGCAAAACGGGCTTCGCGTCCTTGGGGAGAACCGCCTCGACAAGCTCAGCCTGATGGCCTACAACGACGAATAGCCCCTCGGGGACGAGGGGCCTGGTGGCTTCGATCACGTAGTTGAGCATCGGAACACCGCACAGGGTGTGCAGAACCTTCGCCCGGTTCGACTTCATCCTGGTGCCCTTACCAGCGGCCAGGATCACAGCGAAGATCGGCGAACTCTCAGACATGTACTCGCACCACTCCTATCGTTCGTCTACCCGGCGACCGTGCGCTCCTCGGCTGGGGCGGCAGGATTCGAACCTGCGATCCCGGGACCAAAACCCGGTGCCTTGCCACTTGGCCACGCCCCAGTACAGGCCCGCGACGATTATACCGAAGCGCCTTTTCGCCGTCAGAACAAGTGTCGATCTCGAATTGCCAGGGGCTGAGACGGGGTCCTGAAGGAACGCCCGTATACAGATCCTGCTCAGACAATCTCCACCCCGCGGGAGGTCGGCTCGTAGACGCCGATGAAGGGAGCATCGACCGTATCATTCGCGATCCCGGCTGCTTCAGCGTCGTGGAAGATGCCGTAGACTGCCGTCCCGCTACCGCTCATCGAAGCCCCCAGCGCCCCTGACGCTAGAAACGTCCGCTCCAGCTTGGCCACCTCGGGGATGATACCCCTGGTCACGGGCGCCAGGTCGTTGCCCACGACCGCGGCAAGGGTCGGGAGACTCCCCGAACGCAACGCCGAGACGACGGGCTTGACGGAGTTTGTGCTCTCCGTTTTCGCCTCGTCATAGGCCAGGTAGATCCCTGCTGTATCCGCACTCCTGAGCGGTTTGGCGACGACTAGCAGATGGGCCGGTGGCGCAGGAAGTGGTGTGAGGATTTCCCCGACGCCTTCGCCCATGGCCGTCCCTCCCGAGATGCAGAAAGGCACGTCGGCCCCGATCCTGGCCCCGATCCCACGCAGCTTATCTACCCGCAACCCGAGAGCGAATAGCTCGTTCAGCCCGACGAGGACCGCCGCTGCATTGGCTGAGCCGCCACCGAGTCCGGCCCCGGCCGGGATCTCCTTGCGCAGCGTGACCTTCACAGGGAGCTCCTTACCGGTCAGTCTCTGCAACGCCTTCCAGGCCAGGTAGGTAGTGTTGCGCTCCTGCGGTCCGACCTCCACCTCTTCAGGCTCCAGCGAGAGATCAAAACCTCCTACGGCGTGCCGCAACTCCACCTCGTCAGCGAGCGAAATACTCTGCATGACGGTACTGACCTCGTGGTACCCGTCCGCGCGAAGCCCGAGAACGTCGAGCGCGTAGTTGACCTTGGCGAACGCCCTGAGCCGTACCTCCCGCATCACAACGCCCAGGATAGGGCCACGTACAAGGCAGCGAAGTCTTCCGGCGCCAGCTCCTCAGCCCTCGCGTTCCGCCCGTACCCAAGGGACTCGAGGACCCGGGGAGCCGGTCCGCGAGCCGGCTCTGGCAGGTTGTTTACGAGCCGTTTGCGGCGGCTTCTGAACGCACTCAGCACTAGGCTCTTTATCCCAACGTAGTCATCCGGCGGTTCACTGCGCTCCATCTCGACGACTGCAGAATGTACCCTGGGAGGTGGGTCGAACACCGTCGGCGGTACTCTGTGTGAGATCCTCACCCGCGCCAGAAGTTGCGCGAGCACGGCGTATGCCGCGTAGTCTTTGGTCCCACGCTCCGCCGCCATCCTGCGCGCCACCTCGAGCTGCACCATGAACCTCAACGTCCTCAAAGTCTCCACTTCCTCGAGCAGCCTCAGGACGAGCGGCGAGGCGATGTTGTACGGAAGGTTTGCGGCGAGCTTGTTCGGCGCGGGGTCGAGTCCAGAGTAATCGAAGCGGAGGGCGTCTCCCTCGTGAACGATAACGTTGTCCCTGTTCCGAACGGCCTCACCCAAGCTCGGGAGCAAGTCGGGATCAAGTTCCACGGCGTGTACCAGGCTGGCCCTCTCGGCGAGGAAAGCCGTCAGGAACCCCCTTCCTGAGCCGACCTCGAGGACCACGTCATCCTCCATTATGCCCGAGGCCACTATCCTGGCGGTGTTAGGGTCCTTGAGGAAGTGCTGGCCGAGGCGTTTTTTCGGCGGCCCTTGCTCGGACACCGAGGCTTACACCTCTAGAGGCAGGCCGAAGAGATTGCGAGCGTTACGGGTAGTGAGGGTGGCCAGTTCCTCATCTTCCATCCCGAGCCTCTCGGCGACGAATCGGGCCGTGTGCACGACGTTTTCGGGCGCGTTCTTCCTGCCACGCACGGGCTGGGGGCTCAGGTAAGGGGCGTCCGTCTCCACGAGGAGGCGTTCCTCGTCTATCAGGCGGAGCACCCTGGCCGTCTCGCTGCCACTGTACGTTACGTTGCCTGCCAGGCCGACGTAGTAGCCGCGTTCCCTCGCTTCCCTGATCTCGCGGTCGCCACCCTCGAAGCAGTGCAGGACGATAGGGACCCTGGCGCTCCCGAGGCAGGCCATCGTGTCGGCGAAGGCTTCGCGGGAGTGGATCACAAGCGGCAAGCGCGTATCGTTGGCCAGGGAGATCACATCCTCGAACAGCGCCCGCTGCGCCTCTCCCGACCACTCCGAACGGTAGTAGTCGAGCCCGACCTCACCAAGGGCCACAATCCCCGGCGACTCCGAGAGTTCGGCCAGCGCTTCGAGGTCGGCAGCCGTGTACGTACCTGCGTTGTGGGGATGTATCCCAGCCGTGGAGTACACGTTGGGCAACACCGCCGCAAGCTCGGCCCCCCTCTGCGAGTCCTCGACGTCGGTCCCCACGTTCACAACAGCAACGACCCCGACCTCCGCAGCGCTTCTCACCGCTCTCTCCGGCGAGACCTCGAGCCGCAAGAGGTGCGTGTGCGAATCAACGAGCATAGCGCCCATCCCCTTCCCCAGAGTCATCAGCGAGGGGCATTATAAAGGCATCAGGTTTCAGGTGTGGAAGGAGTTTCCATGCTGAAGTAGAAGATCTCCTTCAGCTCTTGACCAGCCGCTCGTAGATCTCACCGCGACGATGTCCCGACTCGCGGGCCGCCCTGGCTGATGCCCGCGACGGACTCTCCCCCTCAGCCATGTAGTCCCTCGCCAGGCGGACTACTTCTTCGAGGCTCTCGTCAGCCTTCGCCGTTCCGCCGCGGACTACGAGCACGATCTCACCTTTCACCCCCTCCGAGAAATGCCTGGTCGCCTCCTCAGCCGTCCCCCTGAAGACCTCTTCGTAGAGCTTGGTAAGTTCTCTGCACACGGCGAGCGGCGTCCCTGAGAGAAGATCCCTTAGCGTCTTCCCAAGCCGGTGCGGTGATTCGAAGAGCACGAAGGTGGACGGCTCGGTGGCGATGCGCTCCAGCAACTCCTTGCGCTTTCTTCCCTTGCGCGGCGGAAAGCCGGTGAAGACGACGGTGCCTGCGGGTAGCCCCGAGGCCACGAGCGCAGTAGTGAGGGCCGACGGGCCTGGGAGGGCTTCTATCTCGACGCCGGCCTCGATGCAGGCGCGCACCAGCCGGTGTCCCGGGTCAGAGACGAGGGGCGTGCCTGCGTCGGTGATCAGGGCCACGCGTTCCGTCTTCGCCCTTTCGGCCAGTGCAGGGGCCAGGCGTTCCTCGTTATGCTCGTGGTAGGCGAGCAGGTCCTTCTTCATGTCGTAGTGGGCAAGCAGGCGTCCTGTACGCCTGGTGTCCTCGCAGGCTATGAGGTCGGCCTCGCGCAGGTAGCGGAGGGCGCGGAGGGTAATATCCTCCAGGTTGCCTATGGGGGTTGGGATGACAGCAAGAGGCATCTCTCAGCCGCCCAGCACGTACTCTCCGGAGGATGCGTCCCTGGCGAGCGCCGCGGCGCCGAGGACGCCGGATCTGGGACCGAGGGTAGCGACCTTGACGTCGGCCAGGTCGCGTGAAGGGGGCCTGGCGCGGAGGATGACTTCCTTGCGGGCCGCCCTTAGTACGAGCTCCCCGGCCTCCATGACGCCTCCGCCAACGGCAACCACCTCGGGGTTGAAGATGTTCACGAACCCGGCGAGTCCGACGCCGAGCCACCGCCCTGCCTCCTCCAGGACCCAGAGCGCCACATCGTCCCCTTCGCGGGCGAGCTCTGTGACGTCCTCGCCTAATATCTGTCGTCTTGCGGCCAGGCGTCCCAGCGCAGAATCGGGTTGCTCGACCGCAAGCTCACGGGCGCGGCGCCCTATGGCGGTGCCGGAGGCGAGGGCCTCCAGGCAGCCGTGGTTGCCGCAAGCGCAACGTGGCCCTGTGGCCTGGATGGTTACGTGCCCCAGCTCGCCGCCCGAGCCCTGCGCACCGCGCATCAGGATACCTTGCGTGATGACGCCGCCGCCGATCCCTGTTCCGAGCGCAACGAAGACCAGGTGGTCGGCCTCGCTGCCAACTCCGAACCGGAACTCACCCCACGCCGCCGCATTGCCGTCGTTCTCGACCGTGAGAGGCATCCCGATCTTCGGCTCCAGTTCGTCCTTCAGCGGAATCTCCTCGATCACCCGCAGGTTCGGGGAGAAGACGACCTTGTTGGCCTGGGCTAGGATCAAGCCCGGCACGGCGAGGCACACCCCTCCAACCTGGGGACCGTCTCCGACCTCAGAGATCGCCCTGGCGATGGTCTCGACCAGCATCCCTGGCGAGTGTGGCGTGGGATAGCGAACTTCGGCCAGGATCTTGCCCTCGGGAGTGACGACCCCGGCGGCGATCTTGGTGCCCCCAACGTCGACGCCGACGGCGTTCACTGGCCTGCCTTCCAGTCCACTATCTCCAGCTCGGCCTGCCCTGAGTACCGGCTGCGGGTGACCGTGTATGCGGCGTCGAATGGACCCGAGGGCAACTCTTCGGGCTCGCCGGCCATCTTGGCCTTGATCCCCCCTTCGAGGTGGAGGAGGTTCATGCCCTCCCAGATCTTGCGCGAGCCGGCGATCCGCAAGTTCTCCGTAACGAAGATCGGGCGGTAGTTCCCGCTGCCGAAAGGGGCGAGCATCTGGTGCCAGTCGAGCAGGCCGTTGGAGACACTCCCGAGCGGTATCTCGGCATCGACCTCTATGGCGGGGACGAAGATCTCCGGCTTCTCTTCACTCTGGGCCCTGACGGCCTCGTTGACGCCGGCGACAAAGGCGTCGAGGTTGCCAGGGTTTACGGAGAGGCCGGCAGCCCTGCGGTGGCCTCCCCACTCCCCCATCAAGTGGCGTACAGCGTAGAGGGCGCCGTAGAGGTCGACGTCGGTCTCGCCGGCGCGGGCCGAGCCGCCGTAGGAGTCGTCGGCCCGGCGGGTCAGTATCGCCGCAGGCCTTCCCGTGGCGCCGGCGACGCGGCCGGCGATCAAACCCGCGATTCCTCCCGTCTCTTCCGTCACAATGACCTTGAAGTCCTGCTCGGTATCCACCTCAGCCATCGCCTGCTCGACGGCGAATTTTGTCCGACGCTGACGCTCGGCGTTGAGCTGGTTCAGGAGGGAAGCAATCCTGAAAGCTTCCCGGCGATCATCCGTCAGAAGCAGGTCGAGAGCAGGCCGTGGGTTCTTTATCCTGCCTATGGAGTTGATGCGCGGTCCCAGCCTCCACCCCAGGTCGTCCTCGTCGAGATCCCCCCTCACCCCCGCCACCTTGACCAGCGCCTCGATACCAGGCCGCGCTCCACCGGCAGCGAGACTCCTGTTTATGTGCTTGAGGCCCATGCGGGCGAGCGCCCTGTTGTCCCCGATGAGCGGCGCGATGTCGACCACGGTCCCGACCGAGACGAGATCTAGAAGCCGGCCCAGACGCTTCCTGCCCCCGGCGTCGCCGAGCCTGCGGGCGACGGCCCAGGCGAACTTCCAGGCAACACCCACCCCGGCCAGGGGGTCCTCAGGGGCCCAGAGCTTGGGGTCGAGCACAGCGACCGCCGTATCGGGCGGGTCTTCCGGCGGGATGTGATGGTCTGTCACGATCACCTCCATCCCAAGCTCGTTGGCCAGCGCTACTTCGGTCCTGTTAGAGATGCCGCAGTCGGCGGTGATCAGGAGATCCACACCCTCAGCGAAGAGGTCGCGCACGTAAGGCTCCAGGAGGCCGTAGCCGGTCTGACGCGTCGGCAGACCGACGGTGACGTTGTCCGTGTAGTGTGAGAGCGCCAGGAACAGTACGGCGGCCGAGGTGATGCCGTCGGTGTCGTAGTCGCCGAAGACCCCGATCCTCTCCCCACCCTCTATGGCCTTCGCTACTCTTTGTGCAGCGACGTTCCACTGGTCCTCCTCGGGCATCCCGATGGCGGCGAGCGAAGGGGAGAGGAAGTCCGCGGCCTCACCAGGCGCAACGCCGCGGTTGGCCAGCACACGGGCGCACAGGAGGTCAACATCAGCCTCCCGCGCAAGCTCAGACACCACATCCGCATCCGGCTCCAGTAGCCGCCACCGCGCCAAAGAGTCCTCCTTACACGAAAAACCCCAAAACAAGAGTATCGTCATTATACAAACCGGACATTAATCCTCTGCCGGGGACCCTATCTCAAAACCTGATGCCTTCTATACCAGCGGGCTCAGGCTCGCGAGGGTGCGCTCGACGAGCTTGGCGGGGAGTGGACGGCGTTCCCACTCCTCCAGGGTCACCTCTTCGGCGTTTGTCTTGTCCATCTCGAACATTTTCTCCATCTGGGCTGCGAGCCTGCTGCTGTAGACTTCTATGTTCAGCTCGTAATTGCCGAGCATGCTGAGGCGGTCGATGTTCGCGCTGCCTATCGTCGACCAGATGCCGTCAACGGTGGCCGTCTTGGAGTGGATCATGATGTGCCTGTAGAGGAAGATCCTGACACCGCTCTTCAGAAGATCGTAGAAGTGGCGCCGCGCGAGCCAGTCCACGGTGACGTGGTTCGAATGTTCTGGGACGAGCAGCTGTACATCGACGCTACGCTTCGTCGCGTCTATCAGGTGCGCTTTCAGCGCCCTGTCAGGTACGAAATAGGCGTGGGTCAGATAGATGTGTGAGTTGGCGCGGTCTATCGCTTCGATGTACATCTCCCTTATGGGGAAGATCCTCATGTAAGGGTCGTTGCGGCGCACCCTCACGGCAGGGTTCCAGTCACGCTCCTTATTGGGGGTTATCCTGGGCAACTCCTCCGTGCGATGGGCGTTCCAGAAGTCAACGAAAGCGTTGTCCACCTCCCTGGCAGCATCGCCACGCACCCTGACGTGCGTGTCGCGCCATCCCGCTGCATACAGGGACCCGATATTGTAGCCACCGAGGAAGGCCACCCTGCCGTCAACGCTCATCACGTGGCGGTGGAATCTAAAGACGTTCCTCGGATTCAGTATCTTTGCCGGCTCCGAAAGGGGACGGAAGTGGAGAAGGTGTATCCTCTCTGGAAACATCTTGAAAGAGGGCGGCACGAACACGTTGGCCAGCCCGTCGAAGACGACGTAGACATCAACACCCTCGTCCGCTTTGCGGGACAGGGCATCCACAAAGCGGTGCCCGACCTCGTCACCCTTCCAGATAAACGTCCCGACGAAAATCTCGTCCTGCGCGGCCGCGATCTCGTCGAGCATCGCCTCGTAGAGGCTGACCCCATAGGCGTAGATCTTCAGCCGGTCCTCGCCCGACTCAATCTTTATCTCGGGCTGGTCCTCCCACGGGAATCCCTCCCGCGGACCCTGGCGGCGCTTGCGGAATTCGGCCAGCGCGACGAGCACACCAACGATCACCGCCTGCAACGCCGTCAAAGCTAGGAAGACCCTCAATCCCAGTCTGCGCAGCGTTGAGAGCAAGGAACGCATCTCCGAAAGAACCAGCCGCAAAAGAGAGAACATAGATTCGATTATATAGAGCGCTCAGCGGAAGGGCCGACCCTCCCGCAAGAGCCGTCGAAGGTCAGCCTGATACCTACTTTCGGCGCATACGCGAGACGAAGGCCTTCGCCTCCTCGATGGCTCGGTTCCTGATCCTGGCCATCTCCTGTGCACCTATCTCCTGCTTGCCGCGTTCGAAGTAGAGGATGCCAGTACGGCCCATCGCCAAGGTACCTGCGTAGGCAATAACCGCCGAGGCGATCCATCCCCCTACAGGCACGAGCTTCACGGCCTGGCGGCTCAGGGCCCTCAGGCCGAAACCGGCGGCGAGCACCCCGAGGAGCTCCCGCGCCCTATCCATCGACAGCTCCTCCCCGTAAGCGGCCGCTATGTTGAGCACCATCCTCGCCTGGTTTGCCGTCATCACCGGCATGTCCGCCCCGGGGATGGGGAGCGCCCCGATCACGGCGTTCTGGCGGGCGTTGTTGCGTACTATCTCCTCACAAACGGCCCGCCTGAGCGGAGGATACCCCTTCGCGAGCGCGACCAGATAATCTTCGTCCAGCGCCAGCACGATGCGTGGCGCCAGCTCTTCGAGCATGACCTCTCCGCTTTTCGAAGTGAGGGTTATCTCACCAGGGTCCTCGACGGCCTTCCCCGAGATGGTAGCCCCCGTCTCCGAGACAGTGAGGATCACCTCTGCTCCGCTCACGCTCCTCTGCGCCCCGAGCAGAGCGGCGACCTCGGCGGCCCTGGGCGAGTCGCCGGTGACGGCGAGGGTAGCCTGCTCCCTCGCCGCGTTGCGAGTCTCGCGGAACACCTTGTACATGTTTCTCAGGCCCATCACAGCTTGTCCTCCTGTGGTCTTGCCCGCACGATCGCGCCCGCGCGCGTGCAAGCAAATTGATTATTGTCTCTTTTAAGATATATTACGTGAAGGCTACAGGAGGGTTTCAACCTGAAGTTCCCGGAGTAGATTTTGCAGCCTCAACGTGACCTGCGGGACATAGAGGAGATACAGGAGCTGTTCGAGGCCGGTCAGGAGACCGGCACGCTGGAGTCGAGTGAAGTACTCGACCTCCTACAAGAGGTCGACCTATCGACCGACGAGATCCAACAGGTCTACGGGCTACTCCGCGAGCACGGCGTCGAGGTGGTCGACGCCGGATTCCTCGCGGAGACGATGGGCGAAGACGAGGACACCCAGCTCGTCAAAGAGGTGCTCGAAGGCGACCTGAAGAGCCGCTACACGGGTGACGCGGTGCAGATGTACCTGGACGAGATCGGCAAGACTCCCCTTCTCACCAAAGCCCAGGAGACCTACCTCGCGCGGCGCATAGAGCGCGGCGACAGGCGTGCCAAAGCCCACCTCACCAAAGCCAACCTCAGGCTCGTCGTCTCCATAGCGAAGAAGTATGCTGGAAGAGGCGTCTCGCTGCTCGATCTGATCCAGGAGGGCAACATAGG
>Ga0307416_100002475_pt1 | contig 10617 bp, 6 predicted proteins | sample DK1Cmetagenome_2_FD_203821 | JGI IMG/M metagenome (GOLD analysis project Ga0307416, IMG submission 203821) | Maize rhizosphere microbial communities from greenhouse at UC Davis, California, United States - DK15-C-3 | ecosystem: Host-associated > Plants > Roots > Rhizosphere > Soil | place: USA...
CATTCACGCCGTTTCCAAATACCGCCTCGCCTGCATGTTGTACAACTCCGCATATTTCTGATTGAGCTTCATCAGATCCTTGTGTGATCCCTGCTCAATGATACGTCCCTCTTCCAGCATCAGTATCTTGTCGGCATTCTTCACCGTACTGAAACGGTGGGTGATCAGGATCACCGTTTTACCCTGCATGTTTGTTTCGAGGGTTGTGAATATTTTTTCTTCTGTCACTGCGTCGATGGAGGCAGTGGGTTCGTCAAGGATCGTGATAGCCGCGTTACGGTAAAACATTCTGGCGACAGCAAGACGTTGGTGCTGACCCTTGGATAGATCAGTTCCATCCTTGAATTCTTTCCAGATCAATTGATCGTAGCCATTGGGGAATGTATCGATAAATTCATCGGCACCCGAAAAGTTTGCGGCCTGGCGTAGTTTGACATCATCGAATGAGTGAATAACGTTTCCGATCCCGATGGATTCGCGGATGGTGAGATTGTATGCCGGAAAATCCTGGAAGAGGACACCAAGCGATGCCTGCCAGTCGTCCAGGTGGATGTCTTTGAGATCGACTCCATTGATGGTGATATTTCCTTCCGTAGGATCGTATATCCTTCCCAACAATTTGATGAGCGTTGTTTTTCCTGAACCGTTCACGCCAATGATCGCGATCTTTTCGCCAGGGTTAATCGTAAAGGAAAGATTGCGTAGCACATAAGGACTGTCACCTGATTCTACCGGGTATCGAAATGAAACATTATTGAACGCGATGAGCGGAGGTGTATTAAACGAGACGCGCATTGCTTTTTCTTTGGAGAAGACTTTGGGCTTTAGCTCAAACAACTCGAACCATCGGGAAGCGTAGCGCGCAGCCTCTTCTGTGAACGAGATGGATTCCACGTAGCCGTTGACCGTCTGATAAAATCGCGTGTAAGTGTTGAACGCTAATAGCAGCGCGCCGACTGCGATGGTTCCGGCCAACGCTTCATACGTCATTAGCGCAATGGCAGAAAACAGAAAAAGCAAATACCACAGGCTGAGGAAACTATAGGATATGGATTTGCGTCGTTCGGCATGCGTAACTTTTGTATTGTACCGTTCCATGCGATCCTTGATCTGACCCGCAAACCAGCTCTTGAGCTTCAGCAGGATCACATCGATCGTTTTGTGGAGGTCCTCGAAGTGTGATATGCGATTGTTGATGATGCGGTGATCTTCCAGGGAAAACCAACGGACGCGGAAAACTTCCATGCTGTACTTTTTATAGAAAAAGTATACGGGGGCCGCAGCGAGAATAGCAAACAGAACTAACCATCCGTTCAATGCCCAAAGTATAAACATGGATGTCAGAATTCCCGCAAAACTCGTGGCTGAGGTGAAGACAAAGTCTTGAAGGCTGAGGATACTTCCGGTGCCCCATTCGTGTGCGCTTCGAAGCAGGTTCTGGTACGAAGTGCTTTCGAGGGTACCAATGTCGAGTGAGCTTTGTTTTTCGATTCGGTAGAGGTCTAGTTGCAGGTCCTGTTCGAGGCGGAAACGTGTCCGGTAATATGTAACGATGTTCGCCGCCAGTGACGGCAAAAGAAATGAGAAGCCGAGGAAAACGGAATCCCTCACGAGGTCTTGTGTTGTTTTCACGCCCTGCTTGATGCCGATGATGACATCGACGATGGCCGCGAAGCTTGCGAACTGCAAGTACACAATCGCCCCTTGAAAAATGTTCAGCAGGATCAACGTGATGAAAAGTTTCCTGTTCGTCCGCCAGGCAAAGCCGATGGATTTGATTACCACCGCAAAGAGGTTCCTGTTTTTCATGTGACTTTAAATAAAATCTACCTAAGTTATGAGTTAAAATCTGTAACTCGTCCCAGACGCTGATGTCCCGTAATGCCGTCTGATGGAACACACAAAACATGAGCATGTTGCAGGACGGTTCGGCATCGACCCCATGCGGAACCAACAGTATCCACAAATAGCAGTGAATCAAACACCTGGCACATGGACCAAATACAACTCACCATTCAAACTGCCATCAAGGCTTGGGAGATGCAGATCAGCAGAACCGACAAGTTCCTTGGCTCGCTCGATGATGCATCGCTGACAAAAGAGATAGCTCCCGGAAAAAACAGGATCAGTTATCTCATCGGACATCTCATAGCCGTCAACGATAATATCCACGCGATGTTCGGCATGAGTGAGCGTTCTTACGCGCATCTCGACGAAGCATTTGTAAAAAACGCCGACCGCGCGACGAATCGTGAGCCCGGGATTTCAGATTTACGCGAAGACTGGAAGCGATCGAACGAACAGCTATCTGCGCTTTTTTCAAGAATGACCGTCAAGGACTGGCTTTCAAGACATACAGCAATGACCGACGAAGATTACCTAAAAGAGCCAACAAGGAACAAGCTTGCCGTCCTTATGAATCGCACAAGCCACGTTGCTTATCACCTCGGGCAGCTCGCCTTGGCAACGCCGCGCAGGTAATGAGTTCTCGCAACCTCAGTGTCTATGCCCCCATAGGAGGATGGGATTATTTTGGCCATCGGTTCTCAGGGTGCATCTTCTAACATTTCACTACATATTACACTCGCTTATCCCTGTGTGCTGGTACGAGGTCGCTCAATCGGCGATACACTCTGGCGTAGCAAAAAGTTCTTTCGCACGGACGAAATAATCGCTCGCGCGTGATTGGGTATATTAGTTAACACCCTCAACCCCATCAGCCATGAAAACAAGTCCCCTCTTCTTATTGATCTTTGTGCCTGTAATTTGCGACGCACAGCTTCAGGTTAAAGGCAGAGTTAACATTGAAAGCGGTGCCGCGCTTCCCTACGCGAGCGTGTTGTTATTGAATGCTCCTGATTCTTCTCTTGTGCGTTTATTGATTGATAGCCTCCCCGTCCGGTCCCTGAGCTTGCCGAAGGGTCCGGATGCTCCGTTCGGTCCCGAAGCAGATCTCCCAGGTGCGACACGCGGCTTCGACAGACTGGCCTCGACAGGCTCAGCCACGTGCAAGCGGTCCCTGAGCTTGTCGCTGGGCGGACCCTGAGCTTATCGAAGGCGCCCTTCAACCAACAACCGAAGCCAACTCCCTAAACCTGCACAACGCATTGGCCCACTTCATGTGCTCGATGGTCTTACACTCAGGCTCCAGTAACTTCGGAGATGCGATTAAGATACATACGCTTTTCGCGCGACTGGTGGCTACGTTGAGTCTGTTCGGACTAAAAAGAAAACTCATTCCGCGTGGCGCGTCTTGAGTTGTGGAACTGGTCATGGAATAAATGACGATGGGCGCTTCTTTGCCCTGGAATTTATCGACTGTGCCTATGCGCATACCTGGTAGTCTTTCGATCAGCGCAGCGACCTGCGCGTTGTATGGGGCGACGATGAGTATGTCCTGTTGGTTAAGAGCCCGTGTTTCACCTTTGTCGTTCGTCCATTTTCCATTCGTGATCATTTTATCGACGATGGCCGCGATCGCATCGATCTCTTCGGTGGATTTATTTTGGTTCCCGCGGTGTCTCACTGGCACGTAGAAAAGTCCGGCGCCATCGAACGGCGTTCCTCCGCTGATGAGTTGCCTTTCCAGGCCCGGCAATGCTTTCAGCCTGCCTTCGTAAAACACTTCGGAGGTGAAGTCCGAAATTTTTGGATGCATCCGTCGTGTGGTGTCCAGGAACAACCCTTTTCCCTCAGGCATTGTCGCATTGCCGTCGAGTAAATAACTCAAGGCAGCGACATCACTTCCTTCAGGATGTGCTCCCCGTTGCGGTTGTTCCAGCTGTTGAGGATCACCGAGCAGAATGAGATTCTTCGCTGCCCGTGATGCTGCCAGCACCTGCGAAAGGGACATTTGTCCGGCTTCGTCAACGAATAAGTAATCCAGTGCATTCGTTGCCTTGTCATCGGACCACAGCCACGCCGTGCCACCGACGACTTTTCCTTCACTCAGCGCAGTCATCGCCTTGTCACTATCCGTCACTTCGAGGATCCACTCAGCATAGCCGGTCTTGTCTGTCACTTTGTGGACGAACTCGATCTTGGCTCCGCCTTTATCTGCTTCTTCTTTCACTTTCTCAAACATGTTGCGGATGACGCTGTGACTGATCGCTGTAACCCCGACTTTCTTTTTAGCCTTGATCAGCGCGATGATCATCTTCGCGCCTGTGTACGTTTTTCCTGCGCCTGGCGGACCCTGGATTGGCAGGACGCTCTTGTCGAGGTTCAAAGCGATTTGAACTGCCCTTTCCACCGCGTCCGCGTTGCCGGTGAACTCACTGATCTTTTTTCCACCGGTAAGGAGTGGTTCTCTTTTCATCAAAAGATCTTTCGCCGCCTGATAGGGCCAGATGTGTGCAAGTCCGTTCTCATCTATTTCCTGTGCAAGGGTTAGAAGGGACGTTGCAAGCGAACCGGGATCCACGCGCTCGGATACATGGACGGAACGTGGGTGTTTGTCCAGGGTCTTTCCCGTCTTTTTGATGTCGATCGTGTATTGGGCGGGTGCGATGGCTTGCACTGTGCCAATCTTTTCACCTTTCACTTCGATCAACTCATCACCCTCGTCGATGCTAACTTCCTGCGGCGGGTATTTATAACGTTGGGCAGCAATCCTGTCGCGTCCTTGTTTCTGAAGTTGCTGAACAAACTCCAGTCCGGTGATGGCTTTGCGTTCGGCAAGGAGCTCTTCATGCTCGAGATCGTGTACTCTGTAATATTCCCACCATGCGCTTTTATCTTCTCTGCGGAAATAATCGATCTGATGTGCGAGCAGCCACTTGGCATGATGTTCCGCTGTCCATAGTGCTCTGTCGTCCGGCAGCTCACGAGTCAGTGCCTTGAATATTGCCTGTGAGCGCGTGTCAAGGTTCTGGATGTTCTCAGTCGCGTCTCCGAATTTTAATTCAGGTCGCGTATACTGTTGAGTGTTTTTGTTACGTAAATCTTCCAGCCATTTGTGTAACGCCGCCGTTGCGAGGCAATCGTCTTCGTTATAGTCTTCAACGATTTTGATGATTTCAGGACGCACGGAGCCGAATTCATTTAATTCCAGCGCGTATTCAATCGCTTTCCGCGACATCCCTGCGTCGCGAAGATCGACTTTGCGGGTGTACTTTGTAAACTTCTCCACCTCTTTCAAAGAGTACCTCTCAACGCTGGCCAGCAGCGCTTCCTTAAAGACAGCGTGCAGATCAATAAATCTTTCAGCTCTGAGAAGTTTGTCGGACTCCGCTTCAAAGATGGCATGTACGCGCGTGAGTCTCTTTACTGCACCCGGCTCATATGGGGCGAAGTGGTAAATGTACATGTTGGGATAGCGGCTCCATCGGTCCATGACGAACTGCATGAATTCGGCAAAGATTTTCTTTTCGTCAACGCGATTCGTCGCCCATAGTTTTTTGTATAGGAGCGTTCCGTTTTGATCCTCGTATGCATAGCCTAAAAGATATTCAAGCCCGCCATCTGCATAGAACGGATCGCCCTCAATGTCAAAGTAAATGTCTCCTTTATCCGGTGCGGGCAGGCGATTGAGCCCACGTGCCGGCTCGACCGGAAGGAAGTCGTGCTTCATCGACCGAAGTATCCTTCCTTCAAGCTGTATCTTCGCCTGTAATTGTTTCCTTATAAATGTTTCCTTGTTTCCCCTTTCTGTTTTTTCAAGTTGCGCGGCCCGGGCAAATTGCTCAAGTGTGTTGATGTTTTGCTTCAGCAATTCGCCGATGTGCAGGTTGCGGATGCCCGCAACCAGTGATAGATGATCGTCGTCATGACGCTTCTGATCGCATACCTTCCACCACTTGCAAATGTGACAATGTTCTGTTGGATCTGGATATGTGATTAAGGAAGGGCCGGCCATCACCGCCTCAAAATTGTTGCGTATCAGACGATAGTAAGCCTGGAAGTGTGTAAATGAATATTCTTCCGACGGAAAGTTCTCGCCTGGCTTCACGACATGCATTTTTGCGGGAACAGTCTCCTGCAAGCTGGATAACAGATCCGTGTAGAGACACAGTTGGAGGATCGTTGCGGCCCGGGTGTTCTGAGCGAGTTTGGTATCCTGGACTTCGTACGACCAGTCACCCAAATTACTTGTAGCCGGCACCTTCAACAGGATGTCTGTGTAGCCCATCCATTGTTCTTCCTGCAGCCTTGCCTGCACAATCACATCGAAACCTTTTTTCATTGCCGCGACCGTTGCGTCAACGTTCTTTCCTTTCAGATTGATGACCGAGAGGCCTTTCTGCTGAGTGAGATATCTCACGTAAGCTTCTTCGTGTTCCTGGCCGCGTTTGATGAGCGCGTCGAGCGATGGGTCGTGGTAATACGGTTCGTCAACCTCCTTGAGTGCAACAAGTCTCTTTAGTTGAGTGAGATGTTCGCAGCACAGGTGATTGGAAAGATCTGTGGCGGAGAGTTGGAAGCCAGTATCGGTTAGAATCATCATGTGAGGGTCTATCGATTACAACTGCCTGCGGTAGCGGCGGTTATGATCAGTGAAATGTAAAGATAAGTATACTGTCAGCGAACAACAATGACCAGGCATATGAGCGTCAAGGGATCCAAGCCACCTTATGCTTTCTTAATCATTCTGTTCTTAGTCCATTCACTGGATTCTTTCGCATGACTCTTTGAATCTTTTGTGTACAGTGAGAAGCGAAACCATCATCATCATAAGCACCGCCATGAGAACACTGAGTACGTGATCCGCATGGTAGTGGGTGAATGCCCAAGGCGGCCATAAACAAAAGAAAGAACTGACTACTGATGTTAGCGACGATACAGCGAATGCAGCCCCAGAACTTTCACGTGGATTATAGCCACAGCTTCTCTGAGACATTAGTTCGTATTTTGTGTGAACATCATCCGGCTTTGATGACAATATAGGCCCTACGAGTTCAACGCCCAATAGCACTTTCGTCACTCGATTTTTTTTCCTTAAAATTAAGGTTCCCCTCAAGCTTCCGATGACTTGAAAACGTGAGATGTAAAAGGCGGTGTAAATGCCTGAAGCTATTCCGTTTTCAACCCCTCCGCAGGACTTGCATTAAACACCTTTATAACCTGAGTCGAAGCGGTTGTTATCAAGACTAGTGTTAATATCACCACAGCTGTTGTGGCAGCGGTGAAGTCTATGGACATGTGATAGGTGTAGGCTGTCTCAATAATCACCTTGCTCAAAAGGTGCCCGGCAGGAGCACCCAGTATTAATGCGATGGCCAACAGCACCGCGTATTGATTTGTGATATTCGCGGCGATGTTCCTCAGTCCTGCTCCTAACACTTTCCGAATGCTGAACTCTTTGGCGCGTCCGGCTACGTTGAGGGTGATCAACCCGTAAAGTCCGAGTCCTGCTACTGTTATAGCGATTAGAGCAAATATTCTCCACACCAGACCGTGGATCTTTATTTCCTCGTAATAAAAGCCCCACACGTCTTCCTGATGGCCGCCTTCAAAAGGAACTTCGGGAAAGAGCTCAGACCATTTGGCCTGCAGTGTTTTGAACATTTCGTTCTCCGAACCGTTCCTTACTCTCATCGACAAGAAACGGAAATCTTCTTTGGCGGAAACTGTAAAAATCGTTGGCTTCAATGGGGTGAAGAAACTGTAACTGTGGAAATCTTTTAGCACTCCGACCACCTCATACTCGACACTGTCAATCCGGAATTGCTGACCCAGAGGATTTTGCCATCCCATGTTCTCAACAAGCAGCTCATTGACAACAACAGCGCGTTGATCGCTGCCTTCATGATCTTCAAAGATCCGGCCTGTTTTCAGCTCGAGCCCCATCGTGTTAAAGTAGTTTGCATCAACTGAGAAGTGCTCTACTTCATATTCGCGGTTTGGGAAATGCAGTACGGTCGTGCCGTGGTTTTTACCCACATGATCTTGGGAACCCGAGACGGATAACACATCGGGTATCTGCGCCATTGCTGCGTGCAATTGCTCATACGCGGCCTGATCCGCGACTGGTGTATAGAGAATTTCTTCAGGGTCATATCCCCAGCTTCGGTTCAGCATGTAGATGCTGTTTTGAGTGAACATTACGGCGGTGATGATGAATACGCAGGCAAGTACTAGCTGGAAACCGAGGAATATTTTAGTCAGCGGATTTTTCTTTCCGAACTTTACCGATCCCTTGAGGATGCCAACCACCTGGAATTTGGAGATATAAACCGACGGATACATGCCTGAAGCGATGCTGGTGAACACAAGGATCGCAGTCAGGTACACCCACAAACTTGGATGATTGAGACGGAAGTCCATGTTGAAATTGAAGAGGCGTTCGAACCCCGGAATGAATATTGTCATTGCGAGAAGTACGCCCATGATCAAGGCAAAGGAGGTGATCACCATATTTTCCGACAAGAACTGAACTATGACAACCTTACGCGTCGCCCCGATTGATTTTCGTACGCCAATTTCCTTGAGCCTTTTTGCCGCAGAGACGATAGCAATGTTAATGTAGTTGAAACAGGCCAGCACAAGCAGGAATCCTCCGACAAATGTTAGGTAAACGATAGAAGAGTAGTTGTCGGCAGAGCTGCGGGATATGTCATCCCGTATGTATTCAGATCGTTTGTGAAGCGTCGCGAGTGGTTCGAATGCGAAAGACGAGATAGCCCAGTCTTCATGTACTGCCTGGTTTTGAAGCTTCCGGTATTTGTCCATGCCTTTTTCAAGGGCGGAGATGTCGGAGGGATCCTTTAGTTGTACAAGCGTTGCGTTAACGAACTTATCCCAATCATGGAAATCATAGCCTGGTTCAGACGTCCGCAGGTTTTCAAAGTTGATGAGGAAATCAAACTGGATGGTACGTGCCTTGGGAAATTCTTGCGCGACCCCCGTGATCTTAAATGCTTTGCTATTGTTCTGATCAAACTTAACCAGGATGTTTTTACCGAGTGGGTTTTCATCGCCAAAGTATTTTACAGACATATTTTCACTAAGGATGATGCTGTTAACATCTTCCAGTGAAGTCGGTGTTCCCCACTTCAGGGGAAAGGTGAACATTTCCAGAAACTCCGGATCGGTGTAGCGGACGCGTTCGTGAAACACCTTGTCATCATACTTTATGATGACCGATCTGTCTTCAACCCGGCACACCTTTTCAATATTGGTGAAATCGTTGCGCAGCATTTCGCCCAGCGGTCTTGGGGTCTGGCCATATTGTTGGGCTGCACCGTCACGATCCGCAGAAAAAGTAACAAGGAATACGCTGTTCCGATGTTGGTGAAACTGGTCTGTGCTGTAAGTCCAGCGGGCGAAGGCGTAGGCGAATACGCAGATGCCGATCGCAGCCGCGAGGCCAAACACGTTAATGAAGGAGTTCATGGGATTTTTCATCAAACCCCTTAACGACACTTTAAAGTAATTCCGGAACATCGCACTGTGGTTTAAATTTTCAATTACTTCGAAATTCTTTATCAGTACGGGCCTGAGTAACCGGAGCATTTCCCAGGCGTACATTCGCCTTGCCTTGCCCGGCGAAAATTCTTCAAGGTTTTCACGAAATACTTCCTCCATGTCGCCTTCGATCTCTTCGAGGTATTTTTCCTTCACAAAGAACCGCAACATGTTCAGAGGCCATTTGGGCGGCTTGATGTCGTTCATTTTATTCACAGCAGGGTAATTTTATATTCATCGAATGGGTAAAGTGAATGCATGTGTTAACGTCTTAAATTGTTTTAAGCTCGTGCGCCAGCTTTGGTATGGAGTTCCAGAGTTGTGCACGGATCTCTTTCATCTCTGCGAGCACCCGATGTGCATAAGGGGTAGCGGTATAAATACGTTTTCGTTTGCCGCCCCTTTTCTGGGTCGCTTCTCCGAACTCTGAGGTGAGGAATCCTTTTTCTTCCATGCGCTTGAGCGCTGATTGTATGGAGCCGACGCTGAGTTTTTCCTTCAATCGCTTTTCGAGTTCCCGTTTTATTTCAACACCATAAGCCTCTTCCTGCAGGGCAGCTACAGTCAGCAGTACGAGCTCTTCGAATTCGCCAAGTTTGGTTTTCTTCATAATGCAGTATTCGTCGTAATTGCAGTAGATATAATTACGTATTATTCGCAATTGCAGTTAATATGTTTGGAAAATTTTTTTAAGTGCTGGATAATGAGGTGGTTGCGGGCGTTAAACGTTCGAGTTTTTCTTGGCAGGAAATTGCACAGCATTTCTTTACGGTCACCTGTCAGGCCTAAGAACAATTGTCGCCGAGTTTATTGGGCCCTTCCAGGGTTCGGTGGATGATTCGTCCTCACTGTTCAAATTCAATCCCTCGGGATTAGGAATAGTCCTTAATGGTAAAACCGTTTGCATGATGGCCGTCCATATTCAAAATTCAATCCCTCCGCGATTACGTGTTTTTCACTTGAGTCGTTGCGGATTGGATGTTATAAGTTAATCGCTAAAGGATTCATGTTATGCAATATTACCGCCTCCACGAGGCAAGGCAACTCGTATAGCGGCACATTCGTTAGAATCTTCCCCTCGGATGCAACTAATTTTTCTTCTCCGCCATCTTTATCCAACGCTGTCAGCAAACATTTTCCGGGCTCACCGATGTAACCTGCTTTGCCGATGAAAGTACACCCTCAAACCACCGGATTATGTTAAAGAACTAT
>Ga0307416_100002478_pt1 | contig 10614 bp, 9 predicted proteins | sample DK1Cmetagenome_2_FD_203821 | JGI IMG/M metagenome (GOLD analysis project Ga0307416, IMG submission 203821) | Maize rhizosphere microbial communities from greenhouse at UC Davis, California, United States - DK15-C-3 | ecosystem: Host-associated > Plants > Roots > Rhizosphere > Soil | place: USA...
AGCTGAGGGCGGGGGTATCCAAAGTCCAAAATCTTTTCCTCCGGGACAAAAATTTCGGATTAGTATAACCCACCGGCGGCGCTAAACACGAGATAAAACTTCGGCGGCGAGCCAGTTGCGCAGATGCTCCGAGCAGGAAGGGGTGAGCCGCTTTCAATTGGAGAAGTACTTGAGAAATGCGCTCCGACGGCAAATGATGCCTGCGGCAGTAAATGCCGGATACTATCATTTAGCGAGCGCTTTAATCAGCCTAGGTTCAGAGTCGAGCCTAGACGAACACCCTCGACCCGATATCCCGTGTATGATGCCCGGGTGATGCTTCTTGATCGAGGATAGTCTCGCTGCCCTCCGTGTTGTGGCGCGGTCTTCTTGAATTAGCGTCTCATACAAGCAAGCGCGTGCCGGGCACGCTCAAAGAGCTCCGTATACAAGAAAATACCTTGCGCTAGCGGTGCATTCGTATTGCGCCCGAGACAAACCGATTTGAGTTCGTTACGGCCGCGACATATACCAGCGCGATTGCCTGCGGCGGATCGGATTTTGTCCAGGTGTATTCCCGTGAGTCGATAGACTTGTTAAGCTGATCTCATGGCAAAACCACATAAAGCGCTGCGCGCGGATGCTTATTCGGTACCGATTGAATTGTCCCAAGTGGATGGCATCGCTCTCTCTGCAGAAGAAGTGAATCTTGCAAAGCTGCTAGTTGATAAGCTCGCGCGGACTGCGAGGGGCAGCGTGATCGATTTTGGTCGCGCTCCAAAACGGCCCGTGAAGCGAACCAGGTCACTAAGTCCCAGCCGGTAAGTTTCAGCGCCGGTACCCGATCGAGCCCCAGAGATCCGACAGCGACTTCAGCTCCTCTCCGCAGAGTTGCCACCTTAAGCAGAACAATCCGTCCCCTCGATGCACTTTGCATGATCAATGTTTCGCACACGTGCGACATTAATCAGAAGGCTTCCAGCTAAATGCCCGAGTTATGCAGTGGCATAGCCATTGCGTTACCTCGCTGCATTCCCACCGCGTCAACGCTTAATCCAAGAGTCAGAAATTTAGAACGACTATTTTGATAAGGAGTGTTTATCTATGGAGAACCAACGAAGCCAAACCGTTGCCGGTGTAAGCGACGGCGGCGCGATCAATAAGCTGAAGAGTGAGACCGCCACAGTGGCGCAGGATGTGAAACGGCAGGGTCAGGAACAATTCGAAGCGCGTAAACAGACAGCGGCGCATCAAACTGAAAAGCTGGCTGGCGTAGTCGAGCGCGTCTCGGAAGAACTCAAAGATCAGGATCAAGAATCGTTGGCTGATTATGCAGGTCAGTTGGCCGGCGGTATGAAAAGCTTCGCTGATAGCTTGAGGCAGCGAAACTTGGACGAGCTGGTCAAAGATACCCAACAACTGGCGCGCAACAATCCGACCCTTTTCTTGATGGGGAGTGTGGCCGTCGGCATTGCGCTTTCGCGGTTTCTAAAAGCGTCGCCCCAGCATCGCGGCGCCGGCCAAAACAATGATTCTGAGTTCCACGCGTCGAGCCAATCGGCCGTGCAACCGATCACCTTCGAGTCGCGGCCGTCGGTCATATCCGAATCAGCTACGACAACACCCTCGTCAACGGCGGACAGCCCGTCGTTCGCTGACGATCTGGAGAAAGGAGTTTGATCATGGCAAAACAACCGCCATTGCAAGCTACGCCGGCAACCGAGCCGTCTCGTGTCGATCGTGAACCCGACTCGGCAGCCGGCCTGCTAAGTCGTCTCATGGGAGAAGTGTCGACCCTGTTTCGCAAAGAGATAGCGTTGGCAAAGGCAGAAGTATCGGAAGCGGCTTCAGAAGCAAAGGCCGGAGCCATCAGCCTGGTAGCCGGCGGCGCAATCGTTTTTGCCGCTATTCTTGTCCTGCTTGGCGCAATAGTCCTGCTGCTAGCCCAAAGGATGGAGCCTTGGTTGGCGGCTCTCATCGTCGCCGTGGTGGTGGGAGTCATCGGCTTTGTGATGATCCAAAGTGGCAAGAAGAAATTAGATCCATTGTCTTTCAAACCAGAGCGGACCCAGGATGCGCTGCGCAAAGACAAGGAGATGGTTCAAAGGAGGGCGTCGTGAGCGATATAAATAAAACAAGCAACCTCAGAGATGATGCGCGAAAAGATCCGGCAACCCTGGAGCGAGAGATCGATCAGACCCGTGCGAACATGGACCGAACGCTCGGCGCATTGGAACGCAAATTTTCGCCCGGTCAACTGCTCGACCAGGCGATGGAGTTTGCTCGAGACAACGGCGGAGAGTTCGCAAACAACCTCGGCCGCTCGGTTAAAGAGAATCCGGTGCCGGCGTTATTAACCGCAGTGGGAATTGCCTGGATGGTCGCTTCGAGCAACCGGCCCAAGCCGTCGATGGCCGATGCTTACGATGAGCGCGATACACCGACCGAGTTCAACGCCGTCGATTTCGATGATCCAGGCTATGATGACGATGCAGGAGATTACAAGGAAGGATTGACCGATAAAGCGCAACGTCTCAAAGCCTCTGCCGAGGGAACCTTGAGTGAAGCAGGGCAGCGGGTGAAGTCCGCCGCCGAGCGCGCTCGACAAAAGCTGTCAGGCACTAAAGACACAGTGTCCGGAGGACTGAGAAGAACTTCAAGCACTGCACAAGTCCAAACGCAACGAGTGCGGGAGGGTTTTAACAGCCTTCTCACTGAACAGCCGCTGCTCCTGGGCGCTCTGGGGATTGCGGTAGGAGCTGCCATCGGCGCTGCTTTGCCGGCGACCGAACAAGAAGATCGGCTGTTCGGTTCGGCGCGCGACAAAGCCCTCTCCGAGGTCAAGCAGCGTGGGACCGAGACATACGAGCAGGTGCGGGACAAGGCTAACGCTGTTGGCGAAGAGGCAAAGCAATCGATTTCCAATGCGGTCCGGGAATCCACTTAATTTGATGTTATTGGACCAAGCCTCACTCAGAGAGTACGAGGCTGCAGTTGAGTTCTATGTCCCGGGGTTGCAACCCCGGGATGGGCGTTAGTACCTCTCGAGCTGAAGAGAAGAGTTGTTCAGGAGTAAGTTGAATGCGACGTAAGTCTATCTGGCATTTTCTTAAAACTACCATCAACGAATGGGTCGAAGCAGAACCTTTCCAGCTCGCGGCCGCATTATCGTATTACACTCTATTTTCTCTCGCTCCACTACTGCTGATCGCTATTGGAGTCGCTGGTCTCGTCTTCGGCAGAGAAGCGGCGCAGAATCAGATTGTTGAGACGCTTCAGGGTATGATCGGACAAGACAGCGCCAAAGCCGTTCAGGACATGATCCAAGCTTCGAATGAAAAACCGAAAACGGGGATGTTGTCCACCATCATTGGTTTTGTCGCCTTACTGTTCGGCGCAGGCGGGGTTGTTGGCCAGTTGCAAACTTCGCTCGATAAAATGTGGGAAGTAACCCCCAAGCCGGGCCAGGGCATCTGGGGTTTCTTGCGGCAGCGGTTCTTCTCTTTTGCGATGGTGCTAGCTATCGGATTCTTGCTGCTGGTTTCGCTCGTCGTGACCGCTGTTCTGAGTAGTTTTACGTCAATGCTGGGCAGCTTTTTAGGCGACGCTACGTTCGTTGCTCATGCGATTGATATCATCGTGTCCTTCGGATTTGTCACGCTGCTATTTGCTCTGATCTATAAGTACGTTCCGGATGTCGAAATCCAGTGGAGAGATGTGTGGATTGGCGCGGCGCTAACTTCGATACTATTCACCATAGGGAAGTATCTTATCGGACTCTATATCGGAACCAGCGGCGTTAGTTCGACGTTTGGCGCCGCCGGTGCGTTGATTACGATTCTGGTCTGGGTCTATTACTCGTCCTTGATCTTTTTTCTCGGCGCCGAATTTACCAGAGTGTATGCGACCCAGTATGGATCGGGCGTTGCCCCTGCTGAAAACGCTCAACCGATGAAAGCAGCGCCTCAGTCCGCTAACGCGTGAGATGAAGACGAGAGAATAGACGTTTCGGCCGTGGCAGGACCTCAGACAACCAATCGAAAAAGATCAAGCGGTAGCGAAACGATGAATACGGTCCTTCCGCTTCGGTAGTGTAGATCACAGTTCCGTGATGTTCAGAAATCTGCTCGATGGCAGTGCCCAACCGATGTTGAGGTTTGGTCTCTTGAAAGCTGAGAACAACCAAATCCCCGGGAGTTCCCGCGCCGGTATCGGGCACTTCTAGAATTACTCAGCCGGCCTTCCCCGAAGGCCTTGCATCTCAGACTTTCGCCGGCATCGCCTCCAACGCCTTTGCAGATATTTAGAACCAGCCTTTTTGATTTCTTTTCTCGATCGATTGAACCCAACTAACTTCCCGTCAAACTCAAACTAGGTTAATTCCCTGTTGGCTGTAATGGTGGATCCTAAGGGGGAGAAACCTCGTCAAGATTGTCGCACGTTAGTGGTTGAACTGGCTTGACAGCGCGAGCGGGTCGTCGTAGACGGCGGAATGGACGACTAGCGGACCAGCGCCGCATCGTTGGCGATTGCTCCGTAACCCGGTTGTTTATCGATCGCGGTTGATCCGAGCGGCGAGTGATCTGTGGACAAGACTCTTGTGAAAGGAGCGACAAAAAATGCCAGTCACAATACTCAGTTCTTTGCCCGTGAGGTTTTGGTGTTTAATGATCGCATTCGTTGTTCTGTTGATCCCGCTGAGCACCAGTGACCAGCGCGCTCATGGCGCGGCACCGTTCTATGAAGGAAAAACAATCCGGATTATCGTTGGAACCTCGCCAGGTGGCGGTTACGATACCTACACACGCCTGATTGCCCGCCATTTGAGCAATCATGTCCCCGGCAAGCCTCCCATCATCGTTGACAACATGCCCGGCGCGGGAGGTTTGGTTTCGGCGAATCATCTCTTCAAGGTCGCCAAACCCGACGGTCTGACAATCGGCCATTTCGTTGGCGGGCAGTTTCTTCAACAGCTCCTCGGCAGGGCTGGCATTGAATTCGATGCGCTGAAATTCGAATACGTCGGGGTGCCTGCTCAAGACAATTTCGTTTTTGGAGTCGCCAAGACCACGGGCATTACCGACATAGAGCAATGGTTGTCATCGAAGGCAGCGGTCAAGTTCGGCGCCATCGCAGCAGGCGACGGCACCTATGATATTCCCAGGGTTGCCGAAGTCGCTCTTGGCCTACCGATCCAGGTGGTTTCCGGGTATAGAGGGACTGCGCCCATTCGCCTGGCATTTAACAGCGGCGAGGTCGGCGGTCTGAGCAATTCGTGGCAGTCGTTTCGCTCGACGTGGAGGAAAGAGCTCGATGACGGCGAGCTGTTAATTCTGCTTCAGGTCAGTGCCAAGCCTCATCCCGATCTTCCTAAGGTGCCGTTGACTATGAATATCGCCAAGACAGATGAGGCGCGAAAACTTATGCAGGCAGTGGCCCAAGCTCATGGCGCCGCGGTGCGTCCTTATGTGTTGCCTCCCGGGACGCCGAAGGATCGAGTGGCGATCCTGCGCACCGCTTTTATGGAGACTGTCAAAGATCCGGAATTGCTCAAGGAGGCGGCGAAAGCCAATTTGGAGATCAATCCGGGATCCGGCGAAGAACTCGAGCGCAACGTCAAAGAGCTTCTCCGTCTCGATCCCCCTCTAGTGGCGCGGCTGAAAGAAATTTTAAAATAGGCGGGCAATATGGCGGCTGCGGGTCGAGCGCATCGTTTTCCGGGCCGGGATTGATTGAAAAATTTGATGTCTCAGGGGTATCGGCTGAGGTGGTAGGTTATGTCCAGGAGCGTCTTCCGCCGCCGCAACGCCTGCGACGCGTTGACGAGCGCGAACGGCTGCGCCCAATCTTCACGCTGGATCGCCGCAAGTTTCAAGTTTATCGCCCATCTCGAACCGGCCGCTTCGCCATCCTTCCGTCTCGGTAATATTTAACTTCAGTCGTTTCGACTTCGGGAATTCCCGAAACATGGAAGTCTGCCTCGGTCCTTGAACTGTTGAACGAGTTCGGTCCAGTGTACCGAGTTCAAAGGAGCGAAGCGCTGGAACCGTTGGAACCATTGGAACCGGTTCGATCCCATGATGAACGTAGCGAAGCCTTGGAACTACTTGAACGGTTGGAACAGATTGATCCGATAAAGAGCGGCCGGTTAGTCGTTCGGCATCAAGAACTGCAGCTCATGGCCATCCGGATCGTGGAAGTAGATGCAATGCGGATCGCCCTTGCGGCCGCGCACCTCGATGCCCGCGCCCTCCAATGTCGCTTTGACCCGTTCGTATTCCCCCGAGTCCAGCCGTAGCGCCATATGATTGACCTCGCTGCCGCCGTGCACTTCTTCGCCGTCATCGACTTCAAAGAGTGCGATGCCCTGGTTGCCGCATTTGAGGAAGCACTGCCAATCCCGCTCGTGGTCGACTTCCAGCCCGAGAAAATCGACGTAAAATTTCCTGGCGCGCGCGAGGTCTTTGACGTGAAAGACCACATGATCGATACCGCTTACTTTGAGAGGTGCGTTCATGATCATCCTCCGTAAAACGATCTAGCCCGGATTATTCACTGGTGACGGTGATCGAAGGGCGAGCCCTCCGGAACGAAGACAAATGCGCCTGTGCCTTGGAGCGGCCTGCATAACACAGTTGTGGAGCGGACGCCTGGGAAAAGTGCGAGCAGGGAATCAAGCACCAAAGACTTCATCGAAGCTGTTCGTCTAGAGTCTTCACTCCTCCAGGCTCATCCTTCGATCGACACAGTGTCGTAGTTTTTGCTCTGAGCATGAATAGTCCATTCTAGCTCTTTTGCTATTTCAGAAAAATCTTCTGGTACTCCTGGGTTTTTTCCTTGAAGCCCTGAGCATCGAAGTCATCCATTTCCACGGCTTGAATCTTGTCCGCGTCGGGCAGCGAAGGATAGATGCCTTTGCGATTTACAAATTCCCCTTGTTTGGCGAGCATGCGCATGCTCTCATCGCCGAGAAAAAAATCGATGAATGCCTTGCCGCTGTTAGGTCGTGAGGCCTTGCCGCTAAGCGCGATATATTGCCCCAGGCTGAGCATTTTGCCGAGCCTGACGTAGTCGACCGGCGCGCCCTTCTCGGAAAACGTCACGACATATCTTACCAGGCTGATGCCCAGGGGAGTCTCGGCCGTCGATACCCGTTCAGCCGCGGGCGCCAGAGACTCCACCAGAAGCGGCTTGCTGGCGCCGAGATCGCGCGTGAACTTTTCCGCCTTCTCTTTACCCATAATTTTATACAGGCTGGCGATCCACTGCAGGGTCGTCGTGTGTTGCGTCGGATCGGGCATGACGAATTTGCCCTTGTATTTAGGATTGAGCAGATCCTCGAGCGACTTGGGCGCATCGGCGGGTTTGATCGCGCTGGTGTTGTAGACGATGCCTATCGGAGTATTGCGGTAGATCGGGCCCAGTTGCGGATCGGTGATTTCTTTGGGGAAGGCCGCGGTTGCCGGAGAACTGTACGGGATAAACATCCCTTCTTTTTTGAGCACGTGCATCGCGCCGCTGTTGTTCAACATCACGTCGAAGAGCGGCTTGCCGGCGCGCGTTTCGCTCAGCGCCCGATCCATCACCTTGGTCGCCGAAGCGCGCCAGTATTCCACCGCGATGCCGGTCTTCTTTTGAAAGGCTTCGGCAATGGGCTCGACGGTAAATGACTCCAAAGAGCCGTAAACGATCAGTTTACCGCCTTCCTTCTTGGCCTGCTCGATGAGCTTGGCGTCCTGCGCACGGGCGCTGAACGAAATCGACAAGCTGATGAACAAGGCAAAAATCGATGGACGAATCATCACAAGCTCTCCGACGGAAAGGTCACTAGGAATCCGAAGTCTGAGGCATATTCGTAAACGTTCATGCTCTCGAATTGGATTGTTTCATCGACCTACACATGGATCAGATTGAGCGCGTTATCTTCGAGGATCAGTTTTTTTTGCTTCGGTGAAATATCCGGCCGCTCGCGAATACCGCTTACCGTTTTGGGAAACGTCGAATCGAAGTGGGGATAGTCCGTCGCCATCAGCACGTGGGTCTCGCCGACCTCCGCCAACGCCAGGGGCAAACATTTCTCATCGGCTTCACAGGTAACGTAACAGTTCCGCCTGACATAGTCCGACGGCAACATGCTCAGCTGCGGGCACATGCCGGCATCCTTGATGACTTCATAATCGTCATCCATGCGGTGCATCCAGAACACCAGGAATTCCGCCGTGACTTCGAAGAAGACGATTTTCAATTTCGGGTACTTTTCGAAAATCCCGCCGAGAACCATCGCCACCAGTGGCGCGACGCAGTTGAGCGGCCGGCCAAGGATATGCATCGGAAAGAAATGACTTTGACGATTGATCAGTGTGCCGACATCGCCGAGCGTACTCGGATGGCAGAAAAGCGGGATATCGAGTTCTTGCGCCGCTTCATAGAACGGGAAAAAAACCGGATCATCCATCTGCCGCTCTTTGGTGTAACTCACAAGGTGGGCAGCTTTGCAGCCCAAATCCTTGGCGCAACGGCGTAACTCGTTGGCCATCTCTTCCGGACACCCGGCGGGCATCATGGCGACGGGCGAGAGCCGATCGCGATAGCCGGCTACAAGCTTATGTGCCCAATCGTTGTAGGCTCGCGCTACGGCAGCGCCGAGCGCGCCGGCATTCTGCGATGGAATGTCGATGCCGGTAGGGAAGATCAATTGAAAGTCGATGTTCTCGCGGGCATTGTCCTTCAAGCGGTATTCCATGTCATAGCCGCCCTGCTGCCAGCGCATGACCTCATTGCCGCGCTGGTTTGCTTCAGGGTTGTAAAAAACCTGGTGGGTCACCGGTTTTTTGAAATTCGCGTTGGCTACGGGGTCGTCCATGGGAGAGAGGTCGTGCTCGAACTTGGAATAAAAATATTTGCCCGCGCCGATCCGTCTCGGCGAGTGGCGCGCAAACGGTTCCGGCAGCCGGTAAATCTCGTCAAGCAACCAGCCGTCGCGAAAGTGAGAATCTAAATCGAGAATGGCCATGAGAACTCCTCTTTTGCACAATCAGTATGCAACCGGCAACCAAGTGGCGAATGCGCTACGTTCCGAAGCTAGTACAGCGTTGCTCGCGCGTCAACAATGTCCCGAGTGTTACCGGCGACGATTGGAACAGAGCATACGATGGAACCATTGGAACGGCTGAAAAGGCCTCGGCCATGAGTCGTCGCACCTTTGAACTGATTTGCCGGCTAAGCCCGTCGAACGATTGACACCCCGAGCGAAGCGGTCGAACTACTGGAACGACGAACAATTGGATGCCAGCAAGTTCTATAGCTCCGCCCGCTCCGACCTGTCTTAAACTGTTGAAGGAGCCTTGCCTCTGGAACCATGGTTCGGCGGTATTGACAGGTTCTAGTCTTTATCAAGACTTTAACGATTACCGATGCGAAGAAGAATCTCGGACGCTGGCTCGCCGCTGCCGCGCGGGGCGAAGATATCGGCATCGTTTGCGGTTCCGATATCGTTGCCCTCAGGAAGGTCGAGGTCGAGTCCACCGATTACGCTCAGCGGGAGTATGGCGCTCCGCCCGAGCAGGTCGCCGCCCTGGGGAAAGCCACCGACCAGCGCTATCGGCGCTTGAAACGAGGCAAAAAGCTAATTTCGCTAACCACTGGAGAGCTTAGGAAGATGCTTAAGTAAGCTTCTTGCTATCGACCCCACCGTTATCCGCCGCCTTCGCCAATTGCCAAAGAACGAAAGGATAGAGTGCCTGCTTGCTCTTTGTGATTTAGTGGACGGCTTTGGCCAGCCGCATGTGCCCAGCGGCCTCGGGATCCGCAAATTGGACGGCAGGCTCTTCGAATGCCGCGGCAACCGGGACCTGCGATTTATCTTTCAAGACCGAGTCGCGGAGCTTTTTGTGTCCTTTCTCGGCAACCATGACGAGATCAGAGCCCTGCTTCGTCGCAGCTATCTTTGATCACTTAGTCGGGAAATCGCTGAGATCCTGGCGCAAAAGCTAGACTATTGAACGTTGAAATTCTCTCACAGATATTGAGATCGTTACCGACTGGAACAGAGCGTCGTCATGGAACTACTGGAACGATTGGAAGCGGCTCGATCCGGGGCGGTGGTTCACGCGTCCAGTCGATTTGATTGATCTATTATTTCGAGGTTTCGGGAATTCTCGAAAACTTGGAAGTCCCGCCGGGCTTCTTTCCTTGAACAGTTGAGCTATTGAATTATTGAACGGGGCCTGTGTCTATCTAAGCGGTGCGTCGAAGTTTCGATCCTGTAATGTGTGGATCCGAGACCGTCGACCGATCGCCGCTATGAATCTTGACGCGATTCGCTACGGCTCAATTCAGGCTCAAGCACTAAAACTCTTCCTGCCGCGGGCGTATGTCGACGGGTAAGGCTCTGAAAACCGCATAGTGGGTCGTTGCACCGGCAAACAATAACCACGCCTTACCCCGATGATATTTCCGATACGCCAGCATAGAAGAATCTTTCCTATTGATGTTTAGAGCTCGACCGGCGGAATTTTCAACCCGAGTTGCGCTCGTTAAAGTCAATGAGTTCAAACGTCGATCAATGGCGTGTTAGCCCTGATCGTCCTATTTATGATAGGTCTTGTCCTGACCGCGCCTGGCAAAATACCTTGA
>Ga0307416_100002479_pt1 | contig 10613 bp, 10 predicted proteins | sample DK1Cmetagenome_2_FD_203821 | JGI IMG/M metagenome (GOLD analysis project Ga0307416, IMG submission 203821) | Maize rhizosphere microbial communities from greenhouse at UC Davis, California, United States - DK15-C-3 | ecosystem: Host-associated > Plants > Roots > Rhizosphere > Soil | place...
AGGGCGACCTGTTCGACCGCGGCTTCGCCAGCACCGGGGCGGCAGAGCAAGCGCTCGAGCAGTTGACCGAGGACCAGGGCGCGGTGGTCGTGGTGCCGGAGAATTCCGAGCACCCGCTGCTGGAGCAAAGGACGGTGTGGGTGGAGAACTGCCGGGAGTCGGGAGTCGGGAGTCGGGAGTCGGGGCTGCGAAGCCGAGCGCCGAGAGCCGAGGGCCGAGGGCCGCTGCTTGCGCGACTCGCCTTGTATCTGCTGCCCGAGCCGCGGCCGATCGCGGTGTCGGCGTCATCGCGCCGTGACCACGGAGTGCCGGTGCGCTACCAGGACGGCGGCGAGTGGCACGGCATCGTCTCTGCCGCCGGCCCGGACCGGGTGTCCGGCGGGCAGTGGGACGCGCCGTACGCGCGCGAGTACTTCCGCTGCGTCACGGACCACGGCGCCCTCGTCTGGCTCTTCCGCGACGCGCGCGGGGACGGGTGGTACCTGCACGGCTGGTGGGATTAGCCGCGGATGCACGCTGGTGGTGCGACTGCGAATTGGCCGCGGATGAACGCGGAGGGACGCGGATTAGGGGCGTGGACGCTCCGGCTCCACGTTGTCACCCTGAGGGAGCGCCGCGCCGCGGCGCGACCGAAGGGTCTGGGCTCGTGGCGAGCGGGGCCTCGACGCGCCACGAGCCCAGACCCTTCGCCTGCGGCTCAGGGTGACAACAAGGGCGCGCAGGGCGACGGTGTTGGTCCTACGCCGGGAGCGATCCGCGTTCATCCGCGTAGTTATCCGCGGCCGCCGTTGTGATCCCGGCCGAGGGCTGAATGTCCGCGCCCTACGTGGAGCTCCGCGCGCGGACGGCGTTCTCGTTCGGGGACGGGAGCGTGACGCCGGAGGCGCTCGCGGCGCGGGCGGCGGAGCTGGGCTACTCGGCGTTAGGCGTCACCGACGCCGCCGACCTGGGGGGGGTGGTGCGCTTCGTGGTGGCGGCGCGCAAGTTCGGCGTCCGCCCGGTGGTGGGCGCGGAGCTCAAGGTGGACGGCCGGCCGGCGGCCTTCCTGGCGCGGACCGCCGAGGGGTGCCGCAACCTCGCCGCGCTAGTGACGCGCGCACGTGTGGGCGACCTGGACGACCCCGGGCGCAAGTGGGCGAGCCGCCCCCGCGGCCGGGCGGGGGTGTCGTGGGCGCAGGTGGCCGAGCGGAGCGCGGGGCTCGTGGCGCTCACGGGGCCGGCGTCGGGACCGCTCGCCGCACTCGTCAGGTGCGGGGCGCGCGACGAGGCGGCGCGGCTCTTGGCCGAGTGGCGGGAGCTGTTCGGCGACCGGCTCGCCGTGGAGGTGCAGCTCCACCACGCCGGGGGGAGCGAGGCGGCGCTCGCCGGCGCGCTCGTGGCGCTGGCGGAGCGCGGCGGCGTGCCGTGGGTCGTCTGCCACGAGCCGCGCTACCTCGACGGCGGCAGCCGGCTCGTGCACGACGTGCTGACGGCGCTCCGCCACGGCACGGACGTCGACGGCGCGAGCGCGGGCGGGCTGCTGCACCCGAGCGGCGAGTGGCGCCTCCTGTCGCCGGCGGAGATGGCGCGGCGGTGGGCGGGGCGCGAGCGCGGGCTCGAGGAGAGCGCGCGCATCGCCGCCGAGTGCGACTTCGACCTCGCCTGGCTGCGCCCGCCAATGCCCACGTTCGGCGTGCCGCCGGGCCACACCGACGTCACCTTCCTGCGCGCGTGCGTGGAGGCGGGGGCGCGGGAGCGGTGGGGGGACGAGATCAGCGACGAGCAGCGCGCGCAGCTCGACCACGAGCTCGGCGTCATCAGCCGGCTGGGCTTCGCCGGGTTCTTTCTCGTGATGTGGGACGCGGTGCGCTTCGCCTGCGAGCGCAACATCCTCTGCCAGGGGCGAGGCAGCGCCGCCAACTCGGCGGTCGCGTACTGCCTGCAGGTCACGGCGGTGGACCCGGTGAAGCACGGGCTCCTCTTCGAGCGCTTCCTCTCCGAGGTGCGCATGGACGGGCAGACCGAGGCGCCGGACATCGACGTCGACATCGAGCACGACCGGCGCGAGGAGGTGCTCGACTACGTGTACGACACGTACGGCCGGTCGCGCGCGGCGATCACCTGCATCGTGCAGACGTACGGCGCGCCGAACGCCGTGCAGGACGCGATGCGCGCCTTCGGCTACCCGCCCGAGCTGGCGGTGAAGCTCTCCAAGCGGCTGCACTACTGCGAGCCGTCGGAGGGCGCGGAGCAGTTGCGGGGCGGGCTCGGCGAGCGGTGGGGCCTGCGGGTAGACGACGCGCGCGGGCGGGCGCTGCTCCTCGCGATCGCCGCCTTTGACGGCCTGCCGAGGCTCCGCTCCACTCATGTGGGCGGCTTCGTGCTCTCGTCGGCGGCGCTCGGCGACTACCTGCCGATCGAGCGGACGACGATGGGGCGGACGATCGTGCAGTTCGACAAGGACGACCTGGACATGCTCGGCGTGCCGAAGTTCGACTTCCTCGGCCTCGGCGCCCTGTCCATGGTGCGCCGCGCGTTCGACATCGTCGAGCGGCGCACGGGCGTGCGGCCGTCGATCTACCGGCTCCCCACCGACGACGCCAAGACGTACGACCTGATCGCGCGCGGCGAGACGGTGGGGATGTTCCAGATCGAGAGCCGCGCGCAGATCGCCTCGATCGTGCACACGCGGCCCGAGCGGCTGTACGACCTGGTGGTGCAGGTGGCGCTCATCCGCCCGGGGCCGATCGTCGCCAAGTTCGTGCGCCCGTACACGCGGCGGCGGCGCGGGGTGGAGCGGGTGACGTACGTCGACCCGCGGCTCGCGCCGATCCTGGCGCGGACGCAGGGGATTCCGATCTTCCAGGAGCAGGCGATGGCGATCGCCATCCGGCTCGCCCAGTACCATCCCGCCGAGGCCGACGCGCTGCGCCGCACGATGGGGCACCAGCGGAAGGCGGAGCGGCTGATGGCGGCGCTGGAGGAGCTGCGCGTGCGGCTCGCGCGGCACGGAATGTCCGAGGAGATGGCCGCGCAGGTCGCCGACGACTTGCGCGGCTTCGCGAACTACGGCTTCCCCGAGTCGCACGCGTGGAGCTTCGCACTCATCGCCTACGCGACGGCGTACCTCAAGGCGCACCACCCGGCGGAGTTCTACGCCGGCCTGCTCAACGCCTGGCCGATGGGCTTCTACCAGCCGTCGACGCTGATCCACGACGCGCGGCGGCACGGCGTGGAGGTGCGGCCGCCGTGCCTGCGCGACGGCGACTGGGAGTGCACGGTGGAGGAGACGGCGGACGTCGCGCGACCGGCGCTGCGCATCGGGTGGCGGCAGGTGCGCGGGGTGGGTGGGAAGTCGCTCGAGACGCTCAAGGCGGCGCGCGCCGCCGGTCCGTTCGCGTCGATCGAGGACGTGGTGCGGCGGGCGGGGCTCGTGCGCGTGGACGTGATCAACCTGGCGCGGGCCGGCGCGTTCGGCCGGTGGGAGCCGCACCGGCGGCGGGCCGCGTGGGAGGGGCTGCGTGCGGTGGGCGACGCGCTGCCACTAGCGCCGGCTCGCCCGGCGGGCGACGCGTCGGGCGTGGCGAGCGTGTCTGGAGCGTTAGGCACGTACGCGCCGCGGCCGCTGACGCGGGACGAGCTGGTGTTCCTGGACTACTTCGCGGCCGGCGCGAGCGTGCACGGGCACCCGATGGAGCAGGCGCGGGGGCGGCTCACGGCGGCGGGGGCGCTCACGAGCAAGGAGCTGGCCGAGCGGCGCGACGGGGAGTGGGTGACGGTGGCGGGGCTGGTGACGGTGCGGCAGCGGCCGTCGACGGCGAAAGGGACGATCTTCCTGCTGTTAGAAGACGAGCACGGGTTCGTGAACGTGATCGTGCCGGCGAACATAGTGGAGGCGAACCGGGAGGTGGTGCGGCACGCGGCGGTGGTGGCGGTGCGGGGGCGGTTTCAGAAGGACGGGCTGGAGATGAACGTGGTGGGGGAGAAGTTCAAGGCGCTGGAGGTTGGGCGGATCGCGCATAGTTCGAGGGATTTTCACTGAGTGGGTGGCCGCCCGGCCCAACATGAGATAACGCGGTGGCACGAGAGTGTTAGGCTGCGAGCCGGTGCGGCCGAACACGCTCGCCCGTCCTTACGTGTGCATGGCGCAACGTGCGGTGGATTCCTATGTTGGGGTGCGCCGCGGCTCCGGCCGCGCCCGGCGGGTTAGGCCGCCTAGGTTGCAGCGTTTGAGTATTAGACCGGCAGCCCAATACGCGTTCGGCCGACGGGGAGTGACGCGCGAGCGCCGCAGCGGGTCCGCCCTGCGACTGCTCGTGTCCGACCGGAACTCGTACCCTGAGGTGACCGTGCGCCTGTCTCGTCGTTGGCCCATGAGGCTCCTCGGGGCCGCGCTCCTGCTGCCGGCCGGCTGCTCCGCGGGCACCGGCCCCGCGCCGGCGCTCCGCGTCATGGCGGCGCTCGACCGGCCGCAGGTCGCCGTCGGCGACACCGTGACCATCCTCGTCGAGGCGGTGAACGCCGGCGACCGCGCGCTCCGGGTGCCCGGCGGCGGGGGGGAGGCGTTCCTCGAGGTCCGCGACGCGCGGGGCCGGGTCGTCGAGTTCGGCCGGCGCGTGGGGCCGACCATCATGCTCGGGTACCCGCCGCGCATGCTGGGGCCGGGGGAGCGGCTGAGCGACCGGCCGCGCTGGGCCGGGGAGCTCCAGGCGCCGGCCGGGGCGGTCGCCGCCCCCGGCGTCTACCAGGTGCGCGCGGCGATCCCGGTGGTCGACGGCGACCGACGTGGCTACGCGTACAGCAACGCGGTGGAGCTGCGGCTGACCGCGCCGTAGTCGCGGCCGAACGAAGCGCTGCACCCGACGAGCGCATTTCGGATTGCGGCCGGTGGCCGCATCTTGTGGTAGGCGCTCGCAGGTGAGCTCGGGCGTTAGGTGGCTACGAAGGTGGTACCGAGACGAGGAGGCGGGACGTGCCGCTGCTGCCGTTCGACACCTTCAGCCTTGAAACGCCGCTGGCGCCCGGCGAGGTGCGGGCGCGCCTGGCGGCCGCGGTCGAGCCGAAGCGGCGGCTTCGCCTCGGCGGCGGCCGGTGCCCCTTCGAGGGCGAGGTCGAGGGCGACTCCTTCCGGGTGTCGCGCGTCATCAACTACCGGAACTCCTTCCTCCCGCACGTCCGCGGGCGCGTCGTGCCGGCGGCCGCCGGCAGCCGGATCGAGGGGTCGATGGCGCTGCACCCGGCCGTGCTGGCGTTCATCGCCGTCTGGTGCGGCTTGGTGCTCCTCGTCGGCGTCGGCGTGTGGGGTGCCATGCTGGCCGACGGGCGCTGGCGGCCGGGGGCGCTGGTGCCGCTCGGGATGCTCGCCTTCCTCTGGGCCCTCAGCGCGGGCGCGTTCACCGTCGAGGCGAGGAGGGCGCGCGCGATGCTGGGGCAGATTGTCGCGCCGGCGGGCCCGCGGCACGACGTCACGACTCCGGCCACCTAACATCGCAATGAAGCTGACAAGCGGCCGCGGCGCACCCTGTGGCGCGGGAGCTCCCGCCCGGCCGCTTGCAGCTTATTGCGGGCGTTAGGTTGCATCAACCATCGCGGATGTGCGATGTTGGCCGTTCTCGCGTCGTGACGCGGTCCTGAACCTGTGCACCCGACCGTTGGGCCGCTGCGGGCGCCCGCGTGGCCGCGGGCCTCCGCCGGCAGTATGTTTCGGCACCCCGCCCCTGAGGTCTCCCGTGGCCGACGCCGCCGTCTCCGCCAAGCAGCTCGCCCTCCGCGCCGTCGAGCAACTGCCCGACGATGCCACGCTCGAGGACGTGATGGAGCGCCTGTTCTTCCTGGAGAAGATCGAGCGCGGCCGCGCCGACGTGCGCGAGGGGCGCGCTGTGCCCCACGAGGAGGTCCGAGCTCGCTTCGGGCTCTGAGGCGGCGGGCCGCCCCCGGTGCCCGCCCTCACGCCCGTCGTCTGGTCGGCCCAGGCGCTGGCGGACGTGCAGGAGATCCACGACTACATCGCCCGCACCTCGCCCCGGTACGCGGCCCTCGTGGCGGACCGGGTCGTCGGCGCCGTCGGGCGACTGCGCGACTTCCCGGAGTCGGGCCGGGTCGTGCCCGAGCTGGGGGACCAGGCCGTGCGCGAGGTGATCCACGGGGCGTATCGGATCGTCTACGAGCTCCGGCGGGCCGGGCGGAGGTCCTGACCGTCTTCCGCGGCTCCCGGGCCTTCCCGCCGGACGTCCGGCCAGCGGGGTGAGCCCGCCGACCCAGCGGCCCAACGAGGCGTTGCACCTGCCGAGCGCGCTATTTATTGAGGCGGCGCTGGCGCGCCGCAATCATGAAGAGCGCTCGCAGGTGAGCTTCAGCGTTCGGCGGCGACCGGCTGCCGAGAGCAGGCGTCCAATACGACAACGGGTCGAGGCTAGTGACGCTTCAGCGCGCCCTGCGGCTGGCGCTCGCCGGCGCCGCCCTCGCCTGCGGGCCCGACGAGGCGGATGAGGCGGCGGAGGGCCACGAGTACGACAACGTCCTGGCGTTCGACACGGCGCGCGTCGGGATCGCGACCGCGTCCGACACAGCGTGGCTCACCGTCCAACTCGCCCTGTCCCAGGCGCAGCAGACGCTCGGGCTCATGGAGCGGCGCCACCTGCCGGACACCGCGGGCATGCTGTTCGTGTACGCGGCCACGCAGCCCGACAGCTCGGGGTTCTGGATGTTCCGGACCCGCGTCCCGCTGGACATCGCGTTCGCGGACTCCGCGGGCGTCATCCGCGCCATCCGACCCATGGCGCCGTGCGAGAGCCCCGTGATGGAGGGCTGCCCGACGTACGCCGCGGGCGTGCCGTACCGCCTCGCGCTCGAGGTGAACGGTGGGTACTTCGCGCGGCGCGGGATCGGCCTCGGCGACCAGCTGCTGCTGGACAGCCTCCCGGCCGCGCCGCGCCCGGCGGCGAAGTGACGGCGCTGCATACCACGCCACACTTGCCCGCCGCCGAACGAGGCGCTGCACCTGCCGAGCGCTGTTCGGAGGCGCGCTTCGCGCGCATCTTGTGATAGGCGCTCGCCGGTGAGCGCGGGCGTTCGGCGGACCAGACTCTCGACCACGTCTTGAGAGACATCCATGGACACGGCGATGGAGACCCAGACCGGCGTCGCGCAGACGATCGTCGGAATGGAGCGGGCGGCGCTGGAGCGCTGGGGCAAGGGCGATCCCTCGGGCTTTCTGGAGATCTCCGCCGAGGACGTCGTGTACTTCGACCCGTTTCAACGGCGGCGCCTGAATGGCATCGGGGAGCTGCGCGCGCTCTACGAGTCGATCCGCGGGAAGGTGAGCATCGCACGCTTCGAGTTGATCGATCCGCTCGTGCAGGCGGTCGACGACATGGCCGTGCTGACGTTCAACTATGTCGCCGAGGGGAGTAACGAGGTGACCAGCCGGTGGAACTGCACGGAGGTCTACCGGCGCCAGGTGGGGACCTGGCGGATCGTCCAGACGCACTGGTCCTTCACCCAACCGGACGGTGCGGCGCCATAGGGCAGGAGCCGCCGCCGCAATCATCCGATCCGGCCGCCGCTGAACGCTGGGCGTTCGCCCGCGATCCACGTCTCCCGGGAGGAGGCTCATGCGGCTCGGCAGCAGGTGGGCACGGCTCGCCACCGGCGCGGCGCTCGGGGGCTGCGTGGCCCGCCCGGCGCCGGGGCCCGCGCGGGCCCCGGCGCCCCGGCTCCTCGGCCCCGTGGCGGCGCCCGCCTACCCGCCGCCGCTCCAGGCGGCCGGCGTCGCGGGCTCCGTCCTGCTCGTCGGCTCGCGGGCCGGACCCGGGCGCCAGAATCTCGGTAGCGCCGGCCCCGTAGGGCTGGTGGCACCGTGCGCCCATCGCGCGGTGCGCTCGTTCTCCCGCTCCGGAGGGCCGCATGGATCCCCGATCCGCCAGGGACGTCCCACCGTCCACGAGCCGGCTGCCCCTCTGGGCCGGTGTACTACTCCTCGCCCTGGGCCTGCTCGGCCACCTCTACGCGGCGCACGCCACTGGCGGGAGCCGGGTGGCCTACACGCACCACGTGCTGGGCTTCTTCCTCATCCTGCTCGTCACCGGCGGCCTCATCGCGGGCCTTGGCTGGCGCTTCTGGCGATCCCGGTCGGCGCTCGCCGTGTTAGCGATCGGCGTCGTCCAAGCGCTGTTCGGGTTGTGGGTCGCGGCTGCCCCCGTGCGCGCGGCCGCCGGCCCGTGACCCGGCGCGAGGGCTGAGCGACCAAGGACATCGGTAACGCTTTAGTCTGAGGACATCGGTAACAGTCGGCGGGGATTGCGACTCGTGGTGCCGTACTGATCACTGATCGACGATGCGGAGCAGGCGCTCCTCGAAGCGTCCGAGCTTGAGGGGGCCAAAGTACACCTGCCACACGCCATCCGCGATCTCCTCGAAGGCGATGTATTCCTCGGCGAGGACGTGGCTCACGTTCACCCAGTGGTTGTGCCACCGCACGCCGCCGTTGCGGCTCACGCGGCGCACCTCGCAGTGGGCCGCGTACTCGAGCGGCGGGAGCCGCGTCGGGTAGGGGCGCGGGGACGGCAGGTAGTGGCTCGCGGGCGTCGCCTGGCCGAGGGCCTCGTGGGGCCGCGTGTCGTTGTACTCGGCCCGGAACGCGTCGAAGCGCCGCTGCTGCGAGCGGGCGTGTGCCTCGGGCGGCCGCGTCGCCTCCGCCTTCAGCGTCCGGTGCATGCGCTCGTGCCGCCCGTTCTGCTGCGGCGAGCTCGGCTCGATGAGGTCCGGCAGGGGTCTGGCAGGACGCCGAGCCGCACCCACCAGACGCTCAGCGCGGAGAACCGCCCGAGCGCGATGGTGGCGAACGGCACGCCGTTGTCACTCCGGATCCGCCCGGGCAGGCCGCACTCGCGGAACAGCCGCTCGAACACGGGGCGGGCGCCCGCGGTCGCGGTCGAGGGGAGCGCGCGGCACGCGAGCAGGTAGCGCGAGTACCCGTCGGCCACCGTGAGCGGTCAGGAGTCTCCCTACTCGATACCTGCATCCCGCCGACAGACGACGGGCGCCCTGCGGACGATCTTGGGGCGGGTCCGCGCGACAGGCGCGGGCGGCACCGAGGAGGGCGCGATGACGACGATTCGGATGGCCCAAGGCGGCGGCCGGACGTTGGCGCCGCCGGTTCGGGGCGGGAGCATAGTACGACAGGTCTTGCTCGCGTGCGGCATTCTCTCGTCACTGCTCTACGTCGCCACCGACGTGCTCGGGGGAATGCGATACCCAGGGTACAGCTTTACCTCCCAGGCGATCAGCGAGCTGATGGCGATCGGCGCTCCGTCGGAAGCCTTCGTCGATCCGCTGTTCATCACGTACGGCGTGCTCGCGCTGGCCTTCGGCGTGGGCGTTTTTCTGGAAGGAGCCGGCCGAAGCCGCGCCTTGCGGACCGCGGGAGCCCTGCTGAGCGGATACGCGGTCGTCGGCTTCGCGGGGCCTACCGTCTTCGAGATGCACCAGCGCGGTGCTGGCGGCGCGGATGGAGATGCCCCGCACATCGTCCTCACGGGTGCGCTCGTATTGCTCACGCTCCTCGCCATGAGCTTCGGGGCGTTCGCTCTCGGCAAGCGGTTCCGCATCTTTTCGTTCGCGACGCTCCTGACACTCATCGTGCTGGGCGCGCTGACGGCCCCCTACGGCGCCCGACTGGCCGCCGGGCAGCCCACGCCAGGCTTCGGGATTGTGGAGCGCATCCTCATCTACTCCTCCCTGCTCTGGGTGGCGGTGTTGGCCATCGCGCTCCTGCGGCGTCCATCGCATCGCGGCGCAACCGCAGCACCCCTGACAGCGACGACTCACGTCGATGGGTTCGTCGCTCCAGGCTTCGAGGAGGTGCGCGCCGAGTTCGAGCGCAACTTCGCCGAGCGCGGCGAGATCGGCGCCGCCGTCGCGGCGTACTGGCGCGGCGAGAAGGTCGTCGACCTGTGGGGCGGTCGCCGCACGCCCGAGGGCGACGCGCCGTGGAACGAGGACACGATGGTCGTCGTCATGTCCACCACCAAGGGCCTCGCGACGATGACACTGGCCGTGGCGAACGCGCGCGGCTGGCTCGACTACGACGCGCCGGTCGCGCGCTACTGGCCCGAGTTCGCGCAGAACGGCAAAGGCGCGATCACCGTGCGCCAGCTCCTCGGGCACGAGGCGGGGCTCGTCCTGCTCGACGAGGAGCTGACGATCGAGAAGCTGCGCGACCTCGACTACGTCGCGCGCCTGCTCGCGCGCCAGAAGCCGGCGTGGCCGCCGGGGACGCGGCACGGCTACCACGCGATGACGGTCGGTTTCTACATGCAGGAGCTCATCCGCCGCGTCGACCCGGCGCACCGCACGCTCGGACGGTTCTTCCGCGAGGAGATCGCCGTGCCACTGGGCCTGGAGTTCTACGTCGGGCTACCGCCCGAGATCCCCGACAGCCGCCTGGCGAAGGTCAAGCCCTTGTCCGCGGCACGTGCGATGCTGGCGCTGACGCATTCAACCCCTGAGCTGCTCGAGAGGGTGCTCTGGCCGTGGTCGCTGCTTCGCAGGTCGCTGGCGATCCCCGCTGACGTCGACTTCAACGATCGGCGCAGCCTCGAGGTGGAGCTTCCGGCCGGCAACGGCGTCGGCAC
>Ga0307416_100002480_pt1 | contig 10613 bp, 5 predicted proteins | sample DK1Cmetagenome_2_FD_203821 | JGI IMG/M metagenome (GOLD analysis project Ga0307416, IMG submission 203821) | Maize rhizosphere microbial communities from greenhouse at UC Davis, California, United States - DK15-C-3 | ecosystem: Host-associated > Plants > Roots > Rhizosphere > Soil | place: USA...
GGCCACGGAGTCGGCCCGCACCGCGAGATCCTTGCGGCCCGCGTTCTCGAATGCCTTGGCGGCCCCGCCGTACACCACCGCATACAACTGCAGAATCGAGCCCGATGGACGGTCTACCCAGCCTCGGGGACGATCGCGAGCAGCGGCCGGCCAACGGTAAACGTCCCACAGGAGCTTCTCCGTCCGAGGCACATCGAGGTATCCGAGACTCGGGCTCAGCACGATCGAATCGGTTGCGGTGACCGGCTTCGGCATGAGCTTGCGGACCAGACCCTGAGATACCAGGTACGGGCTCAGCCCCAGTGTCTGGTCGGGGTACCCGCCGTCACTCCAGCTGAAAAAGATGGGCCGCTTGCCCATGTTGTCCCGAATCAGAAAAATCGTGGCCAGATCCTGCAGCATCATGATGTCCTGACCGAATGCAATCTTCAGACTGTCGAAGGTCACTCCACCATTCTCCGGCACCTGCATCGCCTCTGGCAGACTGTCCAGCTGAGCAGTGGTCAAGCTGAACACGGGCTCTTTCGGGTGAGGCCAGGCAGATCTGGTACTGGAGCCACTCAGAGAATCGGTGAGCGGAACGCCTGACTCCGCGGGTTGCGGCTTCCAGAGCGATGCTGCCTCTGCTGGATCGAAGATAGGAGTCTGACGGCGCTGCAGCTGTCGCAGGTGCCACCGAGTGTTCATCAATGACAGATTGGCGAGCGTCACATCACGACGGATGCCTTCGACCTCCTGGGCATACCAGAGAGGGAATGTGTCGTTGTCGCCGGCCGTGATCAGGATGCCGTACGGCTCCACCGACTGCAGCATGTCGTGCGCGAAGTCCCGGGCCAGCGTCTCATCCGCTCGGCTCGCCGTGACTCGATTGCCCAGGAGGGGTATCAGCGCGAGTGCCAGGACCGGACTGGCCGCTGCCCATCGGCTCGCACCAGTGCCACGATCTCGGAGAAACGCCACGATGGTACTCATGAGCGCTCCGAACCCGAGCGCCACAAAGGCACCGAACACGGCGAACGAGCCGATGAAGAAGTAGTCACGCTCACGAACTTCTCGCGGCAATTCCTCTCCCGGGTACTGAGAGAATCCGTACTTGAAGTTCATGTAGTACACCAGACCGGCCGAGAGCGTGCCCAGCAACGCCAGGGCCGCTACGCCTGCGCGGCGGTCGCTCTTCCACAGCGACCAGAGACCGCCCAGTCCGAGCAGTGTAAAGAGGAAGGTGGCAATGCGGGCCAGCCCTCCCCAATCCTTCGCGAACTGCCAGGAGTAATACTGCCAGAAGTTGGCGAGCTGCGCGGGAAAGGTGGCCTGCCGCTCCGTCAGCGGAGGCTTTCCGTACTGCACCCGGTTCAGGACATCCTGCAGCGCCTGGCTCAGGAAGCCAACCGGCTCCCCTTCGTTGATCGGCGGGAACTGCCCGGCCCGCATCGGCAGCCACAGATAGTTCAGAGAGATGCCGACGATCACCGCCGTGAGGCCGAGGTAAACCAGAGGATCCCGGGGTGTTTTCCACAGCGCGTAGCCGACCACTCCCAGCGTCACGACAATGAGCGGCAGCTGCAGAGTCCCACCGAGAACCATGTCCGTCCACTTGCCAGTGACGGCCAGCAGCAAAGCCCAGAAGGTCACCACCGCCCAGGGCCGCAGGACGGTGCGCCAGTCGGTCCACAGCACATAGACCGCGAGGGCAGGGAGCGCGAGCACTCCCATCAGGTGATTGGTTGACGTGAGCGCCATCACATAGGCGATGAGCACCAGCCACCGGTCGCGGTGGGTGCCCGGTTCGTCATCGCCCCAGCGAACCACCAGCCACATGACCACGGCGATCGACAGGAGCGACAGGGTATACACCTTCTCGTTGACGGTCGACTGATTCCATACCGTCCATGAGGTGGCGCCGACGAGAATTCCTGCGAAGGCGGCCGCGTACCTGCTCCACCGGTGCGGGACGACCCCTCTGAGCCAGCGCTCTGCTACCAGGAACCACAGACCTGCCGACGCCGCACTGGTCACCGCGGCGAAGAGATTAATCCGCACTGCGTACGAAGCGGCCAGCGGTATCAGACCGAATACGTGGGCCAGAATGACGAAGAGAGGATTGCCGGGTGGGTGCGGGATGCCGAGCACTTTGGCCGCTGCGATGTACTCGGACGTATCCCAGAATGCCGTCGTCGGCGCCAGCGTTGCAAGATAGATCGCGAAGACGATAGCCGCAGTCAGTGCCGCCCAGAGGTAGGGTGGCTTCTCAGGGTACGTGGTGGGTTGGACCTGCTCACTTCTCACTTCTCACCTCTTTAGTGTCGGAATTGCCGCTTCCCGGTCATGACCATGGATGCGCCCGCCTTATCCGCTGCCTCGATGACCTCGGCGTCACGTACGGAGCCACCCGGCTGGATGATCGAGGCGACTCCCGCGGCGGTGGCCTGCTCCACACCATCCGCAAACGGGAAGAAAGCATCCGAAGCGAGCACGCTGCCGGCAACAACATGGTTCTGCTGACGCGACTTGTGGACCGCCAGAACGACGCTGTCTACTCGGCTCATCTGTCCGGCCCCAATGCCGATAGCGGCCTCATCCCGCGCGAGCAGAATCGCGTTGGACTTGACGGCAGCTACTGCGGCCCAGGCGAACCGCAAGTCATTCCACTCCCGCTCGGTGGGCTGGCGCTTCGTCACCACCTTCCAGTCCTGCTCCGAGGCATCGAACTGGAACTGGTCCTGGACCAGGAAGCCACCGCGTACCCGTTTGTAGTCCAGCGCACCAGCACCCTTGCTGAGCGGAAGCTCGACGACCCGGAGTTGCTTCTTGGCCTGGAAGATCGACAGCGCTTCGGCGTGGAACGATGGGGCCACCACCACTTCCACGAACAGATCGGCCATCGCGGCCGCTGTTGCCCGGTCTACCACTGTGTTGAACGCCACGACAGAGCCGAAGGCGGATATCGGATCGGTGGCCCGCGCTCTCCGGAATGCCTCCACTGCCGATCCGGCCACCGCTACGCCACATGGCGTGGTGTGCTTGATGATGGCGCAGGCCGGCCGGCTGCTCCAGCATGCCACCGCCGACATAGCAGCGTCGATGTCCAACAGGTTATTGAACGAGAGCTCCTTGCCCTGCCGTTGGGTAAGGTCTCGCATGCCCCTCGGCTCCTCGGTCACGTACAACGCCGCCCGCTGCTGAGGGTTTTCGCCGTATCTCAGCGCCTGCATCTGCTCCATGGCCAGACCAAGTCTTCGAGGGAGGCCCTCCTCGCTCGGAGTCAAGTAAGCCGCGACGGCCGCGTCATAGTCGGAGGTATGGGTAAACACTTTCGCCGCGAACTCTCTCCGAATCTCCGGCGTGAGCCCGCCCCGTCGCAGCAGCTCCAGAACGACCGGGTAATCCGTCGGATCTACCACCGGCAGGACCGACTCATAGTTCTTGGCTGCCGAACGGAGCATGGAAGGCCCGCCCACATCGATGTTCTCCAACGCATCCTCCAGAGATGCACCTTTCTGCGCAATCGTCGCCTGGAACGGGTACAGATTCACGGCCACGAGCTCAATTGGCGTGATTCCCTGTTCGCGCAACGCTGCTACATGCGCCGTGAGATCGCGACGAGCCAACAATGCGGCGTGAATGGCAGGGTGTAAGGTCTTGACCCGGCCATCGAGCAGCTCCGGGAAGCCGGTGACCTTACCGACTTCCATAACGGGAATCTCGGCAGCTCGTAAGGAGGCCGCGGTGCCGCCGGTGGAGATGATCTCCCAACCCAGCTCGCTGAGCGCCTGGGCAAAGGACACCACCCCGCGCTTGTCGCTTACGGAGATCAGCGCTCTAGGCATGAGACAGTTTGGAGTCAGGAGTCGGGAGGCAACGATCCGAGATCCGGAGCCGGAGATGTGATCCTGGTCCGCCCAGCGACCCGATCATGAACGATCCCTCAGAGATGCGCCGGGATTCCCGGCGGGAGTGCCCGACTCCTGACTCTCGACTCCCGGCTCGTGCAGTGAAACCGGATGCCCCGCATGCGCTGCAGCAAGGACCGCGGCGGGTAGAAGCCGGTGCTCGGCCTCGAGCACACGAGCGGCGAGGCGCTCGGGGGTATCGTCTTCCCGTACCGGAACTCTGGATTGGGCGAGGATTGGTCCCCTATCGTACGCTTCATCCACTAGATGAACGGTGACTCCTGTCTCCCGGGCACCACTGGCAAGCACCGCACGATGCACCCGCTGTCCATACATACCCTTGCCACCAAATGCGGGTAGCAGGGAAGGGTGGGTATTCATGATGCGCGCGCGATACGCCGCCACCACGCCTGCGGGTACCAGCTTGAGATAGCCGGCAAGGACCAGAAGGTCGATTTCCTTCTCGTGTAGTGCCTGCAGCCACTCTTCAGGAGCCGCGGGATCAGCAAGCACCGCGACAGGTATGCCGCGGCCCCGGGCATGCTCGAGACCCGGCGCTTCAGCCTTATCCGTGATCACCAGCACGATCTCGGCAGGTCCATCAGTCTCCAGGGCCCGGAGCAGAGCCTGGAGATTGCTGCCGCGACCCGAGATGGCCACGGCTATCCTCATGGTCATGGCCGGGGAAGGTAATGGGAGGCGGGAGTCAGGAGCTAGGACTGCTGATCGAGGAGGAGATCGACGGCGCCGCGCAGGTCCGGTGCGTGAGCAAACCTACGTGCATTCTCATCCTTAGACTCGGAACGGCTGTGCACCAGAATCCCATGCGCGCCGAATGCTTCCGCCGGCAAGACATCGCGCACCCGATCTCCCACCCACCAGCTGCCCGGAAGATCGATATCGAATTGCTCGGAGGCCTGGCGATACAGCAGCACGCCTGGCTTGCGACAGTCACATGGCCCAGTGAGCTCGGGCAGGTGAGGACAGAAGTAGTGCGCATCAAGGTGCGCGCCCTCGGCTTGTAACAGCGCATCGACCCGCTGCTCGGTCTGCTGATACTCGTTTCGGGAAAGAATTCCGCGGGCGATTCCCGACTGGTTGGTAGCTACGATGACGAGGAATCCAGCCTCGTTCAGCCGCCTGATGGCGTCGGCCGCGCCAGGGAGTAGGCGCACATGATCGGGATTGCGCAGGTACCCGGCATCTTCGATGATGGTGCCATCCCGATCGAGAAAAACAGCGCGACGGCGAGGCGGCCCGCCGGCCGTGGTCACGAAGCGAGTGCCAGCTGGATCGCCGCGACGACGGTGGGGAAGCTGTCTTCCGGGAGGGTACGAGGGTCGAGTATGACTCTATCTTCGGCTACCCTGGCCACGACGGACGGATCACCGAGGCGAAGGCGAAGCGCAAGCCCGTCGGGGCCGAGCGGCCCGGCATTGAGGGTGACGAGGGTAGTCGGCAGAACCGCTCCTGGAAATGCCCCGCCGCCCACCGCGGACTCACCCGGCTGAGTGCTTGGGTCGAGGGCAGTCGGGCACATGCCTGCAAGATGCTCCGCACGCTGCGCCAATACCCTGCTGTCGACTGTGAGCATTGCCAGCACCGGAATCGAGTGCACTGCCGCATCCTCGTCCTCGTAGACGCGGAGAGTGGCGGCTAATGCGGCGAGCGTCAGCTTGTCCGCGCGAACGGCGCGGGCGATCGGATTCCCGCGGCACCGTCCGACCAGGTCTTGCGCTCCAACGATGCAGCCTGCCTGAGGCCCTCCGAGCAGCTTGTCTCCACTGAACACAACGAGCCCGGCGCCGGCGCCGAGAGCATCGGTCACGCGGGGCTCGCCGGTGAGTCCCCACCGAGACAAGTCGGGAATGAGACCACTGCCGACATCATAGATGTAGGGAATTCCGGCGCGCGCCGCCAAGGCGGCCAGCTTTTGCGGAGCGGGTGATGCGACAAATCCACGCTGCTCGAAGTTCGAACGGTGAACGGTAAGAATGGCTGCGACGCCGCCACTGAGACTACTCTCGTAGTCTTCCAGGTGAGTGCGGTTCGTGGTTCCCACCTCGCGCAGCTTGGCACCACTCCGGGCCATTATATCCGGAATCCGGAACGAGCCGCCGATTTCGATCAGCTCGCCTCGAGAGATAAGAACTTCCTTCCCTTCGGCGAGTGCATTGAGGGCCAGGAGTAGCGCCCCGGCCGCATTGTTGACCACCAGCCCGTCATCGGCACCAGTCACCGACTGAAGAAGTGACCGGCAGTGATCGGAACGGCTGCCGCGTGTTCCCGAGGAGAGATCGAACTCGAGGTTGCTGTAGCCGCCGGCCACCTGAAGCATCGCCTGAGTGGCGGCATCCGCTAAAGGTGCGCGGCCAAGATTGGTATGCAGCACGACACCAGTCGCGTTCAGCACCCGCCGGAGCTCGGGGCCGGTGCGCCGCGCCAGCCGTTCACGGATATCCTCGTTCCAGTCGTCGGGCGGTCCTGCCCGCCGAGTACGGGCGGCTTCGATGGATTCCCGCACCGCGGCCAGGACAGCTGCGCGAGGGGCGATGTCGAGGAGCTGCTGAACCGCCGTCTGGTGCATGAGGCGGTCCACTGAGGGCAGCTGCCTTCTCGGATCGGTCACTTGCGGCGGGGATTCGAGACCGGTTTTCGAGGCCGGACTCGCGATGTGTCTCGTGCAGGCGTGCGCATGCTGTCCGGAGGTGTTCGAGCTCCCGCGCCTGGCCTTCGGGTCCTCACGCCGGCAGTATCCGATGTGTCTGCCTTCGGTGCTTCCGGCACGGCCACCACGCCCACCGCGGTTCCGGGCACACCGGTCACATTCCTGACGCCACGAACCTCCAGGGCCAAACGCGATCCCGGCTTCCAGGGACGCGGCACCCGAACGACCAGCTTGTCGTTCAGAGGCGGCCGCGACGCCTTAACCACTGCTGCGGGCGCCCGCCCTCGTGGTGCAGGGGTTCTCCGTCCTACTCGAGTGGTGTCTCGCGGCGCAGCGGAGTCCGCTGGTGCCGCGGAATCTCCCGGTGTCGGCCGCCGGCCATGCAGGCTGTCGTCCAGCGGCTGCGGGAGTATCGATGACACGGGCACCGGCGTCGAATCCGGAAGCAGGCGGAGGCTCACGTCTCGAGTACCGAGGCGCTGTCTGGGATCCAGCTTTTGAGAGAACGTGACAGTTGCCTTGACGCTGTCATCCACAACTACCGTCTGGATCCGCGGCGGGGTCGTGTCGTGTACAAAGGTCCACAACTCGCCCACGGCGGTCTTTCCTCGAGCGACGCTTGCCGTCGCGAACGCTTCACGCGGATCGAGTGTGTGGTCGTTATCCTGGTCGAGGACTCCGCTCACACTGTAGTCACCCTGCGGCAGGGGTCCCAGAGAGAAGCGCCCACTCGAATCGGCGACTCCGCGATAGTGAAGACTGTCAGGCAATAACGAAGCGATGATCAGGGCCTCTGCGGCTGGGCGGCCCGTGCTCCAGTCCAGGACCTGGCCGTCGAGTGTCATATCTGGGCGAGGCGCTCCGGTGCTGAAGGTTATGGTCCTGCCTTCTTCGCTGCGATTACTCCGGAGGTCGGTGACACCCGGCAGAAGCTCCACCCGGTAGACGCGGTTGGGTCGCCAGCCCTCGCTGGGACGAACGGTGATCCGGTTACGCCGCCAGCGGACTTCAGGGACACGACTGCTGGGTGAGAGAATGACCAGCTTTTCAAGCCCGCCCGTTCCTTCGCCGCGATTGGGCGAGCCCCCCTCTGAGACGACTTCATCGAAGACGAACTCGGCAGAACCATCGAACTCGGGGAGACGTGCAAAGGAGTCGGGCCGGGTAGCGATGAGCCGAGGTGGAGCGGGGTCGGGGGGACCACCGGGGGGAGGCTCGATGCGGGCGCAGGCGGGAAGGACGGAGAGGACGGGCAAGACGGGAAGGAGGAGCCTGATGCGACGCATGAACTCTCCCGTCCTCTCCGTCCTTCCCGTCTTTCCCGCCCTCATGAACACCCCAGCAGCTCGCGCTTCTTCACCAGCACGTCGGTCTGTTCCTTCCAGGCGGTCAGCTTCTGCCGCTCGCGCTCGACCACGTCGCGCGGGGCACGCGCCACGAACTGCTCGTTTCCAAGCTTCTTCTCCTGACTCTCGACCAGCCGCGACAAGCGATCTACTTCCGAGCCCAGTCTGCCACATTCCCGGCCGACATCGATGGCGTCTCCGAGCGGGACGAAGACTGCACTTCCGTCCGAGAGCACGCCGTGCCCACCGACCCGCTCGCGGTTCTCACCGAGAGTGAGGGTGGAGAGTTTGGCCAGCCGTGTGATGGTGCTTCGCTCCTGCTCCAGTGCCACTGCGGTAGACCGGTCGTTGCCGGTTACCACAGCTCGAATGACTTGCCCGGGCTGAATTCCGTATTCGGCCCGGATTGTCCGAATCGCTCCGATCAGCTCCTGCACGAGACCGAACTCACGCAGTGCGACAGGGTCGTGTGCCCGAGGGTCCGGGCGGGGCCACGGGGCAACTGAAATGGAAGCCTTTTCCGACCTTCCGGGAAAGCGGCGCCACAACGCTTCGGTAATGAACGGCATTACCGGGTGCAGTAATCTCAGCGCCACGTCAAAGGTCTGGGTCACAACCGCGCGCGCCACGTCACCGCCGGGCTGTTCGCCATAGAGACGAGGCTTGACCTGTTCGATGTACCAGTCGGCTAGATCGCTCCAGATGAAGCGATAGATGGCACCTGCTGCTTCATTTAGCCGGAACCGTTCGTACGCCTCGGTGGCTTCGACCACAGTCGCGTCGCAGCGCGCGATGATCCAGCGATCCGCCAGGGTGAGCTCTTCCCGCCGTATAGCCGCCTGGTTGGCTCCGGCGAGCGGTCTGGGCGCGCCTTCGAGATTGGAGAGAATGAAACGGCCGGCGTTCCAGAGCTTGTTCGCAAAATTCCGGGCCGGGGCGAACGTGGACTCCAGATCCTCTGGATCCAGAATGACATCAGTGCCCACCGACATTCCAGAGATCAGCGAGTAGCGTAGCGCGTCCGCGCCGTAGCGCTCCACCACCTCCAGCGGATCTATTCCGTTGCCGAGCGACTTGGACATTTTGCGATGCTGGGTATCCCGCACCACTCCATGCAGATAGATGCGGGTGTAGGGCGCCTCACCCATGAAGTAGAGTCCCGACATGATCATCCGTGCCACCCAGAAGAAGAGAATGTCGGGTGACGACACGAGAGTGTGGCCGGGGTAATACGTCTCGAGATCGGGTGTGTTGTCCGGCCAGCCAAGGCTGGAGAAAGGCACCAGCCAGGACGAAAACCAGGTGTCGAGAACGTCATCATCTTGACGTACGGCGCCGCCGCAGCCCGGACAGGTGCTGAGATCTGTTCGGCTCACGCTGGTTTTGCCGCAGCGGGCATCATCGCAGTACCAGACTGGTATACGGTGACCCCACCACAGCTGCCGCGAGATGCACCAGTCGCGGATGCTCTCCAGCCAGACGGTATAGTCCTCCCCCCTGCGCTCCGGCACGAATCGAATAGTGCCGTTGCGGTACGCCGCCAACGCTGGGCGCGCGAGCGGCTCCATCCGCACGAACCACTGGTCGGAGAGGCGCGGCTCGATAACAGTGTTGCACCGGTAGCAGTGCCCAACCGCGTGACGGTGCTGTTCGACGCGCTCGAGCAGGCCGGCGCTCTCGAATTCCGCGACGACCAGCCGGCGAGCCTCGTAGCGGTCCAGCCCCTGAAAGCGATCGGGAGCGGCCAGGCTGATCCGTGCCTCCGGCGTCAAGACATCTATGGTCGGTAGCTTATGCCGCCGGCCGATCTCGAAGTCGAGCGGATCATGTGCCGGGGTAACCTTCACGGCACCCGAACCGAATTCGGGATCGACCGCTTCGTCTGCCACCACGGGGATCCTCCGGTCCACCAGCGGGAGCAGCACCTCTCGTCCAATCAGTGCACGATAGCGATCATCTTCGGGATGGACGGCCACGGCCGTGTCGCCCAGCATCGTCTCCGGCCGCGTGGTTGCAACGATCAGGTGGCCACCGTCGGCCAACGGATACCGCAGGTGCCAAATCCGGCCGTCCACCTCCTCCTTCTCCACTTCCTCATTTGAAAGCGCGGTGAGGCAGCGAGGGCACCAGTTAATGATGTAGTGGCCCCGGTAGACCAATCCCTGCTCGTACAGGCGCACGAAGGTTTCGCGCACGGCCCGCGAGAGCTCTTCATCGAGGGTGAAGTAGGTGCGCGACCAGTCGGCCGAGCTGCCGATCGCCTTCAGCTGGTCGAGGATCACCGCACCGGTCTCGCGGACGTGCGCCCACACCCGTTCCACGAAGGCATCGCGACCGAGATCGAATCGGGTGAGTCCTTCATGCGCCAGTAGGCGTTCCACCACATTCTGGGTGGCGATGCCCGCGTGGTCCGTGCCCGGAACCCACAAGGCTCGGCGCCCCCGCATCCGCTCGAAGCGAATGAGGACGTCCTGAACGGTATTGTTGAGTCCGTGGCCCATGTGCAGCACCGCCGTCACGTTTGGTGGCGGCATCTGGATCACGTAGGGCTCGCCCGGACCCGGCGCATGGGCCTCGGGCGCGAATAGTCCCCGCTCGGTCCACCAGCGGTAGAGCTCGGACTCGATCGAAGTTGGATTGTATTGCGGAGCGAGCGGCTCGCTCATGCGCTCTGGTCGGTCGCGCGCTTGGAGCCGGGGATGATCCTGT
>Ga0307416_100002481_pt1 | contig 10612 bp, 9 predicted proteins | sample DK1Cmetagenome_2_FD_203821 | JGI IMG/M metagenome (GOLD analysis project Ga0307416, IMG submission 203821) | Maize rhizosphere microbial communities from greenhouse at UC Davis, California, United States - DK15-C-3 | ecosystem: Host-associated > Plants > Roots > Rhizosphere > Soil | place: USA...
AGCAGCATGGCCTGACCCGAAACGGTTTCTTATCCGCGCTGACCGAGGTCAGAGGACACCAGCGGGTCACCTCGGCGACGCCGGAGGGGACGTACGAGGCACTCGGAAAGTATGGTCGTGATCTTGTTGCCGAGGCAGCCGCTGGGCGGCTGGAGCCTGTGATCGGGCGGGACGCCGAGATTCGTCGGACGATCCAGATCTTGTCCCGCAAGACCAAGAACAATCCCGTGCTCATCGGTGAGCCTGGCGTCGGAAAGACCGCGATTGTCGAAGGCCTGGCGCAGCGGATCAACAACGGAGATGTGCCGGAAGGACTGCGTGACAAGACCGTCTTCGCCTTGGACTTGGGCGCGCTGGTGGCGGGGGCGAAATATCGCGGGGAGTTTGAGGAGCGCCTCAAGGCCGTGCTCAACGAGGTGAGTAGTGCGGAGGGCCGCATCCTGCTGTTCGTCGACGAGCTGCACAACGTCGTGGGCGCGGGTGCCGCCGAAGGTGCCATGGACGCCGGCAACATGCTGAAGCCGATGCTGGCTCGCGGCGAGCTGCACATGATCGGCGCCACCACTCTTGACGAATATCGCACCCACATTGAGAAGGACGCGGCTTTGGAGCGCCGGTTCCAGCCTGTCCTGGTTGACGAACCGAGCGTTGAGGATGCGTTGTCGATCTTGCGCGGGCTGCGGGAACGTCTCGAGGTCTTCCACGGAGTCAAGATCCTCGACGGCGCGCTCGTTGCCGCAGTGACGTTGAGCCACCGCTACATCACCGACCGCTATCTGCCGGACAAGGCAATTGATCTTGTCGATGAGGCGTGTGCCATGCTGCGCACCGAAATCGACTCCATGCCTGCCGAGCTTGATGAGCTGACGCGGCGGGTGAGGAGGATGGAGATCGAAGAGGCAGCGCTGGCTCAGGAGGATGACGCTGCCAGCAAGGCTCGGCTCGAAGCGCTGCGCCGGGAACTGGGGGACGCGAGAGCTGAGGCCGACGCGATGCGGGCCCGTTGGGAGGCGGAGCGTACGTCGTTACGAGAGGTCCAGTCGTTGCGGGAAGAGCTGGAGCAGGTCAGGCATGAGGCGGAGCAGGCTGAGCGGGACTATGACCTGAACCGTGCCGCCTCACTGCGGCACGGCAAGATCCCTGAGTTGCTGCGGCGGCTGGAAGCTGCGGAGGAACGGCTGTCAAGCAAACAGGGAGATCATCGGCTGCTGCGCGAGGTAGTGACCGCCGATGAGATTGCCGCGATCGTGTCGCGGTGGACCGGCATTCCGGTGACGCGGCTGCAGGAGGGTGAGCGTGAGAAGCTGCTGCGCATCGACGAGGTGCTGCACGAGCGGGTTGTTGGTCAGGACGAGGCGGTCCAGCTGGTGGCCGACGCGATCATCCGGGCTCGGTCCGGTATCAAGGATCCACGCCGGCCAATCGGCTCGTTCATCTTCCTCGGCCCGACCGGCGTCGGGAAGACCGAACTTGCCAAGGCACTTGCGGGGGCCCTCTTCGACACCGAGGAGAACATGATCCGCATTGACATGAGCGAGTACCAGGAGCGGCACACCGTGAGCCGGCTGGTCGGCGCCCCTCCTGGGTATGTCGGCTATGAGGAAGGCGGCCAGCTGACTGAGGCGGTACGCCGCAAGCCGTACTCGGTGATCTTGCTCGACGAGATCGAGAAGGCTCATGTCGATGTGTTCAACACGTTACTCCAGGTTTTGGATGACGGGCGTCTTACCGACTCGCACGGTCGTACCGTCGACTTCCGCAACACCGTGGTGATCATGACCTCCAATATCGGATCGGAATACCTGATGCAGGGGGTGACTGCCGATGGTGAGATCAAGGAGGATGCGCGCAACCTGGTGATGGGTGCACTGCGGAACCACTTCCGGCCGGAGTTCTTGAATCGGGTGGACGAAATCGTGCTGTTCAAGCCGCTCACGCTCGCCGAGATCGAAGAGATCGTGGACCTGCTCCTCAATGATCTTCGTACCCGGCTCCTAGAGCGCCGGATCACCCTCCAGATCACTGAGCCGGCCCGGCGCTTCATTGCTGATCAAGGATTCGATCCGGCGTACGGGGCGCGGCCGCTGCGGCGCTTCATTGCTCGGGAGGTGGAGACTCGGGTGGCCAGGGCCTTGTTGCGGGGTGATCTTCCTGACGGTGGAGTGATCTCGGTCGACGTGGTGGACGGTGAGCTTACTGTGGTAGCCGGGAGTGGACCGTCGCCAGAAGAGAGGGCAGCTGCATGAGCGCGAACGTGGAGAATTCCGCGACGCAGATTGTGGAGTGCTCCAACTGTCACACCAAGAACCGCGTACCCTCCGTGGCCCATGGCGTACCGCGCTGCGGAAAGTGCCACGAGCCGCTGCGTTGGGTGGTCAACGCGACTGACGCGGATTTCGCGACTGTTGTGGAAGCCGCGACCGTCCCAGTGCTGGTGGACATCTGGGCGCCATGGTGCGGGCCGTGCCGGATGGTGAGTCCGGCGCTGGAGCAACTCGCGGGCGAGTTTGCCGGCCGGATGAAGCTGGTCAAGGTCAACGCCGACGAGTCACCGGCGGTGGGTCAACGGTTCGAGGTGCTGGCGATCCCGACACTCCTGCTTATCGATCATGGAGAGGTGATCGATAAGCAGGTGGGCGCCGCTCCGGTCTCGCACCTTCGGTCGTGGGTTACATCGAAGCTCGATCTCGCTAAGTGACGTCTGGTCTGGACATCTTGCTCGTTTGGTGGACAACGTGTGCCTCTGGACCGGTCAGGTTCACGTTTCCACCCGTTTGGTGGCAAACGTACGTATCGCCCTCGGTCCAGCGGGATCATCAGGCCTAAGGAGGTCACCGTGCCTGGCTATCAGGTGTCGACAACCATTGAGGCGCCAATCGATCTTGCATGGAGCGTGCTTGTGGACGTCGAACGCATGCCCGAGTGGACTTCCAGCATGCGTTCGGTACGGCTCCTGGATGGGGAATTGCGGCGAGGCAGTCGGGTGCACTCAAGCAGCCATGGTTGCGGGCGGCTATCTGGACGGTTGACTTGTTCGACCCGCCAAGACACTTTTCGTGGCGGAGTCGTACCGGGACGATAGAGACGGTAGCAAGCCCATCTGCTGGAGGATCGGGATCACGCCACGGTCGCTACGTTCGCCATTCAGCATGAAGGACCTGGCGCAGGGGTGATCGCGCTGCTGACTGGGCCGCTCACCCGACGTTACCTGGACCGGGAGTTGTCCGGACTTAAGACCCGGACGGAACAGTTGGCGAACCCGAGTCCCAGCTGAGGCCTCGAACCGGCGATTGTGCCGCTGCGAGCATGGGGTGGAAGACGTACGCCTCGAGGCCGTTTTAGCTGGTCGTCTACGCGCCTGTGGCGCGAAACGTACCCACAAGAGCCGCCCAACATCAACGAGCGCTGCCCGAAGCCGCTGAGAAACGGGGACAGACGTGCCCTAAGTCATCGTCCCCGGCAAGGACAATGGAACGCAAGGTTCGACGAGACGGCCGGCCGCGCGAGGGCCTGTCAGTCTGTCTCGAGAACCTCGTAGTGCCCGATCCAGGTGTCCTTGAGCAGGTCCTCTTCCTCAGGGCTGATCACAGCCCCCTGCCAGCGTTCACCAGCGAACGCCCGAATCGATTCCACGTCCTCCCAGATAGTTACGTAAACGAACTCAGTTGAGGACGCATCACGAGGCTTGCCAACATGCTGCCCGATCACCCCTGACTGCTGCGACACCAGCGGTATGGCGGTATCGCGCAGAAAGGACTCGAACTCAGCTTCCTTGCCGGCGTGGATTGTCGGCCGAAAGACGCGGATGATCACGGCGTTTCTCCTTCACGCTCAGCGGGTCTCGGGCGAGCGTGTCTTCGCAGGGTCGCGTTCGACCACGGGATCGACCACCTCGTCGATCTTGCTCAGTAGGTCGTCGTCCAACTTCAGACCAGCCGCGGCAGCATTGTCAGTCACCTGCTCGGGCCGCGACGCCCCGACGATCGCACCGGCGACATTGTCGTTCTGCAGCACCCACGCCACGGCCAGCTGCGCCATGGACAGTCCTGCATCCTTGGCCAGCGGTTCCAGTTGCTGGACACGCTTCAATACGTCGTCGCTCAACCATCTCTTGATCATGTCCGCGCCGCCCCTCTCATCGGTGGCCCGCGAGCCCTCGGGTGGCTGCTCACCCGGACGGTACTTTCCGGTCAAGATGCCCTGGGCGATGGGTGAGAAGACGATCTGAGACATGCCAAGCGAGACGCAGACCGGTATCACGTCACTCTCGATCACCCGCCACAGCATTGAATACTGTGGCTGGTTGGAGATCAGGTGGATGCCGAGGTCCTCAGCAAGATCGTGGCCCTGCTGGATCTGCTGGGCACTCCACTCACTGACTCCGATGTAGAGCGCCTTGCCCATCCGCACGATGTCGGCGAACGCCTGCATGGTTTCGTCGAGCGGAGTCTCGTAGTCGTACCGGTGCGCCTGGTAGACATCGACATAGTCGGTCTGCAGGCGACGAAGGGAGCCGTTGATCGACTCCATGATGTGCTTGCGTGACAGCCCGACGTCGTTATGCCCACCTGGACCGGTAGGCCAATAGACCTTGGTCAGGATTTCCAGCGACTCCCGCCGCTCACCCTTGAGGGCCTCGCCAAGCACGGCCTCCGCCTTGGTGTTCGCGTATACGTCGGCGGTGTCAAAGGTGGTTATGCCGACATCGAGCGCAGCCCGTACGCAAGCCTTCGCTTGGTCGTTTTCGACTTGCGAACCATGCGTTAGCCAGTTGCCGTAAGTAATTTCCGAGATCTTGAATCCCGAGTTCCCGACGTACCGAAATTCCACCATGGCTCCTGTCTTGTTGATTCTTCTGAATTGCTGTCGATGATCTTGCAAGGCCTATATGTCGCGCCAAATTGCTGACTTACGGATCTCGTACTCGGATGCGCTGATCATGCCACTGTCACGTAGCGCGCGAAGTTCGGCTAGCACATCCAGGGGGTCGCGTTGTGGTTGAGCCTCACCGCGAATCGCTTCCCGCGCCTCATCGGCGAGCATTTCCCCCTGCGTACCGAGGATCTGGTCGACGGTGAGGCTGCCTTGGGCGGTGGTGACGCGGACCGTGCCGGAGACTCTCCTGGTGGCGGCCTCAATGGCGACGACGTCCGGCAGCCGCACGCTGAAGGCGGGCTCGCTGCTGCGGCGCGAGCGGAACAGAATGCGTTCGCTGGTCAGCACAAGGAGGCCCATCTCCCGCTCGTAACGCGCGTCCATCATGCGCAACACGGTTTCGGAGTCGGTGAGGGATGACTGCAATCGGGCCACATAGATATCGGAGCGCTGATCAGACGCCATGGCAGCTGCCGCGTTCAATACGTCGGGGCGCAGGTTGTACGCGGCCAAGCGCTCGTGAGCGCTAGCGGGCCGTAACCACCTGAACCATGACATCGGTCGCGTCCTCGTCTGTTGTTCATTGCACTCTGACAGGCGTCCGCGAGATTCGCCTCCTTCGTCGCTCGCGAACGTATGCACAACCTTTACCCAGCCGCAACCGCGAGCTCCTGCAGTCGGCGAAGCGGCCGCCTGTCATAGTGCGAGTCGGATGATCATCGATCATGACATCCGCTACCAATCAAGTCTTCGGCGTCAGCACCGCCATGGGAATCTGCCGTGTGACCTTCCGCTGGTAGTCGTCGAAGAAGGCCGCGCGTACCAGCAGCCGCTGCCACAGAATCTCGCGCTGTGGCCCCTCGGCCACTTCCACATCGACGGCAAGCCGTCGGGACCCGACCTGGATCTCGGCCTCATTCGCGCGCCGCAGGTTCTTGAACCACTGGGGCTCTTTCACTGACCCAGAACCCGACCCCGTCACCACATACTCGCTGTCGTCCTCCAGGTACAAGACCGGATTAGTGTGGGTGACACCGGTCTTACGGCCGGCGACAGTGATCAGTAGCACCGGCATGCCACGTACCTTGCCCATCAATCGCCCACCAGAGGCCCGATACAGACCGTTGCTTAGTGCTCTACCTAAGCGGACCAAAGGTCTCGGGACGGCCATGTCGGCATCCTCTCATTTGTGTCGGTGCCCATTCGAGGCCCCGGAGCGAGCTAGTGACCGGCTAGCGCATGTTTGATCCCAGCGATGATGATCGCCAGAGCGAGGACTGCGACTCCGAAGAGCACCGCGCGGACCCGGCTTTTGTGGGCGCTCCGTGCCACTCCGTAACCCACTACACCGATGATCGCGGCGCAGGTATAGCGGGCCCAGTCGAGCTCGCTAGCCGGCGGCGCGATCAGAACCGGAATGCTGACCACCAGCGCGATGACCGCCGCCGCGGCCAGCTGGATCGCCGACACGATTTGATCACTCCTGGGAAATCTCCCGTCGTGAACTAGCCGACCGGCCAAACGAAAAGCAAACAAATGCGCGAGGGCCAGCCCGACCGTGGTGCCCCATACCAAGCCGAAGACATGACCTGGGATAGCAACGACACTCTCAAGCGCGGTCAATCCGGCCAGCAAGCAAACGGTCACATAGAGACCCATCGTCCACGCCTCTTTGCGGAGATAATCACGGTCCACGTGATCGGCCTCGGCATCCGGCGCAACGTCAGGTGTAGCGGCGTCTTCGGTCACAGCCTGATCGTGACATGCCGCATGGCTTAGAGCGCCAGGTCGTCGGCTTGACACTCGGCTAGTTCTCCATGACCCCAAGCAGGTCTGTGGCGATAGCCTGACTCGCACCATGAGCGCAGGTTCGACCAACCAGACTTTCGTACGCGGCATCCGGCGGTCGGTGGGCTGGAAGGCCCTGAAGGAGTACGTCGGCGGAGCCCTATGGGTGCTGCCGAGCATTGCTGCGTTGATCGCGCTTGCAGCGGGCTACGGCATCTCCCAGATCGATGTGCCCCCCGGCTCCCGACTGAACTGGGTCGCTTTTCAAGGTACTGCGGACGATGCCCGGGTGCTCCTGATCTCCATCAGCAGCACGGTGGTGACGGTGATTGCGCTCGTCCTTGGCCTCACCGTGGTCGCGCTCCAGCTCTCCTCGACTCAGTTCTCGCCACGGTTATTGCGCAACTTCCTGCGTGATCGGCCGACACAAGTTGTCTTGAGCGGTTTCCTTGCGACCTTCGTCTACAGCGCGGGAGGCCTTTTCACGGTCGGCTTAGAAGCGGGCGCCCGGACTGAGGTCTATCCGCGCCTCGCCGTCAGCGTGGCGATCGTCTTGCTCTTCATGAGTCTCGGCATGGTGATCTACTTCGCCGACCACCTCGCGCACTCCATCCAGATAGACGCCATCAATCGCAGGGTCGAGCGCAACACCCGCGGGGCAATCGCCGAAGAGGACATAGCGACGGTCGAAGAATCACCGCCGCGGGTCCCAGAGTGGGCCGTGCCGTTGCTTGCCCGCAAATCGGGCTATATCCAGACCGTTCACCCACAGCTGCTGCTGCCCCTAGTCAGCGATGCCGATGTCACCATCTGCCTCCGCAAGCGAGTCGGTGAGCATGTGGTTGAGCGAACCGTCACCGCCTGGGTCTGGGCGCCTTCACCGCACGACCCGCGGCCTACTGCGGAGTCCTTTGAGACGGCGGTAGCTGCCGACGTTCGAATTGGGTTCGAACGGACCATCGAACAAGATGTCGCATTCGGCATTCGACAGCAGATCGACATTGGCTGCAAGGCGCTCTCTCCGGCTGTCAACGATCCCTATACCGCTGCCCAAGCGATTGATCACCTTGCCGTTGTTTGCTCCGACCTCGCCGTACGGCCGCTTGGCACCAAGGTGCTCGCAGGTCCTGAAGGCAAAGGGCGCGTGATCGTTCCCGGCAACAACTTTGCGGACTACATCTTCTTCATCGGTGGACTCTTCGGGCGCTACGGCTCTAGCGATCTTGTTGTCATGCTGGCGCTGATTCGCATGTTCGAGACCTGTGTCGAGGTGCTTCCTCCCGGTTCGCCGCGCTTGGCGGTACTAGATAAAGCAGCCGTTGAGGCCCTTGATGATGCTGAGCGCTCGATGCCGCGCCCACCCAGCGTGGAGCGGATGCGGGCGGCCGTCAAGGCGCTCCGTATCAAGATCGACTCGCGGCGCAGTCCGGCGGTTGATGATCGGTCACGAGGTCGATCATGAAGGTGATCATCGTCGGAGCCGGGATCAGCGGCTTGACGTTGGCGGCTGCGCTGACACAGCTGGCACCGCGCATCGAGGTAGAGCTCTATGAGCGTGACGCCTCGGCCTCCGTACGCCGCAAGGGCTACGCCATCAGCCTCAAGGGAGATGCCGGGCTAGCCGTTCTCGAACGACTTGGAGTACGGGACCATGTGCTAGCGCATGACGCCCAGCAGGTGACGAATTTCGTGATCAACGACTGCCGGGGCCGTATCCTGCTGGCGCTCCCGTCGGCAGAAAACGATAGGTCGCGCGAGATTTACCGCGTGCAGCGTGATCATCTTCAAGCCGTGCTCGCCGATACGCTGCCGGACAGTCTCGTGCGGCACGGATTCCAGGCACTCGGCTACGAGATGCTCGAGGGGCGCTGCCGAGTGATCTTCACCGGTGGCCGGCACGTCGACGGCGACGTACTGGTGAGTTGTAATGGCGTGGGCTCCCCCCTAAGGCGCCAGCTGATAGGCGATCCACCACACTTCCTCGGACTATCGGCGATCACCGGTGACGTGGCCATGACGGTGGACGATCCACTGCTCAGTGGCGGCTACTTCATGACTCTGGGCGACCTCGGTGACTCCTTCTTCGGCTACCGGCAGCCAGGTGGCGTGCACTTCTCCTATACATCCCACGTGGACCCCTCGGCTTTGGAATCAACCAGCCAGCCGGAGCTCCTCAACAGAGTTCAAGCGGCGACCGCGGATTGGCATCCGCTTATCCCAATGATCACAGCGGCGACCGATCCCGATTCGATCGAGTCCCGCGGCTACTACGACCGGGAGCCCGCCAAGCAGATCCGCGACGGCAATGTCTGGCTAATCGGTGACGCGGCGCATCCGATGAGCCCGTTTCAGGGCCAAGGTGCCAATACCGCGATGCTGGACGCGGTGGAGCTTGCTGAGCTGCTCGGATCGGGAAACCTCCCTGCCGAGGCCGATCGGGTCGCCGGCCGCATCGCCGCGCGCGGGCGGAAGGCGGTGCTTCAATCTCGGCATGCGGCCAAGCAGTTCCACAGCACGAGTCGCTGGCAAATGATCAACCGCGATTTCGGTTTCCGGGTGGCCAACGCCATTGTCAACTCGCGCTACATGCGCCGGAAGAAAACCCCAGCCGAGAGCGCGCCCGCGTCATGACTCAATCCGAGATGGCAGCAACCTCGCATAGGGCATCGGTCGTGACACGTGTTCTGCTGGGATTTCTCGCCTTAACGGAAGCAGTCATTGGTGTCTGGGCGCTCTTCGCACCGGCGAGCTTTTACCGTAGTTTTCCCGGAGTTGGGCATGCATGGGTCTCCCTGCTGCCGCCGTACAACGAGCACTTGATCACTGATGTTGGTGAGCTCAGTCTCGCGCTGGCAGTTGTGCTCGCAGCCGCGGCGGCGACCGGCCAGTGGCTGATCAGTGTGGTGGCGATCGCCGCCTTTGCCGTCTACACGGTCCCGCACATGATCTTTCACAGCTTCCACCTGGAAGGTTTCAGTCGAGGGGATGCCATTGCTCAGACTGTCGGATTCGTGCTCCAGCTCCTGATGGCTGTCGTCGTGGCCTTGCTGCTGTGGCGCGATCGTCGCTAAGCCGAGCCTTCAGTACCGATCAACACCAGAACGCTGTGCGCTGTGATCGCCAATCCAGCGCGACGGTCAGCATCGCGAAGCACTTCTCGTACGCCGGCCAGCGCCGCGCCGCCGCATGGCCCGGCGGGGATGCCAAGCTCGTTCAGCCGATCCGTTGCAGTACGCGCCTGGTCATCGCTGACCGTTACGCCCGCATCCAGACCGTCGCGGATGGCTGGCCAGGCGATGGTGGAGACGCTGCCGCAGTTGAGCCCGACCATGATCGTTGGCTTGGAGGTGTCGACGCTGATCCGCCTGCCTGCAGCAAGACTGGCTGTGACGCGGCCAGCGGTGATCGGCTCGACCGCCAGGACAGCCGGACGGTCTTCGCGATCCGGGTCGCGGTAGTGCCGCAACGCGGCTTGGAGCAGCGATCCGACGCCAGTCGGTACCGCGACAAGATCAGCCCGACGCCCGCGAAGCTGCTCCTCAATCTCTTCGAACAGGGTGTCGTAGCCATCCGCGATCCATTGCGGGATCTGTTCGTAGCCTTGCCATGCGGTGTCTTGTACAAGCAGGTCATTGCGATGGCCAGCAGTCGAGCTGGCTGCGGCCCACACAACGTCGTCGTAGATCAGCTCGGTTTGCACGACCTGCGCGCCTTCACTGGCGATTGCCTGCACGGTGTGCTGCGAGGTCCCCGCGGGAACGTAGATGCGCGCTGGCAGCCCGAGCAGGGCGGCGACTCGAGCGACCGCTCGTCCGTGGTTGCCATCCGTTGCTGTCACCAAAGTGATGGGCGCAACACGTTCCCGCAGCTCCGTCAGATTTGCCGCCGGCATATCGAACCCGCTGCGTTGGCTCAGTGCGCAGTTGATAGCCCAGGAAGCACCGAGGAT
>Ga0307416_100002482_pt1 | contig 10612 bp, 5 predicted proteins | sample DK1Cmetagenome_2_FD_203821 | JGI IMG/M metagenome (GOLD analysis project Ga0307416, IMG submission 203821) | Maize rhizosphere microbial communities from greenhouse at UC Davis, California, United States - DK15-C-3 | ecosystem: Host-associated > Plants > Roots > Rhizosphere > Soil | place: USA...
CGGATTATTGGGCCGGTAAGCCGTATATTGGAACGGAAATTCAGCTTATGGATCTTACAATCCTTTTCTCGCCGATCGATGACTCGGTTTTTTCGAATATAACTTCTCCGACCAGCTTTTATAAAAGCATCCGCATATTCAGCGATAAAATGCCCGACTACAGAGACGCTCACATGGCGATCATCGGGATCAAAGAAGAAAGAGGGAACCTCGAGAATGTCGGCGCCGCACAAGCTGCTGACGAGGTGCGAAAAAAGCTTTATGCGCTTAAACGTGGCAATGGTTCCTACAAGATCGTCGATCTCGGCAATCTGAACATTGGCCACGACCTCAACGAAACCTATGTCCGGGTTTCGGAGGTATGCCGCATGTTGTTAGAGAGCAACGTGCTGCCGATTCTAATTGGCGGCACCCATGATCTCGACTACGGTCAATATTGCGGATACGAGACTCTTGACAAGCTGGTCAGCTTTTTGAATGTGGATGCGTTTCTCGATCTGGAAGACCACGCAAACGCTCCCGAGAACCGTAAGCATATCCACAAAATCTTATTGCACGAACCGAACTACCTGTTCAGCTATACGCATCTGGCCTACCAGAGCTATCTCATAGACCCGCTATCAGTGTCGGTTTTAGAGAAATTGTATTTTGAGGCATTCCGTGTTGGCCAACTGCGGACGAATATTCAGGAGATTGAGCCAGCAATCAGGAATGCCGATCTGCTATCCTTTGATATCACTGCAATTCGCTCCTCTGACGCGCCGGGTAACGTCAACGCACAGCCTTTCGGGTTGACGGGCGAAGAAGCTTGTCAGGTCTGCTGGTACGCAGGGCAAAATGAGAAGCTGAGTTCCATCGGTTTCTATGAATATAATCCAAGATGGGATGATGAACACAACAAGACGGCTTCCATCATTGCAACGATGATATGGTATTTCGTTGAGGGATATTACTACAGGAAAAATGAGCAAAATTTCCGAAGCAATGATTTTCTGAAATACACGGTATCGATGCCGGTCGAGCCGGAGACACTCTCGTTCTACAAGAGCAAGTTCAGCGAAAAGTGGTGGATGGAAGTTCCTTATCCCGGGGGGAAGGAAAAGTATGCCCGAAACAGTATTGTTCCGTGCAGTTATTCAGATTATCAGACGGCCGTGAAAGGCGAGGTGCCGGAACGCTATATCAACACGCTGGCTAAATTGATCTAGGCAACTTGCGATCGTCTTGTAACGGGAAGACCCTGCTTTACACGATGTTGTTAAGTTGCTCTTTAATCTTCTCGAGTTCTTCTTTCATCACCACCACATGCTTTTGGATCTCTGCGTCATTCGATTTTGATCCGATTGTGTTGATCTCTCTGCCAATCTCCTGTGCAATGAAACCCAGCTTCTTTCCATTCGATTGTGGCTCACGCAGGGCATGCATGAAGTAGTCAAGGTGAGACTTCAGACGAACCTTCTCCTCATTGATATCAAGTTTCTCTACGTAGAAAATAATTTCCTGCTCAAGACGGTTTGTATCAAACCCTTCCTCCCCGAAAAAAGAGACCACATTGTTTTTAAGTCTTTCCCTGATCCGCGTAACCCGTTTAGGGTCGAGGTCTTTTACTTTTTCAAGGCTTTCTTCTATCACTTTGCAACAATTGGCAAGCATGGATCCGAGAACTTTGCCCTCATCGAGACGAAAGTTATCGCATTGCTTCAAGGCTTCCGACAGCAAAGTCTTCACCCTCGCCCATGTTTCTTCTCCAACCTCTTCCCTAATATTGTTTTGGATGACGTCTGGCGAATTAAGGGCCTGGTCAAAAAGATTGTCATAGGGAGCGTAGACTCTATCCGCTAACTTTTTTAGCTCCGCATAATAGGCCATAAAAAGCGTTTCATTGTACGATTGCTTGATGGTACCATCCGAAACTTTCTCATACTCGATGCTCACAGACACTTTACCCCGTTCAAGCTTCTCGCTTATCAGGTTTCGGACTTCCAATTCCCTGTCTGAAAAAGGCTTTGGCAACCTCAGGTTGAGGTCGAGAAATTTCGAATTCAGGCTTTTCACTTCCACATATACTTTTGATTGGCCGTCATCTGCGGAAGCCTGCCCAAATCCCGTCATGGATTTAATCATAGGAAAAACATATTACGAAGACCTTGTTCCGAGGGATCACAAGATCAAAATTTTTTGGCGGACAAATCAGAAATCAAAGCCAAGAGTGAGATGGGCGCGTGGTTTGCCTACCTCATAGTTTTCAACGGGCCAGGCGAAGTCAAACTTGACATAGTAGCTAAACACCACTGTTCTTACTCCGACGCCATAGCTATACAACCATGGATTGATATAATTCTTTATCTGTGCGCGGAAAGGACCATCCTCAATCACGTTATAACTTACACTTGTTTCCGAAGTAAACGGAGGCGTTCCTGACCAGCTCGTTCCTACGTCGTAAAAAGCAGTAAACTGAAGATTTCGAAAGAAGTTCGAGGCGATTGGACCGTTTGTAAGTGCCCGGATCAGCGGAACTCTGAATTCTGCATTCAACAACATCACGCTGTTTCCAAAAAGCGTAGCATAGTCGAAGCCCCGCAAGTTGGTTGCGTATTCAACGAAAAGTATATCCTGCGTTTCGCCACGAATGCCGAGGGGGTTAGGTTGCCCTTCCCCGGTATTTCCCCCGAGCTCTGTCTGATTGAACAACCAGTTGTTCATACCGCCGAGCATAAATTTCTTTGGTGATGGTCCGAAGAACGTGCCAGCAAAGCCTCTGACCGCAAACACTATTTCACGATATACTTTCTGGTAGTGACGCAGATCGATAGAGGCGCGGCTGAAGCTGTTTTGCTGATCGCTTAGTCCCTGGTAGTGCATGAAACTGATTTTTCCCCGTGTTCCTTCCATCAGATTCATTCCGGTGCTAACGGAGTTATCATACACGATCTCTGTTTTCGCACCTGCATAATAGCGATTCGTGGTTACAGCTGAAGGAGGATTCAACGGAAATGGTTGCTCACCCAAATCTACGGATGTGGCCACCGCAGCAAAGGGTTTAAGAGAAACGCGCAGCCTGTCCGTGAATGGTAGTGACGCGCCAATTTCAAACTTGTGCAAAGTGTATTTATAGACATTATCATTTGCGTATGGATCCCAACGGATGGCCTTGCGGTCGAATCGCGCGCTGAAGTCCATAAAGTATGGAAGGTATTCGAACTCCGCGAACACGTCACCCTGCCGCAGGTCAAGCGTAGACATGATACCTCCGTGGAAACGATAGTTTTCCAGCATGTCATTCATCTGCGTTTCAAGCAACACGCCCAACCCGCGCATTGGATCGATGACGAGAGATGCTACCAGATTGTCAGCACTGAATTTCGACTCGTACGGGAAAGGACCCGTGATCCTGCTTTTCTCACGTGCCTTCATGTACCGGCTCAGGAATGACTCGCTGGGCTGATTGTCCTTCACGGCTTCATCTTCGAACTTATAATTATCCGTTCGAACCTCGACCTGCTTTTCTTCGGCCGCATCGAACTCGTAATTATCGGTATTGACTTCATTTGTTTTTTGTTGTGCTGTATCGGCAGGAGTTTGAGATGGTCTTACATTTATTGTAAGCGTATCCGTCAAAGCCGGCACAGTCTCCGTAGAATCACCTTCGGGCTGAGCTTCCTTCAACCTTGCGTTCAGGAGATCCTTGATGCTCATATTTCTGTTCTCTTCCTGCTTGCGCTTCTCGCGGATCACTCTTGCCTGCTGCAATTCCCGTCTGCGGGTAGACGGCGTGAATATCTGTCTGTTGAAATCGAAATCCCGGTTAATAAAAATGTCCTGCTTCCGATCCTTGTTAGCGACGAATGCCAGTGTCCGCGAATCAAAGTTGGCATCATAATCCTTGATGCTGGCCGCAAAATTGGTCACCTGCGAATAGATGCCAGAGGTCAGATTATATCTGAACAGGTTTACAATACCGCGCTGGTCACTCAGATAATAAAAATTGTTTTCGTCAGATGCGAGCGGTTTGGAGTCCTTGCTGATTGTATTGGTGACTCTCTTGAGAATATTTCTCGTCGTGTCCAGGTCGAACACAAACAGATTGTATGTCGAAGACAACTGAGAAAAGTCGGGAGTCGTTTTGGCGCGGAGCGTGTCTGATGCACGGTTTGAGCTGAAGACTATCCGGTTTGAGCCTGGAATAAAGCTGGGATCCAGGTCATCGTACAGGTCGTTGGTCAGTCTCCTTACACGGTCACGTCGTGAGCTGAGCAGGAATAAATCATTGCGTCCTTCGAAATCTGCGCTGATCACTGCAAGTCTTCCATTCTCGGAAAAATTCAAACTCCGGATGTTGCTAAAGCGATCAAGCTCACGGGGCAATTTCGAACGGCTGCTCAGGTCATACAACCAGAAGACATACTCACCGTATTTGAGTCCTATCACTCCAAGAGTGTTCGCGTCTGCCCAGCTGATCAGGGGGAGGTTGTAGTCAATCCTTTGATTGATCACCTTACTTCCCCCAGAGATGATTGTTTTTTCCCTTCCGTTCTGGAGGGATCTGACCTTGACGATATATCGACCCCGATCGTTCTCTGCGAAGGCGATGTACTTCCCGTCCGGGCTGACCTTTACAGTGGTATAGACGATGCTCTTGTTATGATGCGTAGTATACTGCACTGAATCGGGAGGGAGAACATAAGATTCGGAAATCCTCCCCTCCATTTCCGAATAGTATTTATACCATTCATTCATCAATTGACGGAAAGTCACTCCCAGCGTTATCAGCACACTCTTCTCCTCGTTGCGTGTAATGCGGGTGTAATTGAGAATATTTCCGACGCTGCTCTTTCCGTATTTTTCTGCAATAAAATTCCAAACTGACTGCCCGGCGAGCGCCGCTTCTCTTCCGCCCAGCCGCGTGATCTTCTTTGGTTTCCGCGTTTTGATAAGCTGGCGGATGTAGTCATCCATTTCGGCGCTCCATCCTTTGGCCACATACAGCGATGCTCCGTCAACGAACCAATCGGGAAGATTCATCAGAATGGAACTTTGAAAAATATCTTTGAGGCTTCCACCAAACATCATCTCATCTACCATCAGGTTGGAGATCTGAAGAAGTAGCTCTTCCTTAAATTCCTGAGCTGTTCCGACGTTGGCGACTTCCACGTAAGGCTTTATAAATTCGGTTTCCCCGTTGGCCGTGTAAACTGTGCGGTTAAGACCAACGTTGCTTTGGCGGAGGTCGGCCAGAGAATTATAGAGAAACACCTTTGTTTTGAAATAAGGAGGATATCCGATCAGATCAGTAATGCGATCGAATTCAGCCTCGAGGAATTCGAGGGAATTTTGCGCAACTGCTTTGCGACCGTCGTAGTAATAGACGTCGAAGTTGTCACTGCTGAGATATTGCCAGTTAAATTGGCGATACTGGATCCTGTTTTTTCCAAAGACCTCAGGCAGGTACTGGTACTGGGCCCTTACTTCAAAAATTCCGAGGAAAATCAATGCCAGGGCGGGCAAAAAAAAGCTTTTGGAGGCCATACTCATTTTGGGGAATCCAATATAATCAATTAAAACGACTAACATCCGCTTCCTTTTCTATCGTTCCCTTATTTTCCATCCAGCGGATTAATACTTCTGAAAAATAAGGTGCCAGACTCACCCCTTTGGTGCCCAAACCGTTAAAAATTATCATCGATTGGTAATCAGGATGTGCTCCGATGATGGGCTTGCGGTCGCGCGTTGTGGGCCGCACCCCGCATTGCTGGCCGGTGATTGTGTAGGGTATTTGAAGCAATTCTTCCAGTTTGCCGGAGAGTTCCGTCCTGGCCCAGGTAGTGACGTCGGGGGTTTCATCGTTCCAGTTATATGTAGCGCCTACACGCCATTCGCCCTCTTCACTTCCCGGCACCACGTACACGCCGCGATTCAAAATAACGTCTTTTCTCCAATCACATTGTACATTAATGAATTCTCCCTTGAGGGAATTTACGCGAAAGCGGTTAAACCAGGGGTTGGATCGGTTTTCAACGCCCTGACAAAAGACGATCTTTCTCGCAGCGATATTTTGGTATCGAACTCCCTGTTCGTGAACCGCAAGCGCGTCCGTCTGGAAAATCTCGTTGCGAAAAGCAGACCTCGTCGTCAGATAATCGCGGACCGCTTCCAGATACGAGCGTGTGTCAAGATAACCGGATTGGTTCAACGTCATGCCTCCGAACGGATCAATGATTCTCGGGTCGAAGTTACCTGGCGGAAAGAAATGCCGCACATAATTGACGTACTGCTCATCGGCACTCTTACCCATCCATTCATTCTGCTCTTCGACGCTCGCGAAAGGTCTGTAAACGGGCATCGGGTAAAAAAATTTTCTGTTGGTCAAGGATTCCGTCTCTTCATAGAAGTTACGAAGTGCCGGAAATATCTGATCTGCCAACCATGTCTTGACAAAATTTCTTCCCGTAACCGGATTGAATAAACCGGCAGCGAACCGCGAAGACCTGTTTTCATCCGGCTGGTCAAACACCATGATCTTGTAGCCCCGGACCAATGCGCGTATTGCCACCGCGGAACCGGCCAGCCCCTGGCCTACGATAATTAAATCAACATCGGAGTTCCTTTCCACGGGGGTCAAAAATGGAACAAATAATTGGGGTGCTGCAAAAACCGACCTATTTTTGGAGGAAATATACTTCATGGTTCGGGTTCAATCGTTCGTTTTTAATCCTTTTCAGGAAAACACCTTTGTTTTGTATGATGAGACCAAAGAATGTATCGTCATCGACCCCGGATGCAGCGATGAACAGGAAAATCTTGAACTTAAAACATTCATTGATCACCAGAAGCTGAAGGTCAAGCTCCTGGTCAACACGCATTGTCATATTGACCATGTTCTGGGAAATCGGTTCGTTCGCGACACGTATAAAGTAAACTTGCTTATTCATCGCGTCGAAGAGCCAGTTCTCAAAGCGGCTGAAGTGTATGCTCCGAGTTATGGTTTCCATCATTACCAGCATCAGGCGGCAGATGCGTTCCTCGAAGAGGGTGACATGCTTGTTGTGGGAAATCAAAGCTTTGAGGTTCTGTTCGTGCCAGGTCACTCCCCTGGTCACGTGGCTTTTTATAGCGAAAACAACCGGCTCCTCATCGGCGGTGACGTACTGTTTTACAATAGTGTTGGCCGCACGGATCTGCCAGGAGGTAATCACCATTTACTTATCAACAGTATCCATAGCAAACTTTTCACTTTGCCGGATTACGTGAAAGTTTATCCTGGACACGGCCCCGAAACCACCATCGGATTTGAAAAGAAGACGAACCCCTTCTGTGCCCTCGACAACATCAATATTGATTAATCCGGTCGCAATTCCGACAGGTTGAATTTATGAAAAGACATCTCCCGAATTTTCTTACCTGTTGTAATCTGATTTGCGGCTGCTTTGGAATAGTTTTCGTGCTGGAAGGACGCGAGTTGCCTGCTGCTTACTTCGTTTGGCTGGCTGGTCTTTTCGACTTCTTTGACGGTTTCGCTGCACGGATGCTTAGAGTCACCTCAAGCATTGGCAAAGAGCTGGATTCGTTGGCAGATGTTATCAGCTTCGGCGTCCTACCTGCGCTGGTAATGTATAAGATGATGAGTACCGCGAGTGACTCAGCCCTTTTCCCTTATCTGGCGTTTATGATCGCCGTTTTTTCTGCGTTGCGACTGGCAATCTTTAACGTTGATGAAACGCAACGCGACTCTTTTCGCGGACTTAACACTCCAGCTAACACGATCTTCATAACATCACTTCCGCTTCTTTACAATGATGTAGGACGCTGGTTGTACCATCCGGCCACGCTTGCAGGAATCACAATTATCTTTTCTTTGTTGCTGGTGTCCCGGATCGAATTTTTTGCATTTAAATTCAAGAATTTTCGATGGGCTGATAACAAGATCAGGTTTCTCTTTCTGATCATTTCACTTTTGCTGCTAATAATTTTGAAGTTTGCAGGCCTTCCGATCATCATAATACTCTACATTCTTTTGTCGTTATTAAACAAGAGCTTTTCGCCCGGAACAAAATCACTAAAGAAGCGTTGAAAGTCCTGAAATATATCTGGTGCCTTTCGTTGCTCTGTTTGTTGTTATGGGTTCCTGCCCACTCACAACCTTCAGTCCTTAACACGGGTGATTGGTATAAGGTGGCGGTGGATGCACCGGGAGTCTACAAAATCTCTTTCGATCTTCTCCGGAAAATGGGAATTGACCCCTCGAAGATCAATCCGCAGCATATAAGAATTTTTGGACGCGAGGGCGGGATGCTTCCACAGGATAATAGCATCAGTCGTCCAATAGGTCTAACAGAGTGCGCCATTGTGGTCAGAGGCGAAACGGATGGAACTTTCGACCGTAACGATCAGATCCTTTTCTATGCCGAAGGTCCGGATAGCCACGATTACCTTACAGGAAAATCTATCTTCCGTTATGAGAACAACATTTACAGCGATAAGAATTTTTACTTTCTGACTATAAGTGATGATCCGGGAAAACGAATTGCCACGGCTCCGAACCTTGCTGGATCTTATCCACTAATCACCACCTTCGATGATTATGCCTATCACGAGCTGGATGAAACAAATATTGAACGCTCGGGGCGGGAGTGGTACGGCGAAAAATTCGGGTTAATAAATTCACATACTCTAAAGTTTGCAATCCCCGGCATAGTCTCAGGATCAATACTGAAGGTGGTGTCGGATGTCATGGGGCAATCATATACCGATGCGTCCTTTAAATTATTCATTAATAATTTCTCAGTAGCGGAACAAAAAGTTCCGGCTATACCGAACGGCCGATATTCTGTTAAGGGACTACACAAAAGGGATACTTTGCTGCTGAATGCGTCTGATCTTAACTCACCTGAGCGCTCTGACCAGGAGGTCAGATATGAGTTCGCGAAGGGCGCCGGTTCTTCACAGGGATACCTTAACTACATACTTTTGAATGTCACGCGCAACCTTGCGCTCTATGGCAATCAGACCCTTTTCACATCAGCGTCATCTCTTGCAAATGAGGTTTCAACTTTCAGTATAGAGCAGGTGAACGCCGGAGCCGAGGTGTGGGATGTGACTGATCACTATAATGCGAGCGCGCAACAGATCCAGCTCACAGGAACTACTGCGATGTTTTCAGCTTCGACAAACGAGCTGAAAAAGTGGGTGGTGTTCAGCACTGATGTCAATGAACCTCAATTCATTTCAACCGTCCCCAATCAGGACCTTCTTTCATTGACAACGCCGAATTTTCTCATTATCACGCACAAAAACTTCAAAGCCGAAGCGGAACGCCTTGCGATTCACAGGGCAACTTACAAGAACTGGACGACTTCGGTAGTAACTACTGAAGAGATCTTTAACGATTTTTCGGGTGGCAGACAGGACGTTTCTGCGCTCCGCGATTTCGCAAAATTTTTGAGAGACAAAAACCCATCAGCACTCAAAGCCATACTCCTCTTCGGAAAGGGCTCATATGATTACAAAGACAGGATCATCAACAACACAAATTTCGTCCCGATCTATCAATCAAGAAACTCACTTCATCCACTGCAGACTTATTCATCCGATGATTTCTTTGCGTTTTTAGAAGAAAGTGAAGGGATGTGGACGGAATCGCCTGCGCAACAACACACGCTCGACGTCGGTGTTGGAAGATTACCTGTGACTTCAGCTACAGAAGCAGCAAGTGTTGTTGATAAAATTATCGATTACGACGTTAACCAAAAAACGCTGGGGTCGTGGCGAAAAAAGATAGTATTTGTCGCTGATGACGGTAACAGCGAGGACGATTTCACGAGCCTTCACCAGTATCAGGCCGATCAGCTTGCCAATATGATCGAGGATCAATATCCCGCGTTCGATACGCGCAGACTTTTTATGGGGAGCTACAAAAAAAATATTCAACCCAATGGCGAGACCGTTCCGGACATGTCTGACGACATCAAGAGATCGTTCGATCAAGGTGCGCTCATCATAAATTTTACGGGGCATGGCTCGGAGCTTGTATGGACAGACGAACGGGTGCTGACTGAAAAAACAATTGCTGAGCTAAATAATAACCGTTATCCGTTTTTGGTAACAGCAACATGCGAGTTTGGAAGACAGGACGACCCCTTGCTCATCTCGACTGCAGAGCGGTCCGTCACTCGCAAAGCAGGAGGATCTATCGGGCTTGTCACCACCTCCAGGCCTGTAAATGCCACCACGAATTTTAGCCTGAACGAAGCTTTTTACGAGGCGCTGTTTGAAACTACGCCTGAAGGATATGCCACCATCGGTGAAGTATTTCAGAAAACAAAGAACAACAGCGCGAGCGGGGTCTCGAATAGAAATTTTTCTCTGATTGGAGACCCGTCAATGGTACTTGCACTGCCGGAGTATTCAATTGATATCACCTCCTTCAAAACGGCGTTGGGCTCTGACACTTTAAAGGCACTTTCAAATGTGACCGTAAAAGGAGCTGTCCGCGCTCCGGATGGACAGGTGGCCGTCAGCTTCAATGGCATTGTGGAAGCCACTTTGTTCGATAAGCAGAAAGAATTTGTGACCATTGGGAAAAATGATCCGCCTTTTCAATACACGCAGTGGGATA
>Ga0307416_100002483_pt1 | contig 10610 bp, 11 predicted proteins | sample DK1Cmetagenome_2_FD_203821 | JGI IMG/M metagenome (GOLD analysis project Ga0307416, IMG submission 203821) | Maize rhizosphere microbial communities from greenhouse at UC Davis, California, United States - DK15-C-3 | ecosystem: Host-associated > Plants > Roots > Rhizosphere > Soil | place...
ATGTATTCCCAATGTCCATCGTAGGGTTCCAGTGAAGTGACATAACCTCCGCTGACCTTTCGTTCGTTGTTGCCGCTACTGGCAACGATCAGGGTAGGCTGGCCGAGTTCGGCCGGTTCTTTTGCCAGTTTGAGGAAGGGCAGTCCGCGCGCCGGGATCTTTAGAAGCGCCAGTCCGCTATCGAGATCCTGGGTGACGATTTCACCTGGATACTGTTCCCCTTCGGCTACAGTGACGGTAATAGAGGAAGCTCCGGTCACAACGTAATTAACCGTTAAAATGTACCCTTCCGGATCAACGAGTGTTCCGGATCCGGTGCGCTCCGAGCCGAGGTTTTTGGTTGAAGGATGATCTTCCGGGATTGACACGTGGATGTCTACTGTTGCCGGAATGATTGCATGGATCAAGCCGAGATGGCCGTTCAAAGTCCTGCTCCTTACGCGAGTTTACCCGCCGCCCGAGCATGTCGCCCGATTTTAAGTGCGCGGCTTCACGCCGGTCCAACGCTCTCCCGTGAATTCTATTGATGATTGCGAGGTTGTCAACGGTCACTTGGTCGCTTGCGCATTTCTTTCTTGGCCTATGTTGATCAAGTAAGATTTTTTACTCAGCGCGAATTGACGCCGCTTGAGAAGTGGCCCAAAAAGATTAAACGAGCCCGGACGGTCGCTTTGATGCGGCAATCGATCGGCAGCATCAATAGCGATGAGATTCATGCAGCAATGGCAAATAGCAGGAAGGCTTCTTTAGGATTGCGGTGGCTTCGCAACTGAACAGGGGCAGCGCCGGAAGTTGCGGATAAACCAGAGAGTTTTGCATGTTAGTCATGGCCGCCAACTTGACAATAGAGGAGAATCCAATATATTCAAGTCGTCCGGCCAACCTGATCTTTCGCTATGAAAATTCCTGTCGACCAGATAACTCAATCTCCTAAAGAAATCTTGTTTGCGGAGAAGATTGAGTCACTAAATTCGTTTTTCGCCAATGAAAAACACCGGGATTTTCACTTTCCACCGGTGCTGAAGGGAAGTCTGGTTTACTACAGATCTGGCCAAGAGCTTTTTTTTGAAGGGTCTTTTGGTGGAAGTTTCGAAGGCTGCTGCAGCCGTTGTTTAGCTCATTATTCGTTTGACGTTGAAAAGTCGTTTGACATAGTGTTAGTTCCGGATCCGGCGCGCCCGGAGCGCAAAGTTGAGGAGTTGAGGCGAGAGGAGCTAGGTTTGAGTTACTATTCAGGCGACATGATCGAGCTAGCGCCGTTAATCGAAGAGCAAGTTCTACTGGCCTTGCCGACCCGGCCACTATGTCGTGAAGATTGCCGAGGATTGTGTGGCGGTTGTGGAGTGAACCTCAACGTCGAAGACTGCGCCTGCGATCCCGCTGCGCCGTCCGAATCGCATTTTGCGATTTTTCGGACGCTTAAAATTAATCGTTAGTAACTGCCAAATCTCTGAACATGGGTTCTGCCGTTTGCCGGCAGGAAGATAGGATCAAAATGCCTGTACCAAAGAGACGAACTTCGAAACGAGTAAAAAACCAGCGCCGGTCGCATGACGGACTGACACCGCCGCAATGGAGCACCTGTTCGCAGTGCGGTGAAACTGTTCTGCCCCATCGCGCTTGCCCCGCCTGCGGCTTCTATCGCGGTCGCGCCGTTCTTAAAGTTGACGAGAATTAGTACTTCATTCCTCCATGCCGAAAATCGCAGTCGACGCGATGGGGGGAGATCATGCCCCGGGAGTTGTTGTGGAAGGCGCGCTGCTTGCGGCCCAAGACGTCGATGCGGAATTAATTCTTGTCGGGGACAAGTCAGCCGTTGAACAAGAATGTTTGCGCCTTGCTGGCAAGCTCCCCGCATTTCCGATTGTTAACGCTTCACAAACAGTACCCATGGACGAATCTCCCAGCACCGCGCTGAGAAAGAGAGATTCGTCCATGAAAGTTGCTTTCGAGATGATCAAGCGCGGCGAGGCGCAAGCGGTGGTCAGCGCCGGAAACTCCGGGGCCATGATGGCCATCGGAATGCTAGTCATCGGCACGTTACCGCAAGTCACTAGACCGGCAATTCTGGCGATTGTGCCGGGGCCATCGAAGGGAGCGGTCATCATCGATGCCGGGGCCAATGTCGACTGCAAACCGCGTCAGCTACTGCAGTTTGGGATTATTGGCTCGGTCTACGCAGAGCACGGGTTAGGCATCGTCAGGCCCAGAGTCGGTGTGCTGAGCAACGGCGAAGAAGACAGCAAAGGGAACGAGTTGACCCGGGCGGCCAGCGAGCTCCTCGACAGCGCTCCGGTCAATTATATCGGATACGTCGAAGGCCGGGACTTCTTCAACGGTAAGGTCGATGTGATCGTATGCGACGGCTTTACAGGAAACGTCGCGTTGAAGACCATGGAAGGGGTTGCGAGCTTTGCCGGCACAATCTTAAAAGGTGCTTTCGAGAGAAATTGGCTGAGCCGCTTGGGCTACTTGATAAGCCGACAGTCCCTGCGACATGCTTTCCGGAAGCTCGATTATGCCGAATACGGTGGAGCACGTTTGCTGGGATTGGATGGCGTTGCCATTGTTGCTCATGGAGGGTCAACTGCGCTGGCGATCAAAAACGCCATTCGCGTTGCCAGCGAATCAGTTGCACAGGATGTAAACGGCCATATCAGTGCGGCTTTGGAATCCATGGCTCAGGCCGAAACTGAAAACAAAGTTTTGCAGACTACGATTCGGCCTTGATCGAGCCATCGTGCGATCGGGCTAACTGGAGAGCGAAGGCACAATGGCGAGTACGAACAGTGTGGCATTTCTTTTTCCCGGTCAGGGCTCTCAGTATGTCGGCATGGGGAAAGAATTGTGCGAGCACTATTCAGTTGCGGCGCAAGCCTTTCAAGAGGCCGAACAGACCCTTGGCCTTGCACTCAAGCAGCTATGTTTTTACGGTCCGGAAGCCGAACTCCAACTAACTGAAAACACGCAGCCGGCCATTCTGGCTGTCTCGGTGGCCGCGCTTCGCGTCTTGCAAGCGGAAACCGGGGTTCAACCGTCGTATGTTGCGGGTCATAGCCTCGGCGAGTACAGCGCGCTGGTGTGCGTCGGCGCACTCTCGTTCAGCGATGCCCTGAAAATCGTGCGCGAGCGCGGTCGTTTGATGCAAGCGGCGGTGCCGTCGGGGAAGGGCGCCATGGCGGTCATCCTAGGGCTCGACATGGCAGCCGTCAGTTCTATCTGCAAACAGGCGCAGGACGGCGAAGTGGTCGCACCTGCCAACTATAACGGCGGCGGTCAAGTCGTGATCGCTGGTTCCAAGACCGCGGTAGGCCGCGCAATGCTTCTTGCGAAGTCCGAGGGCGCAAAGCGTGTGGTCGAGTTGCCGGTCAGTGCGCCATTTCACTGTCCGCTGATGAAGCCGGCGGCAGACGGACTGAAGCGTATTTTAAATGATGTGACGATTCATCCATTCACAGTTGGAGTTATCGGCAACGTGAATGCCGAGGTGAATCTCGATCCCGCTGCGATTAAACTATTGCTATCGGAGCAGGCGATGAGACCCGTACGCTGGGAAGAATCGATCCACAGATTGGAAAATCTTGGCGTATCCAGAATGCTTGAAGTCGGTCCTGGAAGAGTTCTAAAAGGTTTGGTAAAGCGGATCAGCCCGAAAATAGCGGTGGATGCCTTCGAAGCACCGCAAGACCTCGCCCGCCTAAGGAATGACATCAGATGAAATCAAACGGGCAAGTAGCTCTGGTGACAGGTGCAAGCCGCGGCATCGGTCGGGCTATCGCCGTGGCTCTCGGTCAAGCGGGAGCATACGTGGTCATTAATTATCGCGGCAACCAAGAGGCTGCTGAGTCGACGCTCGAAGAGCTTCACGGCACAGGCGGCCAAGGGGAACTTTGCCAGTTCGATGTCGCAGTCGAAAACGAGATTGATGCGGCGGTTAAGAAAATCGTTGACGGGCAAGGGAAAATTGATATTCTGGTCAACAATGCCGGGGTGACCTCTGATACTCTTCTCATTCGCACAAAGGCCCAAGATTGGGATCAAGTCATAGGTACTAATCTTAAGGGAACGGTTCTCTGTACGAAGTCGGTTTGTCGTCCCATGATCCGCCAGCGTTATGGCAGGATCGTTAATCTTTCTTCGGTAGTAGGACAGACCGGCAATGCAGGACAATCAATCTACGCGGCAACGAAGGCGGGAATTCTCGGCTTTACCAAATCCATTGCGCGGGAACTCGCGTCGCGCGGCATCACTGTGAATGCGGTGGCCCCGGGGTTTATCGAAACCGAGATGACTGCTACTTTATCGCCGCAACTGCAAGAGGAGTTTCTGCGCTCGATTCCTTTGGGTCGGTTCGGCAAAAGCGAGGAAGTGGCGCAGTTGGTGGTCTTTCTTACGGGACCGGGAGCATCCTATATCACGGGTCAAGTGATGAATGTTAACGGCGGACTTTACATGTAGCAAGAATGGCGAATAATCAGGAGGAAAACAAAATGGCGTCATCTGTGCAAGCTAGGGTAAAAGAGATCGTATGTGAACAATTGGGGGTGAGCGAGGACGAGGTGGTTCCTGAAGCATCTTTCATCGAGGATCTAGGCGCGGATTCGTTGGATATCGTCGAACTAGTAATGGCTTTGGAAGAAGAGTACGAGATGGAGATTTCCGACGAGGACGCCGAAAAAATTAAAACGGTCCAGGACGTCATATCGTACATCGATAATCATCGTTAAGCGTTGCGTTGTTTCAGATCCTTTTTGGCGAGGAGATGATGGGCGCCGCTCGAGCTTGCGCCATTTAACATTCAGGCTCGTAGGAGTTTACAAAACCCTGCATTCTCGGGTTTAGATCCCCGTTATTAAGAACTATTATGATTGTGATGGCTAGTGATCACGGCGGGGTGGAACTCAAAGATTTTTTAGCCGAAGTCCTTCGTTCAAAAAACATTGATCTGCAGGACCTCGGTACCTACGACAGTAAACCGGTCGACTATCCCGATTTTGGTCACCAGGTGTCGGAGCGAGTCTCACAAGGAGATGCGAAAAGAGGCATATTAATTTGTACCACTGGAATCGGGATGTCCATCTTGGCCAATAAGTATCCCAATGTCCGGGCCGCTTTGGTGCAGGATCGTGAAACAGCGCGCAGCAGTCGCGAGCACAATGACGCCAATATTTTAGTTCTTGCTGGGGCCACCACCGACCCTGCCCTCGCCCGCGAAATTCTGGAGGTTTGGATCAACACACCTTTTAGCGGCGGCCGACATCAACGCCGTCTTGATAAAATAACTGAAATCGAGCGAGCCTTGGGAACACTGAGAAACGCGCCCGAGAGCAAGAGCGACAAGGATTCTGACTGATGGCTTTTTTGCAGCAGACCGACCGCGAGGTTTTTGCCGCCATCGAAAAAGAAGCGAACCGGCTCGAACAGAATCTGGAGCTGATCGCTTCTGAGAACGTTGTGAGCGAAGCGGTCTTGGAAGCTCAGGGCTGCGTAATGACTAATAAGTACGCAGAAGGCTATCCAGGCAAGCGATACTACGGAGGCTGTGAATTTGTCGATCAGGTCGAATCTCTTGCCATAGCGAGGGCCAGAGAACTCTTCGGCGCAGATCATGCGAACGTCCAACCTCATTCCGGCAGCCAAGCTAACATGGCCGTATATCTGTCTGTGCTTAAGCCAGGCGATTGTTATCTCGGGATGAATCTTGCTCATGGTGGCCATTTGTCTATGGGGAGCCCGGTCAATTTTTCCGGCATTCTTTACCGTGTCATTCCTTATGGGGTCTCAGAAGAAACTGAAATCATCGACTATGACGAAGTTGCCCAACTCGCCCGCGAACATCGGCCGAAACTGATCATTGCCGGCGCCAGCGCCTATCCGCGAATCATAGACTTTGCAAAATTTCGCCAGATCGCAGATGAGGCGGGGGCGCTTTTGATGGTCGATATGGCGCATATCGCCGGTTTGGTCGCAGCGGGTTTGCATCCGAGCCCGGTGCCGCATGCCGATTTCGTCACAACCACCACGCATAAAACTCTACGCGGACCTCGCGGAGGAATGGTTCTGTGCCGTGCCGATTATGCCAAAACGGTCGACAGCAAAGTCTTCCCAGGCATGCAAGGCGGTCCCTTGATGCATGTCATTGCTGCCAAAGCGGTGGCGCTCAAAGAGGCGCTAAATCCAGCATTCAAAATATATCAGCACCAAATCGTCAAGAACGCTCAAGCCTTGGCTAAATCTCTCAGCTCCAACGGCTATCGCCTTACGTCAGGAGGAACAGAAAATCATCTGATGTTGGTGGATCTGAGGAAATCGGAGCTGACAGGCAAGGTGGCGCAGGAGACCCTCGATCAGGCGCACATTACCGTAAACCGCAACGCCGTACCGTTCGATACTCGGTCGCCATTTATCACCAGCGGAATTCGCCTTGGTACGCCCGCCGTCACCAGTCGTGGTATGAAGGAGGAGGAGATGGGGCTAATCGGTAATTTGATCGCGAAGGCGCTTGACCACGTGGGCGATGAAAACGTTATGAGCGAGGTTGCAAACGAGGTGGCCGCGCTGTGCAGAAAATTTCCGGTTTATCCGCATCGGCTTCCGTCGATTTAATCTTGACCGGTATTTATTCAACCTGCGCCAGTCCCGCCATTTACTCTGCGGTCCCGCACAATCGATTCCTAGTTAACAATAGTGACTAGTTGGCTGTTCAAAGGAACTTCGGATGAAATGCCCTTTTTGTCATGAGACCGAGAACCGCGTTATCGATTCACGCTTGAGCAAGGATAACAATATGATCCGGCGCCGGCGCGAGTGCTCAAAGTGTTCGCGGCGCTTTACCACCTATGAGCGGGTCGAAGAGATGATGCCGTTGGTGGTTAAGAAAGATGGTCGAAGGGAAACTTACGAGAGGATTAAGATTATCAATGGGCTTAAACGAGCCTGTGAGAAGCGGCCGGTGAGCATCAATACGATTGAAGCCATTGCCGACCGGATTGAGCGAAATCTTCAGGAACGCGGGGAAAAAGAGATTTTGAGCTCAGTGATCGGCGAGGCGACTATGCGTGAACTTCATGATACCGACGAAGTGGCTTACGTTCGCTTCGCCTCAGTCTACCGCTCATTCAAAGATATCAACGAGTTCATGGTCGAGCTGGAGGAGCTTTTCAAGGAGCGAAAAGAGATGTCAGCGGCTCGATTAAGCGCTCCGCGGCAAAAGAGGAACTAGCCGGTGCTGCTGCGCCAGGAGCAAATCGACCGGGGCTATATGCGGCTGGCCTGCCGGCTTGCTAAGAAGGCTGCCGGAAGGACAAGCCCCAACCCAATGGTCGGCGCTGTGCTGGTCCGTAACGGGGCAATGATCGCATCGGGATTTCACCCATTTGCCGGCGCCGACCATGCTGAGATCGTTGCGCTGAAGAAGGCCGGCAGTAAGGCCAAGGGCGCCACCCTCTATATCAACCTCGAACCATGCAACCATTACGGTAGAACACCGCCCTGCACCCGCTCTTTGATCGCTGCAGGTGTCAAGGAAGTGGTCGTCGGCATGAAAGACCCGAATCCGCTGGTCGCAGGCAAAGGTCTGCGCGCGCTCGTCCGCTCGGGCATCAAGGTTCGCTGCGGTGTTCTCCACGGGGAATGCCAAACACTGAATGAGGCATTTACCAAGTTCATCACTCGCGGAGTGCCGTTTGTGACGCTCAAGCTCGCGGCTTCTCTCGACGGTAAGATTGCTACACCGGGTGGCGATTCCTATTGGATTAGCTGCGAAGAATCTCGTGGTATCGTGCATCAATTGCGTAATAGCTTTGATGCGGTGCTGGTCGGAGCGGGCACTGTGATTACCGACGATCCACAACTCACTTGCCGGATCGCAGGCGGACGAGATCCCCGGAGAATCATCCTTGATGCGCGTTTACGGATTCCCCTGGATGCGGAGTTTTTGCGCCAGCGCGGCAGCGATAAAAACATTATCGTGACAAGCAATACCGCCCCCGCAGGCAAGATTCGAGCTTTGGAAAATTTAGGTGCCACAGTTTGGTGCTTGCCTGTGAGAGAAGGCGCGGTGCGGTGGCTTCCGCTGCTAAGAAAACTGGCCAAAAGCGGGATTGTCAGCGTACTTCTCGAAGGCGGGGCGATTACCGCGGCCGGCGCTTTGAAGGAGAAGATGGTCGACAAACTCCTGCTCTTCTATGCCCCAAAACTCCTGGGCGGCGACGCGCGTTCCATGATTGCTAGTTTGGGAGTGGAAAGAATCGATCAATCCGTCATGCTTCAAAGTATTCAGATTCGGAAATCAGGCGCCGACTTGCTGGTTTCAGGATACCTTGAGACGAGCGGGGCTGGCCGATTGCGCTAAGCTGAAAGGTTCGCCTGCATCATGTTTACCGGTCTGATCGAAGATGTCGGACGCGTCGCTAGCTTAGTGCTTAATAAGCAGTCAGCGGTTTTGACCGTCGAATCAAGTTTGGCGCTTCGGGGGATTCCACTGGGCGCTAGTATCGCCGTCAACGGCGCGTGCTTAACGGTCGTTCAGAAAGGCAAAGGGACAGTGGCATTTGACGTTTCGCCGGAGACATTGGAGCGCACCAGTTTAGCTACCGTCGAACCTGGCACACTGCTCAATCTCGAACGTTCGATGCGCCTCAAGGATCGCCTGGGCGGGCATTTGGTTACCGGCCACATAGACGGTGTCGGGAGTGTCCATTCGGTTGAAAAAAAAGGAGACTTCACGTTTTTTTCCTTTCGGCTTGCGCAACGTTTGGGATCACTGCTGGTCTCCAAGGGGTCGGTTGCCGTAGATGGAATTAGCTTGACTGTAAACCGATGCAGCGCCCGGGGGTTCAGCGTCGCGATTGTCCCATTTACTATGCAAAACACTAATTTGCGCGGCCGTAGGGTTGGTGATAAAGTCAATGTCGAGACAGATCTAATCGGCAAGTACGTTTGTCACTTCGTTAACCAACGAACTAAAATTCAGCTTTAACACTCGACGCCATTTCGGTACCACCATGCCCATCTCCAGTATTGATGAAGCCCTCGAGGACCTTCGCCAGGGGCGGATGATTATTCTCGTCAATGAGGAGGCTGCAGACAGCGACGGGTTTTTTTGCGTTCCGGCCGAGAAAGTCACCGCCGACATCATCAATCAGATGCTGCACCACGGTAGAGGGGTCATTTATCTGGCACTCACCGACGAGCGAATTCGCCAACTCGGCATTCTGCTGATCCCGCACGAGAGCAGCAACTTCTCGGGACATCTATTCGGAGCCGCCTTTTCGGCGCGTCTCGAAGGTGTTCCCGCTGTCTCCGCCAAAGGGCGCGCGCACACAATTCAAGTCGCTGTTGCCGATCAAGCAAAACATGCGGACTTAATTGTCCCGGGACATATCCAACCGATCCAAGCGCGCTCCGGGGGAGTCTTGGCGCGTTCGGGGCGAGCGGAAGCGTCGATCGATTTAGCTCGCTTGTGCGGGTTTACTCCTGCAGGGGTAATCTGTCACATTCTTAAAGACGACGGTTCTGTGGCGCTGTTGCCGGATCTGGAGAAGCTCGCGGAGCGACTGGAGATAAAAGTTGTCGCCGTGACCCGACTGATCGCTTATCGCTTGCGCAATGAGAGCTTGGTCAAACGAGCCGCCGAGGAGGTCTTTCCGACAATCCATGGCGGCATGTACAAGGCTATCGTTTATCGAAACGAAGTCGATGCTTCCGAGCATATGGCGCTCGTCAAGGGGGATATCAGCAACCCGGATAGCGTCCTAGTGCGTTTGCATTCGGAATGCTTGACAGGAGATGTTTTCGGCTCCGAGCGCTGCGACTGTGGCGATCAGATCCGCCAATCGCTGAAACTCATCGATCAGGCTGGCAAGGGCGTGCTCGTTTATATGCATCAAGAGGGTCGTGGCATAGGTCTCACCAATAAGATCAAAGCCTATGCCTTGCAGGATCGGGGTTTTGATACCGTGGAGGCAAATTTGGAGCTAGGGTTCAAGGAAGATCTCCGCGACTATGGGATCGCCGCTCAGATGCTGCGGGATCTGGGCGTGAAAAGTGTTCGCCTGTTGACCAACAACCCGCGCAAGATTTCCGGTATCGAAGAGTACGGGGTAACGGTGAAGGAGAGAGTTCCTCTTGAGGTATTGCCGCGCGATAGCAATATTCATTATCTTCGAACCAAGCAGAAAAAACTCGGCCATTTGTTAACCAATTTGGAAGCCAAGCCAGGCAAATCTTAACCCTCCTCTTATGGCCAATGTCATCGAAGGCAGTATTGACGCCCGCGGCATGAAAATCGGTGTCATAGTCAGCCGATTTAACAAATTTATCACTGCCAAGCTGCTAGAAGGCGCATTGGAGGGTCTTCAAACTCATGGCGCTGCGGATGATGATCTGACGGTGGTCCATGTGCCGGGCGCGTTTGAAATTCCCATCATCGCCGGACAAATGGCGGCCAGCGGAAAGTTCGATGCAGTCATGTGTCTGGGCGCCGTGATTCGTGGCGATACACCGCATTTCGAATATGTCTGCGATGCGGTGACGCATGGAATCAGCAAGGCTGTTTGGGAATACCGGGTACCGATCAGTTTCGGGGTCCTGACAACCGAAAACGTGCA
>Ga0307416_100002485_pt1 | contig 10600 bp, 11 predicted proteins | sample DK1Cmetagenome_2_FD_203821 | JGI IMG/M metagenome (GOLD analysis project Ga0307416, IMG submission 203821) | Maize rhizosphere microbial communities from greenhouse at UC Davis, California, United States - DK15-C-3 | ecosystem: Host-associated > Plants > Roots > Rhizosphere > Soil | place...
CAGCGCAAACCGCCCGTGAATCGAACCAGAGAGATTGAGCTATTGAGGAGTTATCGATCCTTCGGTCGAGCGCCGTCAAAGGTTGTGAACACGATCCGAGAGGTCCGAGACGGGAGAATAAGGAAGGCGGTCGCGTTTTGCCTTATGACTGTATTTGATCGTCAGGTCATAAGAATCCAGTGAAGGAAGAGCTGATCATCGACAATATCGTACCTCTGGAGCACAGACCTGAGTCAGACTGCTATAATCGCATGGGCATGAGAACATACAAATAACCTTCTTTGCCGCCCTTCTTCACCAAGCTCGGGCTAAGTGCGTCCTTCAGTTCGATTTGTACCTCTCCATCGGTGCCGAGGACATGGAGCACGTCAATCAAGTAGCGCGCGTTGAAGCCTATACTGATCGGGTTTCCTTTATACTCCATCTCAACTTCCTCGGTCGCTTCGCCAAGGTCCGGATTGTTTGCTGAGACAGACAGCTTGTCCTCGTTAAATTCCATTTTGATGCCCTTGTAACGTTCGCTGGAAATGATCGAGACCCGGCGCAGAGCTTGCAAAAATTCGTCGTGCTCGATCCGAGCGATGTTCTGATTTCCTTTGGGTATCACTTTCGTGTAATCTGGAAAGTCACCATCGATGAGCCGCATGAACAATTCGACTCTGTCTTTCATCACAAGACCCATGTTCTCCCTAAAGCCGATGGAAACGACGCCATCGTCGCCGCTTTCCAAAAGTTTCTTAAGCTCCGCTAACCCCTTCCTGGGCAAAATCACCCCCTTTGTCAACCCAAAAGAGCCGAGATTTCTTTCGTCAAAAGCCAGCCGGTGACCGTCCGTCGCTACCAAGCGAACGTTACCGGCCTCGCCCTGCTCAACATAAACTCCGTTCAAACTGTAACGCGTTTCGTCCGTAGAAACAGAAAAGATTGTGCCCTCAATCATTTCGCGAAGCGTGGAAGCGGGTGTGGTTGTCAAGCCATCGCGACTAAATTTTGGAAATTGCGGAAACTCGCGGGCATCCATTCCGACAATTTTGAAAACCGACTTTCCACTGCGGATTTCTACCCACTCATTTTCAAGCCTTTTAAGTTGAATGTGTTCGTTTGGAACCTCTCGAACGATTTCATAAAGTTTCTTCGCATTGACTGTGACCGAGCCTTCTTTGACAACATCTCCTTCGAGACTTCCTCTGACACCGACTTCCAGGTCTGTGGCGGTAACGCGAATATCTTTTTTCTGAGACTCGAGGAGGACGTTCGCCAAGATAGGCATCGTATTGCGGCGTTCAACGATGCTTTGAGTCCAATAAAGCGTCGCGAGAAGATCTCCTCGCTTTGCTTTAATTTCCATGTTTCCTCCCGACTCTCTTCTTCTCTTATATATATAAATCAGTAAAGTAGTAGCAATAGAGACTGTTCACAACCGGGATAACCGCCAAAAGAGAAGCAACTACTGTAGCTTGGGCTGTGTATGAAGGTGCAACGTTAAACGCGTTAAACGAATGACAACGGCGCATGCACCGCTTATACCCAATTGTCCACAATTGTTCTGGTGACCCGTCACAGCTTATCCACAGCTATTTGTTGAGGTTTAGATTTCTTTCTAATCGCTCAATCGTGTTCTGCATGAAGGGATCCTCTTTGATCCGCTTTTCGATTGTCTTGGACGCATGAATCACCGTGGAATGATCGCGGCCACCGAACTTATCTCCAATGGCTGGAAAAGAAGTTTCGGTATACTTTCGACAAAGATACATCGCCACTTGCCGTGGTAAGGCGATGTTTTTTGTTCTTCGTTTGGCCTTTAAATCCCCTAGCTTGAGGTTGTAAAAATCGCAGATTGTCTTTTGAATGCTCTCGACGGTTATTTCCTTCTTTGCGCCTTTGAGGGTATTGTGAAGCACCTCCTTGGCGAGATCGACCGTAATTACCGATTTTGTCAGGGATGAGAACGCCCCGAGACGGGTTAAAGATCCTTCTAATTCTCTGACATTGGATTCGATATTCGTCGCCAAGAAAATTGCCACATCGTGAGGCAGTTGAATGCCCTCTCCTTCCGCTTTCTTTTGAATGATCGCCACTCGCGTCTCTATATCCGGCGGTTGGATATCCGCGATTAACCCCCATTCGAAGCGGTTTCGCAGCCGATCTTCGAGCCCGGGAATTTCTTTTGGAAACTTATCAGAGGTGATGACAATCTGCTTGTGCGATTCATAAAGCGAGTTGAAAGTATGGAAAAATTCTTCTTGCGTTCTCTCTTTGCCGGCGATGAACTGGACATCATCGACGATTAGAATATCGATGTTTCTGAATTTAGTCTTGAACTCATCCATTTTGTCCCGTCTAAGAGAACCGATCAGTTCGTTCATAAAGGACTCTGAACTGAGATAAAAAATCTTCAGCCCCTGACGCGTGGCAGCCGCGCGATGGCCGATTGCATTAGCAAGGTGGGTTTTGCCGAGGCCAACCCCTCCATAAATGAACAAAGGATTGTAATGATCGCCAGGCTGGTTGGCTACTGCCATCGAGGCGGCGTGAGCGAATTGATTGCTAGCGCCGACGACAAAGTTTTCGAAGGTATATTTTGCAACCAAATTGTTAGCGCGCGAATGCTGCTTGGGATAAAGCTCTCGTTCTTCTTTCTTATCACTTCGAGGAGCTTTTTCCGGTCGTGCGCTAGCCGATTGGCTATTGATAGCGAGAGAGATCTTTAAATCCTTATGAGTCAAAGATTCCAAGACTTCAGTGATCTGCAAATAGTAATGCTCGCTCAGCCAATCCCGAAAAAATTTATTTGGAACGGTAAGAACAATACCGTCGCCCGTGATGGAATGGACGTGAATTGGTTTGATCCACGTTTCAAAATTTTGTTTTCCCACTTTTTCTCTCAATTGTCTGAGAGCTTCTTCCCACATTGCAAGCATAGTTCCGCACCAACTAAGTAGCGAATTTTAAAGAAAATTATTGTAGTTACGAACAACGTTATCCACAGCTGTGGATAACGAAAAAACAGCTTAGCTTTCGGCTAGTTACCGGAATTGACAACGACCTCAATCGACAAATGCACTGAGCGAGAATCAGTGGCAAACGTTTTTGCTATTCTGTTCGTTGTAAAACGAGCAATGAAACTCACGACCTGATGCCTGAGCGAAACAAGAGCAGTTACAAAAAATTTTGCCGAAGGGCAAGTCATAATCCTTTTCATAATCCATTTCAAGGAAAAATTTTCTAAAAATTTTTTCTTAATCGTTTAGCGATCTTGACACACTCATAAGCCGATGCTAGCTCAACTGCACCAATGATAATCGCCAAATCAAAGCGACTTTTTGAAAGCGCTCAAGAGAGAATTCCCGGCGCCGTGAACAGTCCCGTACGAGCGTGGCAGGCCGTTACAGGCGTGCCACGTTTCATTGCGCGCGGTAAAGGCGCGCATATCTTTGACGTCGATGGCAATGAGTACATCGATTATGTAGGCTCTTGGGGACCGCTGATTCTCGGCCATGCGCAGCCTTATGTTACGGCTGCCTTACGCGATGCGTTGCAGCAAGGCACAACATTCGGAGCACCGACCGAGCGAGAACTGCAATTGGCCGAGACTGTCTGTCGGTTGATGCCGAGCATAGAAAAGATACGGCTGGTGAGTTCTGGAACTGAAGCAACGATGAGCGCGATACGTTTAGCGCGAGCCTTCACCAAGCGCAGCAAAATCGTAAAATTTGATGGTTGTTACCATGGTCACTCTGATGGGCTGCTGGTAAAGGCAGGCTCAGGAGTAACCACACTCGGATTGCCGGATAGTCCGGGAGTGGTGCCAGCGTTAGCTGCTGAAACGCTCGTAGCACGTTACAATGATATTGCGGACATCGAGAAAATTTTTTCCAAATACGGCAATGAAATCGCGGCAGTAATTGTTGAACCTGTTTGCGCCAATATCGGCGTGATTGCGCCGTCCGCAAAGTTTCTTGCGGAGCTGGCAACTATTACTCGCGGACATGGCAGCTTGCTTATTTTTGACGAAGTAGTAACGGGCTTTCGTCTTGCACCCGGCGGCGCTCAAGAAGTCTACCGACTGCATCCAGATCTGACCTGCTTGGGCAAGGTTCTAGGGGGCGGCTTGCCCCTCGCGGCATTCGGCGGACGCCGCGATGTAATGAACCTGATCGCTCCCCTAGGTCCGGTTTATCAAGCCGGGACCTTGTCCGGTAATCCACTCGCGGTCACGGCCGGCCTGGCAACTTTGAAACAGCTCTCGCGTCGCGGCACTTATCAAAGGCTGGAAAAAAATAGCAAATACCTGGCGGAAGGTTTCGCCAAAGTGATCGCAAGATACAAAACTAAGGCGATTATCAATCGGGTTGGTTCAATGATGACCCTATTCTTCGGAGTTGAACGTGTGTCCAACGCCGATGAGGCGAGGCAATGTGATCGCGAAAAATTCGCTAGGTTTTTTCATGGCATGTTAGAGCGCGGAATCTACTTACCACCTGCGCCGTTTGAAGCAATGATGATTTCCTTGTCTCATTCGACGGCGGATTTACGCAAGACAGTTGCCGCGTTTGAGTCGTGGTCCGAACGCGACGGCCATTGTTGACCGCCTTATACCTTCATGTTAAGAATCTACCGCCGGTAGCTGCAGCGCGAAACCTCTGAGCCGAATGAGAATCGAATACCGTTCGAAAGCCAAAAGTAGTTTGTGGTTTTCTGGTTATTTTGAGGGGGATGCCTCGTTTATGGCGATACTACTTTGCGTCGCCGAAGTACGTGACCTTATCAGCTGACGTAATGAGGCTTCGCTCCAAGCCAACGAATGAAACAGCCGAACGGTACAGCCACCATTGTTCGCATCGAACTTTGGCATGGGTTATTGCTTCTTGCGACTGCGCTAACTCTGGGCCAAAGCGGATTTATTGAGCTAAAAGCGCTTCTCATTGGCGGTCTCTTCATGGGAGTGAATTTTTTTTTGCTTGGGTTTGGCGTCCTCTGGGTGCTTGCGCCCCTGGCGAGCAAGGGCAGGGTGACTGCAGGCGTTTCTCTGCTCATCTTGAAAATCATTATTTTCTTGAGTCTTCTGACGCTCCTGTTTCTCCGATTCCAAATCGATGGATTGTCCTTCGCGCTCGGATTTTCAACTCTGATACTGGCGATTTTTGTAGAAGCGGTGATTTACTCGTCAAGTAGGATCACATAATGGAACATCCCTTTACTTGGTATGCGCTGCTCCCGAATGATTGGCAGGCGCATCTTCAGCAGCACACCTTTTTTGCTTTAGTGAGTTCTTTATTCGTCCTGCTTTTCGCCTGGCGTGGTCGCGCGGCTCTAGCGCGGGCACAGGATCCGGCTGTTCCCGCTGCAGAGTTGGGAACGAGAAACATCGCCGAGCTCCTAGTCGGGTTGGTCGTCAGCCAAAGCGATGCGATTATCGGCCGACAAGGACGCAAATTCGTGCCCTATTTCGGTACCTTCTTTCTGTTTATTTTATTCAGTAACTTGAGCGGACTTTTGCCCGGGTTCTCACCGCCTACCAGCGACTTAAACACCACGGTTGCTTTGGCCTTGGTTTCGTTCATCGGCTATAACGTGATTGGCATCAAAGAAATAGGAACCGGATACTTCAAGCATTTTGTCGGGCCGATGACAGGGCTTCCGGCACAGAGTTTCCTCGGCAAACTCGCGTTTGTGCCTCTGTTGGTACTCTCGGTGTCGTTCTTTTTCGTTTTGGAATTTGTATCCCACCTATTTCGGCCGGTTTCCCTTGCTCTCCGGCTTTTCGGCAACATGATGGGCGATCATATCGTCATCGAGGTTTTCATGGACCTCACGAAAGTCATTGTGCCAGTGATTTTTTACGCTCTTGGTACCCTCGTTTCGATCATTCAAGCTGCAGTGTTCATGCTGCTAAGCATGATTTACGTCAGCTTGGCTATTGCTCATGGACATGATGAGGCTCATGGCAATGAACAAGAGCACGTTCACTAGGATCAACTCTCAGACAATATCAAAGCGAAGGGCGATGGTGGAGAGATAGAGGAAGAAGAGGTTTGGTCCAACTCGCTGGAAAGGAGGCAAGATGAAAAAGGTATGGTCGGTTTTGAGCGCGGTATTTGTGACGCTGATGACATCGAGCTTGGCTCTAGCGGCCGCCGAAGGTGTCGCAGTGACAGGGGCGGACTCGCAAGTCAAAGCTGCAATTGCCATTGCTGCCGGCTTGGCGGTTGCCGTAGCTGCGTTTGGCGCTGCTTTGGGTCAGGGCCGGGTAGGCGCTACAGCGATGGAAAGCATCGGGAGAAACCCTAACGCTGCCGATAGATTGTTTCTGCCGTTGCTGTTAAGCTTGGCTCTTCTTGAAGCGCTGGCGTTGTACGGGTTTGTTATCGCGTTTCTTCTGCAGGGCAAAATATAACTGCTGCGAGAAGCTAAAAAGAGGGCGCGGAAATAACCCGCGCCCTTTTTTTATGGAAGGTCTATCTTGTGCAAATCGACTTGGGTGTAGCTGAGCAACTCTTCCAGTGTATGAAGCTTGTATGGCTTTTCGTAAAAGATATCTTTAATACCCGTGTTCACCAGCACCTTAAGGCAGTGAATGCACGGCGTATGCGTTATATAAATCGAAGCGTCCTTGATGGTTGACCCATTTTTGGCCGCTTGAGCAATCGCGTTCATTTCTGCATGAATCGTGCGAAAGCAGTTTTGTTCGGTTTCGCCGTTGGGCGTTATCGATTCATATATCAGGCAGCCGACGTCAGTGCAGTGAGGCATGCCAGCCGGCGCGCCGTTGTAACCCGTCGCTAGAATGCTCTTATCCCGCACGATGACCGCGCCGACCTTCGCCCGCGTGCAAGTGGATCGCTCCGCCACTTGTCGCGTGATGGTCATAAAATACTGCTCCCAACTAAGCCGCACGCTCATGGACTCCTCCGGGTAATTTGCTTTCAAACAGCAAGTAGTTCAACTCGGACCTTGTCGCCAATCTTAGACGAACTACGGCTTGCCACGTTATCGTTATAACTCGCGACTTCCACCAATCCCCAGCTATTGATCAGCGCGATGTATTTGCCTTTATCACCCGCCGCGTAGCTTTCCGATAACCCTTGAATTTCACTCTTTTTCAGATGGATGCGAATCCTGTCTCCCTGCGCTCCCTCCAGATCGCGCTCGCGAATGTTTGTAAACAGATTGCCAAAGCGATCAATATAGATTACTTCCCCAACGATGAATTTTCCGGCTCGCTCTACTGCCGGCCAAGCTAAGCGCACGCAATCTTTTAAAATCGAGCCAAACTCAGCCATTGGAACTCCACGCGCAAGATGAGCCGCCACTGGTGCAAATACATCTCTGCCGTGGAAGGTCCGGCTTGTGGGTTGCAAATGATAGGCTTCGTTCGACAAGTGCACGATGAAAAATGATTCCTGGCCTTTGAGTGCAAGACCAAAGATTCCGTTGTCCGGACCAATAAAGTAGTGCCCCGCTGCATGAATAACGATCGGTCGCCGTTCACTACCGACGCCGGGGTCGACCACGGCCACATGGATGCTGCCTTGCGGAAAATAGGCAAAGGATGCAGCTAACGTTAATGCTGCCGCCCTGATATCCTGCGGCGGAATTCCGTGATTTAAATCGACGATGTGGATATTCGGAGTGATACGTAGAATCGCGCCTTTCATGATACCGACAAAAGGGTCCGCATGACCAAAATCGGTCGTCAACGTGATGATCGGTGTCCCAGAAGTCACGGCAGGAATAGTCTAAGCAAAAAACAGATTGGGTAAAGTATCACCATGAGTGCCAACCGGATGGCCATTAGTCTTTGTTCTAAGGTTCAACTGAAGTATCTCTAAGAGGGCGGATTGATCGTTCATTGCTGCTCGGGGAGTTCGGCTGATATTTGCCTAAGTCAAGAAGAACTGCGAGGCAGTAGTGAAGTCATCTTAGGAGATCCGCAGCTATAGATTTTCCAGCACTGCCGCGAACAACAGCGGTACCATAATCTCCATATGACCGGTAAGGTGATAGCCTTTGCCGCTTCCCGATGTAGGGCGGTTGACAACGTTAGTCATAGGACGGTACTGAGCGACAAAATCTAGGTTTATCGTGGTTAATTTCTGCACGGGATTGCCCAGATTGCGCGCCAGGCTGACGGCTTTTAAAAATACCTCCGGCAGTATTACGGCAGAGCCGAGGTTAAGATAGACGCCGTTGGCGAGGCTTGCGACTATGCACGTCAAGGTGCGGAAGTCTCGCATGCTTCCTTCGCCAATAGCTTTTCCATTGGCTTTCGGATGCATATGGATGATATCCGTGCCAATGGCGATGTGTGCTGTGACGGGAATTCCGATCCGCGCCGCAGTCGCAAGTATGCTCAGCTCCTGATGTTTTAAACGCGCTTGGACGATTGCTTGTCCCACTGAAGCGCCGATGCCAAGGCCTTGTGTCGAACCATCGATAATGGCCTGATTGATAAAAGCACCGGTTTCCTCGGCCATGCCGAAGCTTCCGTCTTTTAGACTGGCCTCGACATCTTCCGACGTCTCACCCATGAAGGCGAGTTCAAAATCATGAATGATTCCAGCGCCGTTCAGTGCCACCGCATCGATGATACCTTTCCTCATGAAGTCGATGATCAATGGGCTTAGTCCGACCTTAATTGGATGGGCGCCCATACCGAGCAGCACGGTGCGATTGATGGTGTGAGTTTGGGCAATCTTTTTAGCAATAGCTTTTAAGCTTCGCGCTGCGAGAATATCGGGTAAACCTTCTACGAATGAGCGTACCCGACTCCCTCTTTGTATTACTTTTCCAAGAGCTGCCGTTTGCACCTTGCTGAATCGTTTTTTCGCCGGATAGGTCTTAACTTTGGAAAAGTCTAGAGGTTTGAAAAGCTTGTTCGGCATGGAAGGCGGCGCTTACTCTGAGGGAAAGAGTATCTGATCCACCAGATCACAAATGACATGACCGATGAGAATATGTGTTTCCTGAATACGCGCACTGTTGCGGCCCTCGGAAACGTTGAGTAAAAAGTCCACCTTTTCCGCCAACTGCCCTCCTTTGCCGCCGGTTAGGCCGATTGTCGTAATCTTTGATTTTTTGCAGGCATCAATCGCAGCAATTACGTTGGACGAGTTACCGCTGGTCGATATCGCGATAGCCACATCCCCTTCTTTGCCCAGCGCCTGTACTTGCTTCGCAAAAACTTCATTGTAACTGTAATCATTAGCGATGCTTGTCAATACCGACGTATCGGTCGTGAAAGCGATTGCCGGTAGCGGCGGTCGTTCGATCATAAACCGGTTTACGAACTCAGCGGCCATATGCTGAGCGTCGGCGGCGCTGCCGCCGTTACCGAAGAGGAGCAGCTTATTTCCGCTTTGAAAGGCCCTGACGACGGTATCAATCGCCTGCGTGAGAGTTTCGAGGTTATCGCGGAGGAAGCCCTGCTTTACCCGTATGCTCTCTTCGAAATGCTCGATAATAGCTTTTGTCACGGTTCTTTTTGCTACCCTCTAAGACGTCCGTTTGCTTTATCTAACACACGCTCGTGGAAGCGTAAAGCTGAACGTGAGCTGTGTCAGTTGGGGCTATACAGCTTGTTGTTCAGCCAACGCGCTCAGAAACACTCTGGAGCGGAGAGCCAACAATAGCATCTCAGATTGGTCGGATTGCTAAAGAACTTTCGTCTGAGGTGTAAATACCTTCGCAATTACGCAGAGCGGCGCGAGCGAACATATATCAGCTTACGTGGCCCAGTGAATGGCTGCTTTGCTAGATACGGACTGATCGAATATCTTCTTAGACACTCGTTTTGTTGGACACTGATTGTCCCTTTAAGGTGTTTTCTGCGATTTCAGCAAGCACTTGGTCGTGCTCGTGGTCTAAGGCAAAAACACGGAATTGAACAACCTTGGACGGAATGAATTCAAAAAGTTCGGCTAACGATTCCTTTGTGATCTCACCGGTGGAAGGATCGAAGATGTGAATCTGTTTCTTACCCATGGCGAACGGATTCTCAGGCCGCGGATCCTGCGTCGCCATATCTATGCGAAACCTGAGACTACTCATATCTGCGGGTAAAGCGCTGCGGATGCGCTTTTCCCAATCGGCGACCTGTATCAGTGCCATCCCGTAACGAAGCTCATTAAGGGAAAGAGTTCGATCATAAGCCATCTTCCATTTGACCTCACGATGCAACACAGTTTGCCATTCGTTAGCCAGTGCCTCCATCTCGCCTTTTTTGCGCCGCCAGCGAGAGACCCCTTCGAGCAGGGACCAGTCGGTCAAGTACAGGTATTCTTCCAAATGTTCGAGCGGATTTCCCGGAAAAATCACCTGCATCGTCTCCGGAAAGATATCGCGCAAGTGGAGATCGATGGCGCGTGTGGTGCGGTGGTAATACACGTTCGTGTAAAGATAAAGTCGAGAGTTGAGGAACATGGTGAGAGCGCTGTTGCCGGCTTTGTGCAGCGTCAAACCTTTAGGCGAAAAAAAAGTGTAGTGCATCAGACGGGCACGATCCACGGGTCCACCGGCGATACCACACATGTAGGAGTCGCGCGAAACATAATCGAGATTATCAAATGTAAAAATGCCACTGGTTAAGGGTTGTAACATT
>Ga0307416_100002486_pt1 | contig 10600 bp, 11 predicted proteins | sample DK1Cmetagenome_2_FD_203821 | JGI IMG/M metagenome (GOLD analysis project Ga0307416, IMG submission 203821) | Maize rhizosphere microbial communities from greenhouse at UC Davis, California, United States - DK15-C-3 | ecosystem: Host-associated > Plants > Roots > Rhizosphere > Soil | place...
GGGATGGGCTCGCGCGAGCAGAACTTCTACAACCAGCTGGCCGTCCGGATTGGCTATGCCGACGCCGCCCGGACCGTGCAGGACCTGTACCTGGATCGCAAGGTCCAGGAGGCGGCCGCGGCCGTGCCGCGGGAGTTCATCGAGCGCACCTCGTTGATCGGCAACCGCCGGCAGATCACCGAGCGGATCCGCCAGTACGCCGCGGCCGGGGTCGGCACGCTGTCGATCAGCCCGTACGCCGGCGACGTGGACAGCGGCATCGCCACGCTGCGCACGGTGGCCGAGGCGTTCGACGAGGCCGGGGTGGCGTCCTAGTGGCCACCGTGCTGTTGCTGCGCCACGGGCGCACCACCGCCAACGCGTCCGGCGGGCTGGCCGGGCGGCAGCCGGTCGAGCTGGACGACACCGGCCGGGGCCAGGCCGAACGGGCCGGCGACCGGCTGCGGGTACTGCCGCTGGCCGCGGTGGTCACCAGCCCGCTGATCCGCTGCCGGCAGACGCTGGAGCTGGCCCTGCCGGACGCCAAGCCGGTCGAGGACGAGGGCCTGACCGAGTGCGGGTACGGCGACTGGGAGGGCCAGCCGCTGAAGAACCTGGCCAAGGACCCGCTCTGGCCGGTGGTGCAGCAGCATCCCAGCGCCGCGGTGTTTCCCGGCGGCGAGGCGATGGCCGCGATGTCGGCGCGGGCGGTCGGCGCGGTGCGCGCCTGGGACGCCAAGGTGACCGCCGAGCACGGCCCGGAAGCGCTCTGGCTGGCCTGCAGCCACGGCGACGTGATCAAGGCCATCGTGGCCGATGCGCTCGGCCTGCACCTGGACCAGTTCCAGCGGATCGTGGCCGATCCGGCGTCGGTGAGCGTGATCCGGTACACGCCCACCCGGCCGTTCGTGGTGCGGCTGAACGACACCGCCGACCTGTCCGGGCTGGTCCCGCCGAAGCGCCGGCGGCGCCGGGCGGCGAACCCGTCGTCGGACGCGGCGGTGGGCGGCGGCGCCGGCTCCGGTGGCGCGGCGTAGCAATTCAATGACCTACGGTTATGTCCGGTTGCGCCCTCGGCGAACCCGGCCGGTGCGACGGGCGACCCGGCGTACGGCCCGATAGGGTTTTCTCATGACCCACCAGGTACATGCCTTCGAGCCGCCGGAGCGGTTCGTCGCCGGCACGGTGGGCGAGCCGGGGGACCGGACGTTCTTCCTCCAGGCCCGCGGCGGCGGCCGGGTGGTCAGCGTCGCGCTGGAGAAGGTCCAGGTGTCGCTGCTCGCGGAGAAGCTCGAGGAACTGCTCACCGAGGCCAGCCGGCGGTTCGGCGTGGAGTTGCCGGACGCGCCGGTGCTCGCGGTGCACGACAACGAGCCGCTGGACACCCCGGTCGACGAGGAGTTCCGGGTCGGCACGCTCGGCCTGGCCTTCGACGTCGACAGCACCACGGTGGTGATCGAGGCGATCGAGGCCGGCGAGGGGGACGCCGAGGTCGACCTCGGCGCCGAGGACGACCCGGACGATGACGACGACGAGGACGAGCCCGACGACGACCTGGACCGGCTGCGGGTGCGACTGACCCCCGAGGCCACCCGGGAGTTCATCGACCGGGCCCGGCGCGTGGTCGCGGCCGGCCGGCCGCCGTGCCCGCTGTGCGGCCAGCCGCTCGACCCGGCCGGCCACCTCTGCCCCCGGCACAACGGCTACCACCGGTGACCGTTTCGGTGCTGACCGAGGACGACGCCCTCGAGCTGCTCACCCGCGGCCGGATGGAACTGGAGGGCCGCCTGGTCGAGGCCTCCAACACCACGCTGCGCGCCGAGATCACCCTGGACGGCCTGACCCGCCGGTGCGTCTACAAGCCGGTACGCGGCGAGCGGCCGCTGTGGGACTTCCCGGACGGCACGCTGGCCGGCCGCGAGGTGTCGGCGTACCTGGTGTCCCAGGCCACCGGCTGGGACCTGGTGCCGCCCACCGTGCTGCGGGACGGGCCGCTCGGCGTGGGCGCCTGCCAGTTGTGGATCGACGAGCCGGACGACGCGGACGCGCTGATCGGCTTCGTGCCGGCGTACGAGGTCCCGCCCGGGTGGTTCGCGGTCGCCTCGGCCCGCGACGAGGGCGGCGACGCGTACGCCCTGGCGCACGCCGACGACCCCCGGCTGTCCCGGCTGGCGGTGCTGGACGCGGTGATCAACAACGCCGACCGCAAGGGCGGCCACGTCCTGTACGCCCCGGGCGACCACATCTACGGCGTCGACCACGGTGTCACGTTCCACATCGAGAACAAGCTGCGGACGGTGCTATGGGGCTGGACCGGCAAGCCGATCCCGGCCGAGTCGCTGGAGACGCTGGCCGCGCTGGGCCGCGACCTCGAGGGGTCGCTCGGTGCGACGCTCGAGGAGCACCTGACCATCTCCGAGGTGCAGCACGTCCGGTTGCGGGTCAAGCGGTTGCTGCGGGCCGGCCGCTTCCCCAAGCCGCCGCAGGACTGGCCGGCCGTGCCGTGGCCACCGGTCTGATGGCCTAGCTCACCTCCGGCGGATTTCGCCGTACCGCCTGGATAGGCTCGGTGACCATGGACGCTTGGGTGGGTCACGAGGTGCCGTCACTGCCGGGTTCGCCGCCGCCGCTGCGGCTCTACGACTCGGCCCGGCGCTCGGCCGAGCCCTGCGTCCCGCCGGAGCCCGGGTTCTCCGCGCCGTCCGGAGGACCAGGCGCCGGCAGCAGCACAGCCGGGACGGCGACGATGTACGTCTGCGGCATCACCCCGTACGACGCCACCCACCTGGGCCACGCCGCCACCATGATCACCTTCGACGTGCTGCAGCGGGTCTGGCGCGACGCCGGGCTGGACGTCGCCTACGTGCAGAACGTCACCGACATCGACGACCCGCTGCTGGAGCGGGCGAACCGCGACGGCGAGGACTGGATGGTCCTCGGCATGCGCGAGACCGCCCTGTTCCGGGAGGACATGGAGGCGCTGCGGATCATCCCGCCGGCGCACTACGTGGGCGCGGTCGAGTCCATCCCGCAGATCGCCGGGCACGTGCGGGAGCTGCTCGCCGCCGGCGCCGCGTACACCCTCGACGACGGCACCGGCGACGTCTACTTCGCGATCGCGGCGGCGCCTGACTTCGGGTACGAGTCGCACCTGTCCCGCGACGACATGGTCAGGCTGTCCGCCGAACGCGGCGGCGACCCGGACCGGGCCGGCAAGCGCGACCCGCTCGACCCGCTGCTCTGGCGCGGCGCCCGCGACGGCGAGCCGGCCTGGGACGGCGGCGACCTCGGCCCCGGCCGCCCCGGCTGGCACATCGAGTGCGCCACCATCGCGCTGGGCCTGCTCGGCGACCGGATCACCGTGCAGGGTGGCGGCAACGACCTGCTGTATCCGCACCACGAATGCTCCGCCGCGCACGCCGAGGTGCTCACCGGCTCCCGGCCGTTCGCCGCGCACTACGTGCACGCCGGCATGATCGGCCTGGCCGGCGAGAAGATGTCCAAGTCCAAGGGCAACCTGGTGTTCGTCTCCCGCCTGCGCGGCGATCGCGTCGACCCGATGGCGGTCCGGCTGGGCCTGCTGACCGGGCACTACCGCGCCGACCGTGACTGGACCGACGACGTGCTCAAGGCCGGCCAGGAGCGGCTGTCCCGCTGGCGTACGGCGGCCGCGGCCGGCGCCGGCCCGTCCGGCGAGGGCCTGCTGGCCGCGGTCCGCGAGGCGCTGTCCGACGACCTCGACACACCCGCCGCGCTGGCCGTCGTGGACGCCTGGGCGGAGGCCACCCTGGCCGGCGCGGGCACCGACACCGCGGCGCCGGCGCTGATGAGCCGCACGGTGGACGCCCTGCTCGGCATCCGGCTGTGAGCCGGCCGGCGCGGACCGGGCCGGACTCGTAGGCGTACACCCCAGCCGGCACTGGTCGCCAGCCCGGCTTCATCGGCACGCGGGCCACGTGGGTCTTCACCCGTGGCGTCCCCGACGGTCGGCGCGCCGCTCGGAGCCCCGCGGCTCCGCGCGTCCGGTGCCCGGCCGGCCGCGGGCCGGGCGGCCGCCGTCCTCAGGCCAGCGCCAGCCCGGGGTCGGGATCCGGCTCGGGCGCCGGCGCCGGGATGCGGTAGTCCTCGGTCAGCGTCGTCATCGGCCCCGGCCAGGTCGCCTGGGCCACCTCGATCGGCTTGCGGGTCTCGTCGAACGCGACGTGCAGCAGGTGCAGCACCGGGGTGTCCGGGCGGATCTGCAGGATCTCCGCCTCCTCCCGGGTCGGCTGCCGCGCGGTGATCGTGTCGGTGGCCGAGGCGTACCGGCGGCCCAGCACCTCTTCGGCCTCCTGGTAGAGCGGGCGGCCGAACGCCGCCATCCGCTCCAGCGACGTGCCGGTGGCGTCCTTCACCCGGAACCAGGAGGCGCCGACCTCGACGGTGGCCTCGTCGGTGCGCACGATGTGCCGGCGGACCAGCATCTCGGTGCCGTCGCGGACGCCGAACGCGTCGGCCACCTCCGGGGGAGCGGGCTCCCGGCCCACCCCGGCCAGCTGCTGGCGGTACCGGGCGGCGAGGTCGGCGTGGTAGCCGCGGTGCGACCCGTACCGGCCCCGGGACAGCCGGTTGAGCCGGCGGCGGGTGCCGCGGACGTACGTACCGCTGCCCGGCTTGGTGATCAGGATGCCCTCGACCCGCAGCTGGTCGACGGTGCGCTGGACGGTCTGCTTGGCCACCCCGAACATCTCGGCCATCGCCGGGATGGACGGCAGCCGCTCGCCCGGCTGCCAGTCGCCGCGGCGGATCCGCTCGCGCAGCTGGCTGGCGATCTGCCGGTGCGGGAACTCGGCGGCGCCCGGATTGATGGTCATCGCGTCCCTCCAAACCCTAGGTTCCTAGGATGCCCTACAGGACGTGTGGCGGGACGGCGACACGCCGGGGGACCCCTCAGCGTCTGCACAGGCGAGGACTGGCAAGCTACCGGGCCGTGGAAGCACTCCGGTTGATCCTTCTGTTCATCCATCTGGTCGGCTTCGCGCTGCTGCTCGGCGGGTCCATCACCCAGTTCCTGTCCGGCTCATTGCGGATCAATGCGGCGATGCTCTGGGGCGCGATCATCCAGGTGCTGTCCGGCATCGGCCTGTCCGCACCGCTGCGCGGGGGTGGCGACGCCGAGCCGGACACGGCCAAGCTCATCGTCAAGGCGGTGATCGGCGTGCTGATCTTCGTGATGGTGTTCTTCTCCCGCAAGCGCGCCGAGGTCAACCGCGGCCACTTCATGACCATCATCGCGCTGACGCTGGCGAACGCGGCCGTGGCGGTCTTCTGGCGATGACCCGGTAATCCGCTTGTCCGTCCGGCGGCCGACGGCCGAGGCTGGAACGCATGCTCAGCCCCGAGATCCTGGACTTCTACCGGCGCGGCCTGGAGGCCGACCGGCTCAGCGCCGGCACCGGCCGCCTGGAGTTCCTGCGCACCTGGGACATCCTGACCCGGGTGCTGCCGCCCGCACCGGCCCGGATCGTCGACGTCGGGGGAGCGACCGGGGTGTACGCCGGTCCGCTCGCCGCCGCCGGCTACGACGTGACCGTGGTGGACCCGGTGCCGGAACACGTCGCCGCGGCCGGGGCGCTGCCCGGGGTGACCGCCGTGCAAGGCGATGCCCGGGCGCTGCCGTTGCCCGACTCGGGGGCGGACGGCGTACTGATGATGGGTCCGCTCTATCACCTGACCGGCCGGGACGACCGCCTGCGGGCGTGGCGGGAGGCGGTCCGCGTGGCCCGCCCCGGCGGTGTCGTGGCCGGCGCGGTGATCAGCCGGTTCGCCTCGCTGTGCGACGGTTTCGCCAAGGGCTTCTTCGCCGAGCCGGGGTTCGCCGGCATCGTGGCCGGCGCGCTGGCCGACGGCGTGCACCGCAACCCGGACGCACATCCCCGGTGGTTCACCAGCGCCTACTTCCACCACCCGGCCGAGCCGGCGGCGGAGGCGGCCGAGGCGGGCCTGACCGGCGTACGCACCCTCGCCGTCGAAGGGCCGGCCTGGATGACCTCGCACCTGCCGGCCTTCGTCGCCGATCCGGAGCTGACCGAGCTCACCCTGACCATGCTGCGCCGCGTCGAGGAGGAGCCCAGCCTGGCCGGGGCGAGCAGCCACCTACTGACCGTCGGCCGGGTCCGCTGACAGCAGCCGCGCCAGCCCGTCCAGCAGGCGCTGCAGCCCGAACTCGAGCAGGTCGTCCAGGGTCATCGCGGCGTCCGGCCGGTTCGCGAAGCGGGCGATCAACGGCAGGTCCCCGCCGTTCAGCAGCTCGGCGAACCGGTCCTGCCGGGCGTCGAACCACTCCTCGTCGGTGAGGCCGGTCTCCTGCTCGGCCTGCGCCTCGGCCTCCAGGTTGAGCGCGGTGCCGCGTACGTAGTTGGCCAGCATCACCGCCGCCATGAACAGCGGGTGGTCGTCCAGCCCGTGCCCGTCCAGCGCCCGCATCGTCCACTCGGTGTGCGCCATCGCGTGCGGTGCGAGCAGCGGCCGGGTGAACGACACCGCCTGCGCCAGCCACGGGTGCCGCCGGTACATCGACCACTGCAGCCGGGACACCGCCTCGGCCCGCGCCCGCCAGCCGTCCGGCGCCGGGTGCGGCGGCGGGTTCGCCGCGAACACCCGGTCGAGCATCAGCAGCAGCAGCTCTTCCTTGCCGGTCACGTGCCGGTACAGCGACATCGTCGGTACGCCCAGCTCGGCGCCGAGCCGCCGCATGGACAGTCCGGGCAGCCCCTCGGCGTCGGCGACCCGGATCGCCGCCTCCACCATCTGGTCCCGCATGGACGACCGGGCGGGCTGCGGGCGGGCGCGCCGGGCGGGCGGGGCGGCGACCACCGTGCCGACCCCCGGCTCGGCGCGGACGAGTCCCTGCGTCCGCAGTTCGGTGAGCGCCTTGGTGGCGGTGGCCATGGCGACGCCGTACCGCTCGACGATCTGCCGGGTCGACGGCACGCGCTCGCCCGGCGGGAACTCGCCGGCGGCGATCCGGTCGGCGATCTCCTCGGCGATCCTGCGGTACGGCGGTTCCACGCGCCCTCCTCGAACTAGTGCACCTGACCCATAGTGCACTATGGCAGCCCGCCGAAACAGTGGTGCTAACACCACTCCTCGACGGTGATGCACCTGCGTACGGTGTATTCACCAACGAGTCGAGAAAGGCACGACCATGGCAGACGCGGTACGACTGGAGGCGCTCCGCAGGGTGTACGACGAGACCGGCAGCGCCGTCACGGCCCTCGACGGGGTGACGGCCGGTTTCGGGCCCGGCACATTCACCGCGGTGATGGGCCCGTCCGGCTCCGGCAAGAGCACACTGCTGCAGTGCGCGGCGGGACTGGATCGGCCCACGTCGGGCCGGGTGTTCATCGACGGTACGGAACTGACCGCCACCCGCGAGGCGGTGATGACCAGGTTCCGCCGCCGCCGGGTCGGTTTCGTGTTCCAGGACTTCAACCTGATGCCGGCACTGACCGTCGAGCAGAACGTGCTGCTGCCGCTGCGCCTGGCCGGCCGCCGGGCGGATCCCGCGCGCACCCGGGAGGTCCTCGGCACGCTCGGCCTGACGGACCGGCTCGGGCACCGCCCGGCCCAGCTGTCCGGCGGCCAGCGCCAGCGCGTCGCGATCGCCCGGGCGCTGATCACCGACCCGGCGGTGATCTTCGCCGACGAGCCGACCGGCGCCCTGGACACGCACAGCGCCCGGGACGTGCTCGACCGGTTGCGCGCGGCGGTGCGCGACTTCGGGCGTACGGTCGTCATGGTCACTCACGACCCAGTGGCCGCCGCGTACGCCGATGCCGTGCTGTTCCTGGCCGACGGCCGCATCGCCGGCCGGATGGACCGGCCCACCGCCGACGCCGTGGCCCAGCGCCTCGCCCACCTGGCGGACACGCCGCGCCTGGTGGCGGGTGCGGCATGACGATGACCCGGCTGGCGCTCAGCGGCCTGCGTCACCGCACCGGCGCGTTCGTCGCCACCTTCCTGTCGGCGGCGCTGGGTGCCGCCATCCTGATGACCTTCGCGTCCATGATCGACACCGCCGGCGGCGCCGAGGTGGACGCTGCCAGCTCGGAAAGCCTGATCACGATGGCCTCGGTGGCGGGCGGCTGGTGCCTGCTGATCGTGGTCGTCGCGGTCAGTTCCACGATGACCCTGTCGGTACGCCAGCGGGAGATCGAGATGGGCGTCCTGCGCAACGCCGGCGCCACGCCCGGGCAGTTGCGCCGGATGGTCGCCGGCGAGTCGGTGGCGGTCGCGCTGGTCGCCGCCGCGGTGGCCGTGCCGATCGCGTTGCTTCTCGGCCGTGTGCTGCTGGGCCTGCTGCAGGACACCGGCCAGGTGGCGGAGTCGGTGGGCTATGTCTTCGGCTCGGCGGCCCTGGGGATGGGCTTCGGGGTGACCGCCGCCGGCTCGCTGTTCGGTGCCCTGCTGGCCGCCCGCCGCGCCTGTTCCGCCCCACCCCGCTCGGCCGTCTCGTCCCGCGCCGTCTCGTCCTCGCGTCGCCATCGTCTGCGCCGTCCAGGGCCCGGCCGGGTGGTCGCCGCCTTGTTCTTCCTCGCAGCCGGTGTCGGCTGCGGCGTCGTCACCGCCACCGTGATGAAGGGCAAGGGCATCGACGCCATGCAGACGGCCGGCCAGGCGTCCATCTGGTTCGCCGTCGGCCTGGCCTTGCTCGCGCCCTGGCTGCTCCGGCTGGTCGCCGCGGTGCTGCCGGTCCGCCTGCTGTTCGGCGTCGCCGGCGACCTGGCCGCCACCAACGTGCGCCGGCAGGCCACCCAGATGTCCGGCGCGGTGATGCCGGTGATCCTGTTCGTCGGCATCACGACGGCGACCGTCTACATGCAGGCGATCGACGACGAGGCCGCGGCGGGCCTCGTGCGACTGGACTTCGAGAGGAACATCCAGACCCTGAACTACGTGGTGGTCGGGATGATCGCCCTGTTCGTCGCCATCATGCTGGTCAACACCCTGCTGGCCGCGACCAGCTACCGGCGCGGGGAGTTCGCCCGGCAGCGCCTGGCCGGGGCGACGCCTGGTCAGGTGCTGGCGATGGTGGTCGCGGAGAGCCTGCTCCTCATCGTCACCGGGGTGGTCTCCGGCACGGTCGCTTCGCTGGTGACCGTGCTGCCGTTCGGGATCGCCCGGGTGGACGATCCGTTGCCGGCGCTGTCGGCATCGCCGTACCTGATGATTGTGGGGGTCGCGGTGGTGCTGACATTCGCGGCGGCGCTGGGCGCGACGCGGCGGGCGGTCGCGGGGCGGGCAGTCGACGCGGTGCGGGCCTGATACGCCCTGTTGCGGCGGCCGTCGCCCTCTTGTGGAGGGTGGCGGCCGCATTTCCATGTCGACGGCCGTGACCGTGCGTCTGTACCGGGCGTGACCAAATCACCTCTATCTGCACAACGTCTATCTGCGGTACCGCTGATAGACGTCTAGCGATCAAGTCCGATACTTCCGCATACTCAAGTAACGGAGAGTTGCGGGGAATATGCCTCAAGGCAGGGCTACCGCACCGGCACCACCGCGGCAACGGCGGTGCCACCAAGGCGCTTCCGCTGCAGCGGCGGTGCCACCAGGCGCTTTCGCGGCAACGACAGCGCCAACGGGCGCTTCGTCACTCGGAGCGCCGACCACCGGGGCGGGCCGGCTTGGGCCGGACTGCCGTCGACCTGGGCGCTTCCGCGGCAACGGGAGCGCCGACCACGCGACGAGGGCGTCACCGCGGCAACGGCGGCGCCCTCGTGGCATCTTCGCTGGCCGCACACTCCGGAAGGAGGGAGGGCCGTGGCGCTTTCTCATCCTTCTCAGCCTCCTTCCTTCTGGCAAGCCCCGGAGGGGGAGGGAAGCCATGACCGTGCTGTACCGCGGTCCCCGAGGGTTGGTCACCCATGACGTGATCGCCACAACCGAAACCGCCTGGCGACCCGTCCCGTTCGCCACCCTGTCCGCTGTCCACATTGTTCGGACAGACCCGGAGGGCCGAGCGCTGGCGCCACGTGCGCTGGGTGTATCGGCTCTTGTCATCGCCGTGGCGACGATCCCGCTGGTCGGTGTGTCGTCGCTGGTCGTCGCCGTGCTGCTGGCCATCGCGGTCGTCTGCGACGTGCTGGCCGCTCGCGCCCGGCGCGCGACGTGGGACTTGCTCGCCTACCGTGCCGGCAACCCTGCCATCCTGTTCAGCTCGACCGATCAGCGGGAGTTCGACCAACTGTGCCGCGCGGTGCAGCGGGCACTCGAACGCAGAGGAGATGACCATGCCGTATAGCAGGTAGGAACCCTTAATCGATGTCGCACTGCCAGTCCGTCCTCGGCGACCACATACTGTTTACGGTGGAGCGACTCGGTGCTACGTTGCTAAGAGCGATATAGCACTTAGACGGAGCGCTGATCGAAGGTTCGGCAAGGCGACGACGGATGTGATGGCATGGGTGCCGCACAGGGAGACCCGCCCGCAGTCGCAAGGCAGCGAGTCCGCCGCGCTCTCCGCAAGCTCCGCGACGCCACGCCTCTGAGCCAAGGAGACGTCGCCAAAAAGCTCGGCTGGTCGCTGTCCAAGATGCAACGCATCGAGGGCGGCGAGGTAGGGGTGTCTGCGACTGAT
>Ga0307416_100002487_pt1 | contig 10599 bp, 7 predicted proteins | sample DK1Cmetagenome_2_FD_203821 | JGI IMG/M metagenome (GOLD analysis project Ga0307416, IMG submission 203821) | Maize rhizosphere microbial communities from greenhouse at UC Davis, California, United States - DK15-C-3 | ecosystem: Host-associated > Plants > Roots > Rhizosphere > Soil | place: USA...
CGGAAAATGCTTGATGAAAAGTGGACATACTGGAAAGGCCCCCGATTCGCTGGAGAGCTTCCGATCAAGTGGACGATCGTAAAAGATCCGGCAGACAAGGGAACCGTATTGAACGCAAACGATCCAACGGCGGCGGGAGGAAAATATGGAACTGCAGACATTGTAACGAAAAAAGAGTTCAGGGATTTTCGCGCTCACGTTGAGTTCCTCATTCCAAATCCTGGTGGTAACAGCGGCGTGTATCTGCAGAACCGGTACGAGATTCAGGTCCTCGATGGAGATTCTACCAAGCATGGGCTCGGAGCTCTGATCAATGAGACAGAGTCGCCTTATTATGCGTACAATGGTCTGGGCAAATGGAATGCTTATGATGTTGTGTTTCGTGCTGCCCGGTTCAAAGATGGAAAGTTGGTTGAGAAAGCCAGGGCTACCGTATATTTCAATGGTAAGAAGGTGCATAGTGACCATGCGATCAATCAGGTGTGGGGCGGACCTAACTCGGGCATCGACGGAGGAAATGACGGAGGTAAAGGCATAACGGATGTTCCTGGCGGGTTGAAGTTGCAGGCTGAAGGCCATGATGTTCTTTACAGAAACATCTGGATACAGGAACTCAAACTGGATAATTCAGGAACCGATTTTTGAGCGATTCTTAGGGTAGAATTATTGCTAAAGCCTGGTTTCCCAGGCTTTATTATTTGTTAGCCGCGTCAAGATCGCGAATCACTGTTTGAAATGCAGAGCGTGTTTCGGGAGAGGCGCGACGCAAAGCTTTGACCATATCCGGACTCTTCAGGTTCATTCGATTTTTGTGGAGAAGGGCCGCAGCCTGGACAGAGATTGATTCGTCATAAGCAGCCAGACTCTGAATCAACGTAGCGACATTGCCTCCCGACTGACGCCATAGATTTTGCGCATAATTGGCAGCGGGGTCGCGCTTTTCATTCTTGTCACCATCCACCCATACAGCGCCTGATAATCCAAATACGCGCGGATTCCACTCGGGTGAGGTGGGCTGATACGGTCTTGCAATGGGCCAGTGCGCGAGGTTTCGTCCGGGACCTTCCGCTATTGCCACCAGATAAATGTCGTGTGGCGGCACCGTTAGATTCCACACGCCGGTCCACTTTTGTCCAGCCGCCTTTTTATCAACGATGCTTGTTTCGCGGATCTTCTTGCCGTTTGCATACAGCGAGACCTTTTCAGCCCATGCCCAGGCTGGACCCGACACCGTCACAGCGATCTTTACCTCATCTGAGGCTGGCGCGAGCTCGCCAGGTCCGTACGAATCATTGATCTCTATTTCCGCGAGCAGCCCAAAACTTACCATTACGTTGCCTTCCAGAAAATTTTTTACAGCCTCCGTTACATCGATGCCCGCAGGATCCTCATCGTCAGATCGGATGTATGTCCGCGCCTGACCTACGATAAATCTGCTAACATCATGTGAGTCACTTGCACCCACAGGCGTGATGATATGACCGCCGTTGAGCATACTAAACCAGTCGTGTGTAAGTTGCATCTGATCGGTTTGCTGCGATCCTGAATTGATCACCTCCATTGCGTTCGCAGGGAGATCCCATCCATCCAGCCGCGTGCCAGCGCTGGCAATCTGCAGGCTCGGATCAAAAGGGCGAAAGCCGAGATGTATGTCTCGTGCATGATTGAGGATAATGGCCCTCGATGTTTTGTCTCCCAGTTGTTGTGACAGAGTTTTCCAATCTTTCCCGCGATGATTGGCTACTTGTCCGGATGCCGGAAAAATATTGAAGTGGCCCACGGACGTAGTCACTTCGTTTCCAATAACAGGAGTGAAGTACCGATCGACCGACTGATCAATCGCGAATGGCTTAGCGTCCACGTGCAGGTTGTGGTCAGTCATGACAGGCAGTTCGAGTCCTTCGCCCGCGATGGTAAGCACCCGTTCTGCGACCGTGGCATCACCGTGACGCGACCACGTAAATGTATGGATATGCGTATCGCTGCTAACCCACCCACTGGTGGAGACTTCACGACGCAAGGTGAACTTATGTTGCAAATGACCGCCAGGAGTCAGCACCGCGGTAATGGTGTCGACGCCATATTCAAAACCGCGCGATGCATAAAATGTGTAAGTGCCTGCAGGCAGGCCGAGGATCGCCTCTCCGTTCCCTGTATACACATGTCCGGGACGGATGGCCAGCGGCGCGGCTTGCGCTGGCGCGACCTCTTGTAGTATACCCCTACCGTTGACGATCGTGATGCGCGATGGCACCCTCTCATTTGACTCTTCATCGACTATCTCAAAGTCGACATGTGCTTCAGCAAGGATCTTCGTCAGCGGCCGTGCATCGAACAATACCTCACCAACCTTAATGTCATCTGCTTGCGCGTCGGAGGAGGAGATCTCAAGCTGGTTGTTTGCTTTCAATGCTCCGGGCGGGACCCGAAAGTATCGCAGAAGGTCTTTCTCGTCATGGTGAAGGATACCGAGGTGCTCGCCATTCAGCACGACACGCCATGTCCCTTTAACATCGTATTGTCTAAGTACCAGCGTAGTTTCTTCGTCATGTGGCCCGGAAGGAAAATCCAGGACATATTTATTCATCTGTGCTTCGGCAGGAAAGTCGCTCCACTCGCGTGTGCTCCCATTACGAATATGATGCCACGCCGAATCGAGTGTTTGAAGTTGTGCATATGCGCCATCCTTAATAGCCAGCATACAAACCGCAAAAATGAAAAATGCGCCTTTTAACATGTGATATAATTGTGGATCCGTGCCTTCTGTCAAATCGAACTGCTAAATTTAGGATATTCTCCATTGGTTATGTATAATTCTGGTGTCAAAGGTCTTATGCGACTTTTACTTGCCACACTGAAAGCGGAATCCACCATCGGGAATCAAGCAGGATTATTCAGTATCTGAGAAAAAATTGATTAACTTTTACTTTATACAAAACAGATTGCAATGACGAAAAGAAGAGATTTTATCAAGAAAAGCGTGATGGGCACGGCGGGGCTTGCCATCGGCAGCCTCGGATTCAGCGCCAAATCCTATGCTTCCATTATCGGGTCCAATGATCGCGTGAATCTTGCTGTCATTGGCATTAGAGGTCAGGGCAAGACCCATATCGACCGCTGGTGTGGCCTGAAAGATAATCGCAATGTGCGTTTGAAGACTTTGTGCGACACCGATGAACAATACTTCGCTCCCATGAGCAAGATTGTGATGGAAAAAGCCGGAAATAAACCGGTTACTGAATGGGACATGCGGAAGGTTTTTGATGACAAGGAAATCGATGCTGTGTCATTCGCCGTTCCAAATCACTGGCATGCGTTAGGAACAATCTGGGCGTGTCAGGCCGGCAAGCACGTATATGTTGAAAAACCCGCAAGCCATAACATCTTCGAAGGCCGCAAGATGGTTGAAGCTGCGCGCAAGTATAACAGGCGCGTGCAGGTAGGTTTTCAAAACCGCTCCATCGAAAACGTAATTGCTGCTATGAAGTTCTTGCATGAGGGTGGGATAGGTAATGTCTATATGGCGCGCGGTCTTTGCGTGAAGCCTCGTGATTCTTTCGGAATAGCCCCGGACAGCACACCACCTGCATCCTTACATTATGATCAGTGGCTTGGCCCGGCAGCGCATCAGCCATACAATGAAAAGAAAGTGCATTACAACTGGCATTGGTTCTGGAACACGGGTAATGGCGACACAGGAAACCAGGGACCTCATCAATTTGATGTCGCGCGGTGGGGATTGAACAAGAATGAGCATCCGGTGTCTGTCTTTTCATCCGGCGGTATCTATGGCTGGTCTCGCTCAGAATGTGCACAGGAAACACCGAGCACGCAATCGACAATTATAAAATACGCTGACGGAAAGATGCTCGAATTCGAGACGCGCGGAGGTTACTCTAACGGCGAAAGCAGTCTCGACACCCGCATCGGAAATATTTTCTATGGCACCGACGGATATCTTGAACTTGACGGAGGCACATGGAAGGCCTTCCGGCAAAGGGAAAAAGAACCATTTGCAGGATCCGGCCTCGATGAAGCAAAAGTTTCAAATGACCCGCTCGCGCCTCCGGGAGGAACAGAACACTATGCGAACTTTATCGACGCCATCCGCTCGGACAAGAACGGCGGGCTGAATTGCGATATCGAGGTGGGTTTCCTTTCCTCAGCGCTGCCGTTAATGGCTAATATTTCTTACAGACTGGGACGTCATCTCAAATTTAACGGCGCCAAAGAACAATTTGAGAACGATCCTGAAGCAGATGCGATGTTGACTCGCGAGTATCGCAAGCCGTACATCATCACTAATCAGGTATAGAGGTGAGCAGACCGAAAGTAAGAAGTTAATCTTTGGATGAAATGAAAAAGAATTTCGTTCTTTTATCTATGCTCTGCTTGTGTGTGATGATCGCCGTTATGGCTTTTACTCACAGAAATAGTTTTCAATCAAAGCGGTTTGCCATTGTTGAGAATAAAGATGAGAATCGTCTGGACATCATCATCGATGGCAAACCGTTTACGTCTTACATCTATCCGGATGACCTCATGAAACCGGTTCTGTATCCGCTGCAGACCGCCGATGGATCCTTCGTCACCCGCGGGTGGCCGCTGGATCCGAGACCCGGAGAAAGGGTGGATCATCCGCATCATGTGGGCATGTGGTTGAACTATGGCGACGTAAACGGCCTCGACTTCTGGAATAATTCGACAGACATTCCGGCGGAAAAGAAGGAGAAATACGGAACCATCAGGCACAGATCCGTGAACAAGATGCAGGCCGATAACGATAAGGCCATACTTGAAGTTACAGCTGATTGGCAGAAGCCTGACGGGACAAACCTCCTGCGTGAAGACACACGATTCGTTTTCAATGGTACAGGCAACATGCGCACGGTCGAACGAATTACAACGCTCACGGCGCTGAACGAAGATGTCTCTTTCAAGGACAACAAGGAAGGAGTCATTGGTATTCGACTGGCACGTGAGCTCGAGCATCCTTCCAACAAACCTGAGGTCTTCACTGACGCAAGCGGCAAAGGCACAGCAGTCCCACAACTGAACAATGAAGGGGTAACCGGCAAATACCGCAGTAGCGAAGGAAAGGAAGGCGACGACGTATGGGGCACCCGTGGCAAGTGGGTTAATCTTAACGGCTTGATCGATGGACGTCAGGTTTCAGTTGTCATCCTGGATCACCCTTCCAATGTCGGATATCCTACTTACTGGCATGCGCGCGGTTACGGTTTATTTGCGGCGAACCCTCTGGGCCAAAAAGAGTTCAGCAAAGGCAAAGAGGTTCTCGACTTCAAACTTCCAGCGGGAAAATCGGTGACGTTCCGTTACAAGGTACTGATCAATTCCGGTAGCCACCTTACTGACCAGCAGGTCACATCAGAGTTTAAAAAATTCTCTCAAACCAAATAACCCTTGCAGCGACTTCGTGTAAGTCCTGCAGGGAACCCTTATACAATGGAAAAATCCCTTCGCACAAGGCGTGAATTTCTCAAAATCACCGCTGCGACTAGTGCAGCGTTTTCAATGCCTGTGTTTAACATTATCAGTAAACCCGTTGTGGCTGAAGAAATCATAGGCCACGGGGATTTCCGCTATCGAGTTCACAAAGCATGGGGCAATCTCGATCCAGCAACCACACCAGTGAAGAATTGTCACGAAATGGTTATGGACAGGAAAGGCCGGCTTATCATGGTGACGGACGAAACCAAGAACAACATCATCATTTACGATCGTTCAGGGAAACTGATCACCACCTGGGGAAATGAATTTCCCGCAGGGCACGGCCTTACCATTTTCGACGAAGGTGGGCAGCAAGTGTTGTTTATCAGCGACAACGGGGGCCGTGTCGTGAAAACGACACTCGATGGAAAAATCCTGCTCGAAGTGCCCGATCCCAGAAAGATCGGCGTGTATGAAGAGAGCTTGCCATATAAACCAACGGAGACGGCTATCGCCCCGAATGGTGACATCTACGTTGCTGATGGGTATGGCTCTCAGTATATTTTGCAATACAATTCATCCGGTGAATTTGTGAGGAAGTTCGGTGGACCCGGGGAAGGGGATGAGAATTTCAGTACAGCGCACGGCGTGTGCATTGACAATCGCGACAATAATCTGACGCTCCTCTGCACGTCGCGCGCCCACAACTCTTTCAAGCGATTCACACTTGACGGAAAATATTTGTCCACCATTTTCCTGCCCGGTGCCTTTGTCTGTCGTCCTGTAATCGACGATGATAACCTCTACGCCGGCGTGTGCTGGTCGCGTCTGCGGTATCTGAACCAGACACCAAATTCAGGTTTCGTTACCATTCTTGACAAAGATGACAAAGTTGTATCGAATCCGGGTGGCACGAAACCAGTATACGTTAAAGGCGAGCTTCAACTCATGCTGCAGGAAAAACCAGTATTTCAGCACTGCCATGACGTGTGTATCGATGGTGACAAGAACATCTACGTATGTCAGTGGAATGCTAATAAAACCTATCCTGTAAAACTCGAGCGGGTTTAATCCACCAGTGCATCTCTTTGTTACCCTTAACGCATCAGTATGCGATAGGTATACCTTTATCTTTTCTTACCCTTTCTCTTCACGTCAGCGGTAGTGCAAGATGCTTTTCAGAGGCGTTACATCATCACTCTCCAAAATGGCACGATCATCGGGTTGGCCAGGGCGCTCCGGCGAAACTTCCGTTAAGTCTGCGAGTTCAAAGCTCGAAGTGCCTGTCGATGACAAGCAGGAAAAAGTGCTTGCGGAATTGTGACGATATTGGGTTTCAGGTCGGGAGGGCGCAACAAATATTCCTTCCACGGTTATCAATAAAATGCTAGTTTGCGGCTACAGTTTTTAATCAGCATAATTTACATACATGGCTTCAACGAAAGGTGACATACGCGTTTTAGTGGTTGGTTGCGGAAACATGGGCAGATCCCATGCAAAAGCTTACCATATGATCGACGGCTTTCAGATCTGCGGGATAGTTTCGCGCGGCAAAAGCAAGGAGATTTTGAATAAAGACCTTGGAGGTGGTTATCCATTATTTGATGACTACGTGACGGCTCTGGAGAAAACTAAACCAGATGCTGTGGCGATCTCTACCTGGCCTGACACACATGAGAAGATGGCGATTCAGGCCTTCGAGAAAGGTTGCCATGTTTTCATAGAAAAACCGCTCGCTGACTCAGTTGAAGGCGCCGAGCGCGTGGTGAAGGCGGCAAATAAAGCTGGAAAAAAATTGGTGGTTGGTTATATCCTGAGACATCACCCCTCATGGGAGCGGTTCATTGAAGTAGCACAGACCCTTGGTAAACCTCTGGTGATGCGTATGAATCTGAACCAGCAGAGCAGCGCAGACATGTGGACTCTGCACCGAAACCTGATGAAAAGTCTCAGTCCTATTGTAGACTGTGGCGTTCACTACATCGATGTGATGTGTCAGATGGTGCGGTCTAAACCGGTACAAGTCAGTGCCATCGGCGCCAAGTTAACCGAAGAGATTCCGAAGGACAATTATAATTATGGTCAGCTCCAGATACGTTTCGAAGATGGATCAGTCGGATGGTATGAAGCGGGATGGGGTCCGATGATGAGCGAGACCGCCTTCTTCGTGAAGGATGTGATCGGCCCGAAAGGTTCCGTATCCATTGTAGCGAAGGATGCAGGCGGAGTAGGAAAATCCGACTCCATTGAAGCGCACAGTAAGACTGAATCGCTGCGCGTGCATTACGCGGACCTCGACAGAAATGAACGGTTTGCAAAGGAAGATCAGTGGATCAACCTGAAAGACGAACCGGATCACCAGGAGCTATGTAATCGCGAGCAGCGATTTTTCTTCAAAGCGATCCATGACAATGTCGATCTCACCGACCATATGGAGGATGCAGTGAACAGCCTGCGTATAGCCTTCGCGTGCGACAGGTCCGTGAAGACAGGTCAGGTGGTGAAGCTGTAGAATTAATTAATAGCTGCGACCAGCACGAAAATATTCTCTGCGTGGGGAGGCGGGCAGCCAGCGAACTTTCAAAGCAGGGTGTATACTTTTGATCACCCCAGCATAGGGACTGTAGCGATGATCCCTTCCTTTCCGAGGAGGGGACAGACATTCGCGCAGCGAGATGTCAGGGGTGGTGTAACCTGAGTCTTCGCGCGGTGCCAAGCCTATGATTACAACTTCTTCTCTGCGCGTAGTGTTCGAGTCGCTGACTCAGACTAGTTGCCTGCCTCTCCACTCAAAGATCTAGTTTATGGTAAGTGTTGACACTGCACGTAGAGGCAGTTGGCACCACCCCTGGAATCTTCGCTTCGCGAATTCCTGTCCCCGCCTCGGAAAGGCGGGGATTACCGCCAGGTGGTGAAGTTGTAGAAGGGAGCAACTTTCCTGGATGTATAATCCAGTGCTACAGCGTATCCGCATGCAGTTTCCAATCGCTGCAAGGATCAAAGATGAATAGCCCCACGTGTAAACGCTAGTCTATGCACACAAGTGTTTCGATTATGTAAGCCATTTATTTAGAATCCAACGATAGATCTCTTGTTGGTGCCTGGGTAATGGTTCGGCTGGGTGTGGAGCCCTGATGAGGGCTCCTAGCCCGGGGTGAGCGAAGTCGAAACCCCGGGTAGTCGGACTGATGGAAAGTTTGCCACAGGAGCTCTTCATTTCCTCTGCTCATTGTCTGGCAAACGGATGCAAGTGATGTACGGGTGGTGTTCGGCCAATCAATGAGGATTTCGAAGCGCGCGATTCACATGATTGACCAGTGAAGGCAGATCTCATCCTGACAGTGTTAGCATTGTGTGCCCGATCGTATGTGCATCGAATGAGTTTTCCTGGGGCACAGTGCCCCTTTCGATCCCTCCACCCCGGGTTGCCAACAGAGTTGCTACCCCCGGGGCTATTCAAATTAAGCCCTTTCCGGGTTTGGCGTTTATGCTTTAGTCACACCTGGATTTCCCACACCATTAACCTCAAAATGATTCTCAATCACCTTGTCACACCCCTCCTTCGCATGCCATTCTTGAAGCACGAAGATGTGTGCATAGACTAGCGTGTAAACGTGGTGTTGCGATCAACATGAATTAAAGCGCGAATGCGGTTTAATAAAATCTCAAACGGTGCCGAATCTCCGTGTATCCTCCAAACCTGGTAGCGCTTGTTCTCGAAACACATTTTCCCTTGACGATGGGCAGCATCTACCTTGCGAATGGAAAACGGCTTGCTACCGTTTATGGGATCTGTCTGAACGACAACTCGCGTCGTCATGTTTATTAAACCCCTTCGGGTTGATCACGTGATTCGTCTCCACCCGCATTGGACATGTGGGGCTATTCAAATTCAATCCCTTCCGGGATCAGGAGCTTCCCTTCACAGATGGCGAGATGTTCTCAAACCGAAATGAAAACGCGCTTCCTTCCAATTCATGCGATTGTTTGGCTAACAAGCTCCGGAGACGAAAATACAGCATCACGCACAAGCCGCCTTCATCTTCTCCAGCCCGGTCTTTGCAACGGTTAACGGATCCTGCTTCCAGTACTCGCGGTTAAATAGCTCCAGTGAAAGGATCTTTTCGCCTTCCATTTGCTTCAGGTCAGCAATGATCTGCGACAATGGTGCGACACCATCTCCCGGATAGATGCGGTCTTTATCTTCCATTTGTTCCCGCGGAATATTTCCGGGGTAATCATTCATGTGAAAGATCTCGATCATGTTGCCATCGAGCATCTTAAGGTTTTCAAACCCGGAATTGCCCCTGAAAAGATGATAGACATCCGGAAGAATGCGCACCTCAGGGTCGTTGGCTACCGCAATCGCCATCATCGCTTGCCCCATGTGATGAAAGACAGATGCACCCCAGATCTCCAGCTGCGGTCTCACTCCCGTTTGACGCCCCAGGTCCAATAGCTCGCGATAACGTTCTCCGACTTTGAAAAGATCCGGGCTCGTACGAACACCAGCGGCTGGTGCCGCAATGCGCGGACATCCCAACGCAGCCATGATCTCCATCTCCTCACGCATCTGCGTAAATCCAGCTTTGCGCTGATCATCATCGTCCGTCATCCATGGTGCAAAGCCAATTGCATTGATCGGGCGAACCTTGCTGTCGTCAAGTAATTTTTTCAACGTACGAAGAGAGCCTCCTTTGTCAACATACGCTTTCAGATCCGCGATCCATGGCTCAATACATTCATAGCCGGCCCGCGCCGCGATGTCAATGTATTTCTCAATACCAAGTTTTTGACCGCTTATCGTACTTGTATTCAGTGAGAACCTGATGTTATCCTTCTTTTTCTTTTTGTCAGCCAAAGTATCGGGAGCGATCAAAGCAAGCCCGGACGTAGCCGTCAGCGTATGGAGAGCATCTCGTCTTTTCATCAGATCACATCTTTTTATTAAATGTTAACAAATCTAAAAAATAAATGAGATTGATCATCATATGCCCGGGCTTGACTCCTGCCAGGTCAGCACGTGCACACTTTTAAATCGGACGCCAGATATTTTCTACGAAACTTTTTCCAGCGTAATGAGTGAGCCGCGATTTAACCGCTGAATGTTTTCATGCACCGTTATTCCGTAGTTTTATAAAGGTGTTT
>Ga0307416_100002488_pt1 | contig 10599 bp, 10 predicted proteins | sample DK1Cmetagenome_2_FD_203821 | JGI IMG/M metagenome (GOLD analysis project Ga0307416, IMG submission 203821) | Maize rhizosphere microbial communities from greenhouse at UC Davis, California, United States - DK15-C-3 | ecosystem: Host-associated > Plants > Roots > Rhizosphere > Soil | place...
GTTCCTGGATCGACCGGTCGGCCACAATCGCGTGGCTGCCATGCTTCACGTGACTGTCGGCAAAGACCTTGATGTGCTCCGCCCGCAGCAGGGAGCGATAGCGCAACGCCTCTCCGGCGCGTCCTTCTATAAATCCCTCATTCGCCACATAGGCATTGGCCCATTGGTTCACCCGGATGAACTTCGCGCCGCCTGCCATGGCGATGGCAAATGCGGGAATGGGCGCATTGGCCAGCACGCTGATGCCGAGCGGAACGCCCGTCGCGCGCGCGACCCTGTCGGTCACGACGGCCATGAAAGCAGAGGTTTCCGGTCCGATATCCTCCGGCTTCGAGAAAGGTATGTCGCCGTGGTTCTCAATTATGAGGCCATGCATGCCTCCCTCGATCAGCATCTCGGCATCCCTCATGCAGGCATCGTAAACGCTCCCCATGGCGGCACCCTGATAGCGCGGCGATCCCGGGAATGCCGGGCAATGGATCATGCCGATGAGAACCTTGTCAGTGCCGAATATTTCTCCTATAGCGCTTGCAGCCTTGCCTGAGATGTTCTTCATTTCTTATCCCTTTTTGGAAGTGAACCCATGGACGCTTACGTCATCGGCAATGTCACCATCGACGAAACCCTCGCCGTCGACGCCATGCCGAAACCAGGCGCTTCCATTCTCGGCACCGAGCGGTCCCGCGACCTCGGCGGCAAGGGTGCTAACCAGGCAGTTGTCATGGCGCGGTGCGGATTGCGCACGCATCTCGTGGCTGGCGTGGGCGGCGACCTGCGCGGCGATCTGCTGCGCCAGCGCCTTGCGGCGGAACCAGTGACCGAGCATCTCGTTCCGATCACCGGCCGGTCGACAGACTTCTCCATCATTCTCACGACGCCCGATGGCGAGAACGCCATCGTCACCACAACCGATTGCGCCCAGAACCTGGATGTCGCGCAGGCCGTCGCTGCCCTGGACGACGCGAAGCCCGGCGATCTTGCTGTGTTGCAGGGAAACCTGACGGACGCGGTCACGCGCAGCGTTCTGGAAGCCGCCCGCTCGCGCAGGATGGTGACGGCTTTCAACCCCTCGCCTCTGCGGCCCTTCTTCGGCGATCTCTGGAGTCTCATCGATATCGCCTTTCTCAACGAGGGGGAAGCTTTTACCCTCACGGACGCCAGCGGCGAGGAGGCGGCGCGCAAGCTGCTCGCCGCCGGCGTGAAAACGGTCGTGCTCACCTTAGGCCGCGACGGCGCGATGCTGGCGACCGAGGACGGCATCATCCGCGTTCCGGCCGTTACCTGCCCGGTCGCCGATACCACCGGCGCGGGCGATACCTTCATGGCGACCGCGCTCGCATCGTCCGCTTTGCGCGGCACGGCTCTCGACCGAACAGCCATCGAGCATGCGAGCAGAGCAAGCGCCGTCACAGTGAGCCGCCCCGGAACTCAGTCGGCCTTTCCGACGGCCGAGGAGCTCGCGGCAATCCTCGACCTGTAGAGATGCATCTCACCGAGCCTCGGTGAGCCAACCGAGCAGGTTCTTCCAGAGGCGGCCATAGCCTTCCCACGCACAGAACGCGGGCGACAGCCAGTGCGGACCAATGTCCGACGTCCATGCTGCCGTGCGTCCCTGCCCGTGGGTGCCGAGAATGAGCAGTGGGTGGCCACCCTGATCGTCGGGCAGGCGTGCCAGAACCTCGACGTCCGCACGGTCGCGCAGTTCGACCTCGTTGACGCCGAGCAGCAGCGGCCAGTCGCCCTCAAGACCGGCCAGGACGGGATGATCCGGACGTACAATCGACGCCACGGCGCCTTCAGGCATTTCGACGCGGTCATCGTAGGGAAGGCACGTGACCGGCAGAGTGTCCTCTACCGGCGTGCGGCGCCAGCGAGCCTTGCCATCGATGCCCTGGAACGAGAAGTAGCCCCCCACCATGAGCAGGCCCCCGCCCTTTTCCACCCAGGCCTTGATCAGCTTCAGGCGGTTGGGAACCGTGCGCGAATGAAGCCACACGTCCGGGGGCAGCAACAGGGAGTTGGAGCCGATGTCCGACAGGATGATCGCGTCGAAGGCGTCGAGCCCCGCCATGTCATAGGGGAATTTTTCGACTGCATCGTGGGCGGTCATGTAGGTCAGCGCAAACTCGCTGCCCTCCAGGGCCTTCACCAGCGGCTCGGCACCGAGATGAAAAGTGACGCTGCCGAACTGGTCGAAGCCCTTGTAGTGGGTGGCGGAGCTGACCCAGCTTTCGCCGACGAGTAGAACTTTCTTTGTCATAGCATAACCATCGTCAAGTTGATCTGTTCGGGCAAGGACACTCAGGACGCACGGAAGACGCTGCGGGGATTGTCCTGCATCATCTGATTGAGAATGGCTTCGTTCAGCCCGTGCCGCCGCAGACGTGGCAGGAAGTGGCGGGGGATATAGGCATAGCCGTTGCCGCCATACCGGGTCAGCATCATCTTCAGGAAAACATCGTGCGACAGGAGGATCCGATCGGTGTATCCCGCCTCCACCAGTTTTACGATCGCACGCGCCGCCTCTTCATCGCTGGGGCATTGCACCTGCTGATCGGCATAGAAGAAATCCATGCCGATCATGTCGTATTCAATGAAGGCGCCACGCGCGGCGAGCTCCTGCTGGTAGGGCTGATCGTCATGGGAGGGATTCATGTGGCACAACACCGTATGCCGCAGATCGCCACCCTCCTCGGCCACCACGTCGAGGACCCGGTGCCCGAGCCTGAACCAGCCGGGTAAGTGCACCATAAGGGGCAGGCCGGTGCGCACCTGGGCCTGCGCCGCGCCCCTCAGGGACTTCTCCTCCCCCGCCGTGAAGTCGGATGAAACACCGATCTCGCCGATCAGCCCGATCTTGACGTCGCTGCCATCTACTCCTTGCGTCGCCTCGCGAACGATCTCGTCGGCGATCTGCTCAGCGGTCATGGCGGCGACCTTTTCAGGGTGCGACGAACCAAGGTAGTACCCGGCGCCCATCACGATGTTGAGCCCCGTTGCCTCAGAGATGCGGCGGAGGGCGCGCGGATCGCGGCCAATGCCCTGGCAGGTCGGCTCGACGACGGTACGCCCGCCCTCCGCCGCAAAGGCCTTGAGCTCGGCGATGGCGAGAGGTTCGTCGTCGAGCGTGATGTTGTGTTTGTTAACGAAAGGATCCTGCCTCAACTCGCCGAGGATTTCGATACAAACGAAACTCTCGGCCAGGTATTGCCGCTCCCGTGTCTTCGGTGCGTGCCACCAGCAGCGGCAGTCGTTGAGGATATGCTCGTGCATGAGCGTCATGCCGAGTTGATCGACCGCCACGGGTCCCGTGACAGTCATCACCTTGCCGGAGCGCACATGCGCGTCCGAGAGTTCCTGGCCCATCACTCACCTGGCCTTTCTGGTGACGAAGCGGAAGTTCGCCGAGAAGATGCGGGTGTTGAGCCAGATTGCTAGGAGAATGATCGCGCCGGTGACGATCTGCGTGAAGAAGGGTGAGATGTGCATCAGGATGAGTCCATTGCCGATGACCGCGATGGTCATGGTGCCCAGAACCGTGCCCAGGATCGTACCGCGCCCGCCCATCAGGGAGGTGCCGCCGAGCACCACGGCCGCTACCACCTGAAGTTCGAAGCCGACGGCGGCGTTGGACGAACCGGACCCGAGACGGGCGGCGATCAGCAATCCCGCGAGGGCCGAGGCGACGCCTGCGATCAGATAGACCGAGGCGACGATCCACTTCGCCGGCATGCCGACCCGGCGCGCCGCCTCCATGTTCGATCCGACGGCCACGACCTGGCGGCCGTATTTGGTCGTGGTGATCACCGCATAGCCGAGGAGCGCCACGCCGATGGCGATCAATGCTGGAACAGGAAAGCCGACGATCTCGCCGCGGCCAATGGTGAAGAAGCCCGGCACGTTGTTGATGGGAATCGAATAGCCCTGGGTGAGATAGAGCGCCAATCCGCGCAGGATCGACAGGCCTGCAAGCGTGACAATAAAGGCGGGAATCCCCTGATATGCCACGAACCACCCTTGGACGAAGCCGATGAGAGCGCCGAGCGCGAGCATCGCCACGACCACCAGGGGCCAGGGAACGCCCATGCTGAGAACGATGGCGGCAACGGCGTTGACGAGTGCGACAAGTGAGCCAACGGACAGGTCAATACCGCCTGTGACGATCACAAAGGTCATGGCCACGGCGACGATGAGGATCGGCGCGGCCTGACGCACGACATTGAGAATGTTGCCGACCGTCAAGAATGTGTCGGTCGTGATAGCAAATAAGGCGCAGCAAGCCAGAAAGAAGAACGCGATGGAAAGGACCTGCGCGTGTTCGACGAAGAAGTCGGCAACCGGCGAGCCCTTCTGCCGCTCCGTATAGGTGCTCATTGTCTGGTCCCCTCGCCGACAATCAGTTTCACGAGATCTTCCAGATTGGTCCTGCCGATCTCCCTCTCCGCGACCTTGGTGCCCTCGTACATGACGGCGATCCTGTCGCAAACGCGGAACAGGTCCTGCAATCGGTGGGTGATCAGCACGACCGAGACGCCGCGCGCCTTCACCCGGTTGATCAGCGCGAGCACCGCCTCCACCTCGGCCACGGCGAGCGCAGACGTGGGCTCGTCCATGATCAGGACCTTTGGGTTGAACGAGGCTGCGCGGGCGATGGCAATGGCCTGCCTCTGGCCGCCGGAGAGCTTTTCCACCTTCGCGGTCAGGCGTGGAATACGGATCTCCAGCGAATCCAGCATATGCCGCGCCTCAAGGAGCATCCGCGCCCGATCAAGGAAGGGACCCTTGGTGAGTTCGCGGCCCAGGAAGAGGTTCCCGACCACATCGATGTGATCGCACAAGCTGAGGTCCTGGAACACCATGTCGATGTGACGAGCGCGCGCATCGGCGGGACCGGAGAAGCGCACCGTCTCGCCGTCGATGGCGATCGTGCCCTCGTCCGGGATGTAGGTACCGGAGATGATCTTCGTCAGGGTCGATTTGCCGGCAGCGTTGTCGCCGACGAGCCCCAGGCACTCGCCCGTATAGAGATCGAGGTCGACGCCGCGGAGCGCCTGATGCGATCCGAACGACTTGCGGATGCCCCGGAGCGAAACCCGCGGCGGAACTGTCTGGGATCCGGTAGGCCGAGGGAGCATAGGCCCCTCGGCTCCGGTGACAGCGTGCTGGTGCTGTCGTTCGATCATCATTTGAACACGGCCCGGTAGGGTTCGACGTTTTGCTTGGTCACGATAGTGACGGGAACCGAGATGGTCGGCTCCACGGTGCCGCCACTTGAGAGCGTCTTCAGGGCAGTCACAGCGGCCGCGCCCATGCTGGCAGGATCCTGCTGGATCACCGCCGCCACATAGCCCTTGTCGATACCAGCGATAGCTTGTGCGGTGAGATCCCAGCCGAACACCCTGACGCTTTCCTGCTTGCCTTGGCTTTCCACGGCCGCGATCGCGCCCATCAGAGCAGGCTCGCCGGTGGCGTAGATCGCTGTCATGTCAGGATTGCCGGTAATCAGGTTCTCGGCGGCCGCGAGGGCATTGTCCTGAATGTTCTGACCGTCGACGACACCTGCCTTGGTGATGCCTGGGGCGCTGCTGATACTCTTCTCAAAGCCCTCTTGGCGAACATTCTGGATGAACGAGTTTAGAGCGCCGACGATTCCGACTTTCGCTTTACCGTTCATGTTCGGCGTCACGTAGTCGAGGAAGAACTTACCCAGGTCGGCGCCTGCCTTCGCGTTATCAACGCCGATCTGCGCCTTTTGCGGCCCCTTCGGCAGGATCGCGTCGATGGCGACCACCGGAATGCCCGCCTGGGCTGCTTGATTGACGGCCGGCATGATGCCATTGACGTCGATGGCGACCACCGCGAGACCATCCACCTTCTGCTGGATGTAGGTCTCGATGGCGCTGTTCTGCGCTGCGGGATCGTTGTTGGCATTGAAGATGACCAGATTGATGCCCGCGGCATCCGCTGCCTTCTTGGCACCCTCGTTCATCTGGTTGAAGAACAGGGCCTGCTGATTGATCTGCACGAGTGCAAAGGTCTTCTTCTGCTGGGCGTCGGCCTGGGTCGTGCCGATTGTGAGAGCCGCGACGGCGGTGAGGCCCAGAGCGGCAAAAGTTCTGCGTTTCATGGTCATAGTCACATCCTCTGTCTGGTTTCCATCGCGAGTTATTGTTTCGACGGCGGCGCAACGGATTTCCGCACGACGATTTCGACCGGCAGGATCTCCTCAGTTGCGTGAGATTCCCTCTCCTGCCAATTCGTTTCGAGAAGCAGTGACAAGGCCCGCTGTCCGAGCGCCCGGACAGGCTGGCGGATCGCCGTCAGCGGCGGCGCGAACAGATGCAGAGGGCCCACATCGTCAAAGCCTATCATGGAGACATCGTCAGGCACACGAACGCCTTCCGTCTGGAACACCTCCATCAAACCGACGGCGATTTCATCGGAGGTCGCAAAGATCGCAGTTGCCCGGCACTTCTCAGCAATGAAGCGCCGGGCGGCATGACGGCCGAAGCTCGCTGTGTAGTCACCTCTATAGGCCTCGATAGTGGCGTCAGACCCGAAGGCCTTGCGCATGGCACGCTCAAACCCACTGAAGCGCCGACGGGTGCTGACCATCTCTTCTGGCCCCCCGACAAAGAGAACACTCCTGTGACGATGCTCCGCGAGATGACCTCCGGCGAAATGTCCACCCGCCTCGTTGTCGCCGAAGAGTTTCGGAGCCTTCGCGCCGGGAACGTCCTCGTCAACGACGACGACCCTGCCTGTACTGTTGATCAGGTCTGCGAGGCGCCCGTCATCGGGATGGTTCGTCAGGAAGATGAGGCCATCAATGTAATTGCGTGCGATCGACTGAAGATACGCGATCTCACGTCCGGGCCTGTTGAGCGTCGCATTCAAAGCCACTGATAATCCCCTCCGATCTGCCTCCTCTTCGACCGCCGCGACGAACATCGCGAAAAAGGGATTGGCTATATCAGGAACTACGAGGCCAATCGTTTCTGACCGGCCCAGGCTTAACCGCCGCGCATGCGGGTTGGGTTGATAGTTCAGATCTCGGATCGCGTCCTGGATGCGTTTCTTTGTTTCGGTCGGCAGATCTAGGGTCCCGTTCAGCATCCGGGAGACAGTCGCGACGGACACACCAGCCGCACCGGCAACATCCTTCAGACTTGTGACCCGGCCATTGCCCACACCAGCCTCACAGTTTTGTTAACCGGTTTACAAGCTGCGCGAAGCCGGGATCGCTGTCAACCAAAGGCTTGGTGAAAAAATCGGCACATTCCAGGAGTGCTGCACTTTGATTGGTCGGAGTGGCAGCACACGGACCCTCGAGCCTGGCGATTTGGGCGGCCCAACGATATGAAGACGCGCAACAGCAGTTGACGGTCAGCCCACGATCCCGATCATCGCGCTGTAGGCGCACGCGCAATGTTTATACCAATCACGATTGCTGCAGAGCGTTGCCTATTGGCGCGCCCGACACTGCTCGAACGGCTGGCCCGAAATTCGTAGTCTGGTGAACCGTCCAGTTCCGCTATGGGTCCAGCAGGCCGAGTGGCGCTCCCAATGCCTTCGACAAGGAAACAGACTTTCTGGCGAGCGGGCTTGGTCGTACGACTGAAGGCTGCTTGGGCCCTTCGGGACCTTGGCGCAATGACCATACTGAATGTTCTCTATAAGCCATTATAATACGGACCATTTTACGCGCCGAAGGCGTTGATCTTGGCACTTACTACGCTGCTCGAAAACGCGCGCGATTCGTGCCTCTCACTCCCGGTAACTACCTGTTATCGGGAGTGTTGCGCCAATCCGCAATTCAGGCGACATAATCAGCCTCGGCCCGTTCTAAACGGCATTGTTACTTCAGCAACGGCATTGTCACTTCAGCAATCGTTATTTGGGGTGCTGATCCCCACCGTGACATCATCAGAGCAGACCGCTCCTGCCCTGTGTCCCGCAGAGGAGCAACTATGACTACCGCCGGTCTCGAGCATGCGGAGGATCAGCAACTTCGGCGCGAAAACGAACTCGACGCCCTCGCAGGCATCGTTCCGGCGAGCCAGCGAGAAGCCCTTGCTGCACTTCTCACCGACGAGGACGTTGCCACCCTAAAACACTTGGCCGAACAAGGTATGGGAGCGAACACTTTACGGGCTCTAGCCTCCGACCTCGGCTACCTTGAGGGATAGGCGTTGGCAGCGACCGGGTGCCCTCTCCCCTGGCCTGGACCAGAAGCCCTCGCCCTCAAACTCATTGCGCATCACCTCTGGGATCCGGCTAAACGGGAACTCGAGCCAAGTCACGGCATACCCACCCCTGTCAGGAGGCAGCTGAAAGCGGTCGGCCTACTACGTACGGATCAGCCCCACGCTCCCGCATCCGTGAGACGGCGCTTGGCCAGCTGGATCACTCGCCACCGCTGGCGGGGATTGAACACCATCTTCATGACGCCAGCCTTCAAAACGGCCCTTCGTCTGGCAGTACGAGCCAGCACGCGTCCGAAGCAACGCAAGAGCGAACAAGCGATCACACGCGACGTGCTGGATAAACTCCTCGCCACGTTTGCCCGTAACTGTCTCGCTGATACCAGAGATCGCGCACTGCTCCTGACCGCATTTGCGTCTGGCGGCCGTCGGCGCTCGGAACTGGCTTCGCTCAGCGTTGGGCAAATCAAAGCATGCTCTCCAGTGCCCGCAGATCCGCAGGATCCAGACTCAACCAAGCTTCCGTGCCTGATGATTCAACTCGGCCGCACCAAGCGCGCTGACGCCGATGCCATAAACCCAGTTCTCCTGATTGGCCGTCCAACGGAGGCACTAACGGCTTGGCTCGAGCGTACGGGGATCACCGCTGGTGCGGTGTTTCGGGCGATCGATCGCTGGGGCCATGTTCGTCACAGCCCGATTACGGGCGATGGCATCAATGACGTTGTCAAACGACGCTGCCGCCAAGCAGGGCTTGATCCATCGCTGTTCGGCGCCCATGGACTGCGCTCGGGATATTTGACGCAGGCTGCACAGGATGGTGTCTCGCTTGTTGAAGCGATGCAGCAATCACAACATCGCTCGATGCAGCAAGCGGCAAATTACTACAATGAAAGCGCACACAAGCGTGGGAAAGCAGCTCGCCTGTACTAGTCTTGGTTCCAGCGCCTTGAGTGAAGTGACCACCAGCGAGGCAGGTGGCCGGGGAGTTGAGAAGCCGTGCTAGGACGGCCGCGACGACCTTTAGGCTTTCGCCCTGGACATGCGACAGCGCCTCCCCGACCACAAGGTTGGGAAGTCATCGTTGACGGCCGATACCGGCCGCCATGGGTCGGGGTTCTCACGCCCAGAGCCGAATGCGTCCGGCTCCGGAAACGAGGTAACACGGATGAGTGGTGCAGGGTCAATGGCCCGAGCGGAACGCCCCTGCACAAACTCCGGTGCATCGCGTCCCTGAACCGGCTCTTGGGCAAAGGACGAAATGAGCAGGATCGTGAGCCATCGTCCGGCCTTCGGCCGATGGGATCGGCTCCCTGTGGAAGGTACCGCCGCTTCCTCCCGTCCATCCTTGGGAGAGCTCGACGCACGGCAGGCGCTTGGTCCTGAATGGCAGGAGATCGTGAAGTCGGGCGTTCACACCTGCCTCTGATCGCAGGCGGGGCGAGGAGCGGCGGCCGATCGATCCTGCCGCCGCACCCACCCGGCACCCGGAGGATGGAATGCCCGGAACGCTTCGGCCCGACGGGCTCTCAGGATAGTCATATCTTTCTGGCCGTCATGCGCGCATGATGATGGATATCCGGGAGGCTGCCATGATGACGCGGATCAAGTCCTACATCTCGTTCGAGAACGAAGCGCTTGTCGTGGCCGCTCTGGCGCTCCTGTTCTGCGGAGCGGTGATCCTGGGATTCATGTGATGCTGTCCCAATCCCTCTATGCCGCAATGCTGATCGCCGTGGTTCTGGCGGTCTACATTCTGATGATCAAGACTTCCTAGAGCCTCGCTAGAGCCTCGGACCCAAGAGCGGAGTTGCGCTTTTGGGATTCATCCGACGCCCTCTCCTAACGAGCGCGTCTTTCGACGCGAACCGGAGGCGCGCATCGGCGAAAAATCGGGTCCGCTTCGGAAGCACGATGCATGGATCCGGGCATTCGCCCGGCATCGCCCTGGATCAGGTGTCGTGCTCGCGGTCCGGCGACGGGATGTCGCCATCCCCATAGCCACGCCGGCCGTTGAGCTTCGCTCGCCCTGGGGCAGCAGGCTGGCCTCGCAGGGCCTGTGCGGCCTTCCAGAGGGCATTCAGAATGCCCTGGGCCAACCCGGTGGGATTCTTGCTCATGGTGGTATTATAGCGCGCCTGTCAGGCTTTTTCATGACCCACGGTTTCATGACTCATGGTTTCATGGCTCACGCTGCAGGAGCGACCGATCCAGGCCTATGTTCTCATTTTGTTCTTGACACGATGTATCATCTGGGCTGTACCCTCGTTCATCCCGGCCCGACGGGGGGCGCTCGCGAGGCGTCGCAGATGTGGGGCGGGGAGCGGTCCTGCAGCAGGCCTCGCACGCCGGTTGGCGGGAGGCCCTTGGCAGCCCTGGGCTGGTCCAAGTGTAA
>Ga0307416_100002489_pt1 | contig 10595 bp, 11 predicted proteins | sample DK1Cmetagenome_2_FD_203821 | JGI IMG/M metagenome (GOLD analysis project Ga0307416, IMG submission 203821) | Maize rhizosphere microbial communities from greenhouse at UC Davis, California, United States - DK15-C-3 | ecosystem: Host-associated > Plants > Roots > Rhizosphere > Soil | place...
GGCTCCAACGGGGAGCGGCCGTCACCGCTCACCTACAACAAGCCGGACCTTCGGAACACCAGCTTCGTGATCGGGTGGTGAATACCACCGTGCCGTCGTCATTCGACCAGGTCTCGGCGACCACTCCCGCAGGTGGAACGATGCCCGGGACGGCCGGAACTCGCCCAACGGCTCCGGTGTTGTGGTTTACCGGCCTGTCCGGCTCCGGGAAGAGCACTATCGCCGTCCGGGTTTACCAGGAGCTGCTGGGTCGGGGTGTCGACGTGGAATACATAGATGGGGACGCGTTACGGGAGGTGTTCCCCCGGACCGGCTTTACCCGCGACGAGCGGGAAGAGCACCTCCGGCGCACGGGCTACATGGCGAGTCGTCTTGCCGCCCATGGGGTAACCGTCGTGGCCTCGTTCGTATCGCCCTACCGGGAATCGCGCGACTTCATCCGCCGGCTGTGCCCGAAGTTTGCGGAGATTTACGTGGCCACGCCGCTGGAAGAATGTGAGCGCCGCGATGTCAAAGGGCTCTATGCCCGTGCGCGGCGGGGGGAGATTCGGAACTTCACTGGCATCGATGATCCCTATGAGCACCCGGAGCACCCCGAGCTGGCGCTGGATACCCGAAAGTTGAGTGTGGAGCAGTCGGTCGCCCAGGTCTTGGCACTATTTGAGGAACAACTCTGATGGAAGCAACGGTGATGGAACCAGCTCTGGCCGAAGGCAGCATGGATCATTTGGATCAGCTGGAAAACCGGAGCGTGCACATTCTTCGGGAGGCGTATGCCAACTTCAAGAACCTGGGCATGCTCTGGTCGATCGGAAAGGACAGCACGGTCCTGCTGTGGCTGGCCCGGAAAGCCTTCTTCGGGCACGTCCCGATCCCGCTGATTCACATCGACACCTCGTTCAAGATTCCCGAGATGATCGAGTACCGGGACCGGCTCGCCCTGGAGTGGAACCTGACCATGATTTATGGTCAGAATCGCCAGGCGCTGGAGGAGAAGCGGACCTTCCCCGATGGGGCGATCGACCGGATTGCCTGCTGCAAGGCTCTCAAGACCGATGCGCTCAAGCACACCCTCAGCGGGGAGTGGCCGAGATATCGGTTGAATCACGCCAAGCGGGCGTACGAGCTGGATCGGAACACCGAGCCATTTACCGGGGTGATTGTGGGCGCCAGGGCCGATGAAGAGGGGAGCCGGTCCAAGGAGCGGTACTTCTCACCTCGCACCGCACAGTCCCAGTGGGACGTCGGCGACCAGCCGCCGGAGTTCTGGAACCAGTACAAGACGGACTTTGCACCGGGGACGCACCTGCGCATTCACCCGCTGCTCGACTGGACCGAGCTCAACATCTGGGAGTACATCCGGCGGGAGCAGATCCCTACGGTCTCTCTGTATTACAACCAGGGCGATGGCAAGCGCTTCCGCTCGCTCGGCTGCTACACCTGCACCAACGCGGTAGATTCGGAGGCGCGAAACGTGGATGACATTATTCTGGAGCTTCAGTCGGGCAAGTTCGCCAACATCGCCGAGCGCTCCGGCCGGGCGCAGGACAAGGAAGGCGGCGGGGGACTGGAGACGCTCCGACGCGACGGATACATGTAAGCCGTAGCGATCGCACCGCAACCATATACCGTCGGAGATGGGGCCGGACATGCTTCTGAAGGGCAACCGCATCGAGCGCAGAGCCCCGCACCTGGTGCGGCAGCACTATGAAGTGGAGCGAGAGCTCTCCGATCGTCTGCGGAGCGCCAGCCGGGAGGAGCGTCGCTCCCTCTACGGCGCTGTGTACGACGAGCTCTACCAGCGGGTGCCCCATCACCCGCAGCTCACCCGCAAATCTTCTCCCGAGCTGACCCAAGCCGGTCTCGGTCCTCAACTCCGACTGCTCCGGCCGTATCTGCGGCCGGACACGGTGCTGCTCGAGATCGGCCCCGGCGATTGCGCCTTCTCCATGGCGCTGGCGCCCCTGGTACGCCAGGTGTATGGGCTGGATGTTTCAGCCGAAATTACCAGTCGCGTCGCCCTGCCGCCGAACTTCAAGCTGATTCTATCAGACGGCACCAGCGTTCCTTTGCCGCCCGATTCCGTGGATGTGGCGTACAGTAACCAGCTCATGGAACACCTGCACCCCGACGACGCGTTCGAGCAGCTGCAGGGGATCTGGCGAGCCCTTCGCCCGGGCGGGGTGTACATCTGCGTGACGCCGAACCGGGTGAACGGCCCCCACGACATCTCGCAGTACTTCGACTCGGTCGCGACCGGCTTCCATCTGAAGGAGTACACGGTTGCGGAATTGAGCCAGCTCTTTCGCAAGGTGGGATTCCGCGAGGTCAAGACCTTGCTCGGTCACAAGGGTCGCTGTGTTCCGGCTCCCGTCCCCCCGGTGGTCACCGCCGAGGCTGTCCTTGCCGCATTGCCGGACCGCGCCAGACTCCTCGTTGGGCGCACGCTGGGTCGCGCATTTCTGGGAGTTCGCCTTCGGGGTACGAAGTAGTCGCGTTCTTGTTGCCGGAGTGGCTTGCGGATGCTTCCTAACTTTCTCGTCATCGGTGCTGCCAAGGCAGGCACGACCGCGCTGCACTGGTACCTCTCGGAGCACCGCGCAGTATTCATCAGCCGGATGAAGGACCCGAGCTTCTTTGCCTACGGCGTGGACGAGTCGGGACGACTTCTCTGGGGAGAGCCTGAGCATCACCGTCTGCCAGTGAGATCCCTGGCCGAGTACGAGCGGTTGTTCGACGATGTAGGCGACGCTGCGGCCATCGGCGAAGCATCGACAATGTACCTGGAATGTCCCCAGGCTGCGGCCCGAATCCGGGAGGTACTCCCTGAGGTCCGGATCATCTGCAGCCTGCGACAGCCGGTGGATCGAGCCTATTCCGATTACCTGATGTATCTGCGGCGCCGCGGCCGGCGGTTCGATCCGGCGCGCGACCTCAGCCCCAGCGCCGAGTGGGCTCGGCCCGACTCCCGGTGGATGCAGATCGGACAGTACTATCAGCATCTCTCGCCCTACTACGATCGCTTCCGTCGCGACCAGATGCACGTCTTTCTCTTCGACGACCTGAAGAAAAACGCGCCGGGTGTGGTACAGGATGTCTACCGGTTCCTGGGCGTCGATCCCGATTTCATGCCCGACTTCGATACCCCGCATGCTCCCGGCGGCGTGCCCCGGAGTATGCTGTTGGAAGGAATTCTGACCAACCAGGCCGTGAAGTCCGCCGTGGAGGCCTGGGTACCCAAACGGCCAGCAAACTGGGTCCGGCGGTTACGGACCCGCAACATGATGCAAGCTCCCGGGCTACCGGCCGAGCTGCGGAGCGACCTCACCCGACACTTCCGCGACGAGATCACGAGGACTGCAGACCTGATCGGGCGAAGCCTGGAACACTGGATGTAGGGACCGAGTATACTTCGAGGGTCTCTTCTCCCAACAGGTAATGCTCTCAAAGAAGGCCAAGTACGCCATCAAAGCTCTGCTGGCGCTCGCGGACCGGACGGACGATGAGCCGATCCGTATTGCCGATCTCGCCCGGGCCGAGCAGATCCCGCCGAAGTTTCTCGAGCTGATTCTGCTCGGTCTCAAGAACCAGGGTCTGTTGAGGAGCCGGAAAGGGAAGGGCGGGGGCTACCTCCTCGCCCGGGATCCGGCGCAGATCTACCTCGGTCAAATAGTCCGGATGTTTGATGGTCCGCTCGCACCGGTGCCCTGCGCCAGCCAGACCGCCTATCAACGCTGTGCCGATTGCCGGAACGAGGCGGTGTGCGGGGTCCATCTTGCGATGAAGGAAGTTCGGGATGCCACTGCACGAGTGCTGGACGGAACCAGCCTCGCATCACTCCGCACCAAAGTCGATCAGGTAACCCCGCCAGTTCCCTCCCTGTAGCCGATTCACCCCCAGCAACTCCATTGGCATGCTGTTTGCCTATTTACTCTATCGGGTAAGTAGACTATTGTGACGCGCGTCTCAGAGCTGGTTTAGAAAAAGTCGCCCGCAATGGGCTAACTAGTTGCCGGGGAGCGAGAACCATGAGTGGAGTGAAGGCAAGTATGGTGGGGGCCGTGGCCTGGCTTGCTGTCGGTGGGCTACCACAACTGTGGGCGCAGCAAAACGGACGAACCACGATAGCCGTCGCGCGCGACACCGTGGCGCCCCCCTCAATTGAGGCCCGCCTGAATGACCTCGACCAGCAGATCCGGATTCTTCAGCGGCTCAGGGAGATCTCGGCCGATAGTGCTGCTGCCGCCGCGAAGGATCGCCAGTCCGCAACTGCAAACGCCAAGGACGGCTTCAGCATCAAGTCGGCGGATGGAAAGTACTCCCTCCGCTTTCGGGGATACGTCCAGAGCGATGCCCGGTTCTTTCCCAGCAGTGAATCCGTTACCACCATCGACAACCTCCTGATCCGTCGCGCTCGGCCCATTCTCGAGGGCGCGGTGGGGCGGTATTTCGAGTTCCGAGTCATGCCGGACTTCGGGGGCACCACGCCCACCCTGTTCGATGCCTACTGGGACGGGAAGTTCACGCCTGAGTTGACCGTGCGGGCCGGCAAGTTCAAGCCCCCGGTTGGCCTGGAGCGGCTTCAGTCGGCGACTGATGTCGTGTTTGCCGAGCGTGGGCTACCCACCAATCTCGTGCCCAGCCGGGATATCGGGCTCCAGATTGCCGGCGACTTTTCGGAGGGGTTGTTCGCCTATCAGGTGGGGGTCTTCAACGGCGTGCCCGACCTGGCCAATGGCGGAGACGACCTGAGCGATGCCAAGGACTTTGCCGGACGAGTCTTCATCCAACCCTTCAAGAGCGGGAGCTTCCGTCCGCTGGGCTTCGGGTTCGCTGCCAGCACCGGACTGGAGCGCGGCTCTACGACAACGTCCGCGCTTCCCTCGTACCGGTCGCCCGGGCAGCAGACGATTTTCCGTTATACCACCAGCACTACCACTCCGGCCAACAACGTTTTTGCCGACGGCAAACGGGTCCGGCTCTCTCCTCAAGGCTACTACTACACCGGTCCGCTGGGTCTCCTCGGCGAGTACGTGGTATCCCGGAACGAAGTCACCCGGGCAGGCGTGACTGCTGAGCTGGAGCACACGGCCTGGCAGGCAGTCGGGTCGTTTTTTCTGACCGGTGAGAAGAACAGCTTCCGAAGCCCGGCTCCGAAGAAGCCGTTCGACCTCCAGGATGGTGGCTTCGGCGCGATCGAGGTGATTGCCCGCTACGGCGTGCTCAGCTTGGATGACGCGTCTTTCCCGACCTACGCCTCACTCACCTCTAGCGTTCAGCAAGCTAAGGCCTGGGCAGTGGGAGTGAACTGGCACTTCACTCGTGCGGTCAAGGTGGGTGTGAATTACGAGCGCACCACCTTTACCGCGGGCGCCGCAAGCGGTGACCGCGAGCCAGAAAATGCCGTCATCGGCCGCTTCCAGACCTCGTTCTAGCAAAGGAACAGCAAGCATGAAGACTCTAGGATTGACCCTGGTTCTGGCTGGTGCTCTGGCGTCGGCAATGCCGCTCGAGGCCCAGAAGCCGGTGACACTGCTCAATGTCTCGTACGACCCGACTCGGGAGCTGTATGAAGACTTCAACCAGAAGTTTGCCTCATTCTGGAAAGGGAAGACTGGCCAGGATGTGAGGATCCGCCAATCACACGGCGGATCCGGCAAGCAGGCCCGGTCCGTCATCGATGGGCTCGAAGCTGACGTGGTGACGTTGGCCCTGGCCTACGACATCGATCAGATCGCCCAGAAGGCGGGCACCATCCCGGCAGACTGGCAGAGCCGACTGCCGGACCATAGCTCGCCCTACACCTCGAGCATCGTCCTTCTAGTCCGAAAGGGAAACCCAAGGGGAATCCGTGACTGGCCCGACCTGGCCAAGCCAGGTATCTCGGTGATCACTCCCAATCCCAAGACTTCGGGTGGCGCCCGCTGGAACTATCTAGCGGCCTGGGCCTGGGCACTCCGGCAGCCGGGGGGCAATGAAGCCAAGGCTAAAGACTTCGTGTCGCGGCTCTACAAGAATGTGCCCGTGCTCGACGCCGGCGCCCGCGGATCCACTACCACGTTTGTGGAGCGGGGCATCGGTGACGTGCTCATTGCGTGGGAAAACGAAGCTCTGCTTGCGATCAAGGAGCTGGGGCCGGGCAAGTTCGAGGTGGTGGCGCCTTCGCTCAGTATCCTGGCGGAGCCGCCGGTGGCAGTTGTGGACAAGGTGGCAGGCAAGCACGGCACCAGGGACGTCGCCCGGGCTTATCTCGAGTACCTCTACACCCCGACCGGCCAGGAGATCGCCGCCAAGCATTTCTACCGGCCCCGTCTGGAGTCGGTTGCGGCGAAGTACGCCAGTCAGTTCCCCAGGATGACCCTGGTGACGGTGGACGAGGTCTTTGGCGGGTGGCAGAAAGCGCATGCGGCGCACTTCGCCGACGGGGCGCTCTTCGACCAGATCTACCAGCCGGGCCGGTAACCCGGACCGGCATCGAAAACCGGGAACATCGAATGAGAGCGCAATCGCGTGGCGTACTCCCGGGCTTCGGACTGTCGCTGGGGATCACTTGCACCTACCTCAGCCTGATAGTGCTGCTCCCGCTGGCGACGATCTTCACCCGCACTACCGAGCTTTCCTGGTCGGAGTTTTGGTCCACCATCACCAATCCCCGGGTGCTGGCCTCCTACCGGGTCACCTTCGGTGCCTCGTTCGTGGCCGCGGTGGTCAACACCTTCTTTGGCCTGCTGGTGGCGTGGGTGCTGGTGCGCTATCGCTTTCCCGGGCGGCGGCTGGTGGACGCCATGGTCGACTTGCCGTTCGCCCTGCCGACGGCCGTGGCTGGCATTGCCTTGACCACGCTGTACGCCTCGAATGGATGGGTCGGACAGTATCTCGAGCCCTTGGGCCTGAAGGTCGCGTACACCTCGTTGGGTATAACGGTCGCCCTGATCTTCATCGGCCTCCCGTTCGTGGTCCGGACGGTCCAGCCGGTGCTGGATGACCTCGAAGTGGAGGTCGAGGAGGCGGCTGCCAGCCTCGGAGCCCGGCGCTGGCAGACGTTCACCCGAGTGGTGTTCCCGACGGTTGGTCCGGCCCTGCTCACCGGTTTTGCGCTGGCGTTCGCTCGGGCCATCGGTGAATACGGCTCCGTGGTGTTCATCTCCGGCAACATGCCCATGAAAACCGAGATCGTTCCGCTCCTGATCATCACCAAGCTGGAGCAATACGACTATGCGGGTGCCACTGCGGTGGCGGTGGTGATGTTGGTCGCCTCCTTCGTGCTTCTGCTCACCATCAACCTCCTTCAGTGGGCGGCTCGCCGCCGCACGGCGGCCTGAGACCATGACCAGTATCGCGATACCCCGGCCGGCCGCTTCGGCCCCACGAGCCATCACCCGGGCAACCGGGGAGTCCCGGGCGGTTCGCTGGACCCTCACGGCGATCGCCTTGGTGTTTCTGTCGTTGACGCTGGTTCTTCCGCTGGTCCTGGTCTTTGCCCAGGCGCTCTCCAAGGGCTTTTCGACTTACTGGCAGGCCATCTCCGAGCCGGATGCGCTCAGCGCGGCCAAGCTGACGCTGCTGGTCGCAGCCATAGCGGTCCCGATCAACCTGGTCTTTGGCGTCGCGGCGGCCTGGTGCATTACCAAGTTCGACTTCCCCGGCAAAAACGTGCTGATCACGTTGATCGATCTGCCATTTGCAGTATCGCCGGTCATCTCGGGCATGATCTTCGTGCTCGTGTTCGGGGCCCACGGCTGGTTCGGCCCATGGCTTCTGGAGCACGATATCAAGATCATCTTCGCCGTTCCCGGCATCGTCCTGGCCACGACATTCATCACGTCGCCCTTCGTTGCCCGGGAGCTCATCCCGTTGATGCAGGAGCAGGGAGCGGACGAAGAGGAGGCCGCGATTGTTCTGGGGGCCGGCGGATGGCAGACATTTTTCCGGGTGACGCTGCCCAACATCAAGTGGGGATTACTCTACGGGCTGATTCTCTGCAACGCGCGGGCAATGGGAGAATTCGGCGCGGTGTCCGTGGTCTCCGGGCACATCCGGGGCGAGACCAACACGCTCCCCTTGCACGTCGAGATTCTCTACAACGAGTACGCCTTTGCGGCCAGCTTTGCCGTCGCATCGGTGCTCACCCTGCTCGCCCTCGTCACCCTCGCACTCAAGACTCTGGTTGAGTGGCACCAGCGGCGCTCTGCCGTCGAGTCCACGGAAACCGATTCTATTCCTGAAAGGATTGTCGCATGAGCATCGAAGTCCGCAACCTGCGTAAGGCCTTCGGCAACTTCGTTGCTCTCGACAACGTGAGCCTCGATGTGCCCGGTGGTGAGCTCGTCGCACTGTTGGGTCCGTCCGGATCAGGAAAGACCACACTCCTCAGGATCATCGCCGGCCTGGAGCCGGCCGACCAGGGCACGATTCTCTTTCAGGGTGAGAACGCCACCGATCGTCCGGTGCGTGAGCGCCAGGTGGGATTCGTGTTTCAGCACTACGCCCTCTTTCGGCACATGAGTGTCTTCGAGAATGTGGCGTTCGGGCTTCGGGTACGCCCGCGCAAGGTGCGGCCATCGGAACGAGAGATCCACGAGACGGTCATGGGGCTTCTGCATCTGGTGCAGCTCGACGTCCTGGCCGGACGGCGTCCCTCCGAATTGTCCGGCGGACAGCGGCAGCGGGTGGCGCTCGCGCGCGCGCTTGCAGTCAAACCGAAAGTCTTGCTGCTGGACGAGCCATTTGGCGCGCTCGACGCCAAGGTGCGCAAGGAGCTGCGCCGCTGGCTTCGCCGGCTGCACGAAGAGGTCCACGTGACCAGCGTGTTCGTGACCCATGACCAGGAGGAGGCACTGGAGGTCTCCGACCGGGTCGTGATCATGAACGAGGGCCGAATCGAGCAGAGCGGAACCCCCGAGGAGGTCTACGAGCGCCCCTCGACGCCGTTCGTCTACGGCTTTCTCGGTGATGTGAACCTGTTTCATGGACGCATTCATCAGGGGCATGTCAACATCGGCGAAAGCGAGCTCGACGCTCCCGAATGGGCCCATGCCTCGGATCAGGCCGGGGTCGCCTACGTCCGCACGTACGACGTGGAGCTCGGCCTCATTCGGTCGGGGACGTCGTCGCTGGAGGCCGTGGTGCGGCACGTTCGCGCCTTCGGACCCATGGTGCGTCTGGAGCTGGACCTGGTGGATGGAGGCCGGACCATCGAGGCGCACGTTCCCCGGGGCAGGTTCGATGCCCTGAGACTCGGAAAGGGTGAACGGGTGTACGTCTCCCCCACAAGCGTTCGAGTGTTCGCCCAACCCGCCTGAAGGAAATCCCGAAGACTGTCGCTGATGCGCGACAGTCTCGCTGGAAATGCACCTCCTCTCTCTCCGTCAGAGGTGCCCTTAGCTCCTGCTCTTGGGTAAATTGACCCGCCCAGGGTCCATGGCCCGAGGCATGGATCCTGCTAACCTGGCAGCAATTCGGCGCCTCGGGCAGGCTATAGGCGTCCGTTGCGCCGCAGGAGCACGCGCAAAACCATTGCAGGTGACGGAGCCCGCAGGCCATGAACGTTGCCAAACCCATTTTTATCGTCGGGACCGGGCGCTGCGGATCAACCCTGTTTCACCGGCTGTTTGCCGCGCACCCCCAGCTGATGTGGCTATCGGGATTCTCCCAGAGATATCCCACCAAGCCAGCCTGGAATCGGTGGGCAGTCACCGCCATGGGAAATCCGCTCCTCCGCCGAGTGCTGGGAGACAAGATCCGCCCCGGTGAGTGCTACAACTTCTGGGATACCTACGCGTACGGCTTCTCCGAGCCCTGCCGCGACCTTGTTCGCTCCGATGTTACCCCGCTGGTCAAAAAGCAGGTGCGCGCTGCCATCGAGCCCATGCTCACGCCGGCACGCAATCGGCTGCTGGTCAAGATCACCGGGTGGCCCCGCATGGGGTTTCTCAACGAGATCTTCGAGGACGCCAGGTTCATTCACATCGTGCGGGACGGACGGGCGGTTGCCAGCTCGTTGCTGCACGTCCACTTCTGGCGCGGATGGTACGGTCCCCAGGGATGGCGGGCCGGCCTTCTCTCCCCCGAAGATCAGGCCGCCTGGGAAAGTTACGATCGTTCGTTTGTGGCTCTGGCCGGGATCGAATGGCGAATCCAGATGCGGGCCATGGACGCCGCACGTCAGGCGATCGACCCGAAGCTCTTCCTGGAGCTGAAGTACGAGGATTTCTGCGAGCAGCCGCTGGAGCACTTCCGGCGAGTCCTCGATTTTGCCGAGCTGCCGCCGTCGAAAGACCTGGAAGACAAGGTGAAGTCGGCGTCGATCAGCACCAGCGGCCGCTGGAGAAAAGACTTGAGCGCGGGGCAGCAGGCCATACTCGACAACCTGTTGCGTGACGACCTCCTGCGGTACGGCTACGGCGACTCGAGGGCCCACGAGGTTCGGCAGACCGTCGCCCGCTAAACACCAGGCCATTCATGATCGAAAGCGTCAAGCGGCCTCTCCGGCGGATCCGCTCAGATTATCGTCAGCTGACCGCCCCGCTCAGGGGGTTGCCCTCGGCCTTGGTGATCGGAGCCCAGCGGAGCGGCACAACGTCGATCTTCAACTA
>Ga0307416_100002491_pt1 | contig 10589 bp, 12 predicted proteins | sample DK1Cmetagenome_2_FD_203821 | JGI IMG/M metagenome (GOLD analysis project Ga0307416, IMG submission 203821) | Maize rhizosphere microbial communities from greenhouse at UC Davis, California, United States - DK15-C-3 | ecosystem: Host-associated > Plants > Roots > Rhizosphere > Soil | place...
CAGGGCGCTCTGCGCGTTGAAGGCGAGGTCCTGCATGCGCTGCGCCGCCTGCCAGGGCGGCGCGGTCGGGGCCGCGGCGGCGGGCGCCGCCAGGACCCCGAGGGCCAGCAGGATTGCGGCGAGGGCTCGCACCCCCGCTCAGCCCTCCTGGATCTCGATGTTCAGCTTGGCGGCCGCCTGGGTGATCTGCCCGGCGATCGCCTCCGCCCGCTCCTGGGCCTGCGAGCCGAGCGTGTCGGCCTCCTCGGCGGTGTACTTGCGCCCGCCGGCCTCCTTGTCGCGCAGCTGCGCCGCGAACGCATGCAGCTTGGTCAGGCTCTGCTTGGTTTGCGCGGCCTGCTGGGTGTCCGCCTTGGCGACCAGCGGCTCGACGTTGTCGTAGACCAGCACGAGACCGCCAAGGATGTCAGCGATGTCCTGGAGGCGCGAAGCCACGACGAAGGCCTTCTCGGTCGCCTTGTCGCCCGCGATGAAGCGCGAGTTCTTCCAGGCCTCGAAGTACTCGGACATCGTGGGGGTCATGACGACGAGCGCGGTCAGCGCGTCGGCCGGCGTGGGCTCCCACTCGCGTGCTGCCCCGTCGAGCTCCTTCGCGTACTTCTCGAACCCGCGCGCGGCGGCGACGTAGAAGTCGGCGTCCGGCACCGCCTCGCCGAACTCGACCTTGCCGTCGCCGTCGAGGTCGGGCTCCACGCCCTTGGCGCGGAACTTGGGCTCGGTCCCGAAGATGGACGTCTCGATCAGGTAGTTGAAGTTGCCGGGCTGCTTGAACTCGCGCCCGGCGGGCGTCTCGAGGTCGAACGGGACGGCGGTCTCCGGGTCGGAGGCGTCGCTGCCGGCGTCGATGATCACGTCGTAGTCGGCCAGGCTGGGCACGCCGGCCACCACGCCCTCCATCTGCTCGTAGGCGGGGTTCGCCTTCGCGAAGCCGTCCTGGGCCTGCTCGATCAGGTCGCGGACCTCGGCGCGGTGCTGCTCGAGCAGGGCGGCGTAGTCGAAGTCGGTCGACTTGGCGAGCTTGTAGTAGTCCTCCGCGTTCTGCCGGACGGCACCGCTGTCGGTCACGAGCTGCTCGGTGTGCTCGAGCAGGTAGTCCTTGATCGCCGCGAGGTCCGTGCCCTCGGCCGCGGGCGGGTCCGGCTCGCTCTTGGAATCGTCGTTGCCGCAGGCGGCGAGCGCCAGCGCGAACGCGCAGGCGGCGGCGAGGGCGAGGCGGGTCATCGGGATACGGACCTCCGTTGCAAATGTCATTAGGCCGACCTAAGTTAGGGCGGCCTAAAGCTACAACAGAGGCTCAGGCGGCGCGACCCGGATGTGGGTGGTACGGCGCCCCGCGCAGGGCCAGCAGCGCCCCGTGGGCGTAGATCAGCGCCAGCACCCGCAGCGTCTGCGCCGGGTAGCGCAGCCGCAGCCGGCGCAGGTCGGTGGGCGGGCATCGCTCGAGCGAGAGGGTCGCGTCGAAGACCCGCTCCCCGTCGCGCGTGTTCTCGATGTGCACCGTGAGGCGCCTGCCGGGCACGTTCGCGTGGATCGAGTAGTCCTGGTCCATGCCGAGGAACGGCGACACGTGCATCGCCTTGCCCGTGGTGCCGGACAGGCCGTCGAAGCGGTAGAGCCGGCGCTCGCCCCACGGCGTGTTGGTGACCTCCGCCGCCAGCGACCCGTCGGCCCCGTAGCGGAAGCGCACCGGGTTGAAGCCGACGCCCAGCGACCGTGGCATCTCGAGGACCCCGTCGTCGCCGAGCGTCATGTAGAGCCGGTAGCGAAACGAGCGCGGCACGTCGCCGAAGCGGCGGTGGCGCACCCAGCCCTCGTACAGCTCCGTCACAGGCGCTCCCCGAACCGCTCGCACACGCGCCGGGCGCTCTGCACGCCGTCCTCGTGGAAGCCGTAGCCCCAGTAGGCGCCGCAGTAGTGGGTGCGCCGCACGCCGCTCAGCTCATCCCAGCGCCGCTGCGCGGTCAGCGCGCGGTGGGTGAACACGGGGTGGGAGAACTCGCGCACGCTCAGCACGCGCTCGGGGTCGATCGCCTCGGTCCGGTTGAGCGTCACGCAGAACTGGCGATCGGAGGTCAGCGACTGCAGGCGGTTCATGTGGTAGGTCACCGTCGTCCGCTCGACGGGTTCCTCGTTCAGGTGGAAGTTCCAGCTCGCCCAGGCACGCCTGCGGCGCGGCAGCAGCGAGGCGTCGGTGTGCAGCACGACCTCGTTGGGCTGGTAGGGGATCGCGCCGAGGATCTGGCTCTCCGCCGCGCTTGGATCGCCCAGCATCCTCAGCGCCTGGTCTGAGTGCACCGCCAGGATCACCTCATCGAAGGACTCGGCGCCGCCGCCCGCCGGAGTCACCTCCACGCGGTCGTCGAAGCGCTCGACGCGAGCGACCGGGGTGGACAGCCGCAGGCGGTCGCGCATCGGCGCGCACAGTCGCTCGACGTAGCGCGAGGAGCCGCCCGCCACGGCGCGCCACCGGGGCCGGTCGCGGAACCCGAACTGACCGTGGTTGTCGTAGAACTCGGCGAGCACGCTGGCGGGGAAGTGGCGCAGGTCGCGCGGGTCGGCCGACCAGACCGCGGACGCCTGCGGCACGATCAGCCGCTCGACGAACTCGTGCGAGTAGCCGCCCTCGTCGAGGAAGTCCAGCAGCGTCGGCCCCGATCCGTTGAGCCCGATCAGCGCCGGCGCCTCGCGGTTGAAGCGCAGCAGGTCGCGCACCATGCGGTGGAACGACGGGCGCACGAGGCTTGAGCGGCGGGCGAACAGCCCGTTGATCGACGCGCCGTTGTACTCGAACTCGCCGCGGCCGTCGCTGACCGAGAAGCCCATGTCGGAGTCCTGCGACTCGACCCCGAGCCGCTCCAGCAGTCGCTCGAAGCCGGGGTAGTTGCGGTCGTTGAAGACGATGAACCCGGTGTCGACCCGGTAGGCGGCCGTGTCGGTCTCCACTTCGACCGTGCGGGTGTGGCCGCCCGGCCGGTCGTCGGCCTCGAACACGGTGATCTCGTGCCGCGGGTGCAGCAGGTGGGCAGAGGTGAGGCCGGCGATGCCGGCGCCGACGATCGCAATCCTTGTCATTGGACGCTTATACGAGCGACCCCACGAAGCGGATGACTGGCGGTATCGTGCCGCCATCGACCTGCACGACGGAGAGCAGATCATCTTCGAGGGCCACCCGTCCTGGCGAGCCACGCTGGCGTTCTATCTCCAGGGGATCCTCGCGGTGCTGGTGGTCGGCGTGATCGTGCTGTTGGTCAGCTCGACCGGCGTCGGGGCCGGCGTCATCGCGGCCGGAATCGCGCTGGTGGTGCTGATCGGGTTCATCAAGCGCGTCGCGACCGTCTACACGATCACCAACCAGCGGCTGCGCATCAAGCGCGGGATCCTCTCCAAGCGCATCCAGCAGACGCGCATCGACCGCGTCCAGAACGTGAACACCGAGCAGGGCGTGCTCGAGCGCCTGCTGCGCGTGGGCACGGTCGACTTCGACACCGCCGGCACCGACGACTCAGACTTCACGTTTGCGGGCGTTAGCAGCCCGAGCCGGGTGGTCGAGGCGGTGGACCGGGCCCAGCACGCGGCCCGAGAGGCCGCGGCCGCCGACCCGCAGCTCTAGCGCCGCCGCGCGGCGCCCAGGTTGCTCACGATCAGCGACACGATCGTGACCAGGTAGATCTGGCCGATCAGCATCTCCGAGACGGCGAACGCGCGCGCGATGCCCCCGGCCGGCGTGAGGTCGCCGTACCCGACCGTGGTGAGCGTGACGAAGCTGAAGTAGAGCTGGTCCTCGCGGTTGCTGTCGTGCAGCTGGGCGAACAGGGCGTCGGGGTCGACGGCGCCGATCACGCCGTAGATGAACGAGAAGAACATGCCCGCGAGCAGGTAGATCGACAGGACGCCCGCGAGAGTGGCGACCGTGACCTGATGCTCCTCGCGCAGATCGTGGAGCAGGCTGCGCGCGATCGCCAGCGGGGCGAACGCCACCAGCAGGCCGTTGACGATCGCCGCGGGCGCCGCGGGGATGTCGCCGCGGATCACCCACGTGATCAGCGAAGACAGAACGGCCAGGACCGCCAGCAGGGCGGCGATCCGGGTGCCGCGCCGGTGCACGCTGGAGGCCCGCACCGCGGCTACGAGGGTCGCGGCTTGGAGCACGATCGTGGCGAATCGGCTGCCGTCGGAAGGCGGCAGGCTCATCTGCCACGCGATCGAGGCGATCACCAGGAGCAGCACCACGCCGTAGGCCTGGGCCTTCGCGCGCATCCCGACCGCGTTCGCCGGTCCGCAGGTCGATCCTGCAAGATCGCGCCCAGATCGGGCGCCCCGGGTAGGTCATTCGTCCAGACGCCCTCTGCCGCCTAACGCGGCCACCCGCCCGCGTCGAGCCCCATGCGGGTAGCACCCCGCCCCGCTATGCCCGCTCACAGCCCTTCAGCTGTCGGTTTCAAGCCACCTGCCGATTGGCGGCGTCGCAACGTGCGACGACTGCGCACGGCGGGCGGTCCGCGCGCGCCGGAGCGGGTCCGCGCCTGGCTGCAGGCCACGACCGAGTGGCTCCCGCAGGAGCTGGAGACCAACCTGCTGCTGCTCACCTGCGAGCTCGTCAACAACAGCGTGCTGCACGGCGAGGCCAGCGAAGAGGACGTGATCGAGGTCGAGCTGCGCACGACGCAGACCGGCCTGCGCGCCCAGGTCACCGATCCCGGCACGGGCTTCGCCCCTGCCGGCCGCGGGCGCGAGCTCGACGAGCCCGGCGGCTGGGGGCTGGTGCTGGTGGAGCGGCTCGCGGCGAGCTGGGGCGTGGAGCGCGACGAGCAAACGCGCGTCTGGTTCGAGCTGGCCGCCGCGGCGGCTTAGACCGCCACCGGGAGCCGCTTGCCGAAGCGCACGCGCGTCCGGTCCGGCTCGGGGAGCAGCTCGAAGTGGTCCGCCAGCGCGGCGATGATCGGGATGCCGCGTCCGCCGGTGTCGTCGGGGGTCGCCGGCCTCAGCTGGGCGTCGAAGCTGCCGCAGTCGCACACCTCGATCGAGATCGAGTCGTCGTCGATCTCCACGATCAGCAGCACGCCGTGGTTCGGGTCGCCGCAGGCCGATCCGTGCAGGACCGCGTTGGCCACCGCCTCGCTCGTGGCGAGCATGAGATCCCAGGTGGTCTCGCCGTCGAGCCCGTGCTCGGCGGCTGCGTCACGCACGATCGCGCGAGCGCGCGGCGCGCTCTCAGGCGCCGCAGATAGCCATGACTCCCGCTTCATGACCCGGAGTCTATGCCCGGGATCGACGGCTGCGACACATGGGCAACCTGTCCACCGACCAGGGTTGCGTCCACGGTCAGGTGGGGTAGCCCGTCCTCCGGGCAGGTGACCGGATCCCGGTCCAGTACGACCAGGTCGGCGAGCTTTCCAGGCGTGAGCGTCCCGCGCCGGTCCTCGTCGTGCGCCAGCCAGACCGGCTCGACGCAGGTCGCTCTTAACGCAGTCTCAACGGTAAGCGCCTGCTCGGGGCGCCAGGCGGGCCGCTCATCCAGTGTGCGCAGCACCGCCGCGACGATCCCCATCAGCGGGTCGAGTTCCTCCACTGGCGCGTCCGATCCGTTGGCCAGCCGCGCTCCTGCTTCGTGCAGCGACCGGTACGCGTAGGCGCCCGAGTGGCCCTCCCAGACGCGATCGGCGAGGTCGCGGTCGGAGGGCGCGTGGGTGAACTGGACCGAGGCGGCCACCCCGATCGCCGCGAAGCGCGCCAGGTCGGCGGCGTCGAGCAGCTGTGCGTGCTCGATGCGCTGGCGCAGCCCGAGTGGCCGCCACTCGCTCGCCGTCGCCTCGAACGCGTCGAGCGCGGCGCGGTTGGCGGCGTCGCCGATCGCGTGAACGCCGACCGGCCAGCCGGCCGCGGCGGCCTCCCGCACGATCTCCGCGAGCCGCTCGGAGGAGGTCAGCTCGACGCCGGACCCGTCCAGCAGCAGGGCCGTGGCCGAGCCGAGCGTCCCGTCCATGAACACCTTGAGGTAGCCCGCGCGCAGCAGGTCGTCGCCGAAGCCGGATCGCAGGCCCAGCTCGCGCAGGTGGGGGAGACGCTCGGCCGGAATCGACTGCCAGACCCGCATGGTCAGCTCACCCGAGTCGCGCAGCCGCTGGAACAGCTCGAGCGAGCCGAGCCACCCGTCCTTGTCGTGGATCGCCGTCACCCCGCGCGAGGCGGCGATGCCCAGCCCGGCCCGGCAGGCGTCGAGCATCTCGTCCATCGACGGCGCCGCGTAGCGGTCGCGGAAGCGCCAGGCGGCGTTCTCGCGCAGGATCCCGGTCGGCTCGCCGGCCGCATCGCGCTCGACCACGCCGCCGGGCGCGTCGAGGTCGCCGCCGGCGTGCGCGAGCGCGGGCGAGTTGAGCCACAGCGAGTGGTAGTCCTTGGAGGTCAGGATCACCGGCGTGTCCGGAGCGATCGCGTCGAGCGCCGCCCGCGACGGCGGCTCGGTCCAGTCGGCGTCCCGCCAGCCGATGCCGCGCAGCCAGTCCTTGGCCGGCAGCCCGTCGGCCACCCGCCCGACCGCCTCGGCGAGCGAGTGCACGCCGTCGAGCCGCACCTGATGCTGGGCGAGCGACCAGGTGGGGAAGTGGACGTGCGCGTCGTTGAGGCCGGGCAGCACGCAGCGGCCCTGGAGGTCCACGCGCCGGGAGCCCGGCGCCGGCTCCGCGACGATCCGGCCGTCGGCGATCGCGAGCCGGTCGACCGTCGGGGCCGCCGGATCGAGCGTGCGGATCGTGCCGCCTTCCAGGAGGATGGGTTCCATCGGGCGGTATTCGATCACCAAGCGGCGCAAGGACGTAGAGCGGGAGGTCGCCTCCAGGCTCGGCGTGCGCCTCGGCGGCGGTGCCGAGCACTACGAGCGCTTCAACGTGGCGCCCACGCAAGAGGTCCCGGCGGTGGTCCAGGACCGCCGTGGACGGCGTTCCGCGCTGCTGCGCTGGGGGCTGGTCCCGAGATGGGCTCGCGAGCTCAACACGGGGCTCTCGATGATCAACGCGCGCGTGGAGACGCTGGCCACCAGCCGCGCGTTCGGCGGCCTCGTCGAGCGCCCGTCGCACCGCTGCCTGGTCCTGGCCGACGGCTACTACGAGTGGATCGCCTCGGAGGACCCCAAGCAGCCGCGGCTGCCGCTGCGCTTCTCGCTGGCCGGGGGCGGGAGCTTCTGCTTCGCGGGCCTCTGGACCACGTGGCGGAGCTCCGTGAGCAGCTGCGCCGTCGTGACGGTTCAGGCCAACGAGCTGGTCGCGCCGGTGCACGACCGCATGCCGGCCGTGCTCGCCGAGCCCGAGGCGTGGGAGGCCTGGCTCGACCCCGCGCTCGACGCCGCCGGGGTGGCGCCGCTACTGGCTCCCTTGCCGGCCGGCGCGCTCGAGGTGGCGCCCGCCAACCCGGTGCTCAACCACCCCGACCACGAAGGGCCGGACTGCCTCGTGGTCGCCTAGGAGCGGGCGGCCACGCGTGGGTTCTCGAGCGGCCGCACCGTCGCCTCGATGTCCGCCCGGCGGCTCTCCAGGAAGGGCGGGATCGAGAGCTTCTCGCCGAGGTGCTCGAGCGGCTCGTCCACGCCGAAGCCGGGCGAGCGCGTGGCGATCTCGAACAGCACGCCGCTCGGCTCGCGGAAGTAGATCGAGCGGAAGTAGTGGCGGTCGATCACCGGGGTGGGCCCGCCGCCGCCCTCCTGCACGCGCTCGCGCCAGGCCTCGTGGTCCTCGTCGTCGGAGGTCCAGGCGACGTGGTGGACCGTGCCGGCGCCGGGAACGCCGTGCCCGGCCGGTGGCTCGTCGTAGAAGTAGAGCGAGCCGCGCTGCTCGCCGCGGGCCTCCCAGCGCCCGTCGGCGCTCGCGAAGCCGAGCGTCTCGAGCAGGTGGCGGCTGGACTCGGGCTGCGACGCGTACGCGCGCACGGCGTGGAAGCCCTGCAGCGCGTGCTCGGCCGGCACCTCGGGGTGCTCGGCGATCAGCGGGGCGTCGCTCACGTCCGCGACCAGCAGCTCGTGGTCGAGCCCCTCGGGGTCGGCGAACAGCAGGTTGTCGCCGTTGCGCTCGACCTCGATGCCGGCGTCGGCCAGCCGCTGCGCCCAGAAGTCGATCGCCGCCGGGGCTCCGACCCGCCAGACGACGCGGTGGATCATGCCGTCACCCGCGCGCCCCGGGGCGGCGCCCGGGTACTCGAAGAACGTCAGGTCGAGGCCGGGGTGGGCGTCCTCGTCCCCGTAGAAGAGGTGGTAGACGGTCGGGTCGTCCTGGTTGACCGACTTCTTCACGAGGCGGAGGCCTAGGACCCCCACGTAGAAGTCGACGTTGCGCTGCGCGTCGCCGGTGATGGCGGTGATGTGGTGGATGCCGTCGAGTCGCATTGTTGTGCGCGCAACTATATCACCCGGACGCCGTCGTGTCCTCGCCCCGCTCGGCCGCGATGTGCTTGGCCGTGTCGACGTAGTGGCGCATGCGGTTGACCTTCCCTTCGGAGTCGAATCCCCAGAGGTGCAGCTCCTCGTCGCGGCATCGAGGCCGCGCTGGAAGGGCATGATCCGGTCTGATGCCGCCGCGCGAGCACACGGTCGAGGGCCCCGGCGGCCGCACCCTGAGAGTGCTAGAGGACGGCGCCCCGGGCGGGGTCCCGCTGATCGCGCACCACGGCACGCCCGGCTCGCGCCTGCTCTACCGGCGCTGGGTCGAGGACGCGACCGAGCGCGGCATCCGCTTGATCGCCTACGACCGCCCCGGCTACGGCGGATCCGATCGCGATGCGGGCCGCTCGGTCGCCGACGTCGCCGCCGACGTGGCGGCGATCGCTGACGTGCTCGGCCTCGATCGGATCCTGACCCAGGGCCGGTCCGGCGGCGGTCCGCACGCGCTCGCCTGCGCCGCGCTGCTCGGCGACCGGGTGGCGGCCGCGGCGACGCTCGCCTCGGTGGCGCCCTACGACGCCGACGACCTCGACTTCCTCGCCGGGATGGGCGAGGACAACGTCGAGGAGCTGGGCGCGGCGGTCGAGGGCGCGGAGGCGCTCACGCCCTGGCTCGAGGCGGTCGCGCCCCGCCTGCTCGAAGCCGACCCCGACGAGCTGGCCGAGGGGTTGAAGTCGCTGCTGAGCCCGCCCGACGTGGCGGTGATCAACGACGGCCTCGCGGCGGAGCTGATTGCGGTGACGGGCGAGGGCATCCGAGCCGCCCGCGACGGGTGGCTCGACGACGACCTCGCCTTCGTCAAGCCCTGGGGCTTCGACGTCGGCTCGATCGCGGTGCCGGTCCAGCTGTGGCAGGGGCGACAGGACCTGATGGTGCCGGCGGCACACGGCGAGTGGCTGGCCGAGCACGTCCCGGGCGCGGACGTGCGATTCTCCGCCGACGACGGGCACCTCAGCCTCGAGCACGTCCGCATCGGCGACGTGCACGCCTGGCTGCTCGAGCGCTACTGACGCTTCTTCACGCGCAGCACGGCGTGCATGCCCTTGGCCTCGTGGCCCTCGAGCGAGCAGAACACCCGGTAGCGGCCGGGTTTGCGCAGGCGCAGCGTGAGCGTGCCCGTGCGCCCCGGCTTGAGCTCCGGCAGCAGGCCGAGCACGCGGCCGTCCGCCGTGCGCACGGCGAGGTCGTGCCCGTCCTCGCCGAAGTTACGCACGTTGAACTTGACTCGGCCCGTGGGCACCTTGCTCCTGTACAGCGAGATGCGCCACTCGCGCTCGCCGACGCCGACGGGAGTGGGCGGCAGGTCGGCCAGCATCACTTCACCAGCCCGACGCGCCCGAACGCGCCGGCGCGCGGGATCACGCCGCTGGCCTCGGTGCCGAGGTGCTGCTCGAGCAGGCTCGAGTAGACGCGCCGGAAGTCGATCGTCACCTGCAGGTTGTCGTCGCGGTCGAGCCGGTTGAGGTCGGGGTACTCGCTGAGCACGCCGCCGGCCGCGCGGTCGCCCTGGACCCACGCGAGCCCGCCGGCGCCGTGGTCGGTGCCGCTGTCGTTCTCCTCCGGCCGGCGGCCGAACTCGGACCACACGAACGTCAGCACTCGGTTCGACAAACCGCGCGCCTCCAGGTCGGCTTGGAACGCCGCCAGGCACTCGCTCACCTCGCCGAGCAGGTCGGTCAGCTCGGCCTGGTTGTCGTGGGTGTCGAAGTCGGCGCCCGCCTCGATGCTCGCCACGCGGATGCCGAGCGGCTTCGAGATCATCGCCGCCAGGTAGCGCAGCCGCTCGCCGAAGTCGCTCTCCTCGGGGTAGGCGATCGTCGAGGCCAGCGGATCGTTGCCGTCGCGCTCGGCGTACGGCGTCAGGCGGTCCGCGACCAGCTTGGCCAGCCGGGCAGCCTCGCGCGAGGCGCTCAGCGCGTGGCCGCCGCCGTTGACCTTGCCGAGCCGGGTGTAGGCGGCCATCGCCTCGTCGTAGGCGTCGCCCCAGACGCCGCGGATCCAGAAGCCGGCGTCGCCCGGCGAGGCCACCGCGGCCACCGGGGCGCGGCCCGAGCGCATCACTGGCGACAGGCCGTAGCCCATCGAGATGCCCTGGAGCGGGTTGTCGCGGCCGCCGGCGCGGTCGAGCCAGCGGCCCAGCCAGCCCGGCGCCGAGCGGTCGGTG
>Ga0307416_100002493_pt1 | contig 10587 bp, 8 predicted proteins | sample DK1Cmetagenome_2_FD_203821 | JGI IMG/M metagenome (GOLD analysis project Ga0307416, IMG submission 203821) | Maize rhizosphere microbial communities from greenhouse at UC Davis, California, United States - DK15-C-3 | ecosystem: Host-associated > Plants > Roots > Rhizosphere > Soil | place: USA...
GGGTGCCGGCGCGGGAGCTGGCCGTGCTGGCGGGGTCGCAGGTGGTCATCAGGTTCGAGAACGTCGACCGCGGCGACCCGCACAACTTCGCCATCTACCGCCGCGACGGGGGCACCCGGGTGGTCCGCGGCCCGACCACCGTCGGCCTCCGCACCATCGAGTTCCGGTTCCCCGCTCCCGACCCCGGCGAGTACCTGTTCCGGGACGAGTTCGCGACCCCCCCAGGGACCCACCGGAGCTGGTGTCGGTGCAGCCGGGCCGGGAGGCTCCCCCGTGGGTCGGGTGGGTCCCCGGCCTGCGCGCCGCCGCCGCCGGGGCGGCGATCGACTCCCACAGCGTCCAGCCCGCGGGCGCGTTCGTGCTCCAGTACCTGTTCAGCGCGCTCAACATCGCCCTCGGGGTCCTGCTCATCGCGCTCCGGCCGCGCGACCTGGCCGCCCGGCTGCTGGCCCTGGGGATGGTCGGCACCGCGGCCGTGTTCAACGCCCAGGCCCACAGCGGCCTGGAGATGATGCCCGGGCTGGCCCTGCGGCTGCACGAGAACTACCACCTGTTCGCCGGGCTGGCCTACGTCTACGCCCTGCTGGTCTTCCCCGACGGCCGGCTGGCCCGCTCCTGGTCGAGGTCGCGCTGGTTCCGACCGCTGCTGGCCTTCTACCTGGTGGCCATCACCGTGGCCGTGCTGCTCATCCGCTACCGGCTGCATGGCGACGACCCGGGCGGGTTCGTGTGGTTCTTCGGGGTGCTGATCCCGATCGCCGGGGTGACCTCGCAGGCGGTCCGCCTCCGCCAGGCCACCTCGGCAGCCCAGCGCGAGCAGTCGCGCCTGCTGATCTGGGCCCTCGCCCTGGCCCTGGGGGCGGCGCTGGCCCTGCTCGGGCTCAGGCTGGCCATCGAGGGCGCCCCGCTGGACGACGCCACCGTCCGGGAGCTGAACGGCCTCGCCTTCGTGGTGTTCCCGGTGCTGTTCGCGGTCATCCCGGTGACCCTCACCGTGGTGCTGGTCCGCTACCGGCTCTGGGACATCGACCGGGTCATCAACCAGACGATGGTCTACGCGACCCTCACCGGCGTGCTCGGCCTGGCCTACCTGGCCAGCATGGTCGTGCTCCAGGAGCTGCTGGAGCCCATCACCCGCCACTCGGACCTGGTCCTGGTCGGCTCCACCGTGGCCGTGGCGGCGCTGTTCCGCCCGGCCCGGGACCGCATCCAGGCGCTCATCGACCGCAGCTTCTACCGCAACCGGTACGACGCCGCCCGGACGCTGGAGGCCTTCAGCGTCCGGCTCCGCGACGAGCTCGACCTGGGCGCGGTCGCCCGCGAGCTGCTGGCCGCCGCCGAGGAGACGATGCGGCCGGCCCGGATGGCCCTGTGGCTGCGCCCCTCGGACGACCCGGCCGAGGACGGCGAGCCGGCCGGGTCCGCCGAGATGGAGGCGGAGCTGGTCCGGGTCGAGCTCGACGCCGCCGACCCGCTGCTGGCCCGCCTGGCGGCCGCCGGTGGCCCCACCCGCCTGGAGGAGCTGACGCTGGCCTCGCCGGCCCGCGACGCCCTGCGGGCGGCCGGCATATCCCTGGCCGTCCCGCTGGTCAGCCAGGGCAAGCTGGTCGGCCTGCTGGCCCTGGGGCCGCGGCTCAGCGAGCGCGGCTACTCGGCCGAAGACCGGACCCTCCTGCACGACCTGGCCCAGCGGACCGCCCCCGCCCTGCGGGTCGCCCAGCTGGTGCGCCAGCTCGTCCGCCAGCAGACGGCCGAGCTCCAGGCGCGCGAGCGCATGGAGCAGGAGCTGGCTGTCGCCCAGCTCATCCAGCGGCAGTTCCTGCCCCGGGAGCTGCCCCGCTTCGCCGGCTGGCGGATCGCCGCCCACTACCAGCCGGCCAAGGCGGTCGGCGGCGACTTCTACGACTTCATCGAGCTCCCCGACGGCCGGGTCGGCCTGGTCTGCGGCGACGTCACCGGCAAGGGCGTGCCGGCGGCCCTGGTCATGGCGACCACCCACAGCATCCTGCGCGGCGACGCGCCCCAGCTGGTCGCCCCCGGCCAGGTGCTGCGGCGGGCCAACCAGCTGCTGTTGGACGACATCCCCCCGCAGATGTTCGTGACCTGCCTGTACGGGGTGCTCGACCCGGCCACCGGGCGGCTGCGCTACGCCAACGCCGGCCACAACCCGCCGTACATGCACACCGGCAACGGGGTGGTCGAGCTGCGGGCCACCGGCATGCCGTTGGGCCTGCTGCCCGACATGTCCTACGAGGAGAAGGAGGCCACCCTCGGCCCCGGGGACATCCTGCTGCTGCACAGCGACGGCCTGGCCGAGGCCCACAACCCCGAGCGGCAGATGTTCGGCTTCCCGCGGCTGGCCGCGCTGGTCGCCGGCTGCCGTGACGGCCAGGAGCTGATCGACCGGCTCCTCGGCGAGCTCGAGGGGTTCACCGGGCCCGGCTGGGAGCAGGAGGACGACATCACCCTGGTGGCCGTGCAGCGGGCCGCCGTGCCCACCGCGGCCCCGGCGCCGAGGTCGCCCCAGCCGGTGCCCTGACCGGGCGCCGGCCGCTCAGCAGGGCCGGGGGTCCCAGGGGGGCAGGTCGCGGATCGCCGGGGTCGGCCTGGGGGGCTTGGCCGGCGGCCGGGTGGTGGCGGTGGCGGCCGGGAGCCGGCCCGCGATCCCGCCGAAGTCGGCGCCCAGCACGAGCACGACGTCGCCGCCGGCCAGGCCCGCCCGGGGGGCGCGGGCGACCCGGCCGCCGCCCTTCAGGGCGCGGGCCAGGCCGCGGGCGGCGGCGTCGGCGCCGGGGGCGTGGAAGAGGGTGGTCCTGGCCACGGGGGCGGCGTTGCCGCCGTTGCTGGCGTTGAAGCCGAGGCGGTCGAGGGCGGTGGCGGCCCGGGCGGCCAGGCCCTGGCGGTCGGTGCCATTCCTGACCGTCACCGTCACCTTCGACGGGGCCGGGACCTTGGCCGGGCGGGCGGCGGTGGTGGCCGTGGGAAGGCGGGGCCCGGGGCCTCTGGGTCGGGCCAGGAGCTTGGCCACGGTGGCGTCGGCCTCGGGCTGCCTGGGCAGCAGGATCTGCTCCCAGCCCTGTCGCAGCCCGGCGTCGAAGCCGGGCTGGCCGGCGCGGTGGACGACCCCGTCGCGCTGCACGGCCCGGTCGACCGGCAGGGTCAGCGAGGTCAGCCGGGACGGGTCGAAGGAGCGGAACTGGCGGGCCAGGGAGACGGCGCGGCCCAGGCTGAGGCGGTCGTCCTTGGTCAGGCTGCGAACCACGGACCCGACCAGGGCGTTGGCCCGCAGGGGGTTGGCCAGGTTCCGGCCGACGGCCTTGGCGGCCAGGGCCCGCAGCATGGTCTGCTGGCGGCGGATGCGGCCCAGGTCGGTGCCGGGGTCGCCGTGCCAGCGGCCGGCCTTGTCCTGGTACTGGAAGTAGCGGCTGCGGGCCAGGGCCAGGGCCTGGTCGCCGCCCAGCCGCCGGCAGCCGGCCCGGCGCACGTCCAGGCCGGACTCGTTGTGGCCGTTGTTGCTGTCGCGCACCGGCCGGGGGAAGTACATCGAGATCCCGCCGAGGGCGTCGACCACCTCGCGGAAGCCGTCGAAGTTGACCAGCAGGTAGTGGTGGATGGGGATGCGCAGGCTCTGCTGGATGGCCTGGACGAGCTGGCCGGGGCCGCGGTTGAAGGCCGAGTTGATCTTGGCCGACCCGCCGGTGCCGGCCACCGCCACGTACAGGTCGCGGGGGATCGACAGCACGGTGGCGTGCCGGGCCGCCGGCACCAGGTGGACCACGATGAGCACGTCCCCGCGCTGCCCGGCCGCCTGCCCGAACCCGCCGTCGCGCAGTCCCTGGCGGGTGTCGGACCCGACCACCAGCAGGTTGAGCGACCCGTCGGAGGGGGCCTTGCCGAGGCCGGGCACGGCCACCGAGCTGATCTGCCCGAACCGGAAGGCGGTATAGCCCCAGCTGCCGGCCGCCGCCAGCAGGCCCAGCACCAGCACGGCGGCCAGGGCGGCGGCGATGCGGCGGCGCCGGTAGACCCGGGCCGACACCTTGCGGGGCGCGGGCCGGGTCGGGTGACGGTTGCTGGTGGTCGGCACGGGCCTTCAGTCAGTTGGGCGGCAGCGCCGGGGCGGCCGGGCCGACGGCCCGGGTGGTGCGGTCGCGGGAGGCTTCCAGGGCCTGGCGGGCGGGCGCCGGCAGGGACCGGTCGGCCAGGGCCGACAGCACCGGCCGGACGCGGTAGGAGGGGTGCTCGACCCAGGTCGGCACGTGCCGCACCGCCCGCACCCGGGCCACGCCCTTGTCCAGGCCGACCGTCACCTGGACCATCACGCCGTCCTGGGAGCCGGCGGCGCAGCAGGCCGGGGTCTGGTTGGAGAGCGAGTTGCCCATCCCGTAGGCGACCCACTTGCCCCCGACCTGCTCGATCGGCTGCACCGCGTGCACGTGGTGGCCGAGGATGAGGTCGACCTCGGGGGCGGCCAGCAGCCGCCGGGCCAGCTCCCGCTGGGACGTCGTGGGGGCGGCCTGGCGCTCCTGGCCCCAGTGGAGCAGCACGACCACGAAGCGGGCCCCGGCCCGCCGGGCGGCGCGGGCGTCCTCGATGATCCGGTCCGGGTCGATCAGGTTGACCAGCCAGGGCTGGTCGGCCGGGACGGAGCCGCCGTTGAGCCCGTAGGCGTAGCTGAGCAGCCCGACCCGCAGCCCGCGGACGTCCACCACCGCCCCGGCGGCCTCGGCGGCGTTGCGAGCCGTGCCGGCGTGGCGCAGCCCCGCCTGGTCGAGCACGGCCAGGGTGGCCGCGACCCCGGCCGGGCCCCGGTCGAGGGCGTGGTTGGAGGCGGTCGAGCAGGCGTCGTAGCCGGCCCAGCGCAGCGCCGTCGCCAGCTGCGGCGGGGCGTTGAAGCTGGGCCAGGAGGCGACCCCGCGGCCGTCCCTCGACAGCGGCACCTCGAGGTGGCAGATGGCCAGGTCGGCGGTGGCCACGACCGGCCGCAGGTCGGCGAACATGGGGCGGAAGTCGTACGGCTGGCCGGCCTGGCTGCCGTACGCGCCCGCCTGGCGCAGGACCGGGCCGTGGGGCAGCACGTCGCCGGAGGCGATCAGGGTGACCTCGCGGGGCCCGCCGCCGAGCCCGGCCGCCCGGGCCAGCTCGGTCACCGGGCCGTCGACCACCGACCCGACCCCGGCCAGCAGCAGCACCCCGAGGCTGCCGAATACGATCCGCCCCCGCCGGGTGAGCCGCCAACCGCCCATTGCCACCCCGCCTTCGCATCTCCGGACGGCGCTCGCGAACCGCCCGGTGGCGGAGTTTACGGCTCAAGCGTGGGAGATCGTGGGATGTCGGCCGGACTGCCGGTTCGGCGCCGGATCACCACCGCCACCATCGGGTACACCAGCACCGACAGCGCCCCCGCGCCGACCAGGGCGGCCGCGTTCTCGCGGAGCATGGTCCCGTTGCGCAGGCCGATCTCGGCCAGGGCGACCAGCAGCGGCAGCGCGGTCGCGGTCAGGAACATCAGCTCGACCCGCTCGGACAGGGCCAGGTCGCGGCGGTACAGCAGCAGGGACGGGGCCCCACGGATCACCAGCAGCAGGACGAAGCAGGCCAGCAGCCGGGTCGGCGTCTCGATGATGGAGCGGACGTCCAGGGTCATGCCCGAGGCGACGAAGAACAGCGGGATGAAGAAGCCGTAGCCGATGGCATCGAGCTTGCCCTCCAGGGCGTGGACGTCGCCCGGGGCCCAGCGGCGCAGCACGATCCCGGCCAGGAACGCGCCCAGGACCACGTCGAGGCCGAGGCTCTCGGCGATGGCCAGCAGGAGCACCAGCAGCAGGACGGTCAGGCGCACGGTGCTCTGGGCGGTCGAGCCCTCGCCCTCGAGCAGGATCCGCTCCAGCCGCCGGCCCCGGACGACCTTGGGCGCCTGGCTCAGGACCACGGCCAGCAGCCCCACCGCGGCCAGCGAGCCCAGGGCCACGAACTTGTTGCTAGCCCCCAGGAACAGGGCGATGGCGATCACCGGGAACAGCTCCCCCACCGCCCCGGCGGCCAGCAGGTAGCGGCCGAAGCGGCCGACCAGCATGTCGTTGTCCCGCAGCATCGGCAGCAGGGTGCCGAGGGCGGTGGTGGTCAGGCCCAGGGCCACCGGCAGGAAGGCGCGCACCAGCCCGGCCGCGGCCAGCACGCCGACCAGGGCGACGGAAAGGGCCACGCTCACCAGCCAGCCCACGATGGCCAGCCGCCCGGACCGCTCCCGGAACAGGTGCAGATCCAGCTCGTAGCCGGCCAGCAGGAACAGGAACCCGAGGCCGACGTTGGCCAGCAGGTCGATGGCGGGCCGGCTGGCCCAGCCGAGCACCTCGGGGCCGATCAGCACCCCCCGGCCAGCAGGACCACCACCTGGGGGAGGCGCGGTCCGGGGAGCAGCGCCACCAGCACAGGCGCCAGCGCGGCCACGGCCGCGGCGACCAGCAGGGTGTCCAGGCCTCTGGCAAGATCCATGCGCGACCTCCCGAGCTCGCCCTCGTCGCCGAGCATGGCATGGCGGATACTGCTGCGCAGCAGGATGGTGTCGCCCGGGGACGAGTCGATGAGCCGAGCGCGAGCGGACGCCGGCCGCGCCCTGCGCAAGCGGGTGCCGCGCTCCAGCCACGCCGTCTGGGAGCCGGCCCGGGAGCGGGCGCCGCCGCGGGTGCTGGAGGAGACCAACCGGCGGCGGGTGCCCGAGCTGGTCGTCATCCGCGAGGCCCGCATGCGGGCGTCGCCGTTCGCCTTCCTGCGCGGCGCCCCGGCGGTGATGGCCGCCGACCTGGCCACCACCCCGGTCACCGGCATCCGCGCGCAGGTCTGCGGCGACGCCCACCTGCTCAACTTCGGGCTGTTCGCCACCCCGGAGCGCAACCTGGTCTTCGGCCTCAACGACTTCGACGAGACCCTGCCCGGGCCGTGGGAGTGGGACGTCAAGCGGCTGGTCACCAGCTTCGTGGTGGCCGCCCGGACGGTCGGGTTCGACCAGGCCGAGGGCCGGCGGGCGGCCCTGGCCGTGGCTCGCACCTACCGGGAGCAGCTGGCCCGGTACGCGGGCATGCGGCTGCTGGAGGTCTGGTACTCGCGGGTCGACGCGGCCACCATCATCTCGCTGGCCCACGGCCGGCGGCGGCGGGCCGTGGCCGAGCGGCTGGCCAGAGCCGAGCACCACACCAACCTGGACGCCCTGCCCCGGCTGACCGAGCCGGTCGACGGCGGCGGCCGGCGCTTCGTGGAGAACCCGCCGCTGCTCACCCACGTCAGCGAGTGCGGCGAGGGCTGGATCGAGGAGGTGCTGGACCGCTACCGCTCCAGCCTGCCCGAGGAGCGGCGCCAGCTGCTGGCGCGCTTCCGGGCCGATGACGCCGCCCGCAAGGTGGTCGGGGTGGGCAGCGTCGGCACCCGCTGCTATGTGGTGCTGCTGCTCGGGGACCGCGACGACGACCCGCTGCTGCTCCAGGTCAAGCAGGCCACCACCTCGGTGCTGGAGCCGTACGCCGGCCGCAGCCGCCACCGCCACCACGGCCGGCGGGTGGTCAACGGCCAGCGGCTGCTGCAGACGGCCAGCGACATCTTCCTCGGCTGGACCGGCGACGGCGTCGCCCAGTACTACGTCCGCCAGCTCTGGGACATGAAGGGCTCGATCCACATTGAGGCCCTGTCCCCCAGCGACCTGGTCCAGTACGGCCGATTGTGCGGCTGGGTCCTGGCCCGGGCCCACGCCCGCAGCGGCGACGCCGTCGCCATCAGCGGCTACCTCGGCTCCAGCGACCGCTTCGACCGCGCCGTGGCCAGGTTCGCCGAGGCCTACGCCGACCAGAGCGAAGCCGACTATGCGGCCTTCCGCCGGGCTCGGGGTTCACCCGCCGGGGATGGGGGTAGGGGTGGCAGCGCGAACCAACGGAAAGGAGCCGAAGGATGATCCTGTCGATCCTGGTCACGTTGGCGTTCGTGGCCACCTTGCTGTTCATGCTGGTGCGCGCCTTCACCGGCCCCATCCGCCACCGCCACAGCCGCCCCGTGCACTGACGGCCGGGACGCGACCTCAGGCGGCCAGGCCGCCGGCGATCCGCAGCAGGTCGGCGTGGAGGGTCTCCACGGAACCCTCGTGCTCAGGCTTCATCAGCACGCTGCGCAGCACCCGGGCCTCGCCCGCGTCGGGGGCCAGGGAGGGGTCGCGGCGGCGGAGGCGGTCGGCGGCCAGGCGCAGGGTGCTGAGGTACACCGGCGAGGGGTCGCGCATGGCCGCATGCAGCAGGGCGGCCGAGGCGGCGTCCACGGCCGCGCACGACGGCGACCCCGGGCGGGGCCAGAAGGCGAGGATGTCGAGCTCGGGCGGCTGGTAAAGGGCGAGCTCCTCGCTGGCCTCCAGCAGCTCGGCCCAGGCCCGGGCCGCCCGCAGGCCGGCGGCGAGCAGCGGACCCAGGCCGTCGCTGGCCCGTAGGGGCAGGGCGCGCAGGGTCAGCCACAGGGCGCCCGCGGCCGCCCCGGCCCGCGAGCACTCCAGGCTGATCTCGCCCAGGTGGAGCTCGTCGGAGGTGAAGTAGGTGTAGGGCGAGTCGTGCCGGTACAGGCGACCCACGCTGGGGTCGCGGAACAGCACCGCCCCGCAGCCGTACGGCTGCAGGCCGTGCTTGTGCGGGTCGACCACCACCGAGTCGCATGCCCCCACCGCCCGCAGCCGGGCCGCCACCTCCGGCTCCAGCAGCTTGGCCCCGTCCTCGTCGCCGGCCAGCAGGGCGAAGAAGCCGCCGTAGGCGGCGTCCACGTGCAGCCGGCAGCCGTAGCGGTCCCGCAGGGCCAGGGCCTCGGCGATCGGGTCGACCGCGCCCAGCCCGGTGGTGCCGGCGGTCAGTACCACCGTCCCCACCCGGCCGCCGGCCAGCAGATCCTCGAGGGCGCCCAGGTCCATCCGCCCGGCCGCGTCCGCCGGCACGGCCACGCTCTCGACCCCCAGGACCTCGCACATTCGGGCGTGGGTGTAGTGGGCGTCGGCGCTGTGGGCGACCGCACGGCCGGGGGCCAGCTGGCGGGCCACCCAGAGCGCCTCCAGATTGGCGATGGTGCCGCTGGAGGTCAGGTGGCCAAGGTGGGCCTCCGGGAGGCCGAACATGGCCGCCAGGTCGGCCACCACCTCCTTCTCCATGGCTCCGGTGGCCGGCCCGCCGTCGAGGGCGTGGTTGTTGGGGTTGACGGTCATGGCCGCCAGGTAGCCGGCGATGGCCACCGGGTGCGGCGGCTTGAGCATCTGGCCGGCGTAGCGGGGATGGAAGAACGGGTAGTTGTCCTGGAGGCGCCCGGTGTACTCGGCCCAGGCGGCGGCCAGCCGTCCCTCGTCGACCGCGGCCGCGGGGGCCGGCGCGACCGGCTCCCAGCGGGCCCGGAACGACCGGTCGAAGCTCCGGGCCGCGTCCAGGTAGGCAGCCAGGTCCATGTTCTCCTCCGTGGCCGGATCGAGACCCGGCCACGCTCGCAACGTGACCGGCCGGCTCCAGGATGCTACGCGGCGCGACCAGCGCGCACGGCCGAGACGGCAGCACCAGGCGCACGAGGGGGCGCCTGGACCCGGCGACCGTCCCGCGCCACCGCGCGCGGGTCGCGCCGCTTCTATGGACAACGGCGTTGCCCTTTACAATGGCGGTCATGGACGGCGCGCCCACCGACCGGGACCTGGCCGCCATCGGGCTGCTCCAGGACCCGGTGCGCCGGGCCCTCTACGAGCACGTGGTCGCGGCCGGCGGCGAGGTCAGCCGCAACCAGGCCGCCGAGGCGGCCGGGGTGGGCCGCGGCCTGGCCGCCTTCCACCTGGACAAGCTGGTCGAGGCCGGCCTGCTGGAGGCGAGCTTCCGCCGGCTCTCCGAGCGGCGCGGCCCCGGGGCGGGCCGGCCGGCCAAGCTGTACCGCCGGGCCGCCGGCGAGGTCGCGGCCAGCCTGCCCCCGCGGGCCTATGAGACCGCCGCCCACCTGCTGGCCGAGACGCTCGAGCAGACCGGGGCCGACCTGGAGCTGCAGGCCGCGGCCAGGCGCGCCGGCGTCCGGGCCGGCCGGCGGCAGCCGCGGGAGGGCGGCCCGGCGGTGGAGCGGCTGCTGGCGGCCAGGGGATATGAGCCCTACCGCGACGGGGCCGCTCTGCGGCTGCGCAACTGCCACTTCGCCAACCTCTCCGGCGAGTTCCCGGTGCTGGTCTGCGCCATGAACCTGTCGCTGATCGAGGGGCTGCTGGAGGGGATCGGGGAGCCGCCGGGGCGGGCGGTCATGGACCCGGCGCCGGGCCGCTGCTGCGTGGCCATCACCTCTAAAGACAATCAGGATTGACATAGAGCCCCGGCCGTGGTCTGCTGACGCCATGGCGACCCATCACCTGGCCCAGGTCAACATCGCCACCCTCCGCTACCCGCTGGACGGGCCCGAGCTGGCCGGCTTCGTGGCCCAGCTGGAGCCGATCAACGCCCTGGCCGACGCCGCCCCCGGGTTCGTGTGGCGGCTCCAGACCGAGGACGGCGACGCCACCGCCATCCGGCCCTTCGACGACGAGCGGATCATGGTCAACCTGTCGCTGTGGTCGTC
>Ga0307416_100002495_pt1 | contig 10585 bp, 10 predicted proteins | sample DK1Cmetagenome_2_FD_203821 | JGI IMG/M metagenome (GOLD analysis project Ga0307416, IMG submission 203821) | Maize rhizosphere microbial communities from greenhouse at UC Davis, California, United States - DK15-C-3 | ecosystem: Host-associated > Plants > Roots > Rhizosphere > Soil | place...
AAGCGTACAGCACGAGAAAAACTGGAGCTGATTCAATCTGCAAACGAACAGCTCATTAAATCGCTTTTGCCGGTTGCTGACGATTTTGAACGCGCAGAGAACGCATTTGCTGATAAAAACAACAAGGACTTTGCCGGATTCTTTTTGATTTACTCCAAGTTAAAAAAGGTACTCGAATTGTACGGCGTGAAGACGATGGATGCCGGTCAGGGATCCGACTTCAATGCAGATCTGCATGAAGCGATTACTCAGGTGCCATCCCCGACCCCTGAGCTGAAAGGCAAGATCATAGATGTGGTTGAAAAAGGATATCTTCTGAATGATAAAGTAATACGCTACGCGAAAGTTGTAGTGGGTAATTAATAACGAAAGGAATGTCAACTAAGCGAGACTATTACGACATATTGGGTGTAGGCAAGAATGCAACACCGGAGGAAATCAAAAAAGCTTACCGAAAGGTGGCCATTCAATTTCATCCGGATAAAAATCCAGGGAACAAGGAGGCCGAAGAGAAATTCAAGGAAGCGGCGGAAGCCTACGAGGTTCTCAGCAATGCGGAAAAGAAAGCACATTATGATCGTTATGGTCACGCACGCGCCGGTGCAGCCGGCTATGGTGGACATACCATGAACATGGAGGATATCTTTAGCCAGTTTGGAGATATTTTCGGAGGTGGCAGTCCTTTCGACAGCTTTTTCGGCGGCGGAAATACTCGCGGTGGCAGAAGGCAGCGCAAAGGATCCAACCTTCGCATTAAGCTCAAGCTCAGCCTGGATGAGATCGCCAATGGCGTCGAGAAAAAGATCAAGGTTCACCGAATGGTTCATGCCGAAGGTGTCTCATTTATAACCTGCACGCATTGCCAGGGAACCGGCCAGATCCGCAAAGTAGTGAATACGATGTTGGGTCAGATGGTGTCGTCCTCGACCTGTCCAATGTGCGATGGCTCTGGCCAGACTGTCGATAAGCGACCTCCCGGTGTCGATAACTCCGGCCTTGTTTCGAAAGAGGAGGTGATCACTGTCAGGATACCCGCCGGCGTGTCCGACGGGATGCAACTCTCAATGGCCGGCAAGGGCAATGATGCTCCGGGTGGTGGCACAGCCGGCGACCTGCTTATCCTCATTGAAGAACAAGAGGATACCTTGTTGAAAAGGGATGGCAACAATATTATCTACGACCTGTACATCAGCTTCGTAGACGCTGCACTGGGTACAAATGTAGAGGTTCCTTCGATCGGCGGCCGGGTTAAGATCAAGATCGATCCTGGTACACAAAGCGGAAAGGTTCTTCGCTTGCGCGGAAAGGGACTAAAAGACCTCAACGGCTATGAAACCGGCGATCAGTTGATCTATGTCAACGTCTGGACCCCAAAGAAACTCACTGCGGAAGAACGGGCGAAGCTTGAGAGTCTGCGCGACTCACCGAATTTCGAACCCCATCCCGACGCAAATGAAAAAGGCTTCTTCGAACGGATGAAAGAGTTTTTTAACTAAACCTTTTTTCCGGGACGCCGTTAAAGACTGTCTTGACAATGGTTTCAAGTAATTCTTTAAGATAAACTTACACCGCGTAACCCTACATCACCGGGTACGTAAATACTCAGCATGCAGAGACGTTTGTGGTTAACCGTTTGGGGGATTGCCATTGTGGGTGTGGCTTGTGGGCAGATGAAGAGGCAGTTTTCTGTCGAGAATAGCCCCGCGTGTCAAAGCGTAGATCTTCAATTAAAGGCAAACTCAGGCGATTGTTATATTAAAGCCGGTCATAACTCAGAGATACTCAACATTTTCAGCAACCAGGACCAGTCCTCTTACTCCCACCAGTTCCGAAAGGAGATCGTCAACAACTCCTGCCGCGTCTTCCTCAACTTCGAAAATACAGACTCGCACACCATCAGCCAGACAATCTCAACCCGTATGTTCGGCGAAGAGAAAGCCGACAACAAAGTCTGGAAAATGTATCTCTCCGACGCCAAGCCATACTATCTCCAGCTTGATTATGGCGTGGGCAATGCCCATGTAGATCTCTCTGGGCTGGCTATAAAAAAACTTAAGATCCATACCGGAAGTGCTGACGTTAATATTGGCTACAGCTCTTTGGAAAACAAAGTCGATATGGATACGCTGTCGGTGAAGGTTGACCTCGGATCTCTTAACGTACAAAACCTAAACCTTTCCAGGGCCCGATACACATCGGCTGATGTGGGCTTTGGCAACATGACCCTCGACTTCAGCTCTAACGCTCCCCTTGTCACCAACCGGATCGAAGGAAGCGTAGGCGCCGGTAACCTGACAATCATCCTTCCGTCTGACCAAACACCGGTCCTCGTGAAAATTAATGACTCCTGGCTTTGCAGCGTTAAGATTCCCGGACGCCTCAAAAAGATCAGGCCAAACACTTTCGCAAACGCAGCTTATTCTGAAGAAGCCAACAATGCGCTTATCTTCAGCCTTGATGTTTCCATGGGTAACATTATCTTCCGCGAAGCAGGAAAATAGGGAGGCGCTATCTCGTTCGGCTTACTTTGTTTTTCATTTTCTGGCGTGTAATTCCTGCCTATCTTTCCATACTTATTTGCAAATCAGACATTGTGGAAGCACTTATCGCCAAAGGTATCACCAAACGTTATACTCACCATCTGGCGCTCGATGATGTCAGCATTACGATTCCTGAAAAAACAATTTCCGGGTTGCTAGGTCCTAACGGCGCCGGCAAAACCACTTTCATCCGGATCATCAACCAGATCATCAATGCCGATGCTGGACACATCACTATTTTCGGAGAGAGGCTGCAAGAGAAACACATCGGCATGATCGGCTACCTCCCTGAAGAACGCGGGCTTTACAAAAAGCTCAAGGTAGGGGAACAGCTTATTTACCTCGCAAGGTTGAAGGGCCTCAGTCTGGCGGAGGCAACAGCCCGAAGCAAGAAGTGGATAAAAAAATTTGGCATTACTGATTGGTGGAACAAAAAAGTTGAGGACCTCAGCAAAGGCATGGCGCAGAAGGTGCAGTTCATCAGCACCGTAATGCATGAACCACGGCTGATCATTCTGGACGAACCGTTTTCCGGTTTCGATCCTGTCAACGCGAAGATCATTACAGAAGAAATATTAGCACTCAAAGAACACGGCAGCACAATAATTTTTTCAACTCACCGGATGGAGACGGTAGAGGATCTTTGCGATCACATCGCCCTCATCGACAAAAGCAGAAAGATCCTTGAAGGTTCGAAAAAGGAAGTAAAGGATACTTACAAGACAAATACATTCCGGATTGAGCATCGCGGGCCATTTTCACTCGGCGATGGGCATTACGAATTGCTCGATCAAAAAACAATTGACGAAGATTTCTACTCTTCGACAGTCAGGATGAAAGAGAAGATGAGCCCAAATCAGCTTATCAGGGACCTTACAGAAATAACGGAGGTTCATAGCTTTATGGAAAAGATACCGACCATGGGCGAAATCTTTATCAAACTCGTGAAAGGAGGAGACCATGTATAAGATCTGGTTGATATTTCAGCGAGAGTTCCTGAACAGGGTCCAGAAGAGATCCTTCCTCATCGCTACGATCCTGATCCCGCTTATCTTCCCTGCGATCATTTCAGTGATGATCTATGTCATGATGAAACAAGAAGGTAGCGCCGGTATCCAGACCGTTGAGGTTTATGATCTCAGCGGTAGATTCCAGCTGGAAAAGACTGCCAAGTATCGGTTCGTGCCTGTTAGTGGAGACATTGAAAAAGTAAAAGACGATTTTAACAAATCGCAGAATTTTGCCTTGCTCTACATACCGGATTTCAAACTTTCCGAGCCCGAAGGGATAGCTCTTTACACACGTGAAAACCCGAGCATCCGAAAGATCGAGGAACTGGAAAACATCCTTGAAAACAAAATCCACGACCTTAAGCTCGAGCAGTTCAACATCGACCCGACGACGTTGCAACGACTTAAAACAGATGTAAGGTTGAACAGTATCAATCTCAGTGAAACGGGAGAAGAAAAGGAAAGCAACACGGGGGCTCTCTACATACTTGGTTTCGTTCTGGGAGTGCTCATCTACATGTTTGTTCTCATCTATGGTATGCAGATCATGTTGGGTGTCATTGAAGAGAAGACAAGCAAGATCGTCGAAGTATTGCTGTCGTCTGTCAAGCCTTTTCAATTGATGATGGGCAAAATCCTCGGGATCGCTGCAGTGGGTCTTTTACAATTTACGATATGGGTGGTATTGATCAGCACCCTCTCAACCGCGACACTGGCATTGTTTGGCGTTGATATGCCGCAACAGCAAGCGATGGAAGAAGTGTCGAGGCAAATGCAGGCTGACGAAACCGCGAGAGAGCTCCTGGCACAGGATGACAAGGCTATGCAGGTCCTGCAATCATTTAATGAGATTCCGTTCGCTTTCATCATCTTCAATTTTGCATTTTATTTTTTGGGCGGATACCTTTTGTACGGCGCTTTGTTCGCGGCAGTTGGTTCTGCGGTGGACTCCCAACAGGAGGCGCAACAATTTACTTTTCCCATTACGCTGCCTCTCATAATCGCTTACTTCGGGCTATTCATGTTCATCCTTAACGATCCGCACAGTTCTGCGAGCTTCTGGTTTTCAATCATTCCTTTCACTTCGCCGGTAGCAATGATGGGCAGGCTCGCCTTTGACGTGCCCCTCTGGCAATTGCTCCTTTCTCAGCTCCTATTGGTTGGTGGATTCATCTTCACAACCTGGATAGCTGCAAGGGTATATCGCGTCGGCATCCTCATGCATGGCACCAAAATCAATTACAAGGTGCTCGCCAAATGGTTTATGATGAAACATTGATGGCAGAATGAAATTTTTGCGGGGCCTGGCGTTCTAAGGGAAGTGTTCTCCGCTTTTTTTATTTATTTTCAGGATTCATGGCCACGCGAAATCCGATCCCATCCAATGATTTTTATCAGCACAATCCGAGACTGAAATGGATCGTCCTGGCTGTTTCCTTCCTCATCAGCGTCGCATCTATCTATTATACGAACGTACTGGTGGATCAATTAAAACAGCGCGAACGTCAGCAAGTGCAGTTATTCGCACGTGCAATAGAGTATACGCTGAATGAAAATCTGAACAGCAACATCCTTTTCGTGTCGGAAGAGATCATTCATAAGAACAACTCGGTGCCGACAATACTCGTGGATGAAAACAATCAGGTCCTGCAATACAGGAACATCGATATCGACTCAAGCCGTTCATTAACCGCCTTGCATCAACAACTTCAAAGGGAAATTGAGTCGATGGCTGACACCTATGATCCGATCGTAATTACGTTGAAAGACCCGAATACCAACGAGATCTTCGGGAGGCAAAAGGTATACTACAAAAACTCGTTTCTGCTTACGCAACTCACAGCCTATCCTTACATTCAGCTCACAGTGATCGCAATCTTTGGATTCATCAGCTACCTGGCGTTCAACTATTCAAAGGCTGCTGAACAAAACCGCGTTTGGGTCGGGCTCGCCAAGGAAACAGCGCACCAGCTTGGCACGCCTCTGTCGTCGCTGATGGCCTGGACCGAGGTCATCAGAGAAGACCCGTATATGCGAAAAAAAGGGGTGGCCGATGAGTTGGAAAAAGACATTCAGAAATTGAAAGTAGTCACCGAACGATTTTCGAGTATCGGTTCTGTGCCTCTCTTGCGAAAAGAGAACATCGTCACCCTGATCCACAACGTGGTTAACTACCTGCGACCACGCATATCGTCGAGGATACACATCGAGGTCTTCACCTTGTCAGAGAATATTTCAGCGATGGTGCATGCTCCCCTTTTTGAATGGGTGATTGAAAACCTCTGCAAAAATGCTGTAGATGCTATGGGCAGCTCCGGGACTATAGCCATCAAGATCCTGCGGGGGAACGAAGGGAAAGTCTTCATCGACGTGAGTGACACGGGAAAGGGCATACCGAGGTCGAAGCTGGCCATGGTGTTTAAAGCCGGATTCACGACCAAGAAGCGCGGCTGGGGACTGGGACTCACCCTGGCCAAACGCATCATCGAAACCTATCACGACGGGAAGATCTTCGTCAAGTCATCGGAGGAAAATGTCGGAACGACCTTCAGGATCTCATTGAACGCCATCGGAACCACTGCGAATTAACACCTGGTCAGCAGCTTTTTGCTGGCCGTCATCAGTTGCAAAAAAGCCGGAATTCCTGCGTTTTTCAGAGTCAATAAATCTGATTTTGGGCCTTTGTACTTCGTGCTTTATAACCTACTTTTGCGCTCGAATTTTCAGACCTTAATAACAAAACATAACAATGGCAAATATTGGAAAGATCACCCAGGTAATTGGCCCGGTTGTAGACGTCGCGTTCGACGGCGAAGGGGCAAAATTGCCGAATATCCTTGATTCACTGATTGTAATGAAAGGTGACGGAACGAAAGTCGTTCTCGAAACCCAGCAGCATCTCGGTGAAGATCGTGTGAGAACTATCTCCATGGAAGGAACAGAGGGTCTCGTCCGCGGAATGCAAGTGACTGACACCGGCTCTCCAATCACAATGCCAATTGGTGAAGATATAAAGGGACGCCTTTTTAACGTGATTGGCGAAGCAATCGATGGTATAAAGCAGCCGCGGGCTGGCAAAACTCTTCCTATTCACCGCCATGCGCCCGCTTTCGAGGATCTTTCAACGTCAACAGAAGTGCTTTTTACCGGTATCAAAGTTATCGATCTTATCGAGCCCTATTCCAAAGGTGGAAAGATCGGATTATTTGGTGGTGCCGGTGTGGGTAAGACCGTTTTAATCCAGGAGCTCATCAATAACATCGCGAAGGCATATTCAGGGCTTTCAGTATTTGCCGGTGTGGGAGAAAGAACCCGTGAGGGGAATGATCTTCTGCGCGAGATGATCGAAGCCGGTATTGTCAACTACGGTGAGCATTTTATTAAGTCACTTCATGCTGGTGGCTGGGATCTGACCAAGGTCGACGAAAATGATTTGAGGGAATCGAAGGCAACCTTCGTCTTTGGTCAAATGAACGAACCGCCGGGAGCCCGTGCCCGTGTGGCGCTTTCAGGGCTGACCATTGCTGAATACTTCCGCGATGGCGATGGCCAGGGAAAAGGAAGGGACATTCTTTTCTTCATTGATAACATTTTTCGCTTTACGCAGGCTGGTTCCGAAGTATCGGCGCTTCTCGGCCGCATGCCATCAGCCGTAGGATACCAGCCCACGCTTGCAACCGAAATGGGTGCGATGCAGGAGCGTATCACGTCTACCAAGAATGGATCAATTACATCAGTGCAGGCAGTGTATGTACCGGCTGACGACCTTACCGACCCGGCGCCTGCAACAACTTTTGCGCACCTCGATGCGACCACCGTATTGAGCCGTAAAATCTCGGAACTTGGGATCTATCCTGCGGTGGACCCTTTGGATTCAACCTCCCGGATTTTGCGTCCGGAGATCGTTGGTGAAGAACACTACAATTGTGCGCAAAGAGTTAAAAACATTCTTCAGCGCTACAAGGAATTGCAGGACATCATTGCGATTCTCGGTATGGATGAACTTTCAGACGAGGATAAGCTTGTTGTTCACCGGGCCAGAAGGGTTCAGCGTTTTCTTTCTCAACCTTTCCACGTGGCTGAAGCGTTTACTGGATTAAAAGGAGTACTTGTAGATATCAAAGACACGATCCGCGACTTCAATGCAATCATGGATGGCCAATACGACCATCTTCCTGAAATGGCCTTTAACCTGGTTGGTAACATCCAGCAGGCCATTGAAAAAGGCGAAAGAATGATAGCTGAAGCCAAAGGATAGTCCGGCTTGCAAAATGTCCCGTTGTTAAGTTCTTAAAGCAGTCACATGTATCTGGAAATATTGACCCCTGAGAAAAAGATCTTTGAAGGAAATGTAACCATTGCCACTTTTCCGGGATCGGACGGCTCTTTTCAGGTCATGGACAACCATGCTCCGCTTATCAGCTTGCTGAAGGAAGGTTTGGTTGAATACAAATCAAAGGAAACCCATAACAGCATACGTATTACGGGTGGCGTAGTGGAGGTTCTGAAAAACAAGGTCGTGCTGCTGGCCGACGCCGTTGTTTAATCCAAAAGATATGACATAAAAAAACCCCGTACAGACGGGGTTTTTTATTTTATAGCGTTGGTTGACTATTGTTCAGCCAGCCACTTGATAAGGAAGACAATGGCGATGACTGTGGAGATCACGCCAAGGATCCAGAATATCGAGTTTACTCCGCCGAAAGCGCTTAGAACAATACCCACAATACCAAAGATGAGCGCGTTTCTCAGATCGCTGTCCATGACTTTTTGATCCGCAATTGAGTTAATGCTTTCACCGGATTTTTTCGCCTTGATCATTTTCTTGATCTCTGATTTCAGCTCTTTCCGAAACTCTTTCTTTTCAGCCTTTGAAAGAGAAGCATACTTCTTTTCCAACAAGTCTTTGTCTTTTACACTTACCGGAGCCGTAGCATTCTCTACAACTTTGATCCTGCTTTCAGCGCTTGCAGTCACTGCTCGGTCGTCGAGCATCAACGGGCTCAATTCGGGCGTTGCGATGGAAGTCTCGGTAAGTTGAGCGGAGGCTGTTTCAGCCTTTTTTTTACCACTGTTGTAGTCGTAGTGGTCAAAGTAATACGCGTATTTCGGTGAGGAACACGCCGCAAGCAAAAGCACACTGGCAAGGAGTAAAAGATATTTTTTCATATGAGTAAAGTTATTTTTCTCTTCTCATCCATGAAAAAAATCGTTCCATAAAGCGCTTTTCAAACTCCCAGAAGAACCGGAATTGGCCGAAAAGAAAACCATAGCCCAATAAAACAACATTGTAAAGGGGTAAAATAAAGATATAGTACAAAACAGAGGCTGCGGTAGTGTTCCCTTGATCTCCGGCGAGAAAGGTCAGCAATGGTTTTTTTATGAATAGAATAGTAAAACCCGTACAGGCAAACACTGTCAGCACGATGACCACCTGACCTGCGCTCTTCAGCTTCCACCGATGTTTCAGCTTCTCTATCCAGCTCATTACGCAAGGTCCTCAAAGGTTGAAAATGGTTTCCATAAAGCGGTTTCAGGCAAGGGAGCCTTGAAGGTCATGGATTCCTTCTTTACAGGGTGGCTAAACTCAAGCATTCTGGCGTGCAAAGCAATGCTCCCATCGTCGAGAGGCTCCGGAAAACCATATTTTATGTCGCCTTTTATCGGACAAGCTATGGATGAAAGTTGTACGCGTATCTGGTGAGGCCGTCCGGTGACCGGTCTCACTACCAGGAGCCATTGCTTCTCCTTTTGACCAAGGATTTCATAGGAAAGTTCTGATCGCAGGGCGCCCGGTGTTTCGCGTGTGTACGCGGTTGTCCGATTTTTCTTCTCGTCCTTCAAAAGCCAGTGGACTAAATTACCCGATTCTGCGGGGGGCTTGTTTCCTGTAATTGCCCAATACGTCTTCTTTGTCTTGTTTTCGCGGAACAAAGCGTTCATTCTTTCAAGTGATTTGGAGGTGCGGGCAAGGACTACGATGCCACTCACAGGGCGATCGATCCTGTGAACAACGCCGAGGAATACGGCTCCGGGCTTTTGGTACTTCTTTCCGATGTATTCCTTACATAAGTCAACCAATGGCGTGTCGCCCGTAATATCGCCCTGCACCAGGATCCCGGAAGCCTTATTGACAACGAGCAGGTGATTATCCTCATAAATGACCTGAAAAGGCACTTTCATTACTCTAATTAAAAATAATGATACTTGATAATTTTGACAAAAAGCTTACAGCGATCATCTAAAATAAACCGAAAGGGTTATTTTTGTTGTCTACCGAAATCCTATGCGACTGAAATCAGCTTTTCCTTCGATCATCATTCTCGCCATCATTTTTACTGGATGTAATACAAAAGAAATTGCACGGCTTCAGTTGGAGAACGACTCGCTCCGCAACGAACTTGCTTCCCGGCACACTGTTCTCACCAGTCTTAAAGACGTGAGCGGATTACTGGACTCTATTGATAGAAACCGTAACTCGCTGCGCACGAACCTCAGCGAAGGAACGAGTTATGGGGAATTCACCACCCGTCTGAAGGATATCAACGAGTTCGTCAAGATGTCGGAGGAGAAGATAACCCTCATTCAAAACGCTTTAAAAACTTCCAAACACGAGGCTTCGGCTTATCTGATGCTTGTGGATGCATTAAAGAGTGAGGTTCAACTCCGGGTCGATGAGATTATGAAGCTTCAGGAGGAGGTGAGCAAGTACAAGGAGGAAAACCAGGGCCTGCTCAACGAGATTAAATCTAAAGAAGACGAAGTAAAGAATATCAATATCAAGATCTCCGAAAAACAACAGGAGCTTCTGCTTCTTGAGACGCGCATCGAAGCTATGGTCAATACCTTTAAGGTGACTGAAGCTGATGCCTATTACGCGCGCGCCCGGGCTGTGGAAGAGGCTGCTGATCGCACCAAGCTTGCCCCTGCTAAAAAGCGCGAAACGTATAAGGAAGCGCTCGAGCTATACAAGCGTTCGCTGTCCCTTGGCAAACAGGAAGCCCGCGAGGATATCGCTAAGCTGGAGAAACTGAT
>Ga0307416_100002496_pt1 | contig 10584 bp, 7 predicted proteins | sample DK1Cmetagenome_2_FD_203821 | JGI IMG/M metagenome (GOLD analysis project Ga0307416, IMG submission 203821) | Maize rhizosphere microbial communities from greenhouse at UC Davis, California, United States - DK15-C-3 | ecosystem: Host-associated > Plants > Roots > Rhizosphere > Soil | place: USA...
TGACCCGCGTTACCGCCGCGTCCCGGCTGTCTGCTTGGACGCGACCCGCTTCGTGACCGGCTTCGTGACCGGCTTCGCCGCGGCCGGCTTCTTGGCCACCTGCCGCGGCGCGGCGCCTTGGGCGCCCGGCGCCGCACCGCGGGCGACGACGGGTGGGGCCGTCGGGCGAGCCACGCGGGTCGGGTCGCCGTCGGAGACATAGCGCGTGCCCGAGCGGTCGAGGTGGTCGAGCCACATCTCCAACTGGCGCGCGAACACTTCGACGCGCGTGATGTGGAGCGGATCGAACTGCGGGTCGTGCGGACTGCGCGTCGGGCCGCCCGAGACTTCGAGCACCGCGTCGTAGCGGTACGCGACCGTCTTGCCGCTCTTCGGGTCGCGCCACGAGCCCGCCCACGCCCGCGCCTTGTTCTTCGGCCACACGCCGAGCGGGAGCGCGAAGGTGCGCACGTTGTAGTCGGGCACGGCCGAGTCGATCGCCATGTGACCGCGGGCGATGAACTCCTGTGCCTTCTCGTCCGTCTGCTTGCCGAGGTTGGCGTGGTAGAGCGTGTGATTGCACAGCTCGAAGCCCTTCGCCTTCAGGTACTGCACCTTCTTGAAGCGCCACTCGCTCTTCTGCCCGGCGATCCCCCGATCGCCGAAGAAGGCGTGGCCCTGCTGCGCAGCCGGGAGCATGCAGAACACGGCACGGTTCTCCCAATCGGAGTGCTGCTTGTGGAAGTCCAGCAGCATGCCGACGGCGCTGTTGGGGTCCACCTCGAGCTGGCCGTTCCGCTCGACGTAGCTGAACTGCCCAGGCGACGCGTCGTCGAACACGATCACGACGGGCGACAGCCCCACCGGCAGGTCGAGCTGCTTGTCGAGCAGCTGCGTGACGCTCACGGGGCGGTACCCACGCTCGTAGAGCAGCGCGAGGTTCTCGCGGAAGCGCTGACGGCTCACCTTCCAGCGCGCCTCGCCGTCACCGATCAGGTGATACTCGAGCACCGGGATGCGACCCAGCTCGTTCGGCGCGCGGGCCGGCGTGCGCGAGGATACGGAGGATACGGTTGTGGTGGCGGCGGACAGGTTGCGCTCGCCCTCCCCGACGGCCGCACCTTCTTGCTGGAGGGGGACCCCGCGCGCCTCGGCGGACGCGACGACGTGGCCGGTGTCCGCGCGATCGGCGCCGGGCGTCGTCGTGGAGAAATCGGACGTGCGCTCACCGCAGGCGGCGGTAGCGAACGCCGCGGCGGCGCAGAGGAGGGCGAGGCGGCGGGACATCGATCGGTGTGATCAAGATGGGAGTCGGACGGCACGCGGAGAGGCGACGCCGACTGACGCCACGGGGAGGCGAAGAGTAACAGCCCATGCCCGTAGACATTATACCCCGAACGGGGGCCGTTGCCCGCGGGTGCGGGGCGGTCGATCGGTGCTGGCCGAAACACCCAGCTCGCGGTGGCGTATCATGTGCGTTGGCCGCAGTTCGCCCTTGCCCGGATCCCAGTGCCCACTTCCTCCTCCCGGTTGTCAACGGTCTGGCGCGATTTCGTCGCCCGGCTGCGGCCCGATCCCGAACGCCCGGCGCGCCGCTGGCTGCGCGAGCGGTGGGCGTCGCTGCTCGCGCTCGGCGTCGCCATCGCCAGCGTGGTGGCGTTCGACGCTTGGTTGGCGACGTGCGGCTTCAGGGGGTGTCCGACGGCGGCGGAGATCCGCGCATATCGGCCGGCGGAAGGTGGGCGCATTCTCGATCGTGCGGGCCGACTGGTGGGTCGGCTCGCCGTGGTGCGGCGCGTCAACGTCCCGCTGGCCCGGGTGCCGGTGCACGTGCGCCAGGCATTCATCGCCACCGAGGACCGTCGCTTCCTCACGCACAACGGGCTCGACTGGCGCGGTTTCGCCCGCGCCACGCTCCGCAACGTCGCCGCCGGCGGCGTCCGCGAGGGGTTCAGCACCATCACCATGCAGGTGGCCCGGAACACCTTCGTGGCCGACCTGTTCAGCGCCCGCTCGGTGCGACGCAAGCTGATGGAGCTGCGCGTGGCGCGGCTGCTCGAGTGGAATCTGACCAAGGCGCAGATCCTCGAGCTGTACCTGAACGTCATCTACCTCGGGAACGGCGTGTATGGCGTGGAGGCCGCGAGCCGCGACCTGTTCGGGCGCAGCGTGGAGCACGTCACGCTCGACGAGGCGGCGATGCTGGCCGCCCTCCCGAAGGGGCCGTCGGCGTACACGCCGCGCCGCGATGCCGCCCGCGCGCAGCGCCGCCGCAATCTGGTGCTCGGGCTGATGGCCGAGCAGGGATACATCACGAAGCGGCGCGCCGCGGCCGCCGCCCGGCAGCCGCTCGACATCCAGAACAAGTCGTGGCGTCCGGTGCAGCCCGACGACTCGTATGCGCTCGACGCAGTGCGCGCCGTGGTCGACTCGGTGCTCCACGCCAACAACTACGACGGGGGCGACGTCACGGTCTACACCACGCTCGACCTCGCCGCGCAGCGCTCCGCCGAGCGCGCCGTGCGGCGGCGCGCCGCCGTGATCGAGCGCGAGTACGGCGAGTGGTTCGGGAAGGACGGCTCGCGGGTGGAGGGGGCGATGGTCGCCCTCGACCCGAGGACGGGGGACGTCCGCGCCCTCGTCGGTGGCCGGCGGTACGAGCGCGGCGGGTTCAACCGCGCGACGAGCGCCCGCCGCCAGCCGGGGTCGGCGTTCAAGCCGTTCGTCTACGCCGCCGCGCTCGCGGCGGGGCTCACGCCGGCCACGCCGGTCGACGACGACCCGGTCGAGGTGGTGGAGGAGAGTGGGCGCGTGTGGACGCCGGCGAATTACGGGGACGAGTACCTGGGGCGCGTCACGCTGCGGCGGGCGCTCATGCGCTCCGCGAACGCGGCCACCGTGCGCGTGAGCCGCGCCGTCGGCGAGGAGCGCGTCGCGGCGGCCGCGCGCCGCAACGGCATCGCGAGCCCGCTGCGCCCCGTGCCCGCCATCGCCCTCGGTGCGGTCGAAGTCACGCCGCTCGAGCTGGTGACGGCGTACGCACCGTTCGCCAACGGCGGGTACCGCGTGCGGCCGCGCCTCGTGCGCCGCATCGAGGCGGCGGACGGCACGCTGCTCTGGGCCTCGGAGACGGCGTCGCGGACGCTGGCGATGAACCCGGAGGACGCCTACCAGCTCACGTCGATGCTGCGCTCGGCGGTGGACTACGGGACGGGGCGCACGGTGCGCACCATGGGAGTGCGCGGCCCGGTCGCGGGCAAGACGGGCACGACCAACAACGGCGCCGACGTCTGGTTCGTCGGGTACACGCCCACACTGGTGGCCGGCTTCTGGTTCGGCCACGACTCGCCGCACTCTCTCAGCGGTGACGCCTCGGGGGGGCGCCTCGCCGCACCGGCGTGGGCAGAGTTCTATCAGGCGGGGTGGCGGGAGCGTGCCCCGGCGGGCGCCTGGGCGGCACCCGCCGGGATGGTGATGCGCGTAATCGACGCGCAGACGGGGGAGCTCGCGAACGAGTGGTGCCCGATCACCCAGCGCGAGTGGTTCAAGCTGGGCACGGAGCCCACGAGCCCGTGCCGCGAGCACGGCCCGCCCGAGGACGAGTTCCCCGACGACGAAGGGTGGATCGGCGAGATCACTGGCCGCATCTCGGAGCGACTCCGCCGCGTGTTCAAGTACTAGCCGCGGGCGAAGGGCAACGACGCACGCGGCCGCTCTTGGTGTCGTAGTGTCGGCGCTGATCCACGGCCGATGAGTCTGCGCGGCCCGCGCTGGTCCTCGTCTTGCCACTCGGCCGGCGGGAGGGTTCTGGCCATGCACCACTTCGTGAGCACACTGAGCAGCCGCCGGTTCGGTCGCCGCTCGATCGGCTACGCGCTGTCCACCGTCACCGCTGCCGCACTGAGCCTCGGCGCCGGGGCCTGCGAGGTCGTGTCCAAGGACGCGCGGAAGCAGGATACCACGACTCTCGCGCCCCGCCGCGCCGGGGACACCCTGCCCGCGGTGCCTACGCCGCCCTTGCCGGGCGCGGGAGCCGCGCTGTCCGACACGGCATTCGCCGACAGCACGCGCGCCGGCAGGGCGGCCGGAGTGCCCGCGGTCCCGAGCGACAGCATGGCCACGGCGGCCCGCACGCCGGACAGCGGGGTGGTGCAGCTCTATCCAGCGCAGCCGCGGCGTGGCGGCGTTCTGTTCGCGCTCGCCGAGGGCCTCGCGGTCGCGACACCGCGCTGCTCCTGGGACGGCTCGCCCGTCCGCTGCTACTCGGCGGCGACCGGCGTGGTGGCCGTGATCCCGCTCTCCGCCGACCAGCCGGGCGGCGCACACACGCTGGCGTTCGAGCGTCCGTCGGGGCAGCTCACCCGGCGCGTGACGGTCGCCGACCGTGAGTTCGAGCGAGAGCTGATCTTCCTCACCCGCGAGCGTTACGCACTGCTCGAGCGCGGCCGGGAGATCGCGCGCGACGGCCGCGCGCTCCGCGCCGCGCTCTCCGCCGAGACGCCCACCCGCCAATGGCGCGGCCGGTGGCGCGACCCGGTTCCAATGCGCGGCGCGACGAACTACGGCGTCGAGCGCCTCTACTACCCGGCGTCGGACTCCTCGCGCGCCGTGACGCTCCCGACCCGGGCGCGCATCCGCGGCAGCTTCGCCGCCGACACGATCGAATGGCGGCCGGGCGCCGACGGCGACGCGCCCGGGTGGCGTCACTCGGGTGTCGACGTGCCGCTGAGTCGGGGGGCGCCGGTCACGGCACCGGCGGCGGCGACTGTCGCCGACGTCGGGGAGTACGTGCTCACCGGCCGTACGGTGCTGCTCGATCACGGGCAGGGGATCCTCTCCGCCTATTTCCACCTCGACACGGCGGTCGTGCGGCGCGGCGACGTGGTGCGCGCCGGCACCACGGTCGGGCGCGTGGGGGACACGGGGCTGTCGACCGGGCCCCACCTGCACTACGCGATTTACGTCCACGGCACCGACGTCGACCCCGCCGCCTGGCGCGACATGCCGTCCTTCATGCACGCCGACTCGGCCGCCAGGCCGCGCGCCACGAGCGGCCGCTCGGCCGGCAGCCGCTAACCGGCGGCGCTAACCGGCGGCGCGAGGCTCGTCGCACACCGTCGTACGGTCCCGTACGGCAATGAACGCCTGACGCCCGTGGTCATTCGACAGCGGGCGGCTTGCTTCCGGGTGGCGCGCTCCCTAAGGTGTCGGCGGCGACGCACCGCCGCTCATGACCGCTCGCCTCGACGACCTCACCGGACTTCCCCTTCGCGGCGGCTTCACGGACGCCGCGGCGGCGGCTATCGAGGTGGCACGGGCCCGTAGCGAGCCCGTGTCGCTGCTGGTCATCGACGTCGACGGCTTCCAGCACCTGAACGACACGTACGGCCGGCTCCACGGCGACGACGTGCTCGTCGAAGTGGCGGAAATCGTGCGCCGGAACCTGCGCGCCGGGGACTTCGCCGCCCGGCTGGGGGACGACGACTTCGCGGCCCTCTTGCCGAACACGCCCGCCGAGCGGGCGCGCGAGGTGGCGGAGCGCATCGGGGCCGCCGTGCGCGGGCACGCCTTCGTCCAGCGCGGCGGCGGGGGTCACGTGCCCGTCACCGCGTCGCAAGGCGTGGCCACGTACCCCGAGCACGGGACCGACGGGGAGGCGCTGCTCGTTGCCGCCGGCGGCGCGCTCCACCGCGTGAAGCGCAACGGCCGTGACGGAGCGGCCGTCGCCGGCCGGGCGGACGCAGAGCCCGGACACCTGCCGCTCAGCATCGATCGCTTCGTCGGCCGCGCGGAGGAGGTGCGGACGCTCGTGCACCTGCTCGAGGACGCGGCCGCCGGCCGGCCGCGCGTGGTGGCGATCACCGGCGAAGCCGGGGTGGGCAAGACGACGCTGATTCGCCAGCTCGAGCCCGAGGTGCGGCTGCGGGCCGGCTCGCTCGTCACCGGCCGCTGCCGGGAGACGGCCGTGCCGTCGCCGTACGGACCGTGGGCGCAGATCGTCGCCGCGCTCGAGCGCGTTGACCGTCCCCCGCCGGGGCCTTGGCGCGAGCTACCGCGCCTCGCGCCCGTCGTGAGCGTCGAGTCCGGTGCCGAGTCGCGTGGAGGCAGTCGCTTCGTGCTGCTCGACGAGATCGCCGAGTACCTGCGGCGCGCCGCCGCGGTGCGCCCGCTGGTCGTCGTGCTCGACGACATGCAGTGGGCCGACGCCGCCACGTGGGACGCCCTCGAGTCCCTCGTGCCCCAGCTCGACGTCGAGCGGACGCTGATCTGCCTGACGCTCCGGACGGAGGAGGCGTACGGGGAGCCGCTCGAGCGCTGGCAGCGTCTGTCGCGCAGCTCACTCGTTCGGGAGATCTCCCTCGCGCGCCTGACGCGTGAGGGGCTGAAGCAGTGGACCGAGGCCGCGTTCCACCGGCAGGACGTGGGGCGCGAGCTGCTGGCGTTCCTCTACCGGCAGACGGGCGGGAACCCGCTGTTCGTGGTGCAGGTGCTGCACACGCTCCTCGAGGAGGGCGCGGTCTGGCACACCGGCGAGCGGTGGGAGTGGCGTGCCGTGTCGGAGCTCCGACTGCCGATCGGCATCCGGGAGCTGATCGCCCGCCGGCTCACGCGGCTCTCGCCGGCGACGCACGCGCTGCTCACGACCGCGGCGGTAGTCGGCCGCGAGTTCGACCTTGACCTCGTGACCGAGGCGGCGGAGGAGACTGAGGACGAGTTGCTCGACGCCATCGACGAGGGAGCCCGGGCGGCGCTCGTGCGGGGCGCGCCCGAGCGGGGAGCGGAGCGCTACGCGTTCGCGCACGTGCTGCTCGCCGACGCGCTGTGCGCCGCCGCGACGCCGCGGCAGTTGCGGAAGGCCCACGAGCAGGTGGCGCGAGCGCTCGAGCGACGTGTCGGCTCCGAGCCCGCGCTCGCCCACGCCGAGATCGCCGACCACTACGACCGCGCCGAGGACGCTCCGAGCGCCTACCGGTGCGCCCTGCTCGCCGCGGCCGCGGCGAGCGGGGTCGACGCGCGTCAGGCGGCCGCGGACGTCCTGCGCGTCGCTGAGCGCAGTGCGGCCTCGCCGGCGGAGCTCGCTCACGTCCGCGTTCGACTGGCGGAAGCCGCCGAGGCGCTCGGCCGCTACGACGAGGCCGAGGAGCTCTGCGACCTGGCGATCGACTGGTTCGCGGGGCACGGCGAGCGGCGGCAGGCGCTCGACCTGCGGCGCATGCGCGAGCGGCTGCGTGCGCTCCTGGGCCAGCCCGCGCGGCGAACGCTCGAGGCCTGCCAGGCGCTCGGCGCCGAGGCGCGGGCGCTCGGCGCCGACTCCGAGCGCGTGGCCCTGCTGGCGATGATCTCGCACACGCACGAGCGGCTGGGGGAGCGCCGCGCCGCCGAGCTCGCCGCGCGCCAGTGCGTGACGCTCGCTGAGCGCCTCGGCGACCCGGTGCACCTCGCCGAGGCGGTCAACCGCCTCGGCGCCACGGTCGAGGGCGACTCGTTGGACGCCGCCGCCGAGTGCTACCGGCGCGCGCTCGCGCTGTACGAGGAGGCGCGAGACGCGCGCGGCCAGGCCAACTGCCACAACAATCTCGGGATCGTGCAAGCGCGCCGCGGCGAGTGGTCGGCCGCCCGGCAGGCGCTGCAGCGGGCGATCGCGCTCAGTCGCCGGGCCGGCACGCCCGACCTGCGGGGCCTCTGCTCGCTCAACCTCGGGGTCGTGGAGCTCAAGGGCGGCGACTACGACAGGGCACGCGAGCTGCTCGGCGAGGCGCTGGCGCTGTTCGCGGAGGTGAAGAACACCGAGATGCAGCTCCACGCGCTCTACAACCTGGCGCACCTCGACCGGGAGCGCGGGGAGCTCGCTGCCGCGGCCGAACTGTACGACGTCGCCGCCTCGTTGGCGCGCCGCATCGAGCAGGCCGACGTGGAGGCGGGGGCCGTGGCGGGCGCCGGGCTGGCGCGGCTGCGGCAGGGTCAACTCGACGCGGCCCGCACCGCCCACCGCGAGGCGGAGGCACGGGCCGCGACGCGGGCCGAGTGGTTCCAGGGTCGCGAGCTGATCGAGGCGCTCGCCATTCACATGGCGGGCGCGGCGGGTGATCTCGCGGCCGCCGCCGAGCGCTTCGAGCAGGCGCGCGCGCTGGCGGAGGGGAAAGACTTCTACGCCGCCGTGTGGCTCGCCTCGGAGTGCGGGGACGTTCTGAGGGACCCGGGGCGAGGGGTGGACGACGGAGACGCGAGCTAAGGACTCTCGTCCCTGTCGTTCGCCCCTCGCCCCGGGTCCCTCAGCTCCAACACGTACCCCGTGCCGCGCACGGTGTGGACGAGCGGGACGCCCGCACCGTCCAGCTTCTTGCGCAGGTAGTTGATGTAGACGTCGACGATGTTGGTGGACGGATCGAACTCCGTCTTCCACACGTGGGCGGCGATCTGCTCGCGTGTGACCGGGCGCCCGGCGTGCCGCATGAGGTACTCGAGGAGCGCGTACTCCTTCTGCGTCAGCGAGATCGGGCGGCCGCCGAGTGCGGCCTCGCGCGAGAGCGTATCGAGCGCCAGGTCGCCGACGCGCAGCACGGCGTCGTCGGCGCGGATCGCGGCCCGGCGGAGCAGAGCCTTCACGCGCGCAACCAGCTCATCCACGTCGAACGGCTTCGGCAGGTAGTCGTCGGCGCCGGCGTCGAGCCCCGTCACACGGTCCGACACCGAGACGCGCGCCGTGAGCATGAGCACCGGGGCCCGGAACCCGCGGCGCCGCAGCTCCTTCGCCACCTGCAGCCCGTTCTGCTTCGGCAGGCCGATGTCGAGGATCACGAGGTCGGGCGCGAGGTCCAGCGCCATCTCGAGCCCGGCCTCGCCGTCGACGGCGGTATGCACCTCGTACCCGCTTCCCGCCAAGGTACGTTGGAGGACATCGAGCACCTCGTGCCGGTCTTCGACGACGAGGATGGTCGCCAGCTTCTCGGAAACCGAACGCATGATGACACAAGTTACCCGGTGCCCCACGGCCGGCAAGCGCTGGCGCGAGCCCTCGGCGGGCCGGGAAGCGGCGCGGGACGTCCGCGGGATCCACACGTGGCTCACCTGTGACCCCGTCGTTGTGACGACGGGCGGCGCGGGCGGGTGCTCGGTGTTAGGATGCGCCGAGTGCCGCGCGCCGCGTGGGTGGCGCATTCGGCGCGTCCGAGCCCTTGAGCGGGCCGCAGGGGTCGTGCACTTTGCGGCGTGCTGCGTGAGCGAGTGCGTAGGGGACTGTCCGCGGGCATCATCGCCGCGGCTGCGACGGCGGGCGCCGTCGCGGGCTTCGGCGTTCGGCGCGGCGCGCCGGCGGAGCCGTTCACGAATGCCGGCCGCCTTTTCCTCGGCATCGCGGCCACCGAGGACGGAACGCGCCAACTCGGCGCCTTTGCGATCGGCGTGCTGCTGCACGTCGGCGCGGCGCTCGTGTGGGGCGTCGCGTTCGCCCTGCTCGCCGCGCGGCTGCGCGGCGCGCGACTGCTCGTCGCGGCGCTACTCTTCGCCGGCGCCGTGTACGTCCTGCGGGAGCGCCTGCCGGAGTTGTTGCGCGTCGGCCACGGCGGCCGGGCGTTCCCGCCACAGCTGGTCGTGCTGCACGTGGTGCTCGGCCTCGCGTTAGCAGCGGGTATACGACTTGCCCCTCAGCAGGGTGAACGCACCGGCGCGACGCCGCGCCAGCGAGAGCTGGAGTACTTGCAGCGCGACCCGCCGGAGGGAGGGATCGAGGAGTGACCCTATTGCCCGGAGGGGAGATGGACTTCCTCGTTATGCTCGAGGAGAACTGCGAACGCTCGCCCGTGCTGGCCCACGTCAACGCGGTGCCGTCGCCGCTCGACTCCGACCACCCGTCGCGTGACGTCGTGACGCTGTACGGGGAGGCGAGCGCGGAAGCACTCGCGCTGGCGCTGGCGGCCGCCGTCGAGAGCCGTCGCGCGGCGGGCGAGGCGGCGGATGCAATCCGGCACCTCGGGATCTGGCCGGAGCGCGGCGCGGTCGGCGACGCGGCTTGGCGCGACGCGGCGTCGGGACAGCTCATGACGCGCGACGTGGCGATCCCGCTCGACGCCCTGGCGACGACGGCCGAGCGATTGCTCGACGAGTGCGGCCCGCTGATCCGCCGCCTGCTCGCCGGACTGCGAATGCCCGACTGGCCCGAGGGCGCCCGGCGGGCGCTCAGCTTCTCGATGCCGTCGGTGGGTGACGGCCGAGCGGTGGGCGCGGGCGCGGGGCGCGACGACGCGCTCCTCGACATGCTGCGACAGGCCGACGCGTTGGCGTACGACTTTCAAGGAGACTGAGCGACGCGACTGACTCGTCAGAGTAGTGATCGGCAGTGATCGAGCGGGCCGCCCCAGGGCGGCCCGCTCGCGTTCTGTTGCAGATCCTCTGACCCTCACCCTGACCCTGCAGCGGGTTTGCTGACCCGACCTCGTGCCGGGTGGGCCGGCCTCGAAGGCGCGCACCCTTTGAAGGGCTAGGGTGAGGGTCAGGGTGAGGGGCGGATCGACGTGCTCCGCCCCTCTTGACGTCCCCCCCTCCCGGGCACAGGCTAAGGCAGCACCGGGAGCCGCACATGCCAGACCCCACGCCGCGCGCCCCCGC
>Ga0307416_100002497_pt1 | contig 10584 bp, 10 predicted proteins | sample DK1Cmetagenome_2_FD_203821 | JGI IMG/M metagenome (GOLD analysis project Ga0307416, IMG submission 203821) | Maize rhizosphere microbial communities from greenhouse at UC Davis, California, United States - DK15-C-3 | ecosystem: Host-associated > Plants > Roots > Rhizosphere > Soil | place...
CCGCCGACTTCGACATCTTCGCGCCGCCCATCAGCCACCAGCCGTGAGCCACGATACGGTGCGGCGGCGGCAGCCCGGCCGACATCAGGAACGCCGGCCAGTAGAGCGCATGCTGACGGACGATCTCTTTGCCGACCAGATGGGTGACCGTCGGCCAGAACCGTTGCACCCGGCTCTCGTCGCCGCTGCCGAAGCCAAGCACCGTCAGGTAGTTCGTCAACGCGTCGAACCACACGTACATGACGTGCTTCGGGTCGTCGGGAACGGGGACGCCCCACGAGAACGACGTGCGGCTGATGCTGAGGTCCTGCAGGCCCGCCTCGACAAAAGCGCGGACCTCGTTCAACCGGAACGCTGGCTGCAGGAAGTCGGGGTTGGCGGCGTAAAAGTCGAGCAGCGGCTGCTGATACTTCGACAGGCGGAAGTAGTAGCTCTCCTCCTTCAGCCGCTCGACTTTGCCGCCGCAGGTCGGACACTTTCCGTCGAGCAGTTGTGTTTCGGGCACGAAGACTTCATCGACGGTGCAGTACCAACCCTCGTACTCGCCCTTGTAGATGTCGCCGTTCGCCGCTACGCGCCGCCAGATTTCCTGCGCCGCCCGGTGATGCCGCGGTTCCGTCGTCCGGATGAAGTCGTCGTTCGAGATATTGAGGTCGCGGCTCATCTCCCGGAAATGCGCGGCGGTCTGTTCCGCGAACACCTCGGTCTTCATGCCCGCTTTCTGTGCGGCACGCTCGACCTTCTGTCCGTGCTCGTCCGTGCCGGTCATGAAGAACACGTCGTCGCCCAGCAGCCGGCGCGAGCGAGCAACCGCGTCCGCGAGCATCGTCGTGTAGGCGTGGCCGATGTGCGGACGGGCGTTGATGTAGTAAATGGGAGTCGTGACGAAAGACGGCTTCATGAGAGAAACGCCTTGGTGGCCAGGGCCTGGACCTCCTTCACGGGAACGTTGTGTTCGCGGGCGATTCGCACGCAGTCCTCGAATTCCGGGGAGGCGTTCAGCACGCGGCCGTCGCGCCGCGCTACCTTGACGCGAACAGCGCCCAGTCTGGTCTGCACCGTGACGTCCTCACGGTCGAGACACTCACGCGCCGTCTCGCGGTATCGCACACCAATCGTCGTCGTCTCGCGGAAGATCGTCGCGGTCAGACGCTCCCGCGCGTCGGGCGGAGCAATGACGGTAAGGAGAATTCCAGGACGATTCTTTTTCATCTGAATCGACGTATAGAACACGTCCAGCGCGCCTTCGGTTAGCAGGGTGTCCATGACTACGCCGAAGATCTGCGGATTCATGTCGTCGATGTCGGCCTCGATGACGACGACGGACGCCGAAGGCGCGGTGCGATCGGCCTCGCCGATCAGCACGCGAAGGACGTTCGGCGTCTCGGTAAAGTCGCGGCTGCCGGCGCCGTAGCCAACCGCGCCGACCTTCATCGCCGGAATCGCTCCGTATTCGGCTGCGTAGGACGTCACGAGCAGCGCCCCGGTAGGCGTGACCATCTCCGTCTTCTGCCGGCCGGAATAGATCGGCGCCCCCCGCAGCAGACGAAGCGTCGCCGGCGCGGGCACCGGATAGACGCCGTGCGCCGACGTGATGGTGCCGCTGCCGACGTTCAATGGCGACGCCACGACGCGGTCGACGCCGAGTGACTCGAGCGCGTACACCGCGCCGACGATGTCGATGATCGAATCGAGAGCCCCGACCTCGTGCAGGTGGACCTGCTCGAGGGTGGTGCCGTGAATCGCGGCCTCGGCGGCGCCAAGCTGCAGAAACAAGTCGGTCGCCCGCGCTTTACCGGCCGGGCTCAACGCGGATCCCTCGATCAGCGTGTTGATCTCCGCCAGCGTACGGTGCAGGTGATGATGCGCCTCGGCGTGGCTGTGTGTGTGGCTGTGCGTGGCCTCGCGCGTCGCCTCGTCGTGGTGATGACCGTGGGCGTGGTGATCGTGATGTCCATGCATGTCGGCGTGCTGATGCACGTGAACGGGCACCGGATCTTCACCGCGCACGCAGAACTTGGTCGCGCGCACGCCGGCGCGCACCACCTGTTCCGTCCAGACCGAGTCTGGTGTGATCGCCAGAGAGCCGAGCGCACGGCGGACGTCGTCGAGCGGCACGCCGGCATCGATCAACGCGCCGAGCACCATGTCGCCCGAGGCGCCCGAGAAGCAATCGAAGTACAGAATCCGCAAATCCAACCCATCTTACCGAAGTCGGCGCGTCGTCAGCCATCTGCGCGGGGCAGCTGTCCGGCTTCCGCGAACGAGTAGTAGCGCTGGTCCGCGAGTATCAGGTGGTCGAGCACATCAATCCCGATCACCTGCCCTGCCGCGACCAGCCGCGCCGTCAGCGCCACGTCGTCCGCACTTGGCCCTGGATCACCGGAAGGATGGTTGTGGAACAGCACGATCGCCGCGGCGCGGCCGGCGATGGCGTCGCGGAATACCTCCCGCGGATGCGCCACCGTCGAGTCGAGCGAGCCGCTGGACACGAGCCTGATTTGAATCAGCCGGTGTTTGGTATCGAGGAGGACGATGCCGAACTGCTCGACGGGTCGAGCGCCGTGCTGCGGCAGCAGATGCGACGCCAGTTGACGCGGCGTGTTCAACCGCGGCCGATCGGTGTGCGTCCGCATCAGCGTCCGCCGTCCGAGCTCCACCGCCGCCAGCACCTGTGCGGCGCGCGCCGCGCCGACACCGGGAATCGTCCGCAGGTCGGCGGCGGTCGAGCGCGTGAGCCCATAGAGGCCGCCGCGCTGCTCGAGCAGCGCGTTCGACACACCGAGCACATCGCCGGCGCGCGAGCCGCTGCCCAGCACCACGGCGAGCAATTCGTTGTCGCCGAGTGCCGACGCCCCGAGTCGCTCGAGTTTCTCGCGCGGGCGATCGTGTGGCGCGACGTCTTTCATCGTCTATACTCTGACTCTGATGCAGGTTCGCCCGCTGCGAGCATCGGCGCTCGCGCTGCTGCTGCTGTTGACGGCATGCGGCACTCCCCCACACAAGGAAATGGATCAGGCGCAGGGCGCCATCGATGCGGCCCGCGCCGCCGGTGCCGCACGCTATGCCGCGGAGGAACTGACTGCCGCGACCACGTCGCTGACCGCCGCGACGCAGGCGGTCGATCAGCGCGACTACAGGCTGGCGCTCAGCCACGCACTCGAAAGCCGCGAACACGCGCAGAACGCCGCGCGCATCTCCGCCGAGACGCAGGGCAAACTCCGCGCCGAAGTCGATCGCACGACCCAGGAGGTGAAAGCGCTCCTGGCGCAGGCGAACGGGCGGCTGACCACGGCCGAAAAGAGCCGCGTGCCGCGACGCGTCATCACCGACACGCGCCGAGTCATAACGACCGCCCAGGAGGAAATGCAAAAAGCGGGCGTGGCCAGCGAGGCGGGCGACATCGCCGCGGCACAGGCCGCGATCTCCAGCGCGAAACAGCGGCTTTCCGAGGTCGTTACCCGGCTCGATACCGCACTGCGTGCGCAAAACCCGCGACGCCGCCGGTAGGTCGAGTACGCAGAAATTGAGACACGACGGCTCGCCCTCTTGGTGCCTTCGTGATCAGAAGACGAGCGGGCTCAGTCCGAGCACCAGTGCGACGATGATGAAGAAGCCGGCGATGTCGAGGAGGACGCCGTATTTCATCATCGACGTGATCGGAATGAATCCAGAACTGTAGACGATCGCATTCGGCGGCGTCGACACCGGCATCATGAACCCCATGCTCGCGCCAAGCGTCGCGCCAAGCGCCGGCTGGATCGGCGGCACGCCGGCCGCCTGCGAGACGGCGATGGCAATCGGCACGATCATGTTTGCCGCGGCGGTATTGGACGTCGCCTCCGACAGCACGATGGCGGCGCCGGTGAACAGCATCGTCAACGCCACGCTGCTTTGTGACGGCAGCCAGGCGGTGATGCCCTTCCCCAGCGCCTCGGCGAGCCCGGTCGAGAACGCCAGCTCCCCCATCGCCAGTCCGCCACCGAAGAGCAGAATCACCCCCCAGTCGATCTTCAGCGCCTGATCCCAGGTGAGGGTAAACCGGCGCCCGGTCCAATTGACGGGAAGGACGAACAACAGCAGCGCACCGAGCATCGCGGCCACGCTTTCAGGCACGGCCTGCGCGAATCCACGGGCGAACGCGCTGTCGTCCATGCCGGCGATGGCAAAAACGCCTGGCGCCACCCAGAGCAGCACGGTAATGCCAAAGGCGACGAGGACGTTCCGTTGCCCGCGCGAGACGCTGCCGAGCTTTTCGAGCTCGTCGCGAACGATCTGCGTGCTGGCAGCGTCCACGCGCGTGTGACGCGCGGCGGCAAAGTAGAACTGCAGGGCAATCAGGCCGAACATCAGGGCCATGGCGGGAACGCCCAGCAGCATCCACTGAAAGAACGTGACGTCCACGCCGGCGAGCTTTTCGAGCATGCCGATGCCAATCAGGTTCGGCGGCGTCCCGACCGGCGTGGCCATGCCGCCGATGGATGCGCCGAACGACGTGATCAGCATCATCACGAGCGCGAACTGGCGCGCGCCCGCCATGCCGCTGCGCGCCAGGTGCGCGACGATCGACAGGCCGATCGGAAACATCATCGCCGTCGTGGCGGTGTTGCTCATCCACATCGACAGAATGGCCGTGACGGCCCCGAAGGTGATCAGGATCCGTGTGGCGCTCGTCCCGACGAACCGCCACGACAGCGCCGTGTAGGCGATGCGGCGGTCGACGCCGTGCACGAACATCGCCTCGGCGAGAATGAAGCTGCCGATGAAGACGAAGATGATCGGGTCGGCGAAGGCGGCAAACGCCGCGCGTACCGGGACGACACGAAACAGGACGGCCAGGACCGGCCCGAGCAGCGCCGTGACCGCAAGCGGCAGCGCCTCGGTCACCCAGAAGACGATCATCATCCCGAGGATGGCCGCCACGCGATGCGCCGGCGCGGCCAGCGGCAGCGGCGCGATCAGCAGCGCGATACAGACCATCGGACCGAGGAACAGACCGATCGTGCGGCGACGGGTGTTGAACGCCTCCTCGGCAGGCGAATACGTCTCGACGGCCTCCACCGCGCTGTGAAACGTCCGCATCAGTCCGTCCGGTCCCCCTCGAGCCACCGCCCTTCGAGGACGAGATCCGCCCACCCGGTCAGGTACGCACCGGAGTCCTGCCAGTCCACGTGCTGCAGCCCGCCCGGCGCCATCACGTCGATCGAGCGCGCCGCGCCGCCATGGGCGGCGGCGGCCACGGCAGCAGCCGTCGACCCGGTTCCCGATGAGGAGGTCGGCCCGACCCCGCGCTCCCAGATCAGGATGCGGACCCGGTCCGGCGCGTCCACCTGGGCGAACTCCACGTTTGTACCGTCCGGGAACATCGCGTGAGTCGAAAGCGCCGGACCGAGGGTGTTGAAGCGCTCCGGCGGAGGCAGCGGACCGAGCACCACGCATTGCGGGTTGCCCGTTCGAAGAACGGTCGCCGTCAGCGTTTCTCCCGCCGCCATGATCGTCACCTGCCGGATGTCCGACGGTTGACCCATCGCCGCACGGAACTCATAGCGGCAGGCATCCTGCGCGAGGAAGTCCAGCGTCTTCACGCCGGCATCGCTGTCGATGCTGACCGTCACACCGGGCCGCAGACTCTGCACGTGCGCGACGAACGCCGCGAGACAGCGCAGCCCGTTGCCGGACAACTCCGACCAGCTGCCATCCGCATTGAGCAGCTTCATCGTCGCGCCGCGTTCGCGCAGCGTGTAGAGGATCAGGCCGTCGGCGCCAACACCCGTATGGCGTTGGCAGGCGGCGCGGGCCAGCGCCGGAAGATCTCCCCGGGTGGCGTCGGCGGGCACCAACAGGAAGTCGTTTCCGTACGCGTGCGCCTTGACGATGTTCAAGGCACCGAGAACGCGTTGAAGACGTAGGTGAAACCGGCGCCGACACCGACCGCCGGATCGTTCGACGTCAGTCCGAAAAACAGCGACACGTCGCCGCGCCAGCCGCCGATCGTATAGCGGCTGCCAATCCGGAAAATGCCACGCGAGTCGGTGCCAGGCGGCGGATCGCCATTGCGGACGTCGAGCCACCCGTTGATCTCGCCGACCAGCTCCGCCGCATCGGTGATGGCGCGGGCGAGCGACACGCCGTAGGTGACCACGTCGTTCTGCCGATCGCCCCGCGTCGGATCGCTCAGGATTCCCAACCCGCCGTTGCCGACGATGCGGATCGATCGGACCGTCTTGCCGACGAGCACCGAGGCGAAGAAATCCGTGGTGTCGAGACCGATGCCGCTTTCGTTCGACGCGTTCGGCAGCTTGGTGGCAAAACGGAATCCGACCGCGGGATTCGCGGCCCCCTCCGGCACGAGACGAATCTTGGTGCCGATGACGATGTCCTCGACGCTCGACGTCGAGTCGCCCGTCGCGGTGACCATCGACGCGAGCGGAGCATCGCGGCGATCGGAGATGCTCAACCGGTTATAGAACCCGCCATCGATTTGGATCTCGGCGATCGAGCTGACGCCAATGCTGAAGCCGAGAACCGGAAACCGGAAGAGCTCTCCTTCGAGGCCCGAGGCCGGATATTCGACGTCGCGCGAATAGTCGAAGCCCGCTTCGGCGAGCACCCGTCCGGCCCCGATCGTCTCGGGATCCTCGGTCGTGAGCGGGCGCTGCTGCGCGAAGGCCGCACCGGCCGAGGACAGGATGAAAACCGCACAGAGCAAACGTGTCATCGATCGGGACGCCTCACTGTTTCCTGCTGTCGATGAGGATGGTGACCGGTCCGTCGTTGACCAGTTCGACCTGCATCATTGCCTGAAATTCGCCGGTGGCCACCGGCACGTGCGTCGCGCGCAATTCTCTCACGAACTCCGCATACAGCCGGCGTGCGTCATCGGGCGGCGCCGCTCCGTCGAACGATGGGCGGCGGCCTTTTCGCACGTCGCCGTAGAGCGTGAACTGCGACACGATCAGCAGACTCCCGCCGACGTCGACGACAGACCGATCCATCGGCTTGCCTGCGTCGCTCTCAAAGATACGGATGTCGCAGATCTTGGCGGCGAGGTACGTGACGTCGTCGATCGTGTCGTCGCGGCCGACGCCCACGAAGACGAGAAGCCCTCTGCCGATCTCGCCGGTGACGGTTTCGCCGACGCACACGCGCGCCGAACTGACACGCTGAAGAAGAGCTCGCACCGGACTACGCCACGAAGATCACACAGATAGGGTTCGTGTCGTCGTGGCTAATGCCGGATCTGGATCAGCTGCGGCGATTCTTCATCCAGGCGAAGCGCCGCGCTGTCGCGCAGCTCGCCGCTGGGGTTGAGGCGGGTGTCGAGCAGGTGCCGCGGCATGACGTTGCCAAGCGCCTTGAGCATCGACTGCTTGACCCCTGGATGTTCCACCTCGAGGTCCATGATCAACCGCTTGACACGCTGCCGCTGCAGGCTCAGGTCGCCGCATGCCGGGCAGCAGCAGCCGATGATCGGCAGTCCGACTTCCTTCGTGTACAGCCGCGCCTCGTCCTCGCCCACATACGCCAGCGGCCGGATGACGACGTGCTCGCCGTTGTCGGACACCAGGCGGGCCGGCATCGCCTTGAGGGCGCCGGCGAAGAACAGGTTCAGCAGGAGCGTCTCGATGAAGTCGTCCAGGTGGTGGCCGAGGGCGATCTTCGTGGCCCCGACTTCCGATGCGATGCGGTACAGCACGCCGCGGCGCAGCCGCGCGCACAGCGAGCACGGCGTCGCGTTCGACTCGAGGATGTCGTCCATCACGTCGCCAATCGACGTGTGTTCGATCCGGTACTCCCAGCCGCGTTCTTGGCAGGTCTTCGCGATGACTCCGTGCTTGAAGTCCTTGTAGCCGGAATCAACGTTGACGGCAATGAGGGAAAACCGGATCGGCGCCCGCTGCCGCAGGTTATCGAGCACCTGCATCAGCGCCCAGCTGTCCTTGCCGCCGGACAGACCGACCATGATCCGGTCGCCGTCTTCAATCAGGTTGAAGTCGATGATCGCTTTGGTCGTGCGCTTCGAAATTCGCGCTTCGAGGGGGCTGCGGTACGCCATGGCCTGTAGTGTGTCGCTTAGTGTAGCAGCTGGCCAGGGGCGATCCGACACACCGAGACACCGAGGTCACCGAGGGACGGACGATTCGCGCCACTCGGCGATTTCGTAGATCGGCTGACCGGGCGCGGCAGGATCGATCGCCGATCGCATGACGCTGCGAAGGCGAAGCAGGTCGTTGACCACCGTAAAGGTCCTGGAGAGACCGTACTTGGAGCGGCCAAACCGTCGCGGACGATGGTTGACCGGCACCTCGGCGACGCGATCACCGAGTTGACTGGCAATCGCGGGCAGGTAGCGATGCATGCCGGGCCGAAGCTTCAACGGCTTGACCACTTCGGCACGAAAGACCTTCAGCGAGCAGCCGTTGTCGTGCAGGCGGACGCCGGAGACGAGGCCGAGCAGCCAGTTCGCCACCATCGACGGCAGTTGCCGCGTCAGGAACGCATCCTGCCGCTGCGTCCGCCAGCCGCAGACGATGTCGTGCGACGCCGCCAGCTGCACCAGCTGCGGAATGTCCGAGAGGTCGTTCTGCAGGTCGCCGTCTGCGGTGATCACGAGCCGGCCCCGGGCAGCGGCAAATCCGGCGGCAAACGCCGCCGTCTGACCGAAGTTCCTCGTGAACCGGATGACACGCACGTGACTGTCCTGCGCCTGGACCTCACACAGCCGGGCAAACGTCTGATCGGAGCTGCCGTCCTCGACCAGGATCGCTTCGTAGGGCCGCCGCATCGATTGCAGAACGCTGGAGAGTTCCGCGTGCAGAGGCCGGACGTTGGCCTCCTCGTCCCGCAGCGGGATCACGACGGACAATTCAGGTTCGTTCACACCCTGCTCTTCCTGCGCATCAGCCACACGGCAACGACCGCCGCCACGAGTAGTCCGACGACGACGAGCGCGACCATCGGCCCATGGGCCCTCATCAGTTCCAGCGCCTGATCGCCATAGTAAACAGCGAGGATGCCAAGCGCGACGTAGCGGGCGCCGCGTGCCACCGTGAGTGCGGCGACGAACTGCATCGGCCGAACGCGCGCCACGCCAGCGGCGAGCACGAACAGCTTGAACGGCGCCGGCGGCGGCAGCAAAGCCGGGATCATCAGCGCCATCAGGCCATTCCGCTTGTAGGCGGCGAGCGCCCGCTCGACCGCACCCGCTTTCAGACGCTTGCGCAGGAACGCGTCGCCGCCTTTCTGCGCCAGGTAATACAGGACGTAACAGCCGGCCACCGAACCGAAGGTGGCCATCGCGGCGTAATAGAGCATCCGGTTCTTGTGCTCGGTAACCATGACGACGACCAGCAGGTCGTTGATATGGGGAAGCGACAGGAACGACGCATCGAGGAACGCGACCGCGAAGAGACCGGGACCGCCGAGACCGAGCGCCAGGGTATGAAGCCAACCGATGAACGACCGCACGCCCACACAGAATATGCTGAGCAGCACCTGGTGATCACCCCGCGCCTCCCGCGCATCCTCGCCGCGGTCGCCTTTCTGTGCGGCACCGCGGCATGGATCCGCTTCCTCGACCTGGACCTCGTGCTCAGCCACTACGATGCCAAAGCGCACCTGGTCGTGGCCCGGCGCGTCGTCGACAGCATCACGCCCGGGTGGCAGCAGATCGGCGCCGTCTGGCTGCCGCTGCCCCACGTGATTCAGATTCTGCCGGCGCAGGTGGACGTCTTCTATCGCACCGGCGCGTTCGCGTCGCTGGTGTCGATCGCGTCCTTCTCGCTGATGGTCTGGGCTGCGGCTCGCCTGGTGCTGACGATGACCGGCTCGGCGCCTGGCGCAGTTACCGCGGCGGCGCTTCTCATCGTCAACCCGAACCTGCTGTACCTGCAGAGCACACCGATGACCGAGTCGCTGACGCTCGGGCTGGTGTTTCTCGCGGTGCTGTGGATCTATGAGTGGGCTACCGCGGACAAGAGAGCCGGATTCCACGTACCTGCGAAACTCGCTGCGGCGATGTTTGCTGCTGCGTGGACGCGTTATGAAGCGTGGCTGATCCTGCCCGCCGCCCTGGCGCTGGCCGGGCTCTCGTTGATCCGCAGCGGCGTCGGGCCCGGCCGCACTCTGAAGCTGGTCGCACGTCTCGCGGTCTGGCCGGCGATGGCGGTGCTGGTGTTCGCTCTCAACAGTCGAATCACGACCGGCCGGTGGCTCGTGACGGGCGGCTTTTACGAAGTCGACCCGACGTACCACGGGCTTCCACTCAAATCTCTGATTGCCGTATGGTGGGGAACGCACCGCCTGAGCGGCTACGTCATCGAGATCGTCGCGATTGGCGCGGCGGTCTGGCTGCTCGTCCGGTCCGCGTGGCGCCCAGCCGCTACTCCCGCGATCATTCCGCTCGCCCTCGGTGCCGCCGCCGTCCTGCCGTTTTACGCGTTCGTCGAGGGACACCCGTTTCGAATCCGCTACATGATCGTCTTATCCGCCGCCTGCGCGCTTGCCGCCGGTCTTGCCGTCGCGCAGTTCCGGCGGCGAGGCGCGGCGATTGCCCTCGCCGCAGGCCTGCTGACGGCGTCCGTG
>Ga0307416_100002499_pt1 | contig 10576 bp, 11 predicted proteins | sample DK1Cmetagenome_2_FD_203821 | JGI IMG/M metagenome (GOLD analysis project Ga0307416, IMG submission 203821) | Maize rhizosphere microbial communities from greenhouse at UC Davis, California, United States - DK15-C-3 | ecosystem: Host-associated > Plants > Roots > Rhizosphere > Soil | place...
AGCTCGGTGCCGCCGATCGTCCCCACGACGCCGCTCCTCGTCACGCCGCCGGCGAGGACGCCAGCGAGATACGACGGGTCGCCGAACGCGAACTCCATCCCGGCGACGTTCGCCCCGGTGCGGTTGCCGGACGTCGTCACGTAGATCGTCTCCGGGTAATCGGGGGCGACGCGGACGGCGGCGTCCTGGAACTCGAAGCCGTGGCCGAAGACGAGGTCGTAGCCCTGCGCGCCGTACTGCCGGAAGTTCTCCTCGAACTCGGCGGGCGTCTTGGTCTGGATGTGGCTGACCTGGGCGCCGAGGCTGTCGCGGATGCGGAGGAGCCCGGTGTAGGCGCCGCCGTTCCACGACTGATCGGAGATCGAGCCGGGGGTGAGCAGCGCGACGCGGAACGCTCGCCCACCACTCGTCGCCGCCGATCCGCTGCCGCTCCCCTTCCCCGACGCCGGCGCATCGCCGCCGCCACCGCAGCCGGCGAGCGCGGCGACGGTCGCAACTGTGCACAGGAGCATGTGGACAACTGTGGACAACTTCGCGGACGGACGTGGGGAAGTGGTCATAAGTCGTGTTGTCCTAACGTGATGCGCCGGTGTGGAAATGTGCGAAGCGGCCCGCGCCGGGTGGCGCGGGCCGCCTTCCTACGGAGGGGCCGCCGGAGGAGCGCTGCGCAGACTAGCGCATCACCGCGACGGCGGGTAGGGACTCGGCGTGCTCGGCGCGGCGTTCGTCACTCGCCGAGTCGTCCATCTTGACGGTGCCGTTGATGCGAGCGCCCTCGAGGACAACGATGGACTTGGTGTGGATGTCGCCGGCGACCGAGGAGGTGCCCTGCACCTCGACCCGCTCGGAGGCGAAGATGTTCCCTTCGACGCGGCCGCCGATGACGACGTCGCGGGCGTGGACGTCGCCGGTGATCTCGCCCTGGCGGCCGAGGAGGACCTGGCGGGCGCCGCGGATGCACCCCTCGACGGTCCCCTCGATCTTGACCACGCCGTTGCTCTCGATGTCGCCGACGACGCGCATGCCGACGCCGACGAGGGAGAGCGCCGCTTCCCCGTTCGCGGCCGGGCGGCCGTCCGTACGATCGTTCTGGTCCTTAGCGAAGATGGCCATGCCGCGACTCCGTGTGGGGCTGAGAGGGGAAGAAGAAGGGGGACTGACGAGATTCACTGGGGCGGTGGCGGCGGCGGCGTGGGGGTGCTGGTGGTCGTCGTCGCCGTCGCGGCCGCCGAATCCCTGGCCGGCTGGGCCGGTCGTGCCGCCGGCTGGGCGGCCGCCGGCGCCGGCGAGGTCGCCGCGTAGGCGGGCGCCTTCCGCGGCGCCGCTACCTTGGCCGGCGCGGCTGGTGCGCTGTCTTGCTTAGATGTCGTCTCACTGGCTTGTAACTGTAACGATTGTGCTGCAGAGGGGCCCAGCAGACGATGCACTTGGTTGTAGCGGTACTGCAGCCTACTGAGCGTCGTTTCGAGCGTATCCAAACGACGAGCCGTGTGCTCCAGCGTCTGCAGCCGCGTCGTCAGCACCGGCACCCGCATCGCCTGAATCGCCAGCACGAGCCAGCTCGCCGCCAGGACGATCGCGAGGGTCTTCCCGATACGCGACGTGAAAAAACGCAGTAGCCGCACCTTCCGCGGGCTCAGGACGATGGTCCGGTTGGCGAGCCCGAGCTCGCGCTGCACCTGGATCACCATCGAGCCGGCGTGCGGCGTGTAGATGTTGCCGTACCCCTGCGCCGCCGTATGAGCCGGCGTCGGCGACCTCACAGAGCCTCACCCGTCGCGCCGAGCACGAGCTCCAGCACGCGCTCGAGGTCGTCGTTCGAATAGAACATGATTCGGATCTCCCCACGCTGTTTGGCGCCGACGCTGAGATGCACGTCGGTCTGGAGATAGCGACGAAGCTGGTCCTCGATTCGTCTCGCCTCCGGGTCGCGCCCTCCCGCCGCGCTCACCCCCTTCCCCTTCGCTCCCTCCCGCTCCCCATCCTTCCCCGCCCCCACCGGTTTCGCGTCGCGCGCCCGCCTTTCGACATCGCGCACGCTCAACCCGAGCGTCACCACCTCCCGGGCAACCTCCACGATCCGCCGCTCGTCGCCGAGCGCGAGCAGCGCCCGCCCATGCCCGAGCGTGATCTGGCCGTCCTGCACCATTCGACGGACAGAGGGGGGCAGCTGTAACACTCTTAGCGTATTCGCCACCGTCGTCCGATCCTTCCCCACGACGTCGGCCACCTGCTGCTGGGTCAGCGAGAACTCCTGCATGATCCGCTGATAGCCCTCGGCCTCCTCGACGGCGTTCAGGTCCGTACGCTGAAGGTTCTCTACCAGCGCCAGCGTCGCGGCGGTCCGGTCGTCGATCGACTTCACCAGCGCCGGGATCTCCTCCCACCCCAACCGCTGCGCCGCCCGCAGCCGCCGCTCGCCCGCGATCAGCTCGAACCCACGCCCCGCCGGCGCGGGACGCACGGTGATCGGCTGCAACAATCCGCTGGTCCGCAGACTCTCCTCGAGCTCGGCGAGCTCGTCGGCCCGAAACTCCTTGCGCGGCTGAAACGGGTTGGGGCGCACCTCGGCCACCTTGACCCGCTGCAGCTCGTTCGCGACGACGGCCCCCACCCCCCCCTGCTCCACGGCTTCCCCACCCTCAGCCCCCCCGGCGCCAGCCACCGGACGAGCAGTGAGCAACGCCTCGAGCCCACGCCCAAGACGACGCGGCTTCTCAGGACCTGAAGTCATGATCGATCTCTCGCGGTGACGAAGCAGAGCGACGCGTACAGGCGGGCCCGCGGCGCATCCTCCGCCGCCGCGGGCCCGCCATACCGACCTCCGCTACTGGTGGACGAGCTCCGTCCGCGCCCCGTCACCCTCTCGGCGATGCCGATCGAGCAGCTCGCGCGCGACGTTCATATAGGCCTGCGCACCGACAGACGCGATGTCGTAGAGGATGATCGGCTTGCCGAAGCTCGGGGCCTCCGCCAGCCGCACGTTTCGGGGCACGACACTCTCGAAGACCTTGGGTCCGAAGTACTCCCGGGCGTCCGCAGCGACCTGCCGCGACAGGTTGATCCGCCCGTCGTACATCGTCAGCAATACCCCCTCGATGGCGAGCGCCTCGTTCACGCTCCGCTGCACGAGATGCACGGTGTTCAACAGCTGCGACAGCCCCTCGAGCGCGTAGTACTCACACTGCAACGGGATGAGCAACGCGTCCGCCGCGGCGAGCATGTTGAGCGTGATCAGGCCGAGCGAGGGCGGACAGTCGATGAGCACGTAATCGTACTCGTCCCGCACCGGCTCCAACGCTTCGCGCATCGCGCGGTCCCGCCGTGGATGGTCCACCAACTCCACCTCGGCGCCCGCCAGGTCCGGCGTCGCCGCCACCACGTCGAGGCTCTTGAACTGCACCCCTCGATGCCGCGATTCGGCGATCGTCGTCTCGCCGATCAACACCTCGTACAGCGTCGCCCCGAGGTCGTCCCGCGCGATCCCTATCCCACTCGTCGCGTTTCCCTGCGGATCCCCGTCTACCAGCAACGTCCGCTGCTCGGCCACGGCGAGGCTGGCGGCGAGATTGACGGCGGTCGTCGTCTTCCCGACCCCCCCCTTCTGATTAGCGATTGCGATGACTCGGGCCACGAGCGGGAATGCTGGAGTGAGGAATGGACCGGGGAATATAAGTGCGTCGAACCGTCGACCGCGCTCAAAATCCTGCGTCTATCAGCGTGTCACGTGGCACGCCCCACCAGCAATTTTCTGCGATGTGCCACGTGGCACGCACCGGAAAAAAGAAGAGCCCGCTGAGGATGGCGGACTCTCGCGGACTGGCTGCCGGATGACAATGCGCCGAACCGACCCGGGTCGGGAAGGAGATTTGGAATCCGCGTCACTCACCGGCGGGACGCACCACCTCCACCCTCGACTGGCCCTCGACCGCGGAGCGGCGGTGCCGAACCTTCTCGACCTCGATCAGCAGGTTCTGCAAATCGTTCGGGCTGACGCCCGGAACACGTGCCGCCTGGGCCAGGGTGGCCGGCTGGAGGCGTCCGAGCTTCTGCCGGGCCTCGAACGACAGAGAGAGCAGCCTCTCGTAATCCAGATCGCTCGGCAGGCGTACCTCGAGCATGCGGCGCATCCGGTCGGCCTGCGCGCGCTCGCGGGCGAAATAGCCCTCGTACTTGATCTCCATCTCGGCGGTCGTCACCGCCTCCACTGGCAGGTCGTTGCCCACGCCGGCCAATCGGAAGAGATCGAGTAGCCCGATGCTCTGCCGCTTCGCGAGCTCGGCGATTCGGACTGCGTGAGCGATGGGCGTCGAGCCCGCCTGCTGGAGCAGATCCCTTACGCTGTCGGGCACGACACTCGTCGTGTGAGCGAGCTCGAGGGCTGACCTACGCGCAGAGTGATGGTGTTTTATCAGTGACGCTTCGCTGTCGGAATACAGTTCGTACTGGAGGCCGATCTGGGCCAAACGGTCGAGGGCGTTGTCCTGGCGGATGGTGAGGCGAAATTCGGAGCGCGAGGTGAAGAGGCGGTAAGGCTCGTCCACGCCGCGCGTCACGAGGTCGTCCACGAGGACGCCGATATACGAGCTTTCGCGGCCCAGGATGAGGCGGTCGCGCTCCTGCGCGGCGAGGGCGGCATTGAGTCCCGCGACGATCCCCTGCCCCGCCGCTTCCTCGTAGCCGGTAGTGCCGTTGATCTGGCCGGCGAAGAACAGGCCGGGGAGTGCTCTGACCTGGAGAGTCGCGTCGAGCTGCGAGGGCGGGTAGTAGTCGTATTCGATTGCGTAGCCCGCGCGCGTCATGCGTACGCCTTCGAGCCCGGGGACCGAGCGCAGGACCTCGAGCTGGACGTCTACCGGCAGCGACGTGGACAGCCCGTTGACGTAGAGCTCGCGGCTGTCGTGTCCCTCCGGCTCGAGGAAGAGCTGGTGTCGTTCGGCGTGCGGGAAGCGGACGATCTTGTCTTCGACCGATGGGCAGTAGCGTGGACCGCGCGACGAGATCGCGCCGCCGTACATCGCCGATCGTTCGATGTTCGCCGCGATGATCTGCTTGCCGGAGTCGCCGAGGAAGGTGATCCAGCAGGGAAGCTGCGTTGGCGGGGCCGGGCGCGGAGTGGTGGCGGGGATGTCGCGCGTCGTTTCGGTCGCCGACGTGGCGACCGGCGTGGGGTCCGACCAGAAATGACTCCACCGGTAGGCGAACTGTTCGAGCTCGCTGTACTGCGGCTCGAGCGCCGAGTAGTCCACCGAGCGACCGTCGATGCGCGGCGGCGTCCCCGTCTTGAAGCGGCCGACCTCCAGGCCCGCGCGCTCGAGCTGTTCGGCGAGGTGTGTCGAAGGGGGCTCACCGGCGCGGCCGCCGGCGACCTGAGTGTCGGTGCCGATGTGGATGCGGCCCCGCCCGAAGGTGCCGGTCGTGAGGACGATCGCGCGCGCGCCAAACCGCCGTCCCTCGATCGTCTCGAGGCCGACGACGCGGCGCTCGTCGTCGGAGACGAGCAGCCCCGCGACGGTACCTTGGATCGTGTGGAGCGACGAGTGCCGATCGAGGAGCGAGCGCACGGCGCGCCGATAGAGCCCGCGGTCGCACTGTGCACGCGGCGCCCACACGGCGGGGCCCTTGCCGCGGTTCAGCATCCGGAACTGGATCGTCGCCATGTCGGTCGCGCGGCCCATGATGCCGCCTAACGCGTCCACCTCGCGCACCACCGTCCCCTTGGCGACGCCGCCGATCGCCGGGTTGCACGACATCTGGCCGATCGTCTCGAGGGCGCTCGTCACGAGGCCGACCGACGCGCCCAGCCGCGCGGCGGCAACCGCGGCCTCCGTGCCGGCGTGTCCGCCGCCGACCACGAGGACGTCGAACTCCGCCTCGAGCCACGAGGACGACGACGACGGGAAGGAGGGGCGAGGCTGCGTCATCCTGCAAAGATAAGCCGCCGGCCCGCCGGCCATGGACGGCGCGGGGCGGGTGGCGCTTGATTAGGGGCGGGCGCCGACGCGCCGCGCGCCGCGCCCTCCGATTCCCTCGTCTCTCCCCCTCCGCGAGCTCGCGATGCCACTGCCAATCGCCGCCGGCGCACCGACGCTTCTTCTCCGCCGCGAGGCGTTCGAGCGGGCCGGGCTCGCGCGCACCGCCTTCGACCGTCGGCTCAACCTCACCGACGACGAGTTCCGGGTGGAGGGCGCACTCGTCGTCGTCGGGCCGCTGCACGGCGAGCGCGCGCTCACCGATCTGATCGAGGAGCTCGAGGGTGCGGGGCTCGTCTACTTCGACGACTTCTTCGAGCTGAGCGGGAACTGGCCCGAGTGGCTGCACCTCGTCGCGGTGGGCGGGCGCGGCGCCTAACGAGGGCGGCGCGCGGCGGCCCTCACCCGCCGGCCGGCGTCCCCTTGGTCGCGGAGCGGCGCGTCGGCTCGGGGGTGAGGTCGCCGTGGCGCAGCATCCCCTCCCACCCGCACACGTAGCACCAGCTCGTGCGGGCCCACGGGAAGAGCCGGTTCCACCCCGTGGACTGGACGCGCAGCGTCACGGCGTCGCAGTGGGGGCAGCGGTCGCCACGAGGGAGGATCAGAAAGAAGACGACGGTCGCGGCGACGATCCGGAGGACGAACAGTCCCCCGAACATCAGGGCGAAGATGGTGACGTCCGACATCGCACCCCTCCGGTCAACATCCTGCTCGCCCGGGGGACTCGGTCCGCCGGCTGTGATACCTCGTCCGACACCCGGCACTCGGCGGCGTTCCCGCGATGAGTCCGCGAGTTCGCCGGCAGGTCGCTCCCCGCCCCGCCCCTACGACATCGGCTGCGACTTTCGCGCCGCCGCGGCGCACGCGCTTCCCTTCCTTACAACCGCTCCTCGACGACCGCCCACCGCTCGACGTGGGCGACGCCGTCCTCGATCCGCTCGATGACCACCTCGGCGTCCGCAGGCACCGGTGCGCCGTCGAGGCTGGCCGCGGGGGTGACGTGGCGAACGCCGTCCACGACGTAGGTGATCGCGCCCGTCCCCGGGCCGGCGATCGGCGTCGTGACCCGGGCGAGGTGACCCTGCAGGGCGTAGCGCGGATCCTCCACGTCGTGGGCCGCGCCCGGCACCGCCCACTTGGCGACGAGAGCGACGGCGCCGAGCGCACCCGCGGCGCCGACGGCCGCGGCCACCGCGGCGGCCATCCCGCGCCCCAGCGCGGAGTAGCGAAGCAGGAGGTAGCCCGTGGCGCCGAAGGTGGCCGCGAACCCGGCGATCAGCGGAAGGTTGAGGCGCGCCCGAGGCTCGTGCGATGGCACCGGCGCCCGCGCCGCCGGGCCGGCGGCGCGGGGCCGGCGCTCGACGCCGTGGAGCATGGCGAAGACGCCGAGCAGGAGGCCGAGGAGCAGGGCGCCGAGGAAGAGCGGGTACATGACGGAGGGCTGACGGGGACGTGCGGGCGTCGCCGACCGCGGGTTGCGCGGGTCGGCGACGCGAGACGACGCGACGCGACGAGGCAATATGAACGGCGCGCCGGCTCCGGCGTGAGGGCCGGCGCGCCGTTCGTCGTCCGGTCAACGGGTCACTGTCCGAGGTGCTGGCGGAACCAGGTGATCGTGCGCGGCCAGGCCTGGCGCGAGGCGGCGGCGTTGGCGCCGTTCTGCCCCGACTGCTGGCGGAGGAAGCCGTGGCCCGCGCCGGGCAGGACGACCGGCTCGAAGGGGACGCCGGCGGCGCGCAGCATGGAGTCGGCGGCGGGGAGCGTCGCGTTGACGCGCGCGTCGTTCTCGCCGTAGAAGGCGAGCACCGGCGCCCGCGCCTTGGTGAGGTCAATCCCCTCGCGCACGCCACCGTAATAGGGGACGGCGGCCGACAACGTGGGGAAGGAGGCCGCCGTGAGGAAGGAGATCGTGCCGCCCCAGCAGAAGCCGATCACCCCCCACTTGGTAGTCGCGGCGGGGAGCGCGGTGCCGTAGCGCGCGGCGGCACCGATTCGTCGCACGATCTGTCCCATGTCGAGGGTGCGGATCATGGCGACGATCGAGTCGGTGGCACCGGGGACGGAAGCGGCGGAGTCGGCGGACACCGGCAGCTTCTTCCCCGTGAGGAAGTCGGGGGCGATGGCGATGAAGCCGTCCGCCGCCAGCTGGTCGGCGACGCCGCGGACCCACGGCGAGAGGCCGAAGATCTCGTGGACGACGATGACCACGGGGGCCTTGGTGCTGCGCTCCGGGTAGACGACCCAGGCGCGCACGCTGTCGCCGTCGCCGACCGGGATCATCGCGTATTCCCCGTGCCGGGGTGAGGCGGCGAGCCGTGCGACGGCACCCTCGGCGTCGGCGGGGATCCCCGGGCCCGCGGTCGCGGCGACACTCCCGGAGGTGGCCGCGGCGAGCGCGGGGGTCGTGTCGTGACCGGCGTGCGCGTCGCCGGCGGGAGCGTTGCCGCTTCTCGCACAGGCCGAGGCGAGGGGGAGCGCAGCGATCAACGCCACGGTCGAACGACGCCTTGCTGTCATGATCCTGTTCTCCAGATGAGCGGATGAAGTGTGGCCATTGACCGATTCTGCCCTCAATGAATCACGACGTCGAAGCGCACCACCGGACCGGGGAGCGGGTAGCTGAAGTGCCACCACTCCTGGTCGTAGTTTGCGAAGCCTTCGGCCTCCATAACGGTCTGTAGGCGCCGCCGGTTCGCGGCGACCGCGCCGCTGGCATTGGCGGTGTGGGCGGCGGCGGAGAAGGTGTCGAACGGCGTACCCATGTCGAGCTCGCGGCCGGTGGCGCGGTCTGCAAGCGTCAGGTCCACGGCGAGGCCGAGGTTGTGGCGGCTGCGGCTGGCGATGTAGCCGTCGCGGAGCAGGTCCTCGCGGCCGACGCGCCGCGTCCACTCGACCATCGCCAGCGTCGCCCGGACCGGGCGGTAGGCGTCGAAGACGAGCAGCGTGAGTCCCTCCGCGGCGAGGCGCCGTTGCACGCGCCCGAGCGCCGCCGCGGCCTCGCGTCGCAGCAGCGCGCGGTTCCCCTCGTAGCCCGGGAGCGGCGCGCCGGTGAAGTTCGCCGGCGTCGCGTAGCGCATCGTGACGACGATCGTGCTGTCCACCGCCCGCACGTTGGCGAGGAGCGAGTCGACGACGCGCGGATCGGTAACGACCGGAAGCTCGGCGGTGTTGACCGCAGCCGCCGTCGCCGCCTGCTGCGGACGTGGCGCGGCGCAGCCCGCGGCGACGGCCACGAGAAGCGCGCAGCGCCTCCACCGCGGACGGACTCGGATGCACGCGGATCCTGCTCGCGGTCGTCCCGAGCGAATGCGAGGGACCGCTGTATCGAACAGCGATCCAGCTGTCGCCTTGCTCCCCCGGGATGACGCGGGTGCCCGATCCGCGTTCATCCCCGCAGACCCGCGGTGGAGGCTGACATGGTCCTCCTCGTGAGGCACGTCGAGAGAAAGTCGCACACGCGCCACTCCGCGTAGTAGTGGGGACGCCACGGGACGCGGCCGCTGACGAAGCCGACGTGGCCCCCGCGCTCGACGAACTCCAAGGTGAGCGCCGGGGTGCGCTCGGCGATCGCGCGTACCTCGTCGAGCACCTCGCGCGGCAGGAAGGGGTCGTCGGCCGCGCTGAGGAGGAGCGTCGGCAGGGCGATGCGGTGGATCCAGGCGATCGCGCTCGAGCGCGTGTAGTAGTCGTCGGCGCTCTCGAAGCCGTGGACGGGGGCGGTAACGCGGTCGTCGAAGTCGTAGAGCGAGCGGGCGGCGGCGAGCGCGTCGCGGTCGAGCAGGTCCGGGTATCGCTCCAGCTTGGCCACCGCCTTCCGCCGCAGCGAGCGGAGGAAGTGGCGCTCGTAGACGCGCGAGAAGCCGCGCGAGATGTGACGCGCGCCGCGCCCCAGGTCGTAGGGGACGGAGATCGTCGCCGCGCCCCGCACGCGCTCCGGGAGGGCGTCCCCGCGCTCGCCGAGGAACTTGAGGAGGACGTTGCCGCCGAGCGAGACGCCGGCGAGGAGCACCGGGGCGGCGGGGTGCGCGTCGAGGACGCGGTCGAGGACGAATGCGAGGTCGGTCGTCTCGCCCGAGTGGTAGAAGCGGCGGGCGCGATTCGGCTCCCCGCCGCACGACCGGAAGACGAGAAGGTCCATCCCCCACCCGCGTCGCTGCGCCTCGGCGAACAGTCCGGCCACGTAGTGCGAGCGCGGCGAGCCCTCGAGGCCGTGGAGGAGGAGCAGGCGCGGGCGGCCGAGCCCGGGCGGCGGGTCGAGCCGGTAGAGGTCCACGAAGTCGCCGTCGGGGGTCTCCCACCGCTCGCGCCGCGTCGGTACGGCCGCGCGGCGGCGGAAGAACTTCCCCCACATCGTGCGCAGGTGCGGGCCGGGCAGCCACCAGGCCGGGTGGTAGGTACGTTCGGGCATGATGTCGGGGTAACTTTCGGAGCGCGAACCCAAAACAGTGAACGGTTCACGGCTCGCGGTAGACGGTTCACGGTGATCTTCCCCTGCGCGACCGTCAACCGCGAACTGATCACCGTCTACCGTTCACTGCTCTGTCACATGGAAGTTCAGATCTTCGGTACCAAGAAGAACGCCGACGCGCGCAGGGCGCTGCGGT
>Ga0307416_100002500_pt1 | contig 10572 bp, 9 predicted proteins | sample DK1Cmetagenome_2_FD_203821 | JGI IMG/M metagenome (GOLD analysis project Ga0307416, IMG submission 203821) | Maize rhizosphere microbial communities from greenhouse at UC Davis, California, United States - DK15-C-3 | ecosystem: Host-associated > Plants > Roots > Rhizosphere > Soil | place: USA...
GTCCCTGCACCCGCCCGCCGGAGCGGCACCAGGCAACTGAACGCGTACCGGGCACCTTGGAGGACCCGCCGCCCTTCCCCGTCAGGGCGCTGGCCTCTGCACAGGGCCGTGCCTGGTCACCTGGCTCTTCGACCGGCAGCCCCGAGCGACTTCCCGGCCGATGGAGGCGGCCACACATGGTGACCGCCGGACTCTGGTACCCGGCCGGCCGCCACTATCCGCCGTGGGCGGGAAGGCCCAGGACCGGCACCAGGGCGCCCACCTGGCTACGCGGGACCATCCGACACGGCGGACCGGCCTCACGGCGAATAGCGACAGGCCTGTGGCCAGGCGGTTCACGGCCTTGGCCTGGTGTATGGCTGCAGGGCCCGGCCGGGTTGTCACAAGTGGCCCAGCACACGTGAAGCACGCTCCCACCTGTTGACCACCAGTACCCGGCCAATAAATGTCCAATCTAGCGCCAATAATTGATCAGATGCCGCTAGAGTGGCGCCATGAGTCAAGAGAGCAGTGTGGAAGCGCTGCTTGAGGAAGCGCGGCTGAACGCCTCGATGCCGTCCCCGGCGGAGCGTCAGCGCCTGCGGGAGGCCGCGAACCTGTCCCGCGCCCAGGTCGCCGCAGCTGTCGGTGTCGGGCGCACCACGGTCGCCAACTGGGAGACCGGCCACAGTGAGCCGACCCCGCCCGGACGGCTGGAGTACCTGAAGCTGCTCAAGGGCTTGGCCGAGATCTACCCGGCCATCCCCGCAGCCGCTCCCGAACCCACTGCGGATCCGGTCGCGGCGCTGTTCACCGAGACGCCCACCCCCACCCCCACCCCTGCCGTCTCGGCGCCCTCGGCGTTCACCGGCCTGCAGACGCTGCGCGGCCTGGACGGGCGTGCCATCGAGGGAGACCCGGGCCCCTGTATCCGCTGTGGAGTCACCACCACCTACCAGTCGACCGACGGCCGCCCCCTGCACTCCGGCGCCCTGTGCCAGCCCGCCGGCCCGGCCACCGCGGCCTCTCCGGCACCCGCCCAGCCATCTGCTCCCGCTCCGGCCCTTGTCTCGCCGACCCCGGTGCCCGTGCCCGGCCGGCCGGAGCGCCGTGCCCGCAGTGCCGCCCAGGCGCAGGAGGAGACCACCGGGCTCATCAGCCGCGCGGTCCACGCGGAGCTGACGCGTGCCGGCGGCGACTGGGACGTCGCATTGAAGGCGCTGATCAAGCGTGCGATCCCTGACGTGATGCACCTGTTCAACGAGACCCGTGCCACCGCCCGCTACGACTACACCGCCTACCCGGCCCTCCCGGACATCCTGAAGAAGCCCTCCAAGAAGGACCCGGACCAGATCTGGGAAGCACGCCCCCGCTTCCACCACCCCGGCTACTCCCTGCGCGCCCCCGGAGACATCAAGGTCACCGCCCTCGACGTGAACGCCGCCTACCTGTCGGCGCTCAAGTGCTGGCTGCCGATCGGAAGGCTCGAGCACAGCACCGGCACCGATGGAGTCGAGTCGAAGCGCTCCGGTGTCCACCTGATCACCCCCGCCCCCTGGGTCCACCCGCATCTGCCGGACCCGATCGGCGACCGCGACGAGCCCGGCGCCCTCTGGGTCACCAACAGCACGCTGCGCCTCCTTCAGCGCCTGTCCGGACCGAAGTACGCCCTGACGGACGCCCCGGTGATCCACGAGTCGTGGACCTCGGGTGCGACGGAGAACTTCCTCGACGCGCTGCGCAAGACGCTGTCCGCCGCACGGGAGACCGCCCTCAACGAGGACGACACTCTCACCCTGGAGTACGTCAAGGCGATGTACTCGAAGTTCATCTCGACGATGGGGGAGTCGATCCACAACCGTGAGATGGTGCGCCCGGACTGGATGCACATCATCCACTCCCAGGCCTACGCGAACCTGTGGGGCAAGGCCTACAAGGCCCACCAGGCGGGCCTGGAGGTCATCAGCATGATGGGCACCGACGAGCTCCACGTCACCGGTGACTGGCGAGACGTGTTCCCCGAGGGCCGCGGTGTCGCCCAGATGAAGATCAAGCACGGTGACGCGAAGGCGTCCGGCGAGTACACCGTCGGCAAGGTGACCAGCTGATGGCCGGGCGTTGGATGGACCTCGGCATGTTCAACGCCCACGGGGTCCCGGGCGCCGACGCGTTGGGCGCGGCGATCGAGCACATGGTCACCGGCATCGCCTCCCCGGTGGACACGGACCGCGGGCTTTCCGCCCGCCTGCGCTACCTCACCAAGACCGACGCCGGATACGAGGCGATGGACCGCGCCGGCATCCACGTCTCCCCCCGCACCCTGATGGCCTGGCTCGCGGAGGAGCGCACCCCGAACAAGGCCAACCGGTCCCGCCTGGACGCGGCGTACTGGGATCTGCGGCGTCGCAACGTGGCCACCGACCTCAAGCACCGCCTCAACAACGACGGCCGCGGCACCCGCGTGGAGATCAACCCCGTCGACCAGTCCGGAGTCGAGCGCAGGCACCAGCGCGACGTGGCCAGCCGCAGCATCAAAGTCCGCGGCGTATGGGACCGTGCCGTCGACGCCTGGCTCGACGAGGACCTGGCCGAGCTCGACGCCATCTGGGATCAGATCATCGTGGACATCGGCTCCGAGTACGACGCGTACAGCAACGTTTCCTCCATCGGCTGGGCCGCCTGAGCACCGAAACGGTCCGACCGCCACGCTCCAGGACCGCTACTTCCGCTTCGTCTGATTCGGGCCGTGGCGGATCGGCCTTGAACGCCTGTCCAGCGAGGTTGAGCTGGAAGGCGAGGCCAAGGTCGGCGCTCAGCGGGCGTTCAGCGAACCCTGAACCGGCTGGCGCGGATCCCCGGTAGTCGGAGGCGATCTCGTCCAGGAACGGACGAGATCGCTGTCCCGGATCCAGGCGACGGCCTCGTTGACGCGAGCGCTCAGACCCGCCCCGGCCTGAACGTCGTGGTGGGCGCTCAGCACGTCGGCGCGATCCCGGACATGCTCCAGTCCACGTTCCGGCTGGCCCTGACCCGCCAGGTCCTCTCCCTGCCCCGATCGCCAAACGCTACGACGTGGTGATCCTCGACAGTGCACCCGAGAACCCACCGCTCCAGCAACTCGCCCTGGCCGCCGCCCGATGGATGATCGCCCCCGCCAAGACCGACCGGGCCTCCATCAACGACGGGCTCGGCAGCATCGCCCGCCAATTCGGACTGGTGCGCCGCAAGGTGAACCCAGCGCTCGAACTTCTCGGCGTCGTCCTGTTCGGGACCGGCACCAGCTCCACACAGATCCGCAGCCGCACCCGGCGCTACGTCGCCGAGGAACTCGGCGTGGACGAAGGCATCATCTTCGACGCGTTCATCCGGCACGCCGAAGGAGTGGGCGTGGACGCCAGAGACCGCGGCCTCCTCGCTCACGAACTGGAGCGCGCCATCGCCGACAACCCGAAGTTCTGGGAGGTGCGAGCGGGCACCGCCACAGGGTCGGCGGTCTCGCGCACCTCGGCATCCGTGGCCGAGGACCTCGCCAACCTCGCCCGCGAGGTACTGCTCCGAGCCGCCGAAAGGGACCACGCCGCATGACCGACACGACCGAGACGACGGGGGACCTGTTCGGTCTGACACCCGGCGGCGGTCGTGCCGCCGGCCTCGCCGGACTGCTCCCCGGGCGTGCCCCGAAGCGGGACGCCGCAGAGCCGGGCACCTCCGCTGTTCCAGCGCCGCCCGACCCGTTCGAAGCTGTGCCGCTCCAGCGCGATCAGGTCACTGGCACGCCGGCCGAGCGCCTGGCCCTCGTCGAGGACGCACTGCGCCGGGCGAAGCTCACCGAGCTGGAGAGCGTCCGCGCGGCCCGGGTCCGCGGACGCATCGAGGCCGGGGCGGCCCTGGCGATCCTCGTGGAGGACGAGCTCCACAAGGAGGCGGGATACGCGTCGCTCGACGAGTACGCAGCCACTGTGCTCCACATGGACCGTACGGCCGTCTACGAATTCATCAAGGACGGCCTGCGTCTCGCCCTGGTGGCCCCACTCAGCAAGTCGACGAACCGGCCCTTGCTGCCCGCACAGGCGAAGGTTCTGGCACCGATCGTCGAGACCCACGGGCAGGACAAGGCCCGAACAGTGCTGGAGAGGGCGGAGGCGGACGGCGGAAAGGTCACCGTCGCGTCCCTCAAGGCCGCGGCGCAGGAACTGGAACTCGAGGTGACCACGGCGAAGAAGAGCCCGGCACCACGCCGCTCCGCCCCGGCGCCCTTGGACGTCCTTGAGGCCGGGCTCCTCGCGCTCCGCGATGCCCGGTCCACACTCGACAAGACCGCGTTCCGTGCCGGATGGGACGCAGCGGCCGCAGGAGTTGCGGCCGACGCCGAGCGCCTGGAGCAACTCCGGGCGGTCTCCGACGAGGCGCGCGCCATCCGCGCCGCCGCCCGCTGGGAGCCGAAGACGCCTGAATAGCGAACGCACATGGAAGAGGGCCCGCCGGAGCGTGGCCCTCTTCCATGCGTGAGGTGTCGGGTGGAGCTCCGCTTGCATCTGAACTGCGTGGCTAGAGGCTTGCGAAGGGATCGAAAGGCTCCATGCCTCCGCCCCAGCCTTGGCCCCACGAATGCGGCCCCTCGTCTGTTGCGTACCGGGTCAGACGGTCGGGCAGGAGCTGGTAGACGTTCCGGCTGCGGTAGTGGTCTTCGAACAGCCCTTGGTGCACGGGCCGACGGCGTACCGACACCAGCTGGCGTTCGACGAGGTCGCTGAGCCCTTTCCGCCGCGTCTCGTCGCTCAGGTCGTATCGCTCCCGGCCGATCCGGGGCGACAGCCATACGGGCTTGTCCTCGCCACGTGCCTCATGCAGCAGCACCAGGTACATGGCGATCGCGGCACCCGAGAGCTCCGCGATCCATCCGCTGGTCCACAACGCCGCCGACAACTGGACGTACAGGTGCTCCCCACGCTGGGCCTTGGGCACCTTCTTATATGCCAGGCCAGGCGCCTCGTAGGGGCGGCCGGTGCCTGTGTCGCTGAGCAGATGGATCGCGGACGGTGCGCCCTGGCGGTGCTGGAGACGCACGAACGCCTCGCCGTCGAGCCACCGCAGCGCCTGCTGGATCTGCCGCGCGCCGGCGGTGTCCGGCTTCTTGGCGCCGAGAAGCCGCGCCCACTGGTAGGCGGGGTACTCGAAGTGAGGAGCGTTCTCGTTACGCGACAGCCACAGCATCGACAGATACAGCTGCAGGCGTGCCTTCCCGCCGCGACCACCGCCGCCACGGAGCAGCCTCGCCAGGGGCGGTGCGTCCTCCTCAGGCTTGCCGCGGGCGATGAACCGGTACCGGACGGCCGCACTGTTGGCACCGCCGGCGCGCGCCTTGGCCTGCTGCGCAGCAATGCGCTGCCCGTGCAATTGCTCATCGGGCTGCTCAAAGTTCCCCGAATTTTCCATCGTTCCTACCTGCAGATAGTCAATATCTATCGTGTCCGAGCTACCGTAGGAGAACAACCGCTGTAACGGTAGGGGTACACGAACCATACCCCGCATTCGAGCTTTATTCATGACGTTCTGCATCCCACTTAAAACGCTGCGTGTTGCGCTACAAGCTCGGGCTCCTCTATGCTCGTGGCAACGCCGAGGCAGTCAGCCGAGGAGCGGCAAGGTAAGTCGCTACCGGATGGGTGCCGACGCCAGCGATCGAGTACGGGGGCACAAGTCGGGCCGGTGCAAGAGGGCTGACACCCTCTCGGTTTCCGCAGCCGAGTCCCCAGGTACGGGACTGACCCGGTAGTGATCGCGAGATGGGGCGCCTCAAGCCGGAGGCGCCCCATCTTCATGTAGGCCGGCTGCTCCCTCGCCGGAAGCCGGTCCTGCTCCTCGCGCCCGCAGGGTCACCGAGGTGACCCCGTCAGCCCGAACTTCGTGGACCACTCTTTGAAGGGCCGGCGGCCAAGGCGGCGACGAACTGGCCGAGCACGCCCCACCGCTCCCCGCCCGTGCGGGATACCCACTCACCTTCTGAGAGGGTAATAATTTTGTGGCGAGCACCGTCCTGCACTCAGAGGCACGGCCCTCAAGACGCTTACACATGTACGCGCTTGGCTGATCTCCAGGAGCGCGTCACGGACGCGGTGCTCGAGCTCGTCGGCATCATCATCAACGCCATCCAGGCCAACCTCGGCTCCCACGGATTCCAGCGCGACGGCATCCGTGAAACCTTCGGCCACCTTGTCTGGGACCAGGTCATCCCGCGCCGCTCCGCCATGATCCGCCCGGCAGCTGGCCCCGGCCGCCAAGACTCGCGCCCCCTTCAGGGTCAGGCGCGCCACCACCAGCGCTGCCGCCGCCGTCCGGCGTCCGCCGGACGGGCCGAGCGGGCGGAGGGGCTGACGTGGACCGTGATCTGGATACCGCCGACCACGGCAGCACCGACGCCTGCAATGGCCACGGCCAGCGCGGACGCCCCCGTGAGCCCCAGAATCAGGGCGACTGCGACACAGATCACGGCGGTGCAGAGCTGTGCCCAGGCCAGGGCCGGGCTGATGCTCGCACGGTGATCTGAGGTACGTTCGATGGAGGTCAAGGAAGTTCGACTCTTTCGTCTGTTGGGAGATGGACCGGAGGGCAAGCGACGAATTTCCGTGATCACGACAGGGAAGTCTCAGGTCAGCCGGCAAGCATCGACCTGCAGCTTCCCTTTGTCGTATCTGCTCATCGCTGTGTTCGAGGCGGCGGACGTGCCCGGCGGTCCTCGCCCCTGCGGCCGCAGGTGGTCGGCGGCGGTCATCCCGGCTGGCCGGCCTTCACGTCGGCGTCGGCCTCCGGAGTCAGCAGCGAGACCTGCTCGGCCTCCAGACGCTCGATCTCCGACTTGCTCAGGTTGATGTCGAACGGCTCGAGCAACTGGTAGGTGCGGACCCACTCGTAGCCGCGCATGGTGCGCGCGTTCACCACCTCGTCGGTCCCGGCCTGCACCAGCAGCTTGTGGCGCAGCAGCTCCTCGATGCCCCGCGCCATCGTGTGGCGGCCCAGCCCCAGCGCACGTGCGCCGCGGGTGTCCTGCGGAAGGGTGAAGGTCTGCTTCCGCCTGCTCATCGCGGCCAGCAGTACGGCCTTGCCGGGCATCCCCAGCTTCAGGTGCCAGCCCTCGCGCCAGTATGCGAAGGGCACCCGGAAGTAGACATCGCCCTTGGTCCCGGTGGGAGCGGTGTAGGGCAGCGAGATCTTCCCGACCAGTCCGAGCTCTCGGCGCTTGATGATGCGCTTGAGACGGCCGTGCTGCTTCCGCTCGATCAGGCCCAGCTCCTCCAGGTGCTGCCACTGCCGCGAGACGACCACGCTCGCGTTCCGGTCGGGGCGCAGGTAGATGCCGGCCGCCCGCCCCCAGAGCTGCGAGCGCTCGGTGACGCCGTAGTCGCCGCCGGTGGTGACGGCGTAGACCAGCAGCAGCAGCTCCAGGGCGTGGGGGGCCCGCAGCAGCTTGGACAGGGGCCCCGGCCCGGTGGTCGGATCTCCAGGCAGACCTTCGATGCGGGTCTGGATGAACTCCCGGCGGATCGGGAAGACGTCGTCGTGTCGTTTGGAGCGCCGCAGCAGGTACTCGATCGACTCCTCCTGGGTCATCACCCGCTCGGTCATGGCCTCGCTCCCTCCGTCGGCACCCCGACGGTGCCCCCCCGGGAAGAAGGATGCCCCCGACCATGCGCTACCGCCGAACGCCGCCTGCCGGTCCTGCACATCCTCGTCACCGGCGCCGGAGGAAGTGATAGACCCCTAACTACTAAGAACCCCCGTGTAGAGCCGTGTGGGCCAAAACCGCAGTTCATTGAGCAACAATGCTGAATCCGTACGTGTTTTTGGCCCTCAAGGTTGCGGTCTGAGAACCCATTGACTGCGTAGATCCGCCGCCGAGAGTGAACCGGAAACGCATCGGCTCTCGCCGAGCAACCCCGGCCGGGGAAACCACCCAACAGCGGCGATTCTGGCGACCCTCCGGGCTCGGTCTCGCCCGGAGCTCCGCAACGTGCTCGCCCGCACCACCAGTTGCTCCCGCAGGTGCTGCGCCACGGCCACGGCCAGGGCGTACGCGCGCCCCAGGGACCCCAGTTCGGCCCGCAGCGCGGCCACGTTCCGGCTCCGCGGCCTCCGGCCAGTTCTCCAGTCCGGAAGGCTGGGGGAGGCCGCCTCGTCGGGCGGGGAGGACGCGGGGAGCCGGAGCCGACGGCGAGCAGGTCCCCGGCCGGATCACCCAGCCACGTACCGAGTGCTGCGCCGCGCCTGGCAAGCCTGCTCGTCGCGCTGTTCCTGGGCGTCGTCACCGTCCAGACGGCGGTCGCGCTCGCCTACCTCGCGCACCGCCACCTCGGGGCCATCCATGGTGCCGCCTTCACCGTCGTGGTCACTGCGATCGACGCGACGCGGCCGGGAAGCCGCCCGCACATCGCTCCGCGAGACCGAGGCGTGCGTTGCCTACGTCGCTACGAGACGGGCATCAGCGCCGCCAGAGTCCGCCGGAGGTCCACGATGTGCTCGCCCCGCGCCACCAGCTGCTCCTGGCGCACCGCCAGCTGCTCCCGCAAGTGCTGCGCTCGGCGACGGCCAAGGCGTGCACATGCCGCAAGTGCTCCAGCTCGGCCCGCCGAGCGGCCGTACCGGGCTCCTCGGCCACGGGGCGGCCCTCCGGGCCCGGGAGAGGCCTCAGCGTCCGCAGGAGAGGGCGCGTGGAGCCGGAGCCCGGCCGCGAGCAGGTTGTCGACGGGGATCACCCAGCCCCGGACGGCGTCCTGCACCGAGTTGGGCAAGTCGCCGACCTCGCGATGGCCCGCGCGTAGACAGGCCAATTCTCGGATGACCGGAGCGGCCTGGGCCTGTCAATCTAGGCGCGTGGATCACATCTCAGATCATGTCCTGCGCGCACTCTGGTACCTCGACTCGATGGCCTTCCAAGGCATTGTCCTGTCGCGCGATGATGTCAATCAGATAGCGACCATGCCGCCGCCGCGAGACGCCATCTACCGCTCGTTCTTCACCACCTTCGCGGGCTCCGAACTCTTCGAGAGCACGGTTCAGTCGCGGCCGGCGCAACCCGTAGCTAAGTACCTGATTGAGGTCCGCTGGGCTTCCGAGACGCCCGAGGGCCTCAAAATCACGGACAGAGGGCGCGCGATCTTGCGTCTGAGCGGAGCCGACGAGAACGAGCACGTGGCACAGGATCCCGTCGTGAACGACATCGCGCTTAGCCCCGACGACCCGCTCGTCTACACGGTGCTCACCCGCCGACTCGCAGCAGCCGGTGAAGGCATGCTGGTCGACCCGTACTTCAAGGCTGAGTATCTCCGATGGATCCTGGAAGCTACCTCCATCAAGCGGATCCTCATCTCAAAAAAAAAGCCAGTGCCAAGGAGCGGCCGATCATTTCTGTAGCGCTGGGCACCCTGCCCAACGGCCACACCATCGAGGTACGCGCAACGGACGACGCGAACCTGCACGATCGACGCATCATCGCTGCAGACGGCTCTGTGCAAATGATCGGCACCTCGATCAACGGCATCGGGCGACACGAAACCTCAATGATTTCTCCAGAGCCCGCAATCGCCAAGGCATACCGTGATAGCTCAGAAAAGCTCTGGATGAGTGCCGAGAAAATTGAGCCGAGGCACCCCAAAGCAGCAGTCGAGACTGACGAAGCCTCATAAACCTGGTCCCGTGTGATGGGTGAGGAGTTGCGAAGAAGTTGGCATCGTTGAGTGGCCTGTGACGACCGCCGGCCTCCGCGGCCGCCTCGGAAGGAAGCCGTCAGCGGCTCTCTGCGCGCCGCTGATACCCAGGAGGCGCGGGCACAGTGCAGACGATCGCAGCACGCTCTGGTGAGGCCGCAAAGGCACTCCTGTGGCGCTGGCCGTAGAGACCCGCGCTTGCCCTCACATATGCGCCGCCCGCGGACCTCCAGCCGGGGCGGGAATCAGTGCCGCCCCGGCTGGAGGTCCGCGATGTTCACCTCACGCGTCCAACTGCTCTCGCCGATGCTGCCTCGGCTAACAGGACGTGAATTTGGGGCACCAACCAATCCGGAAGGGTCGGGGCTCCGCCCGCCAGGGTATTGGCACTTCACAGCGAGTCATATGATCAAACCATGATTCACCCGCTCTCAGGGCCTTCCACTTGGAGACACCTTGCTGCCGCACTGGCACTTGTCCTGCTGACGGCCGGCGGCTGGTATGCCATGCAGCCGATCTACCCAGACTGCTTCTACATGGGAGACATTTCCTACAGCCAAGCCATAGATGCCGGATTCTGCGAACCATCACAGATGCGGTGGAAAACCTGGATGGAATGAGACCCACTCAGGCGAATTCCCCAATTGGATAACCCGACCCAAGCTGTCGAGGCTCGGTGAAACTGTGCAGGGTTAAAATTTCCCAGCCGTCTGCCCTGTGGTGTTTTTGGCTCATGGCGTGCCTGCACAGGTTGGTTGAGTACTGCGCAGTTTCAGTGATCCTCGGTATGTGGTGGCGGGGGTCGTGCCGTTCGGCGGGGACTATCGAAATTAACGGTCTCTACCCCAGACTGTTACTGATGCAGGGTAGTGTGTGCTGAGTCCAGTCCTTA